>Ga0208085_1000247_pt1 | contig 20938 bp, 13 predicted proteins | sample LakMenEpi21Jun10_FD_150721 | JGI IMG/M metagenome (GOLD analysis project Ga0208085, IMG submission 150721) | Freshwater microbial communities from Lake Mendota, WI - 21JUN2010 deep hole epilimnion (SPAdes) | ecosystem: Environmental > Aquatic > Freshwater > Lentic | place: Lake Mendota, Madison...
AGGTCCTCCCTAATCTTCCCTCCCTAATCTTCCCTCCCTAATCTTCCCTCCCTAATCTTCCCTCCCTAATCTTCCCTCCCTAATCTTCCCTCCCTAATCTTCCCTCCCTAGTCTTCCTTCCCTATGTCTTCCTTCTCTTTTCTTCCTTCCGTGTGTTCGGTGTGTTCCGTGGTTGCCCTCTTATGCTGTCCGTGGTTGACCACCGAGCCAACCGAGGTCCGAGATTAACGCCCCTGGATCACCTCAGCGATTTTTCAAAAAGGGCCAGCATCCGAGCCCATGCCTTATCGGCTTGTTCCTGGTTGTGAACCTTGGTGTCCGGTGGGCACCATCCATGGCCAGCCGCATAGACTTCAATCTCCGCCGAAAGATTCGCTTGCTCGAAGGCCCCCTTGAGAACCTTCTTGGACTCTGGATCGCGCTGATCATCATTTTCTGCCACGGCGATCAGAAACGAGGCTTTCATCTTCGGGATCAGCAAGTGTGGGCTATCAGGCTCCTTGGTCACCAACCCCCCGCCATGGAACGAGCAGCCCGCTCCGATGCGATCCGGAACCGTCGCAGCGGTCCGCATCACGATCGGTCCGCCCATGCAATAACCGATCGTCCCGATCTTCTTGGTCTTATCGACCTGCTCTTGGGAATCGAGCCAAGCGACAAAAGCGGCTGCATCGGACTGATGGGTTTTCGCACTCAGCGACCGAGCCATCGGGACGACCTCTTGAATCGGGGTACTGGCTCCCTGGGGCGCTGTTGGCGCTTTTTGCGAGCGATAGAAAGGATTGACTACCAAGACGCTGTAACCCGATTTCGCTAGCCGCTTGGCCATTTGTCGAAAGGCAGGCCGCAGTCCAAAAATATCCGGCCAAACCAGCACGGCTGCATGAGCGTGATTCGCAGGCGTCACAAAATAAGAATCGCACTCCCCATCCGGAGTCTTGATCATCACTTCCTTATCAAGCAACTCGGAATCTTGGGCATCGGAAGCGAGGGCATCATTAGGAAACAAGATCGATGCTCCGATCCCCAACGCAGCCAACGCGCCAAGATCTCGCCGTGAGTATTTCTTGAGGTCCTCTTCAAAATGGTCTTGGTCACACATGCCTTTGGTCCTTGGGATAAAATAAAAATAAGTTGGCTGCAATCACAGGTTCCGATCACAGGCCGCATTATAACGCTGGAAATCCTACACCTAGCTTGCTGCTAGCTGTTATCACGCGTTATCCCAAGGTTCTGCCCGCTTAGTCCGGTCGGAGTCCTTGCATTGTCCGGGCCTATTCTGTAAACAAGTTTCCTGGATCGATCCACAACCAAGAACCCATCAACAGCCATGAAGATTTCCGAAATACGCGTCTATCAAGTCGATTTGCCACTCCACGAAGTGACCTACAAATGGAGCGGTGGAAAATCCGTCACGGTTTTCGACTCGACGGTCGTGGCCGTTGTTAGCGATCAAGGGCTCATCGGGTGGGGCGAATCCTGTCCGCTGGGAGCCGCCTATCTCCCTTCCTACGCAACGGGTGTTCGCGCCGGACTGGCCGAGCTTGCACCTCAACTCATCGGCCAGGACCCACTTCAAATCGACCGGCTGAACCGTACTATGGACGCGGCCCTCAAAGGTCACCCGTACGTGAAGTCTCCGATCGATGTGGCGTGTTGGGACCTGCTTGGCCAGCACACTTCGTTGCCCGTCTGCACGCTCCTGGGTGGTCGCTACGGCACCGATTTTCATTTGTACAGAGCGATTTCCCAAGAGTCCCCCGAACAGATGGCCGCCAAAGTCGCCGGATACCGCGCCGAAGGCTACCGCAGATTCCAACTCAAAGTCGGCGGGGATCCCGATGTCGATATCGAACGCATCCATGCCGTGCGCGCTGCGCTCGAACCGACCGATCGACTCGTGGCCGATGCGAACACCGGTTGGACCCAGCACGAGGCGGTCCGTGTCTGTCGCGCGGTAAAGAACCTCGATGTCTACATCGAACAACCTTGCGCTTCCTACCACGAGTGCCTCGCGGTCCGTCGTCAAACCGACCATCCTTTTGTGCTCGATGAAAACATCGATGGAGTTGAAATGCTGCTCCAAGGCCGCAGAGATCTCGCGATGGATGTGGTGAACCTGAAAATCAGCAAGTTCGGTGGCCTGACCAAAATCCGCCAAGCGCGCGATCTTTGCGTCGCGATGGGGATCGGCATGACCCTCGAAGACACCTGGGGTGGCGACATCGTCACGGCCGCCATCGCACACCTTGCCCATAGCACGCCGACCGAACTGCTCTTTACCAGCACGGACTTCAACAGCTATGTCACCGTGAGCATCGCCGAGGGTGCTCCCCAACGGACCAACGGTCGCATGGCCGCCCCGGATCGCCCAGGGCTAGGCATTTCGCCCAAACTCGAAGCCCTCGGCAAACCGGTCGCCGTCTACGCTTAGCGACAACAAAACCAAACGCATTCGAACATGAGCCTATCGCGTTGGAGAATGGATCTCGATGGCCGAGTCCAAGGCATAGGCTTTCGACCCTGGATCTGGCGTCTAGCCACCGAGCTGGGCCTTCATGGATTCGTTTGCAACACCCCGAGCGGAGTGCGCATCGAGGTCCAAGGCTCGGGCGATCAATTCGAACGGTTTGCAGCTTGCACGCTCGACCAACTCCCGGAACTTGCTCGCATCGACAACCGGCAGATCACCCAAATCCCAATCGATTCAGCTCCCTCGGACTCCAAATCGTTTCGGATCGAACCGAGCCTAGGTCACCTTGATGCGCTCTGCGATGCGATGCCCGACTTGGCACCCTGCCAAGATTGCTTAAGCGAAATATTTGATCGAGCGAACCGGCGGTTTCTTTATCCGTTGATCAGTTGCACCCGGTGCGGTCCGAGGTACTCGATCCAGCGATCGGCCCCCTTCGATCGCCAGCGAACGACCTTGGAGTCCTTCCCGTTGTGCCGAAGTTGCCAGCAGGAATACACCGATCCGAACGATCGGAGGTTCCACGCCCAGACCATCGGATGCTTTCAGTGCGGACCGGTATGGATTTGGAATGAGCCCAATCTTGAACCTTGGGTTTGCAATCACTCCGGAGCCGTCGCGGCGATGCAGTCGCGATTCCAGAAGGTCATCCAAGCGGGCAAAATCGTGTTGGTCAAAGGGGTCGGCGGATACCAGCTCATCTGCGATGCGACCGACGAGCAAGCCGTCGATCGCTTGCGACATATCAAACGCCGCGAGCACAAACCCTTTGCGTTGCTTCTAGGGAGTCTTCAGCAGGCGAGTCGATGGACGGAACTCAGCGCAGAGGCGCAGTGCGAGTTGCAAGCTACCCATCGACCGATCGTCGTGGCCCGACGTCTCGCACGCGCCGAAGCCCCGTCGGGTGGTCCTGGTTCTGAGATCGCCTTGGCCCGATCGGTTTCGAATTTCGATTGCTCCTTGGGGGTAATGTTACCGAGCAATCCTATGCAGTACCTGCTTACAAGCTCCCTAGAGAGTCCTTTGGTTGTGACCTCGGCCAACGATTCCGCAGAGCCGATGCTCATCGATGATTCCCAAGCTTTGGAGTGTTTCGCAGGTAGTGTCGGTGGAATCTTGAGCCACAACCGAACGATCGTCCAATCGCTCGAGGACCCCATCGCCATCGATACCTCCGTAGGGCTTATCCCGGTGCGACTCGGACGTGGAAACGCTCCATGCCGTTTGGAAATCGCTAGCCTTGCTTCTAGCCCACTTTTGGCCCGTCCTGCGATCGCGATGGGAGCAGACCTCAAGGCGGCTTGGGCGCAAAGCGATTCCCGCGGGATCCGACTGATGCAGCATTTGGGAGATGCGAGCCACCCTGAGGTTTACGCAAGGTTAGAGCGATCCGTCCAAGGCGCCTTGGTCGCCCAATCAAGCAATGCGAGTATCGCAAGCAATGCGAGTATCGCAAGGATCGTCACCGATAGGCATCCGGGTTATCAAACGGCTCAGCTTGGAGCCAAGCTCTCGCGGGGCGATACCGGAGACGATGATGAAGTCGATCCTAGAGTCGACTGCACTGCGATTCAGCACCATGCAGCCCACTTGGGCGCGTTAGCAGTCGACTTGCGCATCCCCCTCGAAGAGCGATTCTTGGGCTTTGTGTTCGACGGGACCGGATACGGTGGCCCATACGGTGGCCCAGCAGAGATCTGGGGAGGAGAATTGATAGCCATCGAAGGCCATGAAATGACCCGCCTGGGGCATTTGCGACCCTTTCGGTTGCCCAAGGGAGATGTGTCCGCAAAGAACCCATGGCGCTCGGCCCTTGCGCTGCTGACGGATGCTGGGATTGGTTTTGAAGAGGTCCGAGCAAGTTGCGATTGGGCTCAGCGGTCCCCATGGGCGCTGCTCTCTGAGTCTCAGCGTAGCGACTATGTCCGTCTGGCCACATCGCAGGACCACAGCGTCTTGAGCAGCAGCATGGGGCGGTGGTTGGATGCGATCGGGTCGTTGTTGGGTTTGGTCCATGTGAACCATTACGAGGGGCATGCACCGATGATGCTCGAGGATTGTGCGACACGCTATGCGATCGATATGGGTCTGGATCGTTTAAGGAGCCTGGGGCGGATCGAACAGGACGCCGAAGAGTATCGCTTTACGATCGTGCCGCAAGGAACGCTTTACCAGATCGATGGGCGAGGGATTTTGTCTCGGCTGCTCGGGGATCTTCGAAATGGGCTTGGAGTCGGCTGCATAGCGTATCGGGTTCATGGAGCGATCGCCCAGTTGCTAATCGATACATTGGAGCATTTGGACTCTCCTTGGGCCGAGTCTCGGCGAGTCGGCTTGACCGGTGGAGTTTTTCAAAATCGGTTGCTTGTGGAGCTTGCCAGCGATCGGCTAGGGCGAGCCGGATGGCAAGCCCTTTTTCATCGGCGGATCCCGCCGAACGATTCGGGGATTGCGGCGGGGCAATTGCGTTTGCTCCGTCCTTGAATTCGGGCCGATCGAGAAACCGATGCCTGAAATAAAATTTTTTCGTCGATTGAATAAATCCGGGTACGCGGCGCATCGGTGAGGTAGACCAACGTAGCGAGTCGGGCTTTCGCTCGGCCGCGGTTGCTGTGGTTTTCCCTTTTCGACCCGTTGCCATGAGTTCGAATCCCAGTCCTACCTACGACCGACTAGAGAGTCTCCAGATATCCGATCTGCTGGCTTTTAACGGCCAGGTTGCAAAATTGATTGAGGCCGGAGTGCCGATCCGTTTCCCAGGTGCTCCGACGTCGGTGATCGATTGGTTGCAGGGGATCAGCCATCGCGCGGCGGTCAATGTCGGGCTCGGGCAAAGTCTTTCCGGGGCGCTCAAGTCCGATTCATCGGTCCAACCTGCTTATCTAGAAGCTCTTTCGGCATGGCTTGGAAGTGCTTCAGAGGCGAGCGATTCGTCTCGGGACCTGAGTGCTCGGGACCTGAGTGCTCTGGACCCTTGGGTCAAGACGGGGCTGCGTGGAGATCGGCTTGTGGGTCGATCTGAGGTCTACGCATTTTGGCTCTGGTTGGTGGCGTTGGTCGCCTCATTGGTCTTGATTCACTCGGTTTGGGTGATGCACCCGAAACTTCGGCAGTTCTACGAAAACTCGGGGATGCTCCTGGGTCCTGGTTACCGTTGGATGGATTGGCTCTACGGTCATCTCGGTTGGATGGCCTTGGCGATGAGCATATTGCTCATCGCGATCCCGATCATTTGGCGTTTTTGGTTCCGAGATGTGGCCAAGCACTGGAGTCTACCGAGCTATTTTGCTCGCATCTTTTTTGTCGCCTACCTTGTCCTTGGGGGGGTGATCACAGGGTTCACTGCGATCACGGTGTTTTGGCCGATGGTCGAACTACTCACGAAACTCGGAGCCCCCGGGCCATGAGCAACGAACGGCAATTCCAATCGGAAGATTACCTTCGACGTATCGACCAAGCGGTCGCCGACAGCAAGCCGCTTCAAGACTGGCTCATTTGGCGTTCGTCGCAGGATGGCGAGGTTCTCTCGAAGCGAATGTTATTGCTCATCGAGTCGCTCAAGAGCCAAGTCGCGGCGAAGCGGTGGGTCCAAGACCCCTTGTTGGCTCCCTACTTACCGATGGTTCTACGGGCGTCGTCGCTTCGGGAATCATCGGATTTGAAGAGTTTTTGTGTCTTGGAGCCATGGTACCGGCTGCTGCTCAAGGAGCCTGCGGGGGTCTTGGGGATGGTATCGAAGTTCTACTATCCGCTTTCGATTGCGTTGGCATCGATGCTGCTGTTTTACTTCCTGGCGGTATCGATCGTTCCGACCTTCAAAGCGATGTTCGACGACTTCGAACTCCGATTGCCCTCCCTGACGAAATGGTTTCTTCAGACTTCCGATTTCATCGCGTACCAACCGGTTTCGCTTTTGGCATCGTTGTTTTCTGGGATCCTGGCCGTGTATGGATTGGTCAAGCTTTACAGTTACCTGATGGATCGATTCGAGGGAAGTTCCTTCATTTCGTTTTATCGTCGTGGGACCAAGAGGAGCCTTGGCAGCATGGCCCGATGGACAGGGACCATGGCCGAGCTTCTTGCGATCGGAGCGCCTGCGGCTCAAGCCGTCGCGACGGCAGGAATAGCCAGCCAACGGCCTTACCTCAACCTTCAATCCCAACGGCTCTCGAAGACCTTCGAGGCAAACCCTAAGTCCACTTGGAGAGCACAAAGCGGTTCGACGAGTTTTGCAGGCTCATCGATCGCTGCTTTGGAAATGCACCAGCAAGGGACCGATACGACGGGAGTGCTTCGCGAGCTAGCCCAAAGCTATGCCGAGCGTTGGAATTGCCGTGCGAACTTGTCCTACGATTGGCTCGGTCCAATCATCCTCTTGTTCGTCGCCAAATTCGTGTTCTTCCTGGTGCTCGCGTTGTTCCTCCCCTTGATCAGCCTGATCACATCACTGAGCGGTTGAAAGAGAGGCTAGCGATGATCCGATCCAACAAGGGCCAACGAGCCGAACCGACACAAAGACCGGCGCGATTCCGATGGCTCAGCACCACGCTGATTCCGGGCAGTCGGCTTAACGAGCAGCAAGCGAGCTTGTTGGCAGTGCTTCATGCCTCAGCGCGGGATTCGGTTCCGTTGCAGCCGCTGATTCGCGCTTTGTCTTCGGAGTACCCCGGACGCTACAGCGTGACACTTTTTAAATTGTCCAGTTTGCTCGATCAAGGCGTCCCGTGGATCGAGGCCTTGGAGCAAACTCCAGACGCCCTGCCGTCGGACACCGTGCTTGCGCTCAGGCTCGGACTCCAAGGGGGCATCGTCTTGCCCACGTTTGAGCAACTGCGTCATGAAAACGCAGTCGCCCTATTGGAACAGGAGCCTTCGATCTTGAAACCAGCCTTGATCTACTGGTTCGCCGTTTCGCTCGTGATGTTCTATCTGCTAGGTCTATTCAACTACTTCATCGTCCCGACGCTATTGAGAATGATGGAAGAGTTCGATTTGCGAGGAGCTGGATACAACAAGCTCAAGCTCGTCCTGAGTTACGCGATCTTCCCCGCCTTGATTTCGCTCGGATTGACCGCGTTGGCACTCGTTTTAAATTGGTCGGAGACTTTAAAGAATTGGATGAGGCGACTGTTGGGGCGGCCCGCGAATTCCCAGCAAACCCAGAGTTCGTTGCTTCGCATGTTGGCCAATAGCATCGAATTTGGGCGTCCTATAGGCGGCACACTTTCGACGCTGGCCAAGTTCCATCACGACGCGAGTGTTCGGAAAGACCTTTTGGTAGCACGCAACGAAATCGAGCAAGGATCCGATGGGATCGCTGCCCTGGAGTCGGTCGGTTTGCTGACGCCCAAGGAGAAAGAGGCTCTGGTCGATCAGTCGGCCAAGAACCAAGCCTGGGTCTTACGGAGCTTTGCAGATGCCCGAATTTCGCCCATTCAGTACCGTTGGGCCAAATGGCAATCGCTATTGCATCCTCTTGCGATCGCCGTCTTTGGACTCACCGTACTTGGGATCACCTCTGCGGTATTGGAAAGCTTGTACGGATTGATATCCGTGCTGGCTACAGATACCAACTGGAGATAAAGCATGAACCGAGAGAAAACAAACAGCAGGTGCCGCAAAAAAGCGCGTGGCCTCATGCAGATTGAAGTCGTCATCGCAGCCTTGCTTCTGGGGGCCGTGATCACGGGCGTTGTCGGACTGAACTATCGGCTGCTCGGGGTAGCCAAAGACACCAAGCATTACCAATTGGCCTTGCACGAGGCGGCCAATCAGATCGGATGGCTCAGCGCAGGGGGGCTCGATGGACTCGATCAACGCATCGCACAGGTCAAACTATCCGAGGACGTCGCCAGTGCTTTGCCTGATGGCAAGCTTGACGTCCAGCGGGTTGATGACCCAAGCGGAACCAAGGTTCTCGTGAAGATTCATTGGCAGAGGCCTGGAATGCCCACCTCGGTCGAGTTGACCGGATGGGTGTCGACCAAGGAGGTCTTGCCATGAGAAACCGACGCAAAGGTTCGATGCTCGTGGAGCTTTGCTCGAGCCTCGCTGCGGCATCGATGGTCATGCTCCTGGGCATAACCGTCATCCAAAGATCGATGCATTGGACACAATCGATGCAGCAGCAAACCAATCTGCAACGCGAACTCAGTCAGCTTGCAAGCCGATGGCGAGAGGACGTGTCCAAGGCCGACCAATTCGAGCACCGATCCCCAAGTCTCGTCGTGCTGAGGTTGCCCAGCCAAGAAGTCACTTACGAATCCCTCGACGGGCAAGTCCAACGACGAGTCATCCCTAAGGACGATCCGTCGGCCAAGCCGATCGGACCCGATCGCTACGAAATCGGCAAAGATTACCGAGCTAGCTTCGAACCCGAAACCTTGGTCGTCCAAGCCCTCAATCCGGCTGGAGAGGTGATCAACACACGACTGCGAGTCGTTGGCAAAAAAATGGATCCTCGCTATCGGATCATCGAAGCCGAACCGGCAGGAACAGCAAACGAGGTGTCCCCATGAGAGCCGCAAGAAAAGTCAACCGATCCGGGGCGACCCTGATCGTCGCCCTAGTCGCGGTCGCCATATTCACCAGCTTAGCTGCCACGAATATCCGATCCGTACTGAGACATCGCCAGGCGGTCAAGTCTGAGCGAAACATGATCCAAACCCAGTTGCTCTGCGAGGCCGGTTGCGACCGAGCCGCCTCGATGTTCGCGTCGAACCGAGAGTACGCCGGTGAGGTCTGGCTCGACCTGCAAGATCCGAGCACGGGTCTGGTCACCAAAGTCGACATTCGGATGGAGCGCAAGGACGGCAAGGCCATCGCGATTGTGCAAGCTTCTTTGGGGGGACTCAACCAGTCCCCTCAGAGAATCCAACGCACCCGACACATCGTGTTGAGTGCTAGTCCTGAAGTCGAACCGAATCGCTAGTTTGAAAAACACCGTTTCAACAAAACAAACCCATGTCCACCGATAGGACGTCCACTGGTAGGAGAAAGAATGATGAAGAAAAGATTGACGAATCGCAGGCATACCCGAGCTGCATTTACCCTCGTTGAGTTGCTCGTGGTCATTGCGATCATTGGCATTCTCGTCGGCCTATTGCTCCCGGCAGTCCAAGCCGCACGGGAGGCAGCGCGTCGGATGTCCTGTGCGAACAACATCGCACAGAACGGCTTGGCGATGCACAACTTCGAGTTCGCCGCCGAGCATCTTCCCAGCGGTACCATCAACGATTCGGGCCCCATCCGCAACGAGCCGATCGGAAAACATATCAGTTGGACCGTGCAGATTCTCCCTTATATCGAGCAATCCTTCCTTTACAACTCGATCGACCAATCCAAAGGCGTTTACGATCCTGTGAATGTTCTACCTCGACGGACTCAGATCGCCTCATTTGTGTGTCCTTCCTATCCGCTTTCAAGCAATATGGGTCCAGACAGCGATGATATAGGGATATCGACGTATGCAGTATGCTACTCGGGTACCGAAGTCCCCTTGGACACCCAGAACGACGGGGTGTTTTATCTAGGGAGCCGGACCAAGTTCAGCGATATTGCCGACGGTTCCTCGAATACGATTTTCCTGAGCGAGAAGATTTCCGAGCAAGGAGATTTAGGATGGATGTCAGGAACCCGAGCCACCTTGCGCAATGCGGGGATCGAACCGGTTCCAAAGGGGTTCAAGGCGATACCCTCGACGACCACTTCGAATCCCGACAGCGGCAGTTTGATCATGGGTGGGTTCTCCAGTTTCCATAGTGGGGGAATCAACGCGTTGTATGGAGATGGTGGGGTTCGGTTCATGCCGTCACGCATCGAACCGGCGGTACTTCAGGCCTTGGGCACCCGCAACGGCGGGGAGTTGAACACCGCCTACGAATGGTAAGCTCCTGACGCCTTGTGAGCCGCATGGGCTTTGGCTGGGGGGGAGATGGCGCACCCCCCAAACCGCTTGGCTCCCCCCGATTTCAGCCCGGAGGGCGACACTTCTCTGCCGGTGTGCGTAAGCCACCGGATCCTGGCAACAACACAACCATTCTGTTTTTTCTCGATGCGCCAGCATCTTTTTTCAATACTTCGCAGTTAGATATCTATAGTGTTTAGCAAATACAAGCTCAGCCTCTAGAATTACCAAATCCCCCAAGTGTCGCCCTCCGGGCTTAGGAGGTGCTGGGGTGATTTCCCAATTCCGGTGGCTTACGCACACCGGCAGTCCATGTGCCGCCCTCCGGGCTAAAACCAAACAGCCATTAACCCTTTGATCGATCAACCACAAAACCGTCGCACATCCCCAAACCGCTTGGCTCCGCCCGATTTCAGCCCGGAGGGCGACACTTCTCTGCCGGTGTGCGTAAGCCACCGGACCCTGGCAACAACACAACCATTCGATATTCTTCCCATGCGCAAGCATCCATTACAAATAATGCGCAATGCAATATCTATCTCATTTAGCAAACAAATGCTAGGTCTCTAAAACTACCACTCACCCCCTGTGCTGCCCTTCGGGCTAAAACCAAAAAGCCAGAAGCAGGCTTTAGGCTTACCACTTCAAAAATCAGCAATCATCACTCGACAATCATCAATCAAAATCAACCGTTTCTGATTTTCTCTACTATCCACTCTCTCCCATCTGAAGGCGGACAGGCTAGAAGCCTATCCCACGCTTGATGGTGGGTTGCGCAGCAAAACCCGCGTCACCCACCCTACCAAAAAACCAGAATGTAAGGACGCACCCCTAACCTGCTCGGCCCCAAACGCAGCACCTTGGGGGGCCTGGTCAAGTTCCTCGCCGTTGGCTGCGGGTTAAACGAATTTTCGCCCAAGGCGAATAACGATTTAATCATCTTAGCTCGCGCGATGGCTGTTTACCTCAAGCCTCACACCTCATCCCTCAGGCCTGCTCCCTCACACCTGCTCTCCCGACTCCGTCGCTTGATGAGCAGAACTCAAGAGGCGGAACCCCAGGAAGTTGAGCCGATCGCCCGGGACGCTCCTGAGCCGACAAGCCGAGCGCAGAGACCACGTGGGAAAGTTCCAACTCCCGCCGCGCATCACGCATGCCGTGCCCTCCGCTGGACCAGTAGGATCTACCAAACGTTCGGCTGGATACAGGCCATGCCAATCCTGACACCACTCCCAGACGTTTCCTAACATATCATACAAGCCCCAAGGATTGGGCGTTTTTTGAGCCACTTTGCGACTGCCACCCTCCTTTTCCGCGGCTTGAAGATCCACCATCCAAGTCATTTTTTCAGATTTCTCCAGATCGTACTTGTGTCCAGAATTCCCTCCGTACCAAGCGATCGAATCAAGTATTTCAGATTTGGTTTCATCATTCGATTTTAAATTCAAATCGCCCGCATACGTATCACCCCTCGTTCCGGCCCTACACGCATACTCCCACTCGGCCTCTGTCGGCAACCTAAACAGCAAACGCTCCCATCCATCGACGAGCCCCTTACCAATCGATGGATAATCTTTTGCCAAACGCTCATTGAGTTTCTTCGCAAAACCAACCGCATCTTGCCAACGGACTTGCTCCACCGGTCGCTCAGGATCCGGAAAGTAACCCGGGTTCTTGCCCATCAGCGCTGTCCATAACCCTTGCGTGCAAGGTGTATCGAACATCCAGTAACCATGGGTAATGATCACCTCATGTTGCGGTCCCTCGTCGTCTCGTCCATAATCCCTTCCCGCCGGCGAACCCATGACAAATTTTCCAGGCGGAATCCAACGCATCCTTTGACGCACAGGCTTGACCTCAAACGTCGCAAAGAGCCCATACTGATCGCTTCCGAAATCGACGGCCCACGAAGGCTTCTCAAGCCGATCGAACTGGTACCCTTCCTGGTCGCTCACCACGCGGACGCTCGCATACGCGTTGACATCCAACTCCGAGAACTCTTGCTCGGGCGTACGATCGCCCGTCGCATCCAAATCCACCGAGCGCAGGAACTCATAAGCAGGCTCGGCCGAGACGATCCTCGCTCGCTCTGTGCCTTTTTCCAGCATTGCTGCTTGACGACGGTACTTTGTGACCTTCGCCTTGATTTTCCGCTTTTTCCACGTTGAATTGTTGGTGTATTTTTTTCCGAGGCTTTCGTACTTTTTCGCTAACGCCAGTTTGAGTTGTGCTTTACGACGCTCTGCGACGGGCAGCATCGCTCGCTCGTTTGGCTCGGCCCCTAGTGCAGAACCTGCAATGCGGAAGCCCGCATTCATGGCCCGATAGCTAGAGTTGATGCTGAACCGATTGGCCGAGCGAGTCTCCCACGCGGCGTCGAAAAAACTCCCGCCGCGTACCACGCGTTCCGTACCCTCCGCAGGACCGGTAGGATCCGATTGAGCAGACGTCGCGTAATCGCCGTACCAATCGCTGCACCATTCCCATACGTTGCCATGCACATCGTACAATCCCCGGATATTAGGGTGGAATTGCTTCACAGGGCGTGTCCCTGCCGAAGAGGCGTTATCAAACCACCCGTACTTCGTCAGTTCTTTCGGATCATCGCCAAAACAATACGCAGACTGCGAACCGGCTCGGCATGCATACTCCCACTGAGCCTCGGTTGGTAATCCTATTTGGAGAGACTCGTGATGCTCGCACAGCTTTTCAAACCAAGATTGGCAATCCTCCCAGGAAACATTCTCTACCGGATTATTTTCACCCTTGAAGCCACTCGGGTTCTCACCTCTGCCGACTGCCATCCACAGTTCCTGAGTCACCTGGGAATCTGCCATCCAGTAACCTTGCGTCAGCTTCACATGATGCTGCGGTGACTCATCCTCAAATCGAACCTCTTCACCTAGGGGCGAGCCCATCATGAACTCGCCCGGCTTGATCCATCGCATGCGCTGCGTGACCATGCCTTTGCCATCGTGACGGGGGACTTGAAACTCGCACCACGCCCCATACGCGTCCGTCCCGTAATCGCTCACCCACTGGGGCTTAACACCCGATTTCCAAAAGTCTCGCTCCCGTCGAGCAACCGCATCCAACTCAGGAACCTGAATCTCAATCACCGGAGATGTCGATCGCATCGTCACCCGATCCGAGCCAACCGAAGCGACCTCGCTACCACCTCGGATCACCCTCGCCTCAATCTTGTCGAAACGCCCCGTCAGACCAACGGACCTTTGGATGCCATCGCTCCTAATCTCTGGGATCTGTGTCGCTGGATGGAACGATTCGCTATCTTGAAAAGTACGCTGCAGCAAACGAACCGATTCCCCTATTCTTTTATCTTTGTCGTTGAGTGCCGCTTCACTCGCCCGCCTCGAATACCATGCGATCTGGTCGTGCTTGTCATCCGGTATCGCACCGCTGCGCACATACGCTTCGTACTCCTTGAGCGTCCGGCGCATGGCCTCGGTGTCCTGCTCGTACTCCTTGAGCAACTCTCGCGTACGAAGCGTCTGATTGAGAAACTCCAATTGCCACAGCGATCGATAACCCTGCGACTGACGGAATCGACGCTGTATGCTCAAGACCCAGCGCCTCGTTTCATCTTCCAGACGTTCGAACTCGTCCTGCAAACGCTCCTTGACGTCGACCCGATCGTTCCTGGCGCCACCGACGTGGTTGCTGGCCAACCAATCATGCTGCCATATGTCGGACTCAAGCGATGCGTCCATCGCATCGGGCACCATCGTTCGCAACTCGCGTAGCAACGCTGGCTCAAGCTGCATGGCCGGATACGAACGCACGAATATCGCTCGCAGGAGATCCTCCCTCCGCTGGTCGCTCGCGTACTCGACTCCGTTGCCTTGCCATGCGATCGGCTCGACCAACTCGGCAAATTCTCGCGGCAACTGGTCGGTCGCATAAGGAACCAGCGCATAGATCTTCACACCCCGTTGCCTCCATCGGCGGCAGCAATGCACCCAAGAGGCTCGCTCCTGAGGTTTGTGCCGCTCGAGAACCGCAAGATCCCCAAGAATGAGAACTGTGCTTTGAGGGTCGGGCTCTTCGTTGCGAACGTCTTCCTCGCTCTCGGTCCAGCCACGGCGAAACTGCGTTCGCAGCGTCGTATTGCTCTTGTCGAGCACATGAGGGAGCCGACCGACGGAGAATCGGCACTGATCGCGAGCCAGCTCTCGACCGATCTGCTCCGCGACAAGCTGCTGATCAGAAAAAAAAGGAATGCACCGATCGCTCCGATCGGCAATGACATGGACTTGCTCGGGCGATCGCTTGCGCTCAACCCTCGGTAGCTTGGCGATCGATTCGCAGCGGCATAGCATCGCTACGAGTTTCTTTGCATCGACTTTCCGAGTGACAACGGTCCGACTCAGCATGGGTTGGAGTCGGTTCCGAAGCTGCGGCCAAGTCGCCAGCGGACGAAGCGGAACGCGTTCCACCAGCATTCCGTTTGGATTCTCGGTTTGGCTTAGATCCTCACGCTCCGGGTCCTGGCTACGGGCTTTCCAAGGTGGGGATTGAAACTGCGTTGGAGTCCAGTTGTGCGTGGGAGTGACCGGTGGTTGCTCTAATTCGTTGCTAGGAGTTTCTTTTTTTAACCGATTGAACTCGACGAGATCCTTACGGAATTTCTCCATGCCCAGGCGACCGGTCTCCAGCGGCTCGGCGGGCAATTCGGCGGTAAAGCCCAGGCTATCGATCAGCGGCAGGACGTCAGGGCGGTTGTCCGAATAAGCGGACTCAAAGAGGCGGGTTCGGATCAGATCGCCGCGCCAGATGACCGACCGTTTCGAAGAGAGACGATGGGACTTCATTTAGCGACCTGAGACGTTCTTTTGGAGTGCGAAGCGTCGAAGGTTTTGGCACAGCTCCTTGTACTCTTTTTCGGAGCGTTTGGTACGGCGAGCTTTCGAGCGAGGCGGGGGCGAGTCCTTGGTCACATCGATCTCCCCTTCCCATTCCTTCACGGCGCAGAGCAAGTCAACGTATTCGGCTGGTCCAGGTCTCCAGATGGCTTGGCTGCGTATCGCTTCGCAACGGTCTTCGAAAAGCATCTCGGCGGCTTCTTGGTAGAGCGTTTTGGGAAGCTGGGTATCGAAGTGGGCGTTGCCCAGTGCCACGAAATAATCGATGAAAGCTTCTTTTTTATCATTGATGGCTTTGTTGCCTTGGTTGTCGACGCAGGGCAGGAGTTCGAGTTCCAGGACGAAGCAACGGCGGATGAAGGCCGTCGGGAGCATCCGTTCTTCGTTGGTCGTGATGATGACCAGTGGAGATTTGGTATTGGGTTTCGAGACGATCGGATCGGGGTACCCGGGTGGTTGCAATTGCCGGGCACCGAAGATTTCGAGCAGGCCGTTAGGGACACTCGACTCGGCCTTATCGATTTCATCGATCAGGATGACGATCCCTTGTTCGGGTTTCCAGTCATCTGCGGACTCCGACACCGAGGCAGGTGAGGGGGCCAGTCGTTCGTGGTTGGCTTTATCTGCCGATTCCCAATCGATAGCCCACCAGAGGGGACCTGGGAGCAGAAATTTTTTTATATCGATTTTATCTCGCAATCGATTTTCGGCATCGGCCCAAGGGTCTTGCGGAGCGGCCTTGACGGCTTTTGCAGCTTTATCGCTCGGGGGTTCGGGAGCGAGTCGGAGCATTTGCGCGGCGACTTGGGATTCGGCGAGTCGTTTGACGGCGTCGAAGGACCACAGGAGGTCTTGGGCCTCGGTGCTAGCCGAGATGGTGTAGGAGATCAGTTTTCGGCCCAGGAGGGAGGCGGCGGCGTAGGCCAGTTGGGATTTGCCCAGCCCTGGTTCACCGCGGACGAGCAGCGGACGGTTCGCGGCCGCCGCGCCTCGGATGGCTTGTTCGTGGACAGGATCGAGCAGGTGTTTAAATTCTGCCCCACTCGGGAGCCGGATCGGTAGTGGTTTCATGGTGTGTGGTAGGGGGGGAAGTTACGTTATTCTTTTAACTGTCCCACACAAAAGCGGGAGACATTCATCGATATCTTTCAGGTCGCGGAAAATCGCATTGTATAAACCAATGGAATCTTTGGGTAACTCAACAACCAGCAGCAAGGGGAATCGTTGACGAAGTTGTTTGATTGCCTCTGTGTTCTCTTTGGATATGAGTAGGCTGATGACTGCCGAAACTTGACTTCTTTGCTCCAACACATCCTCAAGATCATCTTGATAGGACTTGGAATTCTGCTCATATCCAAGATCGTCTATGATGGCTTTTGAGTAAAACTCAAGTAAAGTCAGTTCGTCTTTTTTCTGTGCCGGTGCGGCAACAACGTGAATCTTCCGCAAAAGAAGCCTCACTTCGTTATCAGCCGTTATACTTCTATTGAATATTTTCGCGATATTGAGATCGCTGAATTCTGCGCCGAGTAATTTGATCCTTGTTGCGATCAGGAGCTTCTTTGCGTCCTCGATTTTTGACGTCGACAGGCTACCTGTCGTTGGATTGCCTGTATCGGTATCTAAGATTTCTTGCATCGCTTTTTCGATTGTTTGGCTATCACCTATCGGATACGAAGCGATCGTCATTATTTCTATGAGAAGCGTAAGCGTTTGGCAGCTATCTTGTTTGAGTTCGATTCGTTTAGCTGCGAGACTGTCCAGTACTACCTTCAAACGACGAAGCGGAAAGTCATTCTTCTTTTCTGATTTAACAACAAAGTGGTCGACGACGGAGTTTTTGTCCCATCTCTGGTTTTTTGAGAAGATCGCTTGACCGAAAATCGCAGTCAATTCGTCGTTTCCGTCGATCAGTTTAAAGATTTGTTCGCCAAAGAAATCGTGATGGCTTTTGGGTGGAACAGACGGCGGCGATGAGGATATTCCGGAATCGGGCGTTACTGTGCTGGTGCCTATTCCCGGGGTGGGTATAGAAATTCCCTTTGGTAGTGATGGTCTTTCAGGATCTATGCGGTCTGCACTTGCAGGAAAAGGGATCGGCATTGATTCGATCAGCGCTACGGCATATCCCGCAGCGACGGCAGAAGCATATTCCTGCCAAACGTCGTTCTTGTGGATATCACAATAGTCGCATATACCTCGTATGACTAAGTAACCCTTTCCATTGTTCCAGGTTGCATCAGCGATGCCAGAGCCTTCCATTTCAACAGCCTTTACACCGAAATGATCGCGAAGTGCGTCTCGTTTGACTGGATCCTTAAGCAATTCGTTTGCAGAGGCAATTGGACCTAAGAAGATACGGGGAAGCCCCCCAGTTCGCTTGGGATCGACAGGATGTTCGATTTTCATTTCTGGATTGTTCGAATCAAATAGTATATCAGTAGTGTCAGCAGGGCGTTCGCTCCCGATTGAACGTAAGCTCGATTCGATATGCGTATTCCAAGGTTGGTTTCCAAGTAGAGCCTCGGCACCTAGGAGTCTTACGCTTTCAATCATTTCCGCACTTGGTGGAATTAAGCACGCGCGAATTTCTTTCAACTTGATCATATCATACTGGACGACGCCCCGTTTATTTGAAATCACTACGTCACCTAATCGTACATGATCTTCTGGTTTTCTTGGGGACGGGACTCCCCCGGCGATTCCAACCATCAAAACGGTTTCTATAGTTGGGAAATGGTTAAGTAACAAAGTTGCTCTTGTAGCCGCAACGTTATTTCCCATATCGGCAAGTGCCAGTACAACGTTGTGTTCGCCACCTGAAATTGATGATATTTTACCCCCAATGTATCGTCTGCCAGCACCACTCCCCTGTTTCTTTTCCGCCTTGCAGTCCTTCAGCAATGCCTTAACTGCCGCATACTCCTTCTCTAGAGCTGTGATAATACCGATTGTATATGTCATATTTCGACCTGCGTCTTTATCGTCTGTATTCGTGTTTCGTGTCATTGGCGTCAATTCATTCGCCTGAAGTACATCCAGTTTATAAGAACGTCCATTAATTGCCCACTGAAGAGATGTAAAACCTGTTAATTGGCAGAAAAGATGCAGTTTTTCTTTAGATTCAACGAACTGTTCCACGACTCGTTGCAACACATCCGGATCTCCTTCGACACGAACAATCGTGCTACCCGGGCGAATTGAAGCAATACGAATCTTCTTAGCGTCGATACCGGTACACTGTCGAAAAGCTGACATAAACGCAGACTCGTCGAACTCACCGAGCGGTCTATCGAGAGTGAATTCGATGGATGTGACAACACCGTTTCCCTTTAAAGAGTCATTCGAATCCGGACTTCTTGATTGATTACTTTTGGCCGTGATTTCCCTGGGTTTCTTTTCTATGACAACCGAGGGAGTTCCGTCGATATCATCGATGAGCATCAGGACACGGGACCAAAGAGCGACGAGCAGTCGTTGTTCTTCGACCGCACTAACAAAACCGTCGAGTGATTGGCTTCGGATCGATTCGTAGTCTGATCGAAAAATCACGACGGCACCTTGTAGGTTTGTAGCTCTTCTAGTGCTACCCATCTGCTTTGTTTTTTGGTCGAGCAGATCGAGCAGTTCGGGCCACTGCTTGGCGATGAAGAGGGCTTGGCACTGCTTCTTGAAGTCCGCCGGTGCATAGCGGTCTTGTGGCGGGTGGGGCGTCTTCGGCGGATCCTTTTTGGGGAAGTAGGATCGGTCGATTACGCACTTGAACACTTCATTGCGCTTGCCTGGAATCTCTAGTTTTTCCTTTAACTGTCGGCTCAAGGGCGAGAAGAGTTCGAACTGGGCAGGATCGTCGGGGATTGCAAGGGCCCCTAGAGGCAGTTTGGCCAAGAGTCTGCAAAGCTGGATGGCTGTGCCCGATTCAAAGGTTTTGGGCAACCAATCTTTTTCTTCGATCTCGAGTCCCAGTCCGTACGCGATTGCTGCGGCGATCTGCAAATGATCGCGGTAGACTGTCGCTCGATTCCGAATACTGGCTAAGAAGTCCTTGCTCTTCGAAAAACTGGCTTCCTGGAAAACAAAGAGAATACTCGATGGCGAGATGGAAATGCGTGCAGGCTGGAACCCTTCGAGGCAGGCGTTGGCGAAATCTACAAGTGCTTGATCGACGACGCGGTCTTCATTGGTGATCGCGATGACGACGAAGCTGTTTAAATCGTGATCGACCGGACCGGTGTAGGGTGATGGAACATCTCGTTGAGTGTAGCTTTTGGTGTAGAGGGACCCGTTTTCTCGATCGGATACTTGCTGAAACCAGTCGAATCCAAGTTTAGTGATCAACAGATTGTTTTTGCCGTCGACCGAGCCATAGGCGTTTGAGAGTTCTGAAAGCGCGAATTCCCCCGAGAGGTAGCAAAACCCACGCAACTCCATGCTGCGTATGGGACCCTTAGTTAAAGCGGCGCGGATGACCGGAGCATACCCTAACGTTGGATTCTCAAGTTTTTCGAATACATCATCGATGAATTCGACGACCGCCGACCCACTGATCGACACACCGTTATAGGTCGTGGGGAAGGCCAATCGGAACTCGTCTCCGAGGAATTGGCCGACGAGACTCTCACTACGTGTACATTGCCGAACCAATGCGGTTTGGTTGATCGCTTCAAAAAGTGCTCGGCGATCCCGTGCTAGACCGTTTGGGTTTGCTAAATTCTGAGATGACGAGACGATATCAAAGGCAACGAGGAAGCAATCGGTAGGCCGCAAAAATCGGTTCGCGAGGTTCATGGGGGGGTAGGTGGGTAAGGCATGTTTTCAGGGGGCAAGAAAGGATTATATCGAAAACTATGTAGTCGATCAAAAAGGACGGACAAAAATCTGCGTGCGTTTTAGGCAGCTTTTTAGGTGTTTTCATCTGAGTGTGGGATTTGCCAAGCAATGTGGCATGAGCAACAAACCGACGGCATCATCAATACTCCCGCTGCGTTTTTGATGTGAGTGGTAAGTACGCGCACAGGCCAAACTCAGCGACTGCGACACCGGCTCTAGCCCAGACGCGACCTGCTGGCGGGCTTGGTTAAGTTCCTCGCCGTTGGCTGCGGGTTAAACGAATTTTAGCCTTTGGCGAATCATTAACCTCAGCCCCCAGGGCTTTGGCTAGGGGAGTAGGGGTAAGACCGCGCGCACGGCCTGTTGGAAGAAACGAACGCAAAGGCGCGAAGGTGCAAAGACGCAAAGGTAGGCAATCTCGAGCAAAGATCAAAAAGGTGTCAGGGGATTTCCCAAGTCCGGTGGCTTACGCACTAATGGCAGTCCATGTGCCGCCCTCCGGGCTAAAACCAAACAGCCACTCAACCCATAAACGATCAACCACAATACCGTCCGCACCCTCAAACCGCTTGGCTCCCCCTCGCCCCCAGGGCTTTGGCTGGGGGAGATAGGGCGGGGGGGTGAGGGGCAAGACCGCGCGTAAGGCTCTTTGGAAGAAAGGAACGCAAAGGCGCAAAGGTGCAAAGACGCAAAGGTAGAGGATCTCGCGCACAGATCCCGGCCTGTTGGAAGAAAAGAACGCAAAGGCGCGAAGGTGCAAAGACGCAAAGGTAGTGGATCTTGGGTAAAGATCAGAGAAAACTTGGCCGAAACGGCCTTGCCAGCGGCCCTGGATTTGCATCCAAT
>Ga0208085_1000248_pt1 | contig 20923 bp, 9 predicted proteins | sample LakMenEpi21Jun10_FD_150721 | JGI IMG/M metagenome (GOLD analysis project Ga0208085, IMG submission 150721) | Freshwater microbial communities from Lake Mendota, WI - 21JUN2010 deep hole epilimnion (SPAdes) | ecosystem: Environmental > Aquatic > Freshwater > Lentic | place: Lake Mendota, Madison...
CGTGGAGCAGTCAGGGCTGCGATTTCAACATTGCCTGTGTTGACCCGTAGGCCGACTGCATTTTCGCACGTGCATCCACCTTGCATGGACGTGCTGACCATGACGACCGGATAAGCCCCTGCGAAGCGTGGCTCGATGGCCGAGGCGATGAAAGTCTGAGTTCCTCCGCCGCTGGCACCCGTGATTGAAATCCGTTTCGCGTCGACATCCGATCGTTGAAGGAGAAACTCCAAGGACTGGATGCTGTTGATGGTTTGCATCCCCATGATGTTTTGAAGCATGCCTTCGGCCTTGGTGCTATAGAGCAACCATTTGTCGGCAGCGACATCGGGGTTAGAAACTTTGTTTCCGAACCCGTGGACGCGTTCGGCACTGATTTGCAGGCTGTCGGCGTTGCCCATCATGTCGTAGTGGAACACGACGATCCCCATACGAGCCATCTGCACGCAGCGGGCTTGGAGGGGGCTATGGGCGGCCGATTCGAATCGTTCGGCACCGGTGCTCAACTCGCGTTTCATTTCCGCATCGGAGGTGTAGTAAAAGCGACCGTTGGTCCAATGCCCGTGCGGACATAAAACAGCAGGTCGTTTTTGGCCCTCGGCCAGCGGGCTTGTCGGCGTGTAGAGGCTTCCGGTGACAAAGAAACCAGGCAGGCTTTCGAAATAAACTTTTTCGATCGCATAGCCATCCATCTCCATTCGGGAATGCACGACGGGTTTCATCGGCGCCAAAGTAGGCATAGGGTACATACCCAACGAGACGAGCAATTGCTGCCGTAGATCCTTGGCCCGAGACTCCCAAGCCTCCTTGCTCTCCGGGACGGCGAACGGGAAATGGCCATCGAGATCCTTCAGAGCGTACTTGGACTCCGGCGCTCGAATCGGATCGACCGGTTCGATAGCCGAAGCGACGTTTCGATCGAGAGCTAGGTTGGATAGGGCGGCCGTCGCGACAAGGGTTCGGATCCAGATCGAGCGGGTGCCGGAGCGGGTAATGCGGGAATCTCGAAATTTCATGGCAGAAGGCTCCTGGGAGGTGGGAAATGCTTGAGGATGCAGAGGGGAACCAAGGGGGCTAAAATGGAACGAAGCCCACGCCGGTCCGAGCTCTATAATACCAACAATTCGCTCGGCGATGTTTTGGGTTCATGAGGCTCAGCGATCAAACCACCAACGAGCAAGCGGGACGACCATGCTATTGTACCACAGTGAAATCTTTGAAAAACACGACACCGGAACTCATCCCGAGTGCATCGCACGCATCGTCAATGTCAACAGGATGCTTGAGAAACAAGGCTGGATCGAGCGTTGCACGAAGCCGAATTGGATGGCCGCAACGCTCGAGCAGTGCAAAAGAAATCACACGGAGAAGTACCTGGATCAACTTCACCGTTGGTGCGAAGAGTCCGCTGGGCGTGTGGAGTCTGACACGGTCGTATCGTCGGGCTCATGGGATGCGGCCACCTTGGCGGCCGGCGCCGCATGCGATGCGGTGCGTCGCGTTTGTCGTGGCGAGGACACGCAAGCTTTTTGCGCGGTTCGACCGCCCGGTCATCATGCCTTGCGGGATGCTCCGATGGGATTCTGCTTGCTCAACAGCGTTTCGATCGCAGCGCAGCACGCACGCTCTTTGGGGTGCGAAAAGGTCTTGATCGTCGACTGGGATGTGCACCATGGCAACGGCACGCAAGCGTCCTTCTGGGAGGATCCGACGGTGGGATTTGTATCGATCCATCGGTTCCCTTTTTATCCTGGAACGGGTCGTGTCGATGAAACCGGGACCGGAGATGCTCTAGGCACCACGGTCAATATTCCCGTCAGCGCACAGACCGGCCCGAAGAGCTTTCTCGATCAACTTGCAACTCAGACGGAAAAGTTTGCAAGGAAGTTCAAGCCCGATTTGATCTTGCTCAGCGCAGGGTTTGATGCCCACGAAAACGATCCGGTAGGTGGATTGAGTTTGCAATCCGAGCATTACTTCGAGGCCGGAAAATGGATCGCCGCTTTAGCGAAGGAACATTGCCAAGGAAGGTTGGTGTCGCTTCTCGAAGGTGGTTACCACCTAGAGCACCTTCCCGAGTCGCTCGACGCTCATCTGCGGGGCTTCATCTCTGATTAAGCCGCTTTGCGCCGATCGCAGCGATCGGCTCAAAGCGGGCAAGCTCCTCGCGATTGCGAATTTTTTTTGAACCAAATCCGGGCAAGCCACGCACTTCTTTTCTAGAATCGACAGCGGTGTTGATCGCTGGCCAGCGCACAGGTTGAAAGCACACCTGAGCAACACTTAGGACCCAATCACATTGATACCTAAGGAGGGATTGCTATGCGTTCCATCGCTGCTGGCTGGACTCGTCGAATATTCGGTAAACGATTTCATTCGCTCCGCAATAGATTCTTGAATCGCAACTCGAAACGCAAACGAAGTTGGCTTCGAAGGGTCCTGTTCGAGAGCTTGGAAAACAGGCAACTGATGACCGCATCTGCCTGGCTCGATCCGATCCCCGAACTGCCCGACGCTGGAGCCAACGCACCGGTCAGATTCCCCTGGATCGGCACCGGCGGGAACTTGTTCGGCCCTCGCGAAAAAGTCTGGATCGACAGTGTTACGCCCACGGTCGAAGGGGGAGAGCCTGGTTCTTTCCGAATCGCTAGGTCCAACGCGCAGCCCCCCTTGGAAGTGACCTTCAATATCCTCGCAAACTCCACGGCTCAAAAGAACATCGACTATCTCGAGCCTAAAAGTATCGTCGTTTTCGAACCCGGACAAAGCTATGTCGATGTCCCAATCATCGCGATCGATGATGCGATTCCTGAAGCGACCGAATCGGTACGCTTCGTCCTCTGGGACACCTCCCGGATCGGTACGTGGACCCCACCGGATATTGCCAGCTTGCTCATCTCCGACAATGACCAAGCTTCTCGCACAACAGTCCTCGAATTGCTCCCGCCGGTCGATGGCCACGAAGGCCATCAGAACGGAAAACTGCGGGCTCGCCGATCAGGTTCGAACGAACTGGCTCTCCAAGCCCCCTTCGAAGCGAGCTTCGGAAGTGGGCTTGTCGATGAACTCGACATACGGCTGAGTCCTAAGCAATGGAACTCGGAATCCTGGACCGGTTTTTTCTACTTCCCAGCCGGTGAATCGCTCGCCTCAGTCAGTGTCCAAGTCCTCGATGATTCCCAAGCCGAGAACACCGAATGGATGGAAATCCGTTTGCTCCCGAGTTCCGGCGGCGATTACCTCCTGGGAGGCAAACCGCAACAAACCTTTCGTGTCTTCGACAACGATTCGCAATCCGGAAAAACACCAACCGATGCACCTGTGGTCAAGCATGTGTCCCTTTCGAATGACACCGGCTCCTCCCCGAGCGATCGTGTCACCTGGGACGAACGGTTCGAGGTAGCCATCGATGGAAAATTGCTAGGCGGACGCTTGCAAACAGAATTCGATTGGTCCGGTGATTTCATTCCAGAGATCAGCTATTGGGTCGATCAAAGTCCTTCGTCGTTCGCAATCGACCCTCGGGAAATCGACCCGAGACTTGCCGAAGTTCTCGGCACGCGCATCGTTCGGTATCGCGCGAATTGGTACACCCAAGACGATGTCTTGATCCAGCAATCCCCTTGGGAGGACTTTACCTACCAAGTCGTCGAGAAACCGGACTCAGGGCCCTTGCGATTGAGCGATTTGCGGCTCAAGGTCGATACGGGAAATCCCACCGACCGGATAACGAGCGTTCCCTCGGTTGTAGTCTCTATCCTAGGCCAGTATCCAAAGTCCGAGTCGGAACTCTCGACGATTCGGATCGAATGGGACCAGACCGATGATGGCCGTGCCGACCATTCGGTTCTGCTCGCGATGGATCAACGCAGCGTCGAGTTCGACCCTCGCACTTTGGATCCTGCGTTTTCTCGGATTCCAGGACCTCGAACCGTTCGGGCCAGGCTCGTAGACGATACGACGCGCGAACCTCTGGGCTCCTGGGAAACCCTCGAGTTGACCATCCCGAACACTCCGATCCTACCTTGGATCGTCACAGAAATCACCCACAGGCCCCCTGGGCTTTTGCAAGGTCGCCTGATCGATCTGAGTTGGACGGGCATGAACCCCAACGCCGATTCGCCCGACTCGGATTTTTCGGTGCAGATCGCTAGCGGGCCCGACGAACAATCGATCGCCACGGTTCCTGTCGAACAAGATTTCTCCTTCGAAACGAACATCGGGAACTTATCTCCCGGAACCCACACCCTAAGGCTCCGAGCGCAGCGGTGGTCGAGCGAACTGAGTATGTTTCTGAACGGCAACTGGACCGAGTACCGATTGGTCGTCTCGCCGAGTGAACCGCCATCGATCCCCATGCCTCGGCTTCGCAATGACACCGGATTCTCGAGCACCGATCGATCGACCAGTGATCCGACGATTCTAGTCGACCTGGTCTCCCATGCAGCCGCCCATGAATCTGTGTTTCTTGATATCGATACGAACTCCGATTCCCAAGTCGACCGCTCCATCCGCGTCTATCGCAGTGGGGAGTCCGACTCTAGCCTCATCGTCTATCACAACGATACGCTCGTACTCGGTCCCCAGCACTACCGTTTTCGCTCTCGGATCGTCGATTCGCTTACAGATTGGGAAACGGCCGGGGAATGGACCGATTTCCACTGGACTTATACGGCATTAAAAGCCCCCTCGATGTCCATCGCACTGCTGCGCGACGATGGCGTCTCGAGCACCGACCGGATCACGTCGATCTCTACGTTGGTAGGACAGTTCATCCCCGGTGAAGTCGGGATCGACGCGGAGTCCTCGCTGATCCAGGTCGATTGGGATTCCGATGGCAGGATCGATCAGACACTCCGCCCGGAACCCGACGGTAGCTTCACGATCCGACCTTCCCGGACCCCTGCAGGTCCTCGGCGTGTTGCGACCCGGATCGAATGGACAGATCCCTTTCGAAATACGATCCATTTGAGCCCTTGGACATCTTTCGACTTTCAACTGACCACCCCAACGGAGTCGGCATTTGGCATTGAAAATTTGCGACTGCTTTTCGATACCGGGATCGACTCGACGGATCGCATCAGCAGCATCGCGACGATCACTGGGACGGTTCCTGACGATGATCGCTTCGCTGAAGCGGGACTTGGCCAACTCGTCGAGGTCGATCGCAATGGCGATGGTCTTGCGGAGGAGCAAGTTTCCCTCGATCCCTCGGGACGCTTTCATTACTCCCCGATGGGGCTCCCTTTGGGTGCTCATGGGATATCCTTTCGGAGCCGAAGTCCCAAATCGGACCTTACCGGCTTTACAAGCAGTCCCTGGCAACTGTTCGACTTCACCTATGTCGCCTCGACCTTGGAGCCCTTGGTGATCGATTCGATCGGGCTAGTCAATGATTCGGGCATCGCCAACGATCGGCGAAGCGAGCAAGGAATCATCGCAGGCCGCGTGTTGAGCCTATCGGGCGTCGCGGGCTCTGTCGTGATGGTCGATCGCAATCAAGATCGCTTAGCGGATCACACCCTTGCAGTGGATTCTCAAGGGCGGTTCCTCTTTGACCCAAAGCTCACATCGAGTGGTCAGTCAACGTTTTCGTTTAAGCCCATGCGACTCTACGATACCGAGGGGGGCCTATCCGCGACGAGCCGTTGGACGGATTTCACGATGGTGATCGAAGATCAACCCGATGCATCCCCTGAACTCGACGGTTTGATTTTCGTCCCAGGCGACCGTTTTGGAGGTGCCAAGATCGTCGGCAAAGTCCGCTCTCAGAGCCCTGTCGAAGCGATACGGATCGAGATGGACACCGATCGAGATGGCCGTGCAGACCGCACTGCCGCTTTGAGCGCATACGGTGATTTCTCGATAAGCCTCGATGATCTAGCGCCGGGGGGACATGCCTATCGGCTGCGCGCCGTGTCGAACAAAGGCTTGAGTTCCTCGCTCGAGGTGGGAGCATGGCAATCGCTCGATTTCGAATTGCCCGCCCCACCGACGAGTCCGTCGCAAATCGCGGAGCTCAAGCTCCGAGTCGACGATGGATTCGATCATTCGGACGGAATGACCAGTGACCCGAGTTTGGTCGGTCGGGTCACTCGCCCCACAGCGCATGGGATGCTTGTCATCGAGTTCGACACCGATGGAGATGGACTCGCCGATGACCGCTGTGTCGTCGCCGAGGATCTTGTCTTTCAATACACTCCAACGCAGCTTGCGCCTGGAGCGTTCCACATGCGCGCCCGCACGGTGGAATTATTGCACACAGGAAATATATTGCGTAGCGAATGGTCGGAACTTCGAGGGACTCTGGTATCGAAAAACGTGGGCGAGTTGCGGATCGATTCGATCGAATTGCTCGGCGATTGGGGGCTTGCCCCTGACGACCGACGTTCGAGCCAACCGATGATCATCGGCTTTGTGGGCAATGGGGTCCAAGGAGCCAGTCAGTGGGTTTTGGACATCGATCTGGATCGTGACGGAACGAGCGATCAAAGCGAGTTGTTCTGGGGAAACCGGTTCAGCATCGTGCCTAAGATCCCGCATTATGGGATGGTGGATATGGGATTGCGGATCCGTTCGAACGACTCGACCCTGGCGAGCGCATGGCATTCCTTGAGTTTCCTTTACCATCCCGAGCCTAGGAGCCAAGAAGCAAATCTTTGGGTGTCGACCTACCGGTCGATCACATCGGCGATGAACCAGGGAAACTCCCAGCATGTCCAGGGACTAGCCGGAGCGATATCGCAGCTTGCACTCGATAAGCAAACGGCAACCAGCGAGCGAGAGGTCCGCAATCAAGCTTCGGTCAGCCATCGGCTCCTGGCGATGCGGGAATCGGCAAGAGGATATTGGACTCAGATCGCCGATGCTCAGGTACAGTTGAGTCAAAGTCAACGCGAGGCTCTCGACGCTCTGCAGGAGCAATTGAGATCGACCGGTTCGCCAGAGGCGAATTTGCCTTTACCCGAGGAACTAGCGATTCAATGGCCGTCGGAGCAACTTGTCATGCTCCCATACCTCGAGAGCGATTGGAGCCCTGCCGAGGAAACGCTTGCTCGCGCTCCGGTCCTAGCACCCAAAGATCCAGGTGAGCCCAGCGTTGCGAAGGTCTCTAGGAGCATCAAGCTCTCCGATGCACTCTACCGTGACGACCTGAGCGAAATCGGTATCGATCTGTCCGATCACGAGCGTTACCAGTCCGAATTGCAGACGCTTCGCTCGAAACTGAACACCGACTACCAGACCCTCCGATCACAATCCCACGATAGGATTGCGCAAGCGCAGGAGTTCTACGACTTGGTCCTGACCGAGGCGGAGTCGGCGTATCGGCAGGCGATGCGAGAAAGCGGATTGGCCATGGATGGCATTTCTGCCGAAGATTACGCTCCTATTTATCAGCGATTCGCTCAGGAATCCCTCTTGGCCCAGGAGTCTTTTCAGGCAAAGCGCAAGGCGATCGACGCTCGCTATGAAGTCGCATTGAGTTCGATCCGCCAATCGCATGCCGAGCAATTGCGGACTGCTGCGAGGAATCGCGATGCGAGTTTCGAAGCAGCGATTCGGGAATTGGCTTCTGTACTCAATACGTTGCCACCTCCGGAATGGCCGGTCGTCAAGTCCGCGATCATCAAGCACGCGCAGTTGCGATTCGATGCAGAGCATCTGTATGAACAGACGATCCTGAACCTCCACGTCGAGGAGCAGAAAGCTTCTTTCAAGCTCCAGCGGGAACGGCTCACAGAGAACGCTCAAGCTCAACGTCAATTCGCCATCGAGAACTCGGAGATCCAGCGAGTTCGAGATGCGGCACTTGCCGAGCAAAAGTTCCAGTTTTCACGTCGTCGATCCGATGCGGCCGAGCGTTCCGATCGCGCTGTGGAAACGGCAAGCTATGATCTCAAGGTAGCTCGCGATCGAGCTTGGGCGGAACTCGAACAAGCGAGGAATGAAGTCGAACACGATCGACGAATCGGTTTCGATGGACTGATGCGACGATTCGACCTGGAGCGAGCGACTGCACTGGTCTCGACCCTCACACAGATCGATCAGGCCCTTTCGACTCCGGACTCCCACTCGAACTTACGGAAAGCCAGCAGTCGACTGGAACTGCTCAACGCTTGGAATACCAAGTTAGAGCAAAACAGCATCGCCCAGGCCGACCTATGGAGACAGTTTGCTTCTGCGAAAACAACAGCCGAGTTGAATAAGCGCCTCGGGGATCTGGCCGATGAGCATGCACAAACACTCGAGCGACTCGAGGCGACCTGGGGATTTCGAAAAGAGCATGCTGCCTTGGTGCAATCCCACGCCAAGGACTTGACCCAGCTAAGGTACGATACACGATCCGCGAACATCGAAGCCGAACATCTGCAATCGCTCGATACAGGGCTCATGGGGATCGCTTACCTCCAAGGGGAGTCCTCCCTGGGGACCGATTTCGGTCAGCGCCGCCTCAATGCGATGGTCTACACACCGCCTGAGCCCCTTAATTGGCTAGGGGGTTGGGGGTGGATCAACGGTGATTTCTTGATCGCCGCAAGCGGGAGTGTGAATATTCCTGCTGAGACGGGATTTCAAATGGTTTACGATCAATCCGTAGCGACCGCCGAGCTGATCTATCGCACCGAATCGAGTCGCATCGGGATCGATCATCGTTACTTTGAACAACGCGATACGATCGAAGCGGATTTCTTGCAGGAAGCCGAGTCGCTCCGCGCAGGGAGTTTAGGGTCCGAGGCGCAATTGCAGCGCCGTTTTCATCTGGCAGTCGCTCAAGCGGACCGCAACCGCTCTCTTGGCCAAATCGATCGAAAGGTCGATATGGAACTAGAGATTGCGACCGCGGAAAAGGACTACCGCATCGCCGGGAATGACTCGATCTTGAGGATCGAACAGGAGCTATCCTCCGGCCTCAACGCGTACCGACGTACCATGCATAGGATCCAATTGGATCGATCCATCGAGGAGTGGGACGCTTATCTATCGAGTATTCATAGATGGCGAAACAACAACCCGACCGATTGGACCGACTATATCCAGGCCGAAGCGACCGCAGCGCGTCGTCTGGGGGTCGAGCAAGCGCAGTTGACCATCGGAATGGCCGATTCGCTTGCCGAGCGAAAGGCGAACGATGACTTCAAATCCCTTCGTATCGATCGATGGGCAGACACCGAAAACGCGACGAGCGAGTTCGAGTACCAACGGTCCAAGCTCACCGCAGAGCGAGAACTAGGCCGAGCGATCGCGGATGCTCAATTCCGATGGGCCGAGCAAACTGCGGGGGTATCGCAGGACTCCGGTTGGAACTTTGCAGTCCGGACCTATTCGACTCCGACCCAGCTCGAGTTGCGTCGCAGAGCGGCGGCGGTGACCGAACAAGCCGACCGGCTCGATGCGCAGGCACAGCTTCAAGCGAGCACGCGGCGGGCCGACGCCCAACGGAGCCATTCGCGAGGGATCCATCAGCTTTATACAGAGCTTGTTGCAAGCGGTTTCCAATGGGACCAGTATCAACGGGGACTGGATCTGCTCGATCGACTCTTCCGTGAGAATTTGGAGCACATTCAGACCGAACTTGTCCAGGCACAGAGTCAATCGAATAGTGATCTTCGGGAGCAAAGAGCCGAAATCGTGCAGCAGACGCATGTGGAGCTCGCGAGCGTTCCAACGACCGAAGCGAGATGGGCGTGGAGGGAGGATATCCCGCGATTCGTCGGGTATCGTTCGTCGCAGCTCGAATTGGCTCAGAGAATCCAAGCCGCAGAGGACCGATTCACCCAGCAGGTCGCTTCACTGCAAACCGCTCGGGCCGAATCGACATCGCGGACCGAAATGCGACAAGGGGTCGATGCACGCGCAGTGCACTACGACGCGATGGAAAACGAAAGCAACGTCAGGGCCCATCGCGAAACCTCGTTGACCGAGGCCGTCGAAACCTTTGGATCTTCGGTGCTCGAAGCGAAGAACACTTACCAAAGGCGGAGTTCCGATCTGCGGGCGATCGCTTTGGAGACGCTATACACTCCTCTCGACTCTCATACTCAGGAACACCTGAAACACCAGGTTTCAGGGCTGCTCTTGCAGCAAGCGGTCCTTCGTGAAGCCAGCGCATGGAAGTACCAAAACGAGTCGGTCATGCGTCGATCCGATGCAATCGATCGATCGGCAATCCAGCGGGAGACCCAACGGAAAATCCAGGACGCCCAAGAGCGATTCGAGGACCAAAGCGCAGAGCTCCAACGGACCGGTGCCCTCGAGCAGGCCCGTTTGCAGGGGGTATGGAAAGTGGCCAGTCAACAGGCGACCACAGCCTTCCGGAGGGCTGAAACGATTCTCGAGTCGTCCTATGAACAGCAGTCTCAAGAAGCGCTCGAGGCGATGAATCAGAGAAACCACGAACGGCGATTGCTCGATGCAGAGCAAATCGGCGAGGCATGGAAATCGTACTACTTGGCTATCCATCCGGAGTCCGGTCCTGTTTTCGTCCCACTTCGAAGAGAGTTCGATGGATGGTTCGGCTTGCGTGTGAGCTCGAACTTGACCGTGCCCACTCTTTGGCGGTCTCAGACCATGGCCTTCGGTGGACTTGCGGATCTTCGCAATCATAACGCTGCGGACTTGCTCCAGGAAAAGCTCGAAATGCTCGGATGGGTCGAGCAATCCAATCGCATCGAATCCCAAGTGGATTTTGCACTCAGTATTTCCGAGGCAAAAGCCCAGCGGATCGACGCGCGGGCTCAGGCTCAACGAGAGCGACTCCAAGCGACCAGCAACGCCGATCGCCAGCATGCTCAACGGGAGCATGAATCGTCGGTCCGTGTCAAAAATCAACTCGCCGAGTTGCACGCCGACTGGGCCTTGCAAAGAGATCAAATGGAAGTCGACTCGGTTGAATCGATTCAAAACCGGACGGCGCAGAGGGCGGAGCAAGCCGAAGCGATCGAACGGAAATTCCTCGAAGATTCGCAACGAGCCGCCCTGGGATACGAGCGTCATTGGGCAATAGTCCAAGCCGACGCCCATCGCGCAATGGCTCGCAAGCAAAGCGATTCGCTCGAGCGAGCTGCGCACGAGGATTTGCGGTCGCAGGCGTTGGCGGCCCATGCCAAAGGCTACGCAGAGTGGATCGACGAAGTCTCATCCGACTATGTCGCTTGGGTGGAGGCACGATGGAACAACCAATCGTTCGAACAGCTTGCAGATCGAGATGCTCAGTACCGCAGAGCGATTGCCGAACGTCTCGCGCATGACGGTTTGGCAAGGCAAAGCGATGCATTCGTCCGCGCATCGGAGCGAGAGCGAACCGAGCTTGAATACCTCGCAGCCCGTGAACAAAACGCAGCCGAGCACCAAGCGGCACAGCAGCGACGTCAAATCGATCTAGAGTATCAACTGGCGGTGCTCTCGAACCAAGCGGTGTTTCACCAGGCAACCGAGCGATCCGAGGGTGTTGCTCAGGTTATGAAACTGCGAGGGTATCCAGCGGTAAATCAAATGAGGGAAAAGAGTTTGCTTGTCGCCGAGGCTCTTTATATCCAGGCTCGCGCAGAGGCCGATGCGTTGAAGGTCTGGCAGCAGCAGGCAGCCAACGAGTCCCTGCGGATGCATCTAGAGGATTCCCAACGGACCGACCGGCTCAGTACGGCTCTTCGCCATCTAGAGCACCAACTCGAGGTGAGCCTCTCGGAGTTCGAGCAAGAGCATTCCGATGCGATGGCTCAAGCTCGTTACGATTACCAAATCCAAACGATTCAGTCCGAGAGTGAAATGGCACGTCGGCTGGGCCAGGTTCAGGCGCAATGGCTTATGGCTGCATCCGAAGCGAGGATCGTGGCGAGGGAAACGCTCCAGGATTCCGTTCCGGGAGCTTGGTCCGATTTCCTAGTCGGGCTAGCCGAGCACGAATACCGAATGCAAGGGGACTGGAATGCGGCCGAACAGCGTTGGATCGATAGCCGCAGTAGCTCGGATCATCAGTACCAGCAGGAGATCGGCCAAGCTCAACTCGATCGATCGCTCAGGCTGAGCCGAGCACAGAAAGGATCCAAGGTATTCGAAACTCAACAGGAGCTAGCTCTATTCGAAGCCAAAAGCCAAGCCTTTGTTGCGTTCCTCCAGGAGTTGGAGTCTCCGGCCCATAGGTACATCGAGCAAGTCACCTCGGTGGAAAACGCCTTGACCCAATCCCTCGCGTTGGCTCAAAGAGATTGGAAAGTGGATCTCGACGCGTTGAGATACCAACAACGACTCGACGAGGCGCATCGAATCCGAAATTCCGAGCTCGAGCGTTTGGCTCGACTTTGGAATCGTGACTACACCAATGCGATGGCAAACCGACGGACGACCCAAGCCGATGCGGAGCGAGCCAACCGAGTCGCGCGGATCGGAAACGAATTTCGGAATGCACAGCAAACGCGAGATGCGGCCAAGGAGTTGATCGAGAAAGAGGCCGATGCATATTGGAATTCCGAACGCAATTGGGCTGCGGCGGAGAGGGAGTATGCGCAGAGCACTGCGGATCTGCAGCGAGGACTTGCCGAGCGCATTGATCGGGAGCAAGACAGCCTGTGGAGCGAATTTTTTCTCGATATCACCAGGGCCAAGGCCGATTCGATCGAGCGGACCGCGTTGGCGATCGAAAGCAAGGCCGTTGAAGAATCCCAGGAACAGACCGAGCATGAGAAACTCCAGGGGAGCTTGCAGTGGGGTTGGGATCTGGCCGAGTGGACGGCAAGCGACCTGGCGCGTCGAGCCGTCGTCGAGTTGGACTGGAGGCTCGAGGGTACGAGGATCCAAGCGATGCGAGCTTTGGCACAAGCGATGCTTTCGAATCAGAGCACGCTTGCGATCCCCGAACCCGATTCCGCGATCTTGGATCGGTCGGTATTCCGGCACATAGCGCCGGCCGACCGCCGTTACGAATTGCTCTTTGGACCGCCATTAGGTTTGAATCAGGCCCCATGGAATTGGCAAGACACCGGATTCTTGCAATGGATCCGCTCACCCCAGGAGCAGTTTGCTCAATCGTACTGGTCGCTCAAAGCGATCGTTCAGCATCGGAGCCTATCGATGGAGTCCCTAAGGTTCGAACCGGTGCAGTTGCTTGATGACTTCCTCGAAGATGGGGTTGATCTCGAGGGAGTTTTTTCGAAAGTCACGACACCGACGATCCGCATGATGCCGACTGCAGACGCGACACACCGGTCCATGATACGATCGGCTCGCGAGTTACCCGAAAGCCAGATCGCTTGGTTGGATTCCCACGGAAGAGTGTTGGGGGCCATGGAGCGGCCCGATTTTACCGAGCTGTTTGCCGATCGAACGATCGTCTGGGACCTGCAGATCGCTCCGAGTCCCATAGCGGACCCAGTACCCGAATCGCAGGAGCGTTTCTTTATCAACAACCAGGACCAATGGAGCGAATTTATACGTTTAGCGAATTACTCTTATGAAGGTCCCTCGGCGGTTGCGACCAGTCCACAGGTGCGCCGTTGGATGAGCAAATACCAGAAGCATGTTGGAGCGGAGTTCGATGCCGCAAGTGAAAAATTGCGCAATAAATACGATCCGTCGAAAACGACCGAGCGATACGATCGGGTGGTCGAGGTCCAAGGGGTCGCCTATTGGCAGCACACCATTGGGATCGAGCCGAGTCGAATCGAAGGTCCCCTCGCGATCAAATCGGTGAGGACCAAGATAGGGATGATCGATCGCCATGGATGGGTTTATCTGCCTTCGGGCCAGCGGGTGCTCTACACGGCATTGGTCAAATGGGCCGACGAGTTGATCATGGGAAGTTCGCAGGAGATCAGCCGACTGATCGACGGATTGATATCTCCTTTTGCGATCCAAACCGAGTCGAGGCAGTATGGGATCTTCATCGGTGGGACGGGGATGCACATGTTCGGCCTGGGCAACGTCGAGCGGCTATACAACATGTACGATGGGACCAAGTTCTACTATGGTGGGGTTGGTAATCCGGCGGAGTACGAATCGAAGAATCGGGGGTTTGCCGACAATGGAGCCGGTTATGGATGGACGGAGATTCTCGACCGCATCGAAGCCGATGTTCTGTCTCACTATCGCGGTTGGCAGAAGCTCCATGTTTTTGGTTGGAGTCGGGGTGCGGCCATGGGGATCGAGTTTGCAAGGAGAATGGGCCGATTTGGAATCGAGGTTGAGTTTTTGGGATTGTTCGATCCGGTCTATTCGTATTTTTTACCCGGCCAAAGCTCCTCGCTGATTCAATGGAGTCCCCAGGGTCGGCAGGGCAATTACGTCTCGGCGATTCCGACGACGAATGTGAAAGCCATCGGTGCGTTGTATGCGATCCATGAGGATCGGAGTTTCTTTCCCGCCACGAGATTGACGCAGGATGGAATAACCCGAATGAAGTTGATGAAGTCGCCCGGAGCGCACGGGGAGATCGGAGGGCATTTCCTGAGCGATCTTTCTCTGCAGCGAATGAATCTCCGAGCGATGGTGGAATTTGCGATGCTCGATGGAAACGTCCGTATTGCATTTCGGGGGATCGAGCAGGATTTGGTACAGATTTTCTCTTCACCCGTGACCAAGAAACTGCAGACCCAAGCGATCGTCGGGCCGGTGACTCGGATCGAAGGGCGGGGCAAGGCGTTCGCGGCATCGGAGATCTCCAGTTGGCAGGCGATGCGAGCCGATGAGTACTACCGAGAGCTCATCGAATGCTCCGTTCAGAGGTGGAAGCCCAGCGGCTATGGATTTCAGAAAGGGAGCTGGACCGGAGCAATCGCTTTTGGACTGGAGTGGGGTCACGAGGTTTTTCCTCCCTCGATTTTGCCGAGCCGCCAGAGCTTAGGTCCGATCCGCCAGACCCCTTATTCGCATTATCGCCGGGATCTCGATTGGTGCGAGCTGGAGTTGTGGGATTTGGAATTCATGCAAGATGCCTCGGGCAGGAATCGGCTCACTGAGCGGCAGAAGGAACGGGTACGCTTTTTCTATCAGCTCAAGGTCGACCCGAGGACCGGCGGTTGGTTGTTCAACGGCAGGCCGGTAGACAGTTTTGATGCTATTCCTAGCAGGGATGCTATTTCCAGCAGAGGCCCTCGTGGAGGGCATTGAGATTGATGCATCCGGACTCGGTGACGACGACCATGTCTTCGACGCGAATTCCGCCGAGGGATTTGCAGTAAAGCCCAGGTTCGATCGTCACCACATCGCCTGCGATCAGTTCCGGACCGCCTGCGGCCAGCAAGGGTGGCTCGTGGACCTCGAGCCCAAGTCCATGTCCGGTTCCGTGGGTCATGCTGGTAAACGAGTCGGGTGCATCTTGGGCCGGCAGCCCCATCTGGTACCCTGAGCTCAGGATCGATTGCATGGTGGCTTCGTGGACCGCTTGGCCGGTCACCCCGGCGCGAACGGTCCGGGTCGCAGCGAGTTTCGATGCGACGACGGCGCGGTGCATCGATTCGAGTTCAGGGGCTACAGCACCGTGGACCACCGTACGGGTGCAATCGCCGTTGTAGAGGTTGGATTTGACTCTCGGAAAGATATCGACGATCACGGGCTGTTCGGTGAACAACGGACCGTGACCATGGTCGTGGCAATCGGCACCAATGGGACCGCAAGCGACGATCGCCCCAGGATTCGAGCAGTCGCGTTCCAGGAGCCACACATCGATCATCGTCCGCATGCGTTCGCTCGTCAAAGGAGCCCCTTGATGGTGCAAGATGCCTTGGGCATCGGCGCTGGCACGGGCGATTGTCGAACAGGCAAGCTCCATGACTTGCTCGGTGATCTGTTGGGCTTGGCGGATCATTTCAATCTCTTGAGCGTCTTTGCAGCGTCGTTCCATCACCCCCCATTGGATGTCGCATTCGATTCCAATGCCGGCCCTTTGAAGCATTTCCGCGTAGATCATCGGTAGCGATCGATCGACGACAACCTTGGCAAATCCAAGACGTCGGAGCATTTCGGCAGCCGACTGAGCCGTGGCCGTTTCGCGATCCCCCGAGAGGCCTTCGGCGGGTGTGAAGTCGGCTGGACAGTGGACGAGGTCGACGGCTGCATTTTGACGGGCGCGGCCCATTTCGATATCGCGGCACAGGAGCACCCGTTGGCTGCTTGCATCGCTCTGCGGCACTTGCAGATAGACCACGGGGTCGCCGACCAGGAAACGGATACTGCGATAGAGGCTAGCGTTTAGGGTCGGGATCCCGGCCATCATTCGGGGAGTCGATCGCATGGAGTTTATCGCTGGGGTGTTTATCGCTGGATTGCTCATGGTTTATCTTTCGTCGTCGCCTTGAAGAGTCAGGACCAAGGTCCTTGGGGTCGCATCGTTGCGGTGTTCGCACAGGTAGATGCCTTGCCAGGTGCCCAGGGCCAAGGCCCCGGCCGAAACGGGGATCATCAAGCTGGCACCGAGTAAGGAGCTTTTGATGTGCGCGGGCATGTCGTCGGGACCTTCGATCGTGTGGACAAAGGGCTGGGTTTCGGGGACCAAACGATTCAAAGCCGTTTCCATATCGGTACGGACATCCGGGTCTGCATTTTCGTTGATCGTAAGGCTGGCCGAGGTGTGTTGCAAGAAAACCTGTAGGATCCCGATTCGAACGTCCTGGAGTTCGGGGATTGCCGAGATGACCTCGCGGGTAATCAGATGAAAGCCACGTCGGTAAGGACCAATCCGGATCGTTTTTTGGGACCAAAACATTCGGAACTTTTCTCGCTTTGCATCCGCCAGAAGGCCGCAGCGTTCGGTTGGCGGTTCGGGTAGCCTCTGACTGAAATAAATTCGACCAACTCCGAGCGACCTCGGGCCGGGCTAGTAGGACAATTGTCCAGCAAATCTGTAGAACCCGCAAGATACGGGTTCTTGACGGGTCGCTAAGCTTGGAGATACTTCGAGCTTCCGTCTGACTCTGACTGCGTATTGTATATCAAATTGCGTCGAAACCTACGAACTGAAATTTTGAAAAGGCGACCCTAGCATGCGACGAGCGAAAATCAGTATTATTGGAGCTGGCAACGTTGGGGCAACCTGCGCCCATTGGTGCGCCGCAGGAGAGCTCGGGGATGTGATCCTGCTGGATGTCCCCCAAACCGAAAACATGCCCAAAGGCAAAGCGCTCGACCTGATGCAAGCCTCGCCGATCATGGGCTACGACAGTGCCTTGAGCGGTACGAACGACTATGCCGATACGGCCAATAGCGATGTGGTCGTCATCACTGCGGGGATCGCCCGCAAACCGGGAATGAGTCGTGACGATCTGCTGAGCACCAACGCCAAAATCGTTACGAGCGTCGCCGAGAATGTCAAATCGACCAGTCCCAACGCCGTGGTTATTGTCGTGAGTAACCCCCTCGATGCGATGGTGCAACGGGCCTTCCAAGTCCTCGGATTTCCTTCCCATCGCGTCATCGGCCAGGCAGGGGTGCTCGATACGGCCCGCTTTCGAGCCTTCATCGCGATGGAACTCGGTGTGAGCGTCGAAGACGTCTCGGCGATGCTCATGGGCGGTCACGGCGATACGATGGTCCCAATCGCCAGTTGCACCAGCGTCGGTGGAATCCCCGTCTCGCATCTGATTCCCGACGCCCGCATGGCAGAGATCGTCCAGCGCACACGCGACGGAGGGGCCGAAATCGTTTCGCTTCTGAAAACCGGGTCGGCCTACTATGCACCAGCGGCCGCGACGGCCCAGATGGTCGAAGCCATCGTGCGAGACAAGAAGCGGCTCATTCCCGTCGCTGCCCTTTGCAACAAGGAATACGGCGTTGGGGGCTACTATGTCGGTGTACCGGTGATCCTCGGGAGCAACGGCGTCGAGAAGATCATCGAACTTTCGTTGACGAGTTCCGAGCAAGCTGCTTTCCAGAAGAGCGTCGATGCGGTCAAGTCGCTCGTTGCGACGATGGAAACCCTCCTCAAGGGCTAATCAACGCCAAGCATCGACTTGCCCTGATAAGTCTAGCCCCGAACGGTTCTCGGGCGGCTGGCCGAATTGGATTGTGGGAAAGGCTCTGAAGTCCCCCCGCACCAATCCCCCAGCTTATCAGGTTGAAATTGCTAGCAATTTCGTTTTTGGCAAACTTTCTTAGAAGTTCGCCTCAAGTCTCGGTGGCGGGATTGACTCACTGCCTGTAGCTATCCTAAAAAACGGATTCCCAAGTCGGGAGCCTCTTGTCTTTCAAGGAACATCGAAATGAGCCGATTGCACAGCTACATGTCCACGAGCACGGCCAGGGCAGGGGAGCTTGGCGATCGCGATGCGACGAGGGGTACGAGTCCGTTGACCGAACCGGTATCGATCGGTTTTCCGCATCGGATTTTCGTTCCTGAGCATTACGAAAGTGGCTATGCCTATCCGCTGTTGGTCTGGCTTCACAGCGATCACAGCAGCGAATTCGAGATCGATCAAGTCATGCCCGCCTTGAGCGTGAGGAACTATGCGGGAGTCGCATTGCGGGGCAATCGACTGTCGAATCGCTCGTCGCAGCTTTTCCGTTGGGGGAGCACCTCGACCGATTACGCTCTGAACGAAGAGTGTATTTTTCATGCCGTGGAGGAACTCTGTGATGCGATGTCGATCGATGCATCGAGGGTCTTCTTGGGCGGGTTTGGCAAAGGTGCAACGCTGGCCCAGTGGGTCGCATTGCGCAATCCCGAACGATTCGCTGGCGTCGTCGCATGCAATGGCCCTTTCCCAACCCACAAAAAAGCGTTGGCACAATGGAAAAACGCTCGGAGTTTGCCTGTGTTGGCCATGCAGTCGGCAGATTCGAATCGGTTTGGAGTCGACCAACTGATCGATATGATGAAAACCGCACATCTTGCAGGGTTGAATTATCGCTTGATGCGATTTTCGGCCACGTCCTCCGAGCCGACTCCAGCCGCATTGCTCGGGAATCCATCGAGCAACGACGATGCATTCGAAGGCTCTCTTGAGGTCGAGATGCTCAAGGCTGCCAACCGATTCATGATGGGAATCGTCACGGGAACTCCGATATCGCTCGGTTGCGAACCCCAAGTACTCGATCATGTACCCTGGCCCCAATGAGCCCTGGTGCCTTGACTCGAATCGAACTGACAATTCCCGATGCAACGCTTCGATTCGACCGACAGGCCGATCGCTATTCGCATTGCCTCTTGGTTCATCCTGAGGATCAGTTGCAAGTCCTTCTCCAAGGCGTCTTGGCAGATCCGAACGCGCCTTGGCCTAGCGATCCGCCTTTGCAGCAACTGGTTCTCGAACCCATCGGAGATCGGGAATTCCCCGATGTGGCCTTAGGGGTCGGTATGTCCGGACATGGCCACTGGTCGCTTGCGGCCCAATGGCTCAGAACCCCTGGGCCAGCTAAACCTCAGATGGGCTCAGTGGCACTTGAGTTCGATTATGCGTGCAAGCTGCGGCCGCCGGTAGGTTTTTTGGGCAGTACGTATCGGGTTGTTCCGCAGCGCTATTTGCCGAGCGGATCGTCTGGTTTGGAATGGATGCGGGTGGAGTTTGGGCAGCAATATTGGACGGGTTGGTTTAAGGAATCGACATCTCCGAATTCCATCCCTAGCCACAAACTGTCCATTGTAGTCCTTGCCGGAGAGCTTCAATGGGATGCCGATTCGCAAGAGATCACGGTGCGACCGGTGGGATCTTTGGAAAAACCGGGAACCTTGCGTTGGTCCTATCGGGTCGCCTGGATAGCATGCGATGAATGAGCAATCCGAAGTCCTCTCGGGACTCAATCTCGACGAGATCGTGGTGAGCTACCCACCCGAGAAGCTCAAGCATGCAAGCCGAGTGAGCTTCGATGCAAAGCCCCTCGGCGATAGGAATCCCGTTGCGGATTAGCCGCAAGCAATCTTTTTACCAACAAAGCCCACCCTTTGCCACGCCCGAGCCGCTCGCGAATGCCATCGTAAAAAGTGAAGCTGATGAATGCCTGCTTGGCTTCGCGAGGCCAAACGCGATGCACTACGAAAAGTTGATCGTCTGCCTGCACTAAGCGCGTTCGAATTCTTAATTTTCCAGGCAGGATTGCAAAAAACTGCTGCGGTGTTTCGACGGGTCGATTGTACAATCGGGTATCGAAGTGCACGCTGAGTGACATTTGGAAAATAGCCAACAAGCAGCTACCATTCAGCAAACGATCACTCTGCGCGAAGGATGCGATTCATCATGATTCATAAAAATACGATTACCTGCGGTGATACGCATCAACTGTTATCCAAGGTGGAAGACGAGTCCGTGGACTTAATCCTCTGCGATGGGCCCTACGGTGTTACGCAGAACGATTGGGATCGAGTTCCTTCGATCCAAGCATTCAATCTGGGGCTAATCGAGCGGTTTTCTACTAAACTGAAGGATGGTGGTGCGCTCTATTTGTTCGGGAAGCCAGATTGCATCGACTTCATCGACTATCGTCCGTTTCTCAATCTACGTTCAAAGATTGTTTGGTATCAGCCGAGTCGGCTGGCTCAGGGACGTCTGAATTTCACGAATAACTACGATGTGATCTGTTACTTCGTAAAGGGTAAGAAGCCTTCGACGTTTAATTTGGACGCGATTAGGGTCGCGCAATTGGTTGAGCTAGAGCATCGCTTACGTTGTGAAAATGTACCTTCCGTACGCAACGGTCAGTACGGAAAGACCAAATTCAACGACAAGGGAAAAAACCCAGGCGATGTGTGGGGAGATATTAAGCAACTTACGTACAAGTCGAAAGAACTTGTATGTCGTGATGCTCTAAACACGATTCAAAAGCCAGAACGCCTAATTGAACGACTTGTACTCGCAAGTTCAAACGCTGGAGACCTCGTTCTGGATCCATTTGCAGGTGTTGGAACATGCCCCGTTGTATGTCGCAGACACAAAAGAGAGTTCATTGCATTCGAAATGAATCCCGAGTTCGTTAAGTGTGGAAACGCTCGCATCAAATCCGA
>Ga0208085_1000249_pt1 | contig 20880 bp, 15 predicted proteins | sample LakMenEpi21Jun10_FD_150721 | JGI IMG/M metagenome (GOLD analysis project Ga0208085, IMG submission 150721) | Freshwater microbial communities from Lake Mendota, WI - 21JUN2010 deep hole epilimnion (SPAdes) | ecosystem: Environmental > Aquatic > Freshwater > Lentic | place: Lake Mendota, Madison...
CACCGCTTGGCAGCGGATGGCTACGACAAGCCGTAGCCACCTGTCGCCGTAGCCACCTGTCGCCAGAAGGTGGAAGCATTACTCGCGCCGCCATCCACCGCTTGGCAGCGGATGGCTACGACAAGCCGTAGCCACCTGTCGCCGTAGCCACCTGTCGCCAGAAGGTGGAAGCATTACTCGCGCCGCCGTCCACCGCTTGGCAGCGGATGGCTACGACAAGCTGTAGCCACCTGTCGCCGTAGCCACCTGTGGCCAGACGGTGGAAGCGTTACTCGCACGGCCGTCCACCGCTTGGCAGCGGATGGCTAAGTTTTGGCAGGGTTGATCAAAGGGGGACCCGAATTTTGCTTCCGATTGGAACGATTGGCATTTCTGACGACTCGCATTGACCGAGTGCGATGAGGGGACTCTACACAAATCAAAAACGCTCGATCGAGCACTTCGCTCGAATGCTTTGTTCGTGCTTCTTCTCGTAATCGTACTCAGTCCGCCGCGGCGGACTGAGTACCGCTTCGCTGAGTACGAGTACGACGAAATCCCAGGCGAGGCACGAACCTAAGGACATCCTAGCACAACCGTTTGCGTACGGCCCAAACAGCCGCTTGAGTTCGATCCGTAACCCCGATCTTGCGCAAGATATGTTGGACGTGCTCTTTGACCGTTTCGTAACTGATCGACAAATCATCGGCGATCTGTCGATTGGTCATCCCACAGGATAACTTCATCAAAACATCGGACTCGCGCTGAGTAAGTGACATTTCTAAACCGGATACGCTCGGATCCATAGAGAAACAAGCCTGTATGCGTTTTAGCTCTTCCTTGTTCCAAAGATTCTGCCTTTGCAATGCGCAGTCGAGTTTTCTCAAGAGTTCCTGCGGACTATCGGTCTTATGTACCGTTCCTAGAATCCCATTCCTGACACCTCGCATAAACAATTGAGGGGACTCGCCCCTTGCGAAAAATAGCAAGGGCATTCCAGGCCGATGCTCCGATAGATGCTTAGCCACGCCTACGGGATCCGTATCGTGCAATTCGATATCGATCAGACCGATCGGAGTTGGGCTTACCCCCTCGAAGAACGACGAAGCGATACGATTTGGGCGTAGAGTATGGACTTTGTAGCGCATCGAGTTGTCCAAGATCGTTGCGATTCCGACCCTGTCGATGTCATACGTAGTCACCAATAGAAGATCATGAAGAAGTGTCACGGTGAGAGGGCAGTGCTGAACAGATGAACATCGAAATCGAAAAGAAGGTGGCGCTAAGAGTTCGGCGGATCGATCAACGGTCGTTGCGAACGATGTGATGATAATTCATCACCACGGCGATTGGAACTAGGGGTAGCGGGTCGAACCGCAAGTTATCTTTTGGCTCGAAGTCCGGTGCAGATCGCTTCGAGATTTTCTCGATCCTTGGGAGCTTCAGGCAGGTCTTGATCGACCATGGCACCTAGCAAATACTCCCACACGAGACTCAGTTGCGATTGCATATTGGATGTATTTGCAGTCATCACGACCACTGCATCTTGGTCGGGCAAAACGATGCAAAACTGCCCGTCCTTGCCATCGCCGCGGAAGGCATTATGCCGGCATCGCCAGAATTGGTAACCGTAGCCTTGGTTCCAATCGCTTGACGCATCGCTCCCGTTGGACACCTGCTTGTTGGTGGCCTCTTGGACCCAATCGCTGGGTATCAATTGCTGGTTCTCCCAAAGACCTTTTTGCAAATACAATTGACCGAACTTGGCGATATCCTCGGTCTTGAGGTAAAGCCCATAGCCCCCGATCGAGATACCTTGAGGGTTTTTATCCCATTTCGGAGCGTCGATCCCCAAGGGATCAAATAGGCGTGTTTGCAAATAATCGACGACGTTCTGGCCGGTGACCTTCCGGACGATCGCCGACTGCATAAAGGTGGCAGGAGTGTTGTAGCGGAAGAAGCTACCTGGTTCCCTAGGGACAGGATGGGCCAAAAACGTTTTGATCCAGTCTTGGGATGCTCGAAGGTTCGGTTCATCCTGATGGCCGGTCGACATGGTCAGCAAATCCAATACCCTCATGGACTTGAGATTCTCCGAGGGATTCTCCGGCGCCGCATCCGGGAAAAATCCCACGACCCGATCCTGGACCGATAACTTGCCATCCTGGACGGCCAATCCCACGGCCGTCGATGTGAACGACTTGCTCAACGACCAGAGCACATGGGGCTTATTCGCATCCTCGGGATTCCACCAAGCTTCCGCGATGACCTTTCCATGCCTTAGCAGCATGAAGCTGTGCATCGAGTTGACTTTCTCATCGGCGGCTTGGATGAATTTCGCGATCGAGGCCGACGAAACACCTTGGGACTCAGGCGTGGCTCTGGGCAGTCGCACCGATTGCTTGTCTTGTTGCTTGTCGAGCGTTCCGGTTGCCTGTGGCTGGATCTTTTGGGGATTGTCCTGTCCAAACAAGGCCGGGGTTCCCGTGCCCGAAGTGAATAAGCCCATCAAGGCCAACGAAACGGTCCTAGCTCGCATGAGAAAAATCCCTTGATCGGCACTACCAGTAAATGAATTGTAGGAATCGCTCGCGATCCTCTGCGGGTAAAGCATCGATGTCCTCGACAACGTAGCGATTTTCGCAGGTATCGATAAGCAACTTGCCGTTCTCGCTGTATTCGAGAGCTTGACTTTGGGTCCAACGCATGGTCAGTGTGCATGGTCCTCGGTCGGTCTCAACATCCATCGTGAGATAGCCAGATTCTAACTGATTTTTCCGCACTCGCAGTATCCGCCGCATCAAATAGCGTCGTTCGATCATTTCCTCGATCAGCGTACGGTTCGAGCTGCGCCATTGGGCAAGCTCCCGGATCATCCCGCACTCGTACTCTTCCCCGTTCTCCTTCCAACTTCGAACACTTAGGTATCCGGCTGGATATTTCGACGGGAAGGTCTTCACGATGAAAACCGAGGCCGCATGCAATTTCCCATCGACCCAAAGCTCGATCCGATCATGAGACCCGCGGCGCAATTCGCACCGAGAGTCCTCCAACCAAACGATCGCCGGCGCTGGGGTGCTCTCCGGATCGGAATCCATCGGTTTATCATCGGAGTTTTCGTCGGGGTTCTCGACATCGCCAATGGCATCGAGAGTCTCCGAATCGCTCTTGCGAGATTTAGCATTGGGAGGATCTAGAACCGAAACGCTCGAGCGGTCGGAGCCCGAGGCGGCCGCAGCTTTCTGCGTTTTCTCCAATTCGGCTGCCGTATGGATCAACTTGTCGACGTCGGGATTTTTGCTGACCGAGGTTTGAATTCGCACCAGCCTTGCATAGGTACCATCCAGCGCCAAAAGTTCCGCGTGCGATCCTTGCTCGATCAATCGACCTTGGTCGAACACCAGAATCCGGTCGGCGTTTCTAAGCGTCGAGAGTCGGTGCGCGATCGCCAAGGTCGTACGGCCACGGATGAGAACTTTGAGAGCCTCCTGAATGCTCTTTTCGGCCTCGGCGTCGATGTTGCTCGTCGCCTCGTCGAGCACAAGAATTTTCGGATCATACAGCAAGGTTCTTGCGATCGAGAGCCGTTGCTTTTCACCTCCTGACAATCCGGATCCGTTCTCACCGAGCAGCGTTTCATAGCCGAGTTGTTGCCTGCAGATAAAATCGTGCGCACCGGCCGCCTTGGCTGCCTCCAAGCCCTGCTCGAGACTTGCCGTCGGTTTGCCAAAGCTCAGATTTCTCCAAATCGTTCCTCGGAACATGTAAGACTCTTGGAAAACGATCCCCAAGCGTTCGCGAAGCTGTTGACTCGATAGGTCCCGAAGGTCGATTCCATCGACCAAGACTCGACCTTCCTGAACATCGTAGAATCTTCCTAGCAGATTGACCATCGTCGATTTTCCAGATCCAGATCGCCCGACGATACCTACCATCTCGCCCGCTTTGACGTCGAAACTGATATTCTTCAAAACCGGCTGATTGCGATCGTACCCAAAAGTCACCTCTTCGAACCGGATCTCACCTTGAACGTTTTCCCAAGCCACCGGACGGCTCGGCTCTAAAACGGTCAGCGGAGTATCGAGCAACTCGAGAACCCGCTTGCTACCGGTAAGAAAACTGGTCAGCCAGGAGGTGAAGTTCGACAAGGCGCTCAAGGGTGCATAGAACATCCCCAAGTAAGCTAGGAAGGCGATGAGTTCCCCGAGGCTCATCGAGTTGCCGATCACGTCTCGACCTCCGACATACCAAACGATCAGACCTCCAAGACTAAAGACGATCGACATGGCCGCAGAGTACCAAGCGTTCGCGTTCTCGACCCACAGACGCCAATCTCGGAGTTGCTCACTGGTTTTGGAGAACCGCTCGTACTCTCGATCCTCCTGCGAAAAAGCCTTCACGACCCGAATCCCGGTAAGCATTCCGCTCAAGACGGTGATTTGCTTTGAGGATGCATCCCAGAGCCGATAGTAACGCGGATAGACCTTCCGCCAGAAAATCGAAGTCCCCAAAATGACCAACGGGACGGGAATCAATGTGAACAACGCGAGCTTGGGATTGATCCACACCAGCATCGCTCCGACCCCAATAAGCTGGGCGATCTGGAGCAAGAACCCTCCTGTGATCTGGTACATCAGTCCATGCATCGCTTCGCTATCGTGCGCGACTCGGCCAAGCATCGATCCGACCTGATGGCGGTCGTAGTAGACGACGGCCAAACTCTGCAACTTACGGACCATCTCGGCCCGCAGCGTTCGGGTCAATCCAGTCCCGATGAGGGTCGCCAATTTACCCTTGAAAACCGCGACAAACGACAGCAAGACCCGAGAGGCCGCCAAGGCTAGGACAATCAACAGAAGCGCCGTTTTGAAGTCGACCTGACGCGGATCTCCAGACTCATCCTTGCCCGTCAATACATGGTCGATCATGTACTGCTGGAGTTTCGGTGGGATCAATTCCGCGATCACCCCAGCGATGGTCAATCCACATAGCAGGATCGCTCCGCGTCGATACGGGTGGAGCAATTGATGGACCCGTCGAAGGATCTGCCCCTTTTGCATGCATCGAGGGCAGCTCTCTTCTTTGCTGCTCAGATACAACGCGCATTTAGGACACTCAGGCGCATCGAAACTCTGACCGCTCGAATGGGAATCATGGGACTCAGCGTAAACATCCTCCGACCAAGTCTCAGGAAACTCGCGCATCTTTTCCATCAGACGAGAAATCTTGTGGAACCGCGTCGCATAAGCGTTCGAGAACCTCACCCAATCGATCCAATCGTCCCCAACCCGCACTTGCAGCGTTCCGCTACCGACGCCCGATTGGGTCCTTACCGACTTGATGTCGGTCCATGGAACGCTTCGCAAAAGTACCGCACAAGTAGTACCCTTTAAGTCAGTCCCCTTTAAGCCGGTTCCCTCGGTTTCCGGTTCGATGGCCAACACCGACACTTCCTTGGAGGAAACGACCAGCCATTGTTCCGAGCGCGAACCTCGGAGAGAAACATCGGTAAAATTTGCGAGCCAGAGATTGCGGTGGACCAATCCGGCCTCATCCAAACAACCGATCAAGACTCCAGGAACAAGGACGGCATTGGTAGTGTTTTGTATCTGTGTCAACCGAGGAGACTCCCACCCACGATAGAACAACGGGTTTCGAATGGACGTTTAGAGTCCCTGAGCTGCTCGTAGTTCCATGCAGTCTATCCAAATTCATGCTATAATCGCGTAGGTTCGACCCCTCCGCTTCGTCCCCCCTCCCTCCTTGCGATTCATCATGCCGCCGATCCGATCGATGCTGGCTGTGTGCTTGCTAAGCCTGCTGGCTTGTGCAACCGCGTTCTTGCCGGATGCCAACTCCCAAGAGGCTCCCTCCGAGGCCCCGATCCATTTTGAAACCGAGGTTCGCCCGATCCTCAAAGCCCATTGCTTCCATTGCCACGGTGAGCAGGACCATCGCGAAGGAGGATTGGACTTAAGGCTTGTGCATCTGCTTGAAAAAGGTGGTGATTCAGGCGCAGCGATCGTACCGGGAAACGCCGACAAAAGCCTGCTGATCCAACGTGTACTCGATGGTCAAATGCCTCCTGGCGGAAAGACCATTCCCGATGCGCAAAAACAGATTCTCAAACGATGGATCCAAGCAGGAGCGCTGACCAAGCGGCCCGAGCCGCAAACTCCAACCCTAGAGGATTGGTCCGAGGAAGAACGGAGCTTCTGGTTGTTCCAACCCGTCGCCTCGGGCCCGGTGCCTAAGGTAGCTCAAGCCGATGCTCACGCGATGAACTCTCCGATCGATGCGTTTGTCGCCGCTAAGCTTCAAGAGAAACAACTTCCAAGTGCACCCTTGGCCGATCGCGTCACGCTCATTCGTCGACTATCGCTGGATCTTTTGGGACTACCCCCGACCCAGGAGGAGATCCAAGCATTCGTCGAGGACTCCCGCCCAGATGCTTACGAACGGACCGTCGATCGGCTACTGGCTGACCCACGCTACGGTGAGCATTGGGGAAGGCATTGGCTCGATGTCGCTGGGTATGCCGATAGCGATGGCTACAGCGAACAAGACACCGAACGCCCGTGGGCTTGGCAGTATCGAGACTATGTCCTTTCGAGCATCAATGCCGACCTTCCCTACGATCAATTCGTCATCGAACAACTCGCCGGTGATGAGCTGGTCCCCCAACCCTGGGAAATCCTCACCCCCGATCAGCAGCGACTCCTAGCGGCCACAGGTTTCCTCAGGAACGCACCCGACGGGACAGGACATCAAGGAGTCGAGGCAAACATCGCTCGAAACGACGTGATCGCCGAGACGATCAAGATCGTATCGAGTTCTTTCCTAGGACTGACCGTCGGCTGCGCCCAGTGCCATGACCATCGCTACGATCCGATCTCGCAACGGGACTACTACCGCATCCGAGCATTGATCGAACCAGGTTTGGATTGGAAAAACTGGCGAGACAAGAATTCCCGCCTCGTGAATCTTTGGGACGCGGAACAAAGACAAAAAGCTTCCGAGGTCGACAAAGAGCTTTCGGAGCTCGAAGCCAAACGGCTCATCGAACTCGACCGAATCGTCGACGAGATTTTCGACCAAGAAGTGATGAAACTTCCTGAGGACCTGCGACAAGCGGCTCGCACATCCCGCTCGACGGCAGCCGACAAACGGACCGAAGACCAACAAAAGCTCATGCGGGATTACCCGAGCTTGAACGTCGACCGAGGCAGCGCCATTCTTTACGATGGCGCGCGGATCAACGAATTCAATAAGAAATACGAAACCCAACAAGCAGAGATCAAAACCAAGCGGCCTGCCGAGGTGTTCGTCGCTAGCTTCTCGGAAGTCCCCAATCAAATCCCTACCACCTTTCTGTTCAGCCGGGGTGATTTCCAGCAGCCTAAAGAACCTGTCCCCCCTGGCGGATTGAGTATCCTCGCAGAGCACGACAAGCTGACTCCCGACGATCCTAACGTCGCAACCTCAGGACGACGGTTGCAGTTTGCCAAGATGCTTACCCAAGGGGTCCACCCGCTGTTGACTCGATCCTATGTGAATCGAATTTGGATGCATCATTTCGGCCGAGCGATCGCATCGAACCCAGGGGACCTCGGTCTCCTGGGCGAACGTCCCACGCATCCGGAACTCCTGGACTGGATGGCTAACGAGTTCGTGCAAACAGGTTGGAGCCGCAAACGAATCTCCCGAGAAGTCCTTCTGTGCGAAACTTACCGCCGCTCCTCGGGTCGAAATGCCGAGGGTCCCGACAACGATCCACAGAACCTCTGGTTGGGTAGAATGAACGTGCGACGGCTTCAGACCGAATCGCTCCGAGATGCGATGCTGGCCACCGCTGGGATGCTCTCGCTGCGGATGTACGGAGCCCCCAGCACCGTCAACCCCGACGAAGTCGGTCAGACGATCATCGGCAAGGCCACTCGCGATGGCAACGGTATCTTGGTCGCCAAACACGAAGAGGTCTCCGACTCCTACCGACGCAGTGTCTACGTACAAATACGTCGATCGATGCCCCTTGGAGTCATCGAACCGTTCGACCCAGCAGGAACCGCTCCGAATTGCGATCGCCGTTCCCAATCGACCGTTGCAACCCAATCGCTCATGCTCATGAACAATAGTTCGGTCATCCGCCTCTGCGAGCACTTTTCCAATCGTGTGCTCCGGGAGGCTGGCGAGGATCCGACGGCCCAAGTCCTACGGGCTTGGCAGTTGGCTTTCGGAGTCGATCCCACCGAAACGCAGCGAACCAGGACGACCCAGTGGCTCGTCGATCAGCGAGCGGTCCTAACACAACCGAATCCCGAACAGCCCACGGCTCCCAACGGCGGAGCACTCGAGCCGGCCAAAGCCAACCAACAAGCCTTGGCGTTGCTGTGCCAAGCCTTGCTCTCCTCGAACGCCTTCTTGTATGTCGACTAGCCATCCGACCTCCTAGCAAATCGCAATCCTCCAATCGACTTGGAACCAGCATGAACCACACAAACCAATTCGAATCGCAGCGATGTGCTTCTGGGCGTTCCTCTAGGCGGCACTTTCTGGCGCAGCAAGGGATCGCAGGAGCGACCTTGTGCATCGCGGGACTCGCAGCAAAACGCGCCGCTGGAGAACCCCCAAAACCAGCTCTCGAGCCGATTCAATACGATCTAAAGCCAAAGCTTCCACATCAGGTCCCACAAGCCAAAGCCATGATCTCGATGTTCATGCAAGGAGGACCGTCGCATATCGATCTTTTCGACCGGAAGATCGAAGTCGAAAAGCGAAACGGCGAAAAATACACAGGCGATCTCAAGTACGACAACGCCGCCGAATCGTCTGCGAAAATTTGGTCTGGGCCTTGGAAATGGGAACGCTACGGCCAATGCGGGATGGAACTCAGCGAGCTCGTCCCCCATTTGGGTTCGATCGCCGATGATATCACTCTCATACGTTCGATGAACACCGGCGTGAACAATCACGGGCAATCGATCTACGCGTTGCACCATGGCCGCGTGACCGAAGGGCGACCGGTGTTGGGCTCATGGATCACCTACGGATTGGGAACGGAAAGCCAACAATTACCTGCCTTCGTCGTGCTGACCGATCCGGGTGGGTTGCCAGTTCTAGGTACCGATTGCTGGTCGAACGGTTGGTTGCCGTCGCTCTACCAAGGAACCGTGATTCGGCCTCAAGAACCCCGCATCTTGAACTTAAACCCTCCGCCGCATTTGTCAGGTAGGCCTCAACGAGCCTATTTGGATTTGCTCAAGGAACTCAACGCCGAGCACCTGGCCTCGAGAGCCTACGAAAACGACTTGCAAGCTCGCATGTCCAGTTATGAACTCGCCGAAGCGATGCAAACCGCAGCCCGTGATGCTTTGGATATCAGTAAGGAAACCGAAGAGACCCATAAGATGTATGGGTTGGATCAAGACGCCACCCGGGAGTACGGAACCCGATGCTTGATCGCCCGACGGCTCGTCGAACGCGGAGTCCGTTTCGTCCAGATCTATACATCGACCCAGCAATGGGACCACCACGGCAATATCAAAGACGCTTTGCCAGGAGCTTGCAAGAAAACCGATCAACCTTCGGCGGCTTTGGTCAAGGATCTCAAGCGCCGAGGACTGCTCGATTCGACGCTGGTCCATTGGGGTGGGGAGATGGGACGATTGCCCGTCGTTCAAAACGAAAAGAGTATCGGTCGAGACCATAATACTTATGGCTTTAGCACGTGGTTGGCCGGGGGTGGAATCCGACAAGGGGCCGTCTACGGCCAGACCGACGATTTCGGTTATCAAGCCGTCACCGACATCGTCCATCACTACGATTACCACGCGACGGTCATGCACCTATTCGGCTTAGAACCGTCCAAACTGGCCTTCGTGCGTCCAGGAGGACTCGGTACCTTGCTCGACGGACAACCCGGCAAGATCGTCGAAGGAATCCTCAAGCAACCGCTGGCGAAATCCCCGGCTTGATCCGCCGAGAAAGCCCAAAAACTTTAACCGATCGGGTTTCTGGCAAAGATCCACTCCTCGATGGGCTTTCCCTTGAGGATTTGCTCGTCGATAAACCTATCGATCCGATCTTCGGTCATACCGCTATACCAATAACCCTCGGGGTAGACCACCAAGATCGGGCCACCGGTGCAAATCCGCAGGCACTGAACCTTGGTGCGATAACACCCGCCAGGTGCATCGGACAACGATAGGTTTCGGGCCTTGAGTTCGTCTTTGAGTTTCTTCCAAGCCCCCGCGCCGATTTGCGCAGAACAGCAGCTAGGTCCAACACATAAGAAAATGTGCCGTTGGTAGTTTCCGATCTGCAGCCGGATCGCAATTTCCTTGAGCTCTTCGTTCATCATTCAATCCGAGGGCTAGCCAAGTAGGGAGTACCAAAAAGGAACTTGCAATTCAGGACCGCAGGAAAAGATTTGCACAAATTTCAAGCAGAACCCTATGAAAAGATCCCCATGAAAAGATCCTCCAGGATTGTCGCAAGCTTTCGGTAAGGCTACACTGTTTGCGACTCAAAAACCAGTCGAAGCCGAGTCGAACACCCCCGTTTGACCATTCCGATCACTCCCTTCCTACCCGCAGCCAATCCCCGTGTCAGAAGAAGTCGCAACCCTCAAAATCGGCGAGAAATCTCTCTCGATGCCCATCCACGTCGGTACCGAGAACGACCGAGCAATCGACATCTCGAAACTTCTAAAAGAGACCGGGCACATCACCCTCGACGAGGGCTACGCAAACACCGGCGCGACGAGCAGCGCCATCACGTATCTCGACGGGGATCGCGGAATTCTCCGCTACCGTGGATACCCCATCGAACAACTCGCCGAAAAATGCGATTTCCTCGAAACAAGCTACTTGCTGATCTACGGCGAATTGCCCACGCCAGAGCAACTAAATGAATTCCGAACGGACATCTCTCACCATACCATGCTCCATGAGGACATGCGTTCGTTCTACAACGGATTTCCACGCGACGCCCACCCCATGGCGATCCTTTCGAGCGTCGTCAGCGCACTCTCGACGTTCTATCAAGACTCCCTGGATCCCCACGACCCAGAAGAAGTCGAGATATCGATCCATCGTTTGATCGCCAAGCTCCCGACAATCGCAGCCTACAGCTACAAGAAGTCGTTTGGACAGCCCTTTATCTATCCCCACAACTCGCTGAACTACTGCGAGAACTTCCTCCACATGATGTTCTCGGTCCCAAGCGAAAAGTATGTCGCCGACCCAGATTTCGTCAAAGCGCTTAACCTGCTCTTGATCGTGCATGCCGATCACGAACAGAACTGCAGCACCTCGACGGTTCGCATGGTCGGTTCCTCGGATGCAAATCTTTTTGCAAGTATTTCTGCCGGGATTTGCGCCCTTTGGGGCCCACTCCACGGTGGAGCCAACGAAGCCTGCGTCAACATGCTCAAACAGATCGCAGACGACGGCGGCAACGTCAAAAAGTACGTGGATATGGCGAAAGACAAAACCAGCAACTTCCGCCTCATGGGCTTCGGGCACCGCGTCTACAAAAACTATGACCCCCGCGCGAAAATCATCAAAGCAGCAAGCGATATCCTTCTAAAGAAACTCAATCTGAGCGACCCGCTCTTCGAGGTCGCCCAAGAGCTCGAAGCCGTCGCCCTGCGCGACCCCTACTTCGTCGAACGCAAACTCTATCCCAACGTCGATTTCTATTCCGGTGTCATCTACCGAGCCATGGGAATCCCGGTTCAGATGTTCACCGTCCTGTTTGCCATGGGGCGATTGCCAGGCTGGATCGCTCACTGGGTCGAAATGCAACGCTCGCCGAACACTCGGATCGGGCGTCCCCGCCAAGTCTACACCGGACCACTGATCCGAGACGTCAAACGCTAAAGTTGCCGCACCGAAAGGTGAACTGACCTTCGGTGTTGCATCCGAGACTCGAAGATTAATCCAGGCCGATCACCCCTGGATCGCCGTTCTGAGTCGCCCACCGGCGACCTTCAATCGTCGCTGGGCCTCGATCTTATCGACCCCTAACGCTTGGCTTACAATCGCCGTCTTAACCTCTCCATCGCATCGGGCCAGAAGAGACTCGGCTCGTTCTCGATCCAATCCAGTGATCCCGCTGACAATGCGAATACTCCGATCCTTGAGTTTCACGTTCGTCGCTCGCAAATCGACCATCCAATTGCCATAGGTCTTGCCGATTCGGATCATCGTACCGGTCGAGATCATGTTCAAAACCATCTTCGTGGCTGTACCCGCTTTGAGCCTCGTCGATCCGCTGAGGATCTCCGGACCCACCACAGGCGCGATCAGAACGTCGGAGACCTCAGACAACTCCGAGACCGCGTTGCAAGTAACCCCTAGCGTCGCGGCACCAAGGCTCCGAGCGTACGCTAGCCCCCCGAGTACATAAGGTGTCCGACCACTGGTCGCGATCCCACAGACCACATCCTTCGCATCCAACTCGACCCCTCGGAGATCCTCCTCGCCAGCCTGACGATTGTCCTCAGCTCCCTCGATGGCGTTCGTCAAAGCTCGATGGCCACCGGCGATAAGTCCAACAACCAAAGCCGGTGGAGTATTGAAAGTCGGAGGGCACTCTGAGGCATCGAGCACCCCGAGTCGGCCCGAAGTCCCTGCCCCGATATAAATCAGCCTACCTCCGGCTTGTACACGCTCAGTGACCATCTCGATGGCTCGCGCGATGTCCGGCAAAACCCTCTCGACGGCAGCCACGACCTTCAAGTCCTCGCGGTTCATCAACATCGCGATTTGGATCGGATCCATCTGATCGATCGCAACCGATTCAGGGTTGTTTTGTTCGGTGGTTAAGTGATCCATGTCCACTTGGTTCTTTTGATGTGCTACTTATCCCAATACGCTTACCGGAGCGCCCTGGAGTCCATTACAATGGGACAATCTACAACGGCAAGAGCAATTGAAAAGGACGATGCATGCAGATTTCTCTCGGTTGGGTCGATTTGGTGGTCCTGTTCATCGCCATGGCCGCTTCGGTATTGATAGGCCTGAAAATCGCTGGTAAAAACAATACCGTCGAAAGCTACCTGCTGGGAGATCGAGATCTGCCTTGGTGGGCAATCCTCGGCTCGATCGTGGCTACCGAAACAAGCACCGCTACGGTTCTGAGTGTCCCTGGAATCGCGTACGGTGCTACCGGCTTTGCATTCCTGCAACTAGCCTTGGGCTACATCCTCGGTCGGTGGATCGTCGTGGTATTCCTCCTCCCGAATTTCTTTCGCGGTAGCATCGTCAGCGCCTACGAAATCCTCAAAAGTCGTTTCGGACATAACATCACCCGCCTAGCCTCACTGATCTTCCTCGTGACTAGAAATCTCGGAGACGGGCTAAGGCTCTACCTAGCGGCCATGGTCCTGCAGCAGCTCGTCGGCTGGCCACTGGTACCAAGTGCATTGGCTGTCGGTGGACTGACCTTGCTCTACACGGTATTCGGAGGCATGCGGTCGGTGGTTTGGAATGATTGCATCCAATTGGTGATCTATCTGAGCGGGTGCATCGTCGCGGCCATTCTCCTGGTACGATTGCTGCCCGAGGGATGGACCAGCTATAGCCAATACATGGACGCGACCGGCAAGTGGAACTGGATCGATTTGGACCTCGCGTTAGACAAACCTTACACCCTTTTCGCGGGGCTCGTCGGTGGCACCTTCCTGTCCCTGGGCTCCCACGGAACCGACCAAATCATGGTGCAAAGGTACCTTAGCGCCCGAAACCAAACCCATGCAGCCGCGGCAATCCTCGTCAGCGGAGTGTTCGTGTTCTTCCAGTTCGTATTGGTACTGTGGATAGGAACCCTCTTAGGTGCCTTCTACGCCGCAAATCCACTGCCCGAGGGGATTGCCAACGACAAGGTCTTTGCGCATTTCATCACCCACCATTTTCCTACGAACGTTGGGATCATCGGCTTGATGCTCGCCGCGATCCTAGCAGCGACGATGTCTACCCTCTCAAGCTCACTATCGTCTTCAGCCTCCTCGGCCTACAGCGACTTGTGGCTATCGGGACTGCGGCACGAACCGACAGAGCAATCGAGGCTTTGGTTCACACGCACAGCCACGTTGTTTTTCGGCGTTGTTCAAATCCTCATCGGAATCTGGGCTAACCAGTTTTCCAATAGCGTCGTCAACAACGCATTGACCATCGCTGGATTCTCCTCAGGTGTCCTTCTGGGTTGGTTTTTCCTAGGGATCTTCCAGCCACAGGTTGGCCAACGCGCCGCGATCGCCGGCGGCATCGCCGGACTTGCCGTACTCCTGTGGATCCAATTCGTTTTGAATCAGCCGGACGCAATCCGTATCGCCTTCCCCTGGCTCTCGTGCATCGGCTCTCTAGTGACATTCAGTACGGCGAGCTACCTTTCTTTTCTCCCCTGGTTTCGAACCAATCCAACCTCATGAAATCGTTACTCTTGACGTTCTTCTTATGCTTGGGAGTCTTTTCCTGCTCTGTTCGAACCTATGGCCAAGACGCCAGTCAGATCGCAAGCCAGCGATTAGAGGCCTTTGAAGCGGAAATCCGTGGCATGATCGAGACTGCAATCGCAGAAAACAAGATGCCCGGATGCGTCGTCGGGGTCGGCAATAGCAGCGGATTGATCTACCAAAAGGCATTCGGAAATCGCTCCCTCGATCCGGTCAGCCCCATGACACTTGACACGGTCTTCGATATGGCTTCGATCACCAAACCGGTATCGACAGCCACCTCGATTTTGCAATTGATCGAGAAGGGGAAACTCAGACTCAAGGATAAGGTATCGAGCTTTTTCCCCGAGTTCGCTTCGAACGACAAGGACCCGATCCATGTCGAACACCTGCTGCTGCACACCAGCGGACTGATCCCCGATAATCCAATGGCAGACTACCTCCAAGGCCCCGAGCAAGCTTGGGTTAAAATCTGCGAGTTGAAACTGACGGCCCCAATCGGCACGGCTTTCAAATACTCCGATGTGAACTTCATCATCCTGGGAAAACTGGTCGAAAAAATCACAGGCCAAAGCCTCGATACTTACACCCGGGAAAACATCTTCCAACCGCTAGGGATGAAGGATACCGGATACCTACCTGCCCAGGATCTGCACAGCCGCTGCGCGCCGACGGAGAAACGCGATGGAAATTGGATCCAAGGCCAAGTGCACGACCCCAGAGCCCATGCACTCGGCGGCGTCGCTGGTCACGCAGGACTCTTCTCAACCCTAAGCGATCTTGCACTCTACGCGAAATCCATGCTCGGGAACTCAAACCCTCAGATCCTCTCGCCTTGGACCCGCCAAAAAATGACAAGCGGTTATCTTGTCCCTAACGGGACTCGCGGACTCGGATGGGATAAACGCTCGGGATTCTCACTGAACCGAGGGGACCTATTCAGCGACCAAGCCTTTGGACACGGCGGATTTACCGGAACCGTCCTCTGGATCGATCCAGGAACTGATTTGTTCTTTATCTTCCTGAGCAACCGTGTCCACCCAGACGGAAAAGGACTCATCAATCCACTGGCTGGAAAGCTCGCCAATCAAGTTGTCCGATTCTTCGGTGATGCAAGAACCCCAAATAAGAACCCAACTTCGGGAAATCTCGGTTCGGTTCGAGCAGGCATCGACGTGCTCGAGTCCCAAGAATTCGAATCCCTAAAAGGACAGCGGCTCGGACTCATTACCAACCACACGGGTCGAAATCTCGAAGGTCTCAACACCGTCGAAGTCTTAAGCAAAGCACCCGGCATCACCCTGGCCGCTTTGTTCAGTCCCGAACATGGCTTCGAAGGGAAACTCGATATCTCCAAAGTCGATAATTCGCAGGACAAAGATACAGGGCTGGTCATCTACAGTCTCTACGGTGAGACCAGAAAACCCACCCCCGAAATGCTCTCGCAAATCGACACCATCGTGTTCGATATCCAAGACATCGGAGCAAGGTTCTATACCTATGTATCGACGATGGGAGAAGCCATGAAAGCCGCCGCCGAACAAGGAAAACGGTTCGTAGTCCTTGATCGGCCTAACCCTATTGGAGGACAGATCGTCCAAGGTCCGATGCTCGATGCAGGTCAGGAAGCTTTCGTCGCATTCCATTCACTCCCTGTACGTCATGGTATGACGATCGGGGAATTGGCCAAGATGTTTCGCGACGAACTCAAACTCGAACTTGAACTTACCGTCGTTCCCTGCGAAGGTTGGACACGTTCCATGCAATGGGATTCAACCGGATTGACCTGGATCAATCCCTCACCGAATATGCGCAGCTTGACTCAAGCTTTCCTCTATCCGGGGGTTGGATTGCTCGAGGCGACCAACGTATCGGTAGGACGGGGGACCGATACTCCCTTTCAGGTCGTTGGGGCTCCATGGATCTCAGGCAGGGAACTTGCTAGTGAACTCAATCAGATCGAACTGCCAGGGGTTACCTTCGTCCCGATCGAATTCACTCCTGTGTCGAGCAAACATGCCAACATCGCCTGCCGTGGGATCGAGATCTTGATCACGGATCGAAACCGACTTGAAAGTGTCCCTGTGGGACTAGCGATCGCCAAATCGTTACGCAAACTCTATCCCGAAGCATGGGAAACCAAAAATCTCAACACGCTTTTGCGCAATGCAACAATACGAGATGCCATCCTCGACGGTACGATCGATCCGCGGTTCGATCCGCGCCTTGAAAGTGGGCTCTTCGAGTTTCAAAACAGACGTCAAAAGTACTTGCTGTACCCTTGAGTTCGAAACCATTCGAACCGTCCGCGCCAGAACTAATTGGCCAATCGGTACGTCGTCGTTGTCGTACCCTGGATCGCCTGCTGGACCTTTCGGCCTCCGACGCTGAGGTTCATGTCGAGTCGTTGCCTTTGGATCGATTGAAAAACGCAACCCAACTCGGTATCGAACAAGATATCACCGTCGCTGCCGGTATCCTGAAGTTCGACCTCGATACCCGGCGGGGATTGCACCAACTCGGTAACTGCGTCCACGTGGATTTTCGCGAGTTTACGGCCATCGACGTCGACGTTTCCGTCAAAGCGATACGTCAAAACCGATCTTGTTTGCATGCCGTTCAAATTCGCCTTGAGAGTTTGCTCCCAGGTGTCGCCGACACTGACGTTCGATTTAGTAAACTCGATTTGTTGTTGAAACGATGCCTTGAGAGACTCGGCGCTCAACGGGTTCGAAGGGCTGGCTTTCTGCTCGACCATACTAGGCGGGAGCTTCAGTTCGATCAAATTCCCAAGTCGACCGATTTTCGCCGAGATTGGAACTCCGAGGACCGATTTCGTACCTTTTGCAATCTGCTTTCCTACCGGATCGGTCGGATCGCCCTGGTCCGAATCGTATTCAACATTAAGGATAGGTGATTTCATCGAGGTTCGAACTCGCTTGACCGTCTGTTCGACATCGAAACCCTTGTCATCCGACGCTTTGATTTTCCATTGAACATCGACCATCTGCTTCATCGGCATCTCTTCTTTGGCTCCATCGGGGAGCATCATGCTCGTAACCATCTCATTGACGGTTTGAACATCGATCGACTGTCCGGTTTTTAGCTTCCATTCGAGCGTCTGAGCTTGGACGCTACCGATCCACAAGGCAATCGGTAAACAGATCAGTGCAATAGCGAGCGATTTCATGAGGTACCCCGGGGGTCGAAAGACCATGTGCTGCGGATCACGGCTGGCAAGTCTACGCGGTTCCAGTCCAGGGATCAACATGGATTCGAGCCTAAAGACTCGGCCTTGCAGTGTAGAGCTTATTGTCCCCAATAACTCCCCCCGACGCGCTAGCGGCGGCGGCTTGCAGTGTAGAGCTATTGTCCCCAATAGCTCCCCCCGACGCGTAAGCGGCGGCGTTTTGCAGTTTTCGGCTGTTTATCCCACCGGCCACGGTACCTCCTGGTTCCGATCGATTGGGGACAATCGATCTACGATCCCAGCAACGGCGTCTTCCAGTGTAGAGCTATTGTCCCCAATAGCTCCCCCCGACGCGCTAGCGGCGGCGTCTTACGGTTTTCGGCTGTTTGTCCCACCGGCCACGGTCCCTCCTGGTTCCGATCGATTGGGGACAATCGATCTACCATCCCAGCGACGGCGTCTTGCAGTGTAGAGCTATTGTCCCCAATAGCTCCCCCCGACGCGCTAGCGGCGGCGGCTTGCGGCTTTCGGCTGTTTATCCCACCGCCCACGGTACCTCCTGGTTCCGATCGATTGGGGACAATCGATCTACCATCCCAGCAGCGGCTTTAAGCCAACAGCAACCGTTTAATCCTCGACTTTAACCACCTCGCCACCCAATACCTCGATGAAGCGTTTGATCAGATCCGTAGCCATCATCTCACGAATCCGCTGAGGTTGCGACGCGCTTTGCGTCGGTTTAGGCTCTTGATCATGGACGCCTTGTTGCTGTGGCATCGGCTCGTCGGTAACGACAAAGTCCAACTCGATCTGGCGGCCCGTCAAACGCATGAGCCCCTCGGTCAGCTTCCGAAGATTCTCCGGACTGGTAAACTTCGAAAAAGTCCACTCCGCTTCCTTGGCAAGCCTGACTTTCCAACGGCCTTCAGGATGCTCGACCACGTCAAGCGCTAAGCTTGCCAATTGCCTAGCTAGTCCTTCGAGCTCCAATGCGACCATGGCAAGCTGTTGGCGAGGCTCGGCGACTTCCGGAGCCTCTTGGCTAGGACTTAGGTTTTGGGGCTCTTTTTTTTTTACGTCCGAATTCTCGTCCGCCTCGACCACCTCGCCCCCATCGGTCGGCTCGGCCGCTACCGGGGCGATTTCCGCCGGAGCTATCGCTACTGGAGCGATGGCTGCTGGGGCTTGATCACTGTTTTTTTTTTCCGGTGGGGCTTGGACCGGTGGCAACTCCGCCCGCTTTGGCCCTGCGCTAGGGTTCAGATTCTGCGCGATCCCTTGGGCAATATCGGCGATCGATTGCAGGTCGGCTAAAGTGCAGATCTGAACCAATGCGACCTCAAGTAGAATCCGGCTTTGCACGCTGTGCTTCATCTTGACGATGGACTCGTCGAGCAATTGGATGGCCGAGAGAAGCGTCGATAACCCCCAAGCGTTTCCGTAGGCCTTTAGGTCCGAGACGTTGCTTGGGTCGGCAGTCCGCACCAACTCAGCCGGAGCTCCGATAGCGACGGTCATCACATCGCGCAGGTATCCGAGGAATTGTTCCGCAAGTTGTCCTGGATCGACTCCGTCGGCGATCGCGCTATTGAGCTCTGTAATTGCCCTTGCTGCATCCCGGCGAACCATGCATTCGGCGAAAAGGGCTAAGCGGCTCTCATCGGCCGTTCCGAGCATCGCGTGGACTTCGTCAACCGTAATGTGCTTGCCGCCAAAACTGAGCATCTGTTCCAAGAGCGATTGGCTATCGCGCATGGATCCGGCCGCGCGTCTTGCGATCAATTTGAGCGCGTCCTCGTCGGCCTGCGTTCCCTCGTTGGTGCAGATGAATTTCAGCCGAGTGAGGATCTGGTCGGTATGGACCGGTGGAAAATCGTAACGTTGACAACGGGACAAGACGGTTATCGGAATTTTATCTGGATCGGTCGTGCAGAAGATAAACTTGACGTGCCCTGGGGGCTCTTCAAGCGTCTTGAGCAACGCGTTGAATGCCTGCGGTGTAAGCATGTGAACTTCGTCGATAATGTAGATCTTGTAGGGCGAGCGAGTCGGACGGATCGATGCGTTAGAACGCAACTGGCGAATCTCATCGATCCCGCGATTGCTTGCACCGTCGATTTCAATCACATCCATGTCATCGCCCGAATCGATCGCCAAGGCGATCTCGGACTTCGGATCGAAATGCCCTTTTCCGTCGGCCGACGCATTGAGAGCTTTGGCGAAAATCCGCGCGGTGCTGGTCTTACCCACCCCCCGTGCGCCGGTAAAAAGGTAAGCATGTCCGACCCGGTGGGTCTCGATCGCCCTCAGGAGCCCCTGGGCTACGGTGTCTTGACCAACGAGTTCCTCGAAAGTCCTCGGGCGATAACGTCTTGCCACGACGGTGTATTTCGAAGCTTGATCGGCTAGAGCGTTATCGGTTGTGTTCTGCAGATCGTCGGCCATCGATTGTCCCCAAAGTAAAAGATTCCTGGGGTTATTGTCACCTACCTGAGCCGGTAAGGAAATCCCCAACTGGAAACTGCCGTCTTTCGAGGCACTTTGACCGAGCATTTTGGGTGTACAATGTGCGGGCCGCCCAAGGGGAAACAAATCATGGTAACTGATCCAAACCGACCGATAGTCCTGACCGATTATTTGACCGACATCGAGGCTCGATTGCTCATCGGGTACCTCGAGGATAGTGAAATCCCAGCATTTCACGGCGGTATCGGGGGGAATTCTGGATGGCCCAATACGGGAGGATACGCTCAAGTGATCGTGCGAGCCTGCGACCTGGATCGAGCCAGAATCGCTATGGCCCGGATGCAGAGCGAACCGGACTCCGAAGAAGATTTTCCGGGAGGCTAATGTTTATATGTCGAGCAATCGGATGAAAGCATGCCACTGCTGCGGCAAGGTCCACCGTCTCTTACCGTACCAATCCGACCCGGATTCCAAGGAGAAGCTGATCGGTTACGCCTGCACACGCTGCGGAACGACGATCGCAAACCCCGCCAAATCCCAACGAGCCAGCCAAAGGACGGCCGCCGCGGCTCTGGCGGCCCTTTTGCTGTTTCCCGCTGCGATCTTTCTTCCGATTCTCGAAATTGAGAAACTTGGGCATCGATACCACAGCAGCATCGTGGGCGGAATTATCGAGCTTTATGAGCAAGGAAGCTGGTTTGTCGCGACGATTATTTTCGCTTTTTCGATCGTCTTGCCAGCGATGAAACTTGCCACACTCTTAGAACTTTGCTGGCTCAAATGGCTC
>Ga0208085_1000254_pt1 | contig 20609 bp, 17 predicted proteins | sample LakMenEpi21Jun10_FD_150721 | JGI IMG/M metagenome (GOLD analysis project Ga0208085, IMG submission 150721) | Freshwater microbial communities from Lake Mendota, WI - 21JUN2010 deep hole epilimnion (SPAdes) | ecosystem: Environmental > Aquatic > Freshwater > Lentic | place: Lake Mendota, Madison...
GATACAAACACCCTACCCCGTAAATGCCTCAATTAATTGCATACCACTAATATCGGAAAATTCTGATTAGTATTTTTATTTAAAGTTAGAAAATTGCCATTAGGGAAACAAAAATAGTAGCACTAAAGGCAGCGCTGATAGGAATTGTAATTAACCAGGCCGCAGCGATATTTTGGATAGTGGAAAATTTTATTGATTTAATATTTTGTACAACTGCAATGCCCACAACTCCACCAACAAGGGCGTGGGAAGTAGAAACAGGTAAACCTAAGCGAGAAGCCAGTAAAATAGTGATAGCTGTGGCCAATTCCGCACAAAATCCACTACTAGGTTCTAGAGGGATAATATTTTCACCAATAGTAGCAATAACTTTTTTACCCCAAGCAGCTAAACCTGCCACAATTCCCATTGCACCGAGAACCAGAATCCAGAGAGGAATCGTTAGTTGATCATTGGGGACTCTACCCTGTTGATGAATATAAGAAATTATTGCTAGGGGAGCAATGGCATTACCAACATCATTAGAACCATGGGCAAAAGCCACAAAGCAAGCGCTCAAAACCTGAAAATTGGCAAATAAACCTTGAATTGTATTTTCAATTCGACCATCTGCTAATTGTCGCCAACTAATCAAAGTCAAGCTAACTGCCGCCATGCCAGTGATAAATAGGCTGATGTCATGGGGAGGAATATGTAAATTTCCCTGTTCTGGTAAAAATCGATTCAGAGATTGAATGATTGTGGGGAGAACAATAAGTCCAAATACACTCAAGAGTAGGGTGCTTAACCAGGGAATCCATTCCTGTAACTGTAATAGGGGATGGGGTTGGTTAAAAATCCAGTGCCGAATCAGACTATACAAACTTAGGGCAATAACTCCACTGATAATCGGTGTTAAAATCCAGCCAATGGTAATTAAACCAATGGATGACCAATCTATTGCCTCTATTCCTAATGATACCCAACTAAAGCCAGCGATCGCTCCCACGACGGCATGAGATGAAGAAACGGGCAAACCTCTAGCTGTGGCAATTTGTAACCACACCCCAGAGGTGAGAAGTACCGAAATCATCCCCATAGCTAAAGTTTGTGGTGTCCCAGCGAATAAGGCTGGATTAGCTATTTTTGTGCCAAGGGTGGAAGTTACCTCTTGTCCAAATAAGACAGCACCAAGAAACTCTAACACCCCAGCAATAATGATGGCCTGTTTGAGGGTAATGGCCTGAGAACCCACCGAAGTACCCATGGCATTAGCAACATCATTTGCACCCAAATTCCAGGCGACGTAGAAGGCTAAGATGGCGACTATCGCGGTTTGTATGTCCATAAAATCAATCATTCACACCTGTTAACAGGCAAAAATTGTCATGAATGATTTATATTTTCCATTCTTTTGGCTATAAAAATTTGGGCAAGTTAGTAAAAAGGTTGAGAAACTGAATTTATCCATCACTTTAGCCAAATCTCTCTCAAGTCCCAACCGATAGCTTTTAACCATTTCCCCAAGGACAACTCCGAGTCATAGATGTGACCTGTGGTAATGGACAAATACTAAAGTTAATGAGAGAAACTTGATCTAAAGTGATGATTTGACCAAATTTAACCAAAAGATTGCTTTTTTTCAATTCCGGTAATTATTCCCGCCTATTAACGCCTAAACATTAAACGAGGTAATTATGGTCGTGTATTAATGACTAAATCACCAATACACACCAAATTTTGACTAATTACCGGATTTTTTTGCTGAAATATTGAACAATTTGCCAGAAATTATGAAGTGCTGTAACTGTCTATGTGTTTGGCCGAGAAACGGAAATACTGATAGCTTGTGTGATGACCCAAAAGCCACACAACTGATCTAAGATATAGTAGTGTGACTAGCTATACCTAATACCAGGGAAAGGTAAATATTGAATAAGAGAATCAAACAAGTGTAGTGCTGTAACTGTCTATGTTGTCTTAATTCAAGAAGTCCTACGTAGGATTTAAATGATCCAGTAATCCGGTAATATCATTACTAGATTGGCAGATATCACGCCTCAACGATTCCATGGCAGAACTTAAATTGCCAGCTTATCCATTTAAGCTTCTGCGACCACTACCTCGATGAGGATTGGGCTTTTCGGGTTGATTGGGGCTGGGTTTGGATTTATCAGCCAGGTGGAAATCCTGGTCTAATAAAGATGAAAGCTGGTAATCGGACTTAGCTGTTGACAGAGCGGAAAAATGAGTCTGTACTGCTTTGCAGTTAAAAGCTAAGGAGCCACATACCAGACTCGATACTAAAAGTGAAATGGCAGCACGCATAGTAGATGTCTATTTTAGAACTCTCTACTTCACTAATACTCTACTTTTATATATCTATCCGGAAAATTCGGGAAAAAGTATTGAGGAATTGAATAAAAGTTACTTTTATAATTCTTCGAGATGCTCAATAAGTAACCAATTTCCGGAAAAATTTGGCCTCCCCCAAATCTTGAGCATTTTTGCTGGAGGAAAAGCTTGTAATTGCTGGTCTATATGCGATCGCAATGTAACAAGCTGCCAATTTTTTGTAGTTAAATTGGTTTCATTTGTAATATTAAATTGGTAATTTTGGTAATCTAGTGGGTAGAAATTGCCTGTGAAGCAGTTAAGGTCGAATTTGTTGTCTGACTTTACTGAAACACAAGGACAGTTACCATCGTCAGGATAGGCTTCTGGATGATCTAAATAATAAGTTTGCCAGTATAACCAATCGGGATGATGAGTTAATAAGTTAAACAGGGGAACAATTAGGCTAGGTGCAGTTTGGTCTGTCAATAATGCAGCTTGCAAAATTTTCACTGATAAATCTCTGGGCTGACATTGTAGCAGAATACAAAGAGAGGCTGCCATACCTGCGGCTTGACCAATTCCCATGACTACTGGTTGAAGTCTTGTACACCCGTTAGCGATATGGGAAACGGAAATGTTTTTTTCGCAAACTAAAAAACCATCTGTGGTGGTGGGAATCAGAGCGCGATAAGGGATAGTAAAGGGCGTTCCGGTCCATCTTCCACCCCAACGGATAGATTTAGATTGTAGTAAAAATTCTACACCAGGATAATGATGATCATTGGCATAGTTACCGACAGCGATAGCATCAGGAAATAGTGATGCGGTTTTACTGTTCGCTAAAGGCAAAATATCCTGTTCAGAAATGGTTGTTAAGCCTACCAAACGGCGACTTTCCCGATAATAGGGATGGAGAGCAAAGGCGGAGTTAGCATGAGGAAAAAGGTTTTCTGCTAATCCGTAACGCTGACCAAACTGAGTTTGAATGAAATGGGCAAAATTCCGACTGTGCCAGTAACATTCTTGCACAAATTCCTGCTTTTTGCCATCTATATCTAGTAACCGATTGGCATTTTGGCAGTAATCGTTGCCTGCAATAGGCCAGTTAATCATAAATCTATCTGCTGGTAAGCGTCCATAGTTCAAAAATTTTTCTGGACTATAGTGATCCCAAGCTGTTGTAAACTGGGATGGATCATAATTAGGGGCTGGGGTAATTGCTGGGGCGTTACTGTCCCCAAAGTCTTGCATGACTACTACCCAAGTCGGCGCTTGTACTGGATAGGTTTGGACTAGGGAGTTAAATGTTTCTGGGGCGCTGGGTTCTCCCCATTCTGACTGTAATTCCCAACCCCAACGGTGAGGGACTTCTCCTAAGGCTAATAAGTCTCCTAATTCTGTGCCGTCCAGAATAATTTTGGCGTTGATGGTAAAATTGGCAAAGCGTACACCTGTGATACAGTCTTGGGTTCGCAATACTTCTAAAGGAATTTGTCCCGAAATCCATTGGAGATTAGGTAATTCTCGCACCCAATCGGCAAATATTTCTGCACCTATGCGCGGGTCATAACTGAAGAAACTCACCCAACTATGATCCAGTCCTCCTGGTTGTCTGCGTTGCAATTCCTGTAAAAAAGCACCCCATAACCCTGTTTGAAAGGCCTGTAATTCGTTTCCGTCTGGTGCGGATACACCGGCGGAGGTAAGCATTCCTCCTAACCAGGGAAATTCACTTACTAAGATGGTTTTTACACCTTGTCTCGCTGCTTGAATAGCGGCTGCTGTGCCGCCGGTGCCACCACCGACAACTAGGACATCGGTTGTATAGGTTTGATTCATAATATAGCGTTCTGTCTGATGTCTGAATATATCTTGGTTAAAAGTATTAGTTAACAATCAAGGGTAAATTTTATGGATTCCTATTCCCCATTATGTCAAGTTATAGCTCATCGGATTATCACCAGTCCCCAACAACGAATTACCTTTGCGGAATATATGGATATGGTGTTATATCACCCAGAATATGGTTATTATTCTAGTGATGCGGTCAAAATCGGATTTCGGGGTGGTGATTTTTTCACATCTGTCAGTTTAGGGGCTGATTTTGGGGAGTTACTGGCTAGGCAATTTTACCAAATGTGGGTGATTTTAGATCAACCTATACATTTTGATTTGGTGGAAATGGGTGCGGGACAAGGTATTTTAGCATCTCATGTCCTTAATTATATCCGGCAAGAATACCCAGATTTTTGGGCGGCTGTATCCTATATTATTGTTGAAAAATCACAAAGTTTAAAACAAGAACAACAACAACGGCTACAAGATTTTGCTGTAAATTGGTGTAACTTGGAAGAAATTCCATTGCAATCCCTAACTGGTTGCTTCTTTTCTAATGAATTGGTGGATGCTTTTCCCGTCCATCAATTTACAATAGTAGCGGGGGAATTGCGGGAAATTTATGTTACTATTCGGCCACAATTGGAGGAAATAACCGCTAAGTTACCTATATTTATTGAAGTCATAGGAGAACCATCAACACCGCAATTAGGAGAATATTTACAGTTGGTGGGGATTGATTTAAGCCAAAATACTTATGAAAATGGCTATCGCAGTGAAATTAATTTAGCAGCTTTGAATTGGTTGGGTATAGTGGCAGACTGCTTGCAACGGGGGTATGTGTTAACAATTGATTATGGCTACTCCGCTGATCGTTATTATAACCCCAGGCGATCGCAAGGAACTCTCCAGTGCTACTACCAGCATTGTCATCATGATAATCCTTATGTCAATGTTGGGCAACAAGATATCACTGCTCATGTTGACTTTACGGCTTTATCATTTTGGGGTCAACGGTGCGGACTCCAAAAGGTTGGTTGGACGCAGCAAGGTTTATTTTTAATGGCATTGGGAATAGGTGAAAGGTTAGCTGCTCTTTCTTTTCAACAGCAATCAATATCACAGTTGCTACAGCGACGGGAAGGATTACACCAATTAATTAATCCAGGGGGGCTAGGCAATTTTGGAGTTTTAATCCAAAGTCGCGGACTCACTGCACAAGAGGCCTCAAAACCACTGCTGGGATTAGTCGTACCAGGGTAGAGATCAAAGAGAAAGGTTAAAAATCTCTTTAACAATCCCGTATGAGTCTTGTTTGCACTAGCATAACAGAGATGACATTCAAATGACAAATCTACCCCAGAGAAATAATTATGACTGCTCATGATCTGTTAGTGCTAGTAACTCTACTGTCTCCTGGACTCTTACTTTCCATAATCATTATGGTGACTTTTGCCGCGGGAGGCTAGTACCGCTTCGCGGAAGTCAAAAGTCAAAAGTCAAAATTAATTGGGTATGGGTAATAAATTCTTCCAATTATCCGTACCCACTGACAACTGACAACTGACAAATAACAACTGACCACTGACTAAGGAACGTGAAACATGAAGGTGGCATTTCTGGGAACTGGATTGATGGGACTACCGATGGCTCAAAGGTTATTAGCTACTGATATAGAGCTAATTGCCTATAATCGCACCCCAGAAAAATTAGAACCGCTACGGGCAGCAGGTGTGGAAATTGTGACAAAACCACGGGAAGCCATCCGCGTTGCTGATTGTATAGTTCTAATGCTTTCTAACGCCGCAGCTATTTATCATGTATTGTTGACAGATACTTCTTGGCATACTTTATCAGGACGTAGTATCATTCAAATGGGGACAATTAATCCCTTAGAAAGCCAAGAAATCAGAGATGCAGTAGTTGCGGCTGGTGGTGAATACATAGAAGCTCCTGTCCTCGGTAGTATTCCTGAAGCTAAAACTGGCAAGTTAATTGTCATGGTAGGTGGAGAAGAGGAACAGTATCAGCGTCATTTAAAGTTGCTTCAACATTTTGGAGAAAATCCTGTATATATAGGTGCTGTGGGTTCTGCCTCAAATCTTACCCTAGCACTCAATCAACTTATCGCTTCACTCACAACTAGCTTTGCTCTTAGTCTGGCTTTTATCCAGTTGCAAGGTATTGATGTGGATTTGTTTATGCAAATTCTGCGCGAAAGTAAACTTTATGCTCCCACTTTTGATCAAAATTTGCGGCGGATGTTAGATGGTAATTATACTAACGCTAATTTACCGACAAAGCAATTGATCAAGGAAATAGATTTATTTATCTCGGAAGCGAAATCCTTGGGTTTGAATCTCAGTAGTATTGAGGGTGTAAGGCAAATCTTACACGCAACTATGAAAATGTCTTATCCAGAAGATGATTATTCATCCGTATTTCCCGCAATTCGGGAATGGGGTGAGGTCAGTGGAGGGTGATAGAGGAAGACTGATGTTTCTGGACTAGGTCTTGTAGGGACGTTCTCGGAAATGTCTCTACAATATTTTCTACCCCTATCGCGTGCCCTATAGCATCGTCTTTGTATGTTACCTGATAGCTCAAAACTCTATAGCAAAGTTTTTCAGTGATATATATGTATTTATTGATATATCTATATTCAAAGAATATTTATCTTAAAAAATAACTTTATTAATCCGTATATTTACAATTGATTTTTGAGGCTCTAGGCATTATCAAGCAAAAAAAATCGTTTTTAAGTATTGTTACGCAAGGATAAAAGAAAGTCCGACCGCAATTTTGTCTAAGCACTATGTTTATTTAATTCTATATTTTTACTAAAAAAGATACAACACTTTCTTGATAAAATCCTCTTTTTTTCAGTAATTTAACTGGTTGACAAGAAATAAAAGTACAAATTAAGTTTATAAATATCTACCAAACTTTACAAAACAACATAAAATTATAACGAATACAGGGACATTTGATGCTTCTTTATTAACTGGTATTGCTACCATTAATGCCAATTTAGTAACTCAATCTGTAGTTATTAATACTGGGATTCCCGGTTTCCCAACTTTAACCCTTGGCGTTACTGGTATCGGTAACGTTATCGGTACAGCCAATAATGACACACTTACTGGAGATGATGGCAATAATACACTAATAGGAAATGGCGGTAATGACATTTTAACCGGCAATGGTGGTAATGATACCGTTAGTGGTGGAACTGGGAATGATGCAATTAACGGTGGTATAGGAAGTGATACGGTTGATTATAGCAGTTTTACGGAAGCAATTACCCTGTTAGCGAGTGGAATCGTTAATAAAGGCTCTTTTGGCACTGATACAATTGTAGGCGTAGAAACTGTAATTGGCGCTACAGGTCAATCTAACACTATTGACGCATCAACGGGAACTGCTACTACTACATCCCTAAATGTTAATCTAGGTAATAATAGCCTGATTGTTAACGGACTACCTTCACCGATTAATTCTATCACCTTAAATGTTCAGAATTTCCTAAATGTTTATGGTACTACTCAAAACGACACAATCACAGGTAATAACCTCAGTAATTTGTTAGCTGGAAATGCTGGCAATGATACTATCCAAGGTAATGATGGAGATGATGGGTTGTTTGGTGGTGATGGTAATGATAGCTTATTAGGTGGTGTTGGTCAAGATGTTCTTTTGGGTGAGTTTGGTAATGACTTTCTCTTTGGTGAAGTAGGTAATGATTTACTATTTGGAGATGATGGTAATGATCAGTTGTATGGTGGTGATGGGTTAGATGAATTATACGGGGGTATAGGCGCGGATTCTCTTTATGGAGGCAATGATAATGATGTCCTCTGGGGAGAAGATGGTAATGATATTCTCAATGGTGGTAATGGCAATGATATTTTTGTAATTGCACGAGGTTCTGCTGATATCGTTCAAGACTTCCAAGATGGATTTGACCGTATTGGCTTAGGTGGGGGTTTACTATTTAGTCAATTGACAATTTCATCTTTAGGTACTAATACTTTAATCAGAAGTAGTGGTCAAATTCTTGCTACTTTGCAAAATGTTAGTTCTACTTTGATTACTAATACTGATTTTACTGTAGTCTAAGTTAGTATCATTTTTAGGGATTTACAGCACTTTCCGGTGTTATGAGGTACATATCTAGCGGGCAAGATGCCCGCTCCACAAGAGTTTTATGATTCAATTTTGTACCTCATAAGAGCAGAAAATGCTGTAGGACTTACGCTGATAAAGAAAAGGGTGATTTGATTTACAGCTAAATATCCTGTACAAACTCTGTTAAGAACCTAAACGCCTTTAAAATATAATTAGCGCAATCTTGAGGAGAACTATTATAAAATGATGGCCATGCAGTAGCTTTATCTTCATCATAATTATCGCTTCTGTGGGGATGATTTTCTAACCACGCTAACCTGACTGCATGACCAATTAAGACATCTAAAACTATATATTCTTCAATTTGCAAGTTAGGGTTATTAGCGACGATTGTAGCTAATTCCATCAAGGCTTCTACATTGACTTGGCGATATTCTGGGGCTTCAATTTTATTCAGTAAATGTTCAACTAATAAGGCGAAATTTCTTTCTCCTGCTGTCATTTCTGAAAGCATGATTTCACTTTCTAAGCGATTTCGCCGTTCTAATTTATCGCCAATAACTAAACCTTTGCAATGCTGCATTAATAGCCAAACTTCTTTAAAAAAGTTTTTGGGTACACGATTTAATGCGCCTTCTGTTTGACGAAATCTCCGCCAACCGTCAGCGGGAATTTCTATTTCTTCACTAATTGTAGGTAGCACAACCCAAGCAATATCACTTTCTTTTTGTTTGACGTGCAATGATTCCTGTTGACGTAATAAATTACTCACGCCACTATATCCAGTTAATACTTGACGTAAACGCATTTTCACTTCAAAAGGTGATAATTGCATTAATTGTTCGTAAGCTTCATCTTGGGTAAGGACAAATTCTCTAGCAATGTCGCTAGTAATTAAAAGAATCAAATAACCAACTCTTAATGTGATAAATCCGCGAAATAATTCTGGTTCTGATTTGATTAAAACACCAAGATAAATTAAGATTTCTTGGGTTAAAACGCGATCGCGGATATCCTCACGACAGAAGTGATTAATTTTCTCGGTAATCTCATTTCCAGATATGGGAACAACTATGAGGGAGGCTTGACTGTAAGCTCTACCAACTGCAATTTGCTTACCTTGAACCAAAATGCTGGTTATCGCGTCTGATAGGCGAATATCGAGCATTTGGCGTAAACCCGCAGCCCGTCGCACCACCGCCCACAGCCCTAAATCTCCAGCTTTGGTATAAACTTCATCAAGTAAATCAGCTACGGTGACAGGATGATTAGGACCTGCATAGCCTGTATCAAATTCTAAACCCTGTAATCGAGTTAAAGTTTGCAGGAGTTCAATTTGCTCATAAATATTTTCTGATGAGCGCAGATATTCTAATAATAAATCTAAGTTAGTTTCGCATTCCATTTGAAATTCTTGGGTATGTCCCAAAGACCAACTTTTTGCTAAATGAGAAGTCAGGTAATGACAAGGAATGCTCTGATTTGCGACTGATGATTGCGATAATTCTGTATCTGACAAAAAATCAATTCTTTGAATTGCGGCTGTCAGCATTAATTGATTAAGTTTTCCTAATTTTACCTGGACTCCATGACAAATACCATCTTTGAGTTCTTGCATTAATTCTAATAATGCTTGTGAACCAGTTTCTAGCATTGTCCGAGTAATCATTAAGGTTAAAGTCGGACGACCTAAATCACTCCAATATTTTTGGATATAAGCTAGTTCGCTTCTAATTTCATCTAATAAAAAGTGATAATCAAGAGTCAAATAAAATTGCTGAGAATCTAGAAATGATGGTAAAAAGACTACTGTTTGATCTCGAATCCGAAAGAATCTTGATGTGGTTAAACTTCTCAATCTTCGCAGGGGACGGCCTGTTAAACCTAGTTGATCATTTCTACCAATTTGTGTATAAATTTTGGAAAGTTCCTCAGATTTTCTAATTTGAATTGGTGCGATTTGTGTAGGTGTTTGGGTTTCGATTCCGTATATTTCTAATTGGGTTTGTAATTGTTCATCTTCAGCTATTAAAGCAATTTGAACTAATGCACTCTGTTTTTTCCCAACGTTTAAATGTCTACCTAAAGGGTCAATATCTCCCAAGGAGATTAAACCTTCGCTTAACATTTCCCCTAAATAATATAAACTTTGCGCCCAAACTAAGGGGATATTTTCATTTGGTAATCTTAATTGAGATTGAGGATTTAATTTCTCAGTTTCTATATTTTCTGCGGGAACATAATAAATTTCTGGTAATAGTTGTAATCCGTTTTCTTCTACCAATAATGATTTTAAAAGTTGCTGATATTTTTCAACTTGTGTTTGTTCACCGCGAAATAATCCATCCAGAACTAAATAGGTGAAAAATAATGGCCATTCACATTCAATATGCTCAAATTGCTTGAGTTCACCAGGTTCATAATGTAAGCGTTCGGTGTCTTCTAAAACGGTTTGATGTCCATCTCGTAAAAATCGTTTACAACCATATTTTCCGGCGAGTTTACTAATAATTTCATTAAATGTACGTTGTCTCAATTGCTCATCTTTGACAGCAAAAGCGGGATAACTAATAATACTTAATAGTGCAGCATCAACTTCTTTAGAACCTGATTCTCTGGGTAATAATGATTCTAAAGTAATTCTAGCTCTGGCGATTTCATCTGGTAATACATGAATTACTGATGATTGACTACCATGTACACCAAATAAGTTTAATCCATTTATGGATTCTAAAGCTGCTTTAGCCATTCCTAAAGAACTGGCGTTTAATTCTGCACTACCATGATTAATTTTATTTCCCCGTTCCCAAATACCAAAATCTGGTGTCCGGTAAGCCCGTCCAATATAATAAACTAGGTTTTGAACAAAGTTTACTTCGTCTAATGTAAAAATAATTGATAATCCACTGGCGGTCATTTGTGCTAACATTAATAGAAAGATAGATGTGGCATCAAGTTGCAAATGTCCCCATTCATCATCACCGACAACTATATCACCTGTGGCTGTATTATATTTGGCGTGAAGTCCATCTAATAAGGATTGTGTATGTTTGAATATTTCAACTTTATGGGATTGTCGCATCATAGAGAATAGCAGGCCACGCATTAGTTTAATGACACTATGTTCAAGTTCATAGGTGCGGCCGTTATCATAATCTAATTTGCGATATGCTAATGCTAAACCCCAAACTGCTAAAATACTATAAACATTATCTCGCACCCAGGCATCTGTATAATCACCATGAGCAGTAATAGCGGTACTCGCTGGTAATAAACCAGTAATGGGGTTTTGACGCGCTAAAATAATTGTCTTGATTTGTTGATAGTAAAAGTCTAAGCGCGTATGTGATGTAATGGATGTGTTCATTGTGGTAATGAGAAAATTGAATCGGTCGCTGTAAGGTCAATAAATAGAAAAGTGGTACAAATTCTCCGGTGAGAGTATGTGACAATTATACTGAGGGGAATTTTTTGCGGAGAGGGTGGACTACAATTATATATACAATGTGGCTCAATTTTCTATTAATTTCCAAAAACCTAACCCCCCCTTTTTTTCTAGCTATACCTGACCCTCCCCTAAGAGGAGCTATCGTGTAGACACAAGTTAAATTACCCCCCTTAATCCCCCCTTGGAAATGGGGGAAACCGGAAAAATTAGTTCCCTCCCCAAAGCATAGGGGAGGGTGTTTGGTGGGGTAATTTGAGGAATAATGGTGATTCGATAACTTGTGTGTACACCGTAGCCTAAGAGGAGAGAGAAAAAGACAAACGTTTGTCAATTAAAATGGTTTTATTTATTCAAATATTTTCTAACAACTATATCCATCTCTAGTAATTGGAAAATTGTAATCAGAAGATATATCATAATCATAACCTGCTTGCAGCAGTGTTTCGCTATCAATGTTAGTTTCTTGATCAAGAACTTCAATAACTTTGTTATAAATGTCTTCTGCTTCTTGGGGAGAATCACCAATACTTGTTAATCCTAATTTACCAAATTGAGAAAGACATCCCAGGAGATGAAAAACTGTACCTGTTTCTGTACCACTGTCAAAATATAGCCTATGGTGGGCAATAATATCCATTAAATCATTAGGTAATAATCCTTGATAATTGGGTTTTTGTAAATTGTCTGTGGCAATATAATATTTAGGTCTACCTTGTTGACTATAAAATAAACCAGTGGATAAATCATAGCGACCATTAGTTAATAACTTTAAGGTCATAAATGGGTGAGTTGTTCCTCCTTTGCGAAGATTAATTTCAATAGCTTGAATATCCCATATACCATTACCTTTGTCAACGGTCACAAAGTCAACTGCAAATCTTTCTAAAGCTCCTTTTTCTGCTAATTTTTTGCCAACTTTTAAACCTAATTCCTGTAATTCACAGCGGTAATTTTCATGAGCAGGAAAGCGACAACCTATATAAATTTGTCCGTCAGGTCCGCCTAAAATTTGGTCGTGGGTAGAAAGAATTTCTACTTCTCCATTAGGTGTAATTCTACCTTGAACGCTGGGAGAATGTTTAATTTCTCCTTCTATAAAAGCTTCGACAATTGCTCCTAATTCGGGAATCCGTTGAGAAAAATTTGCCCAAGTTTCTTGTAAAGATTGAAAACGTAAATTGAGGAAGCGATCGCTAATAGCTGCTACTCTTTGAATATGATCAGCTTTTCCGGGGGCAAAATCCATTATTTTTCTTAAATCTAACAGTGCATTTCCTTCTCCAGAAAACCCTTCATTTAACTTAATTACCATTCTTTGTAATGTCGGTTGACGTTCCCACAAATCAGCCGCAGCATTAGCTAAATCTGCCGAACTTTTGACCAACTCGCTACCGTCGGGAAGAGGTACATCACTTTCTTTAAAAATTTGTCTACTTCCGCTTTTCGTTCCCCAAACCTGTAAATCTGGTGCAGCAGCATATAAAGGTACACCTAATTTTAGAGATAATTTTGCTTCCCAAAATGTAGAATTATAACATACCATAAAAGCTTTATTTAATCGCAAAGCCTTGTAAATACGTTCTAATAAACGGGGACGTTCTAATATTTTTTGACTCAAAGGTTTTAAGGAAGCATCATAAGTAGAAAGTAATAATAAACGATGACGAGCATGAGAAAAAGGAATCCCCGGAAGTAATTGTAGATAATAATCAATAATACTGGGATGAAGTGGCATTGATGTCACATAAATTAACCTAGTGCGGGGATTTCGTAACCGCATTAACGAGAAAAGTAATCTTTCTTCATAATGCTCACAGCCTTCTACCTTAAGTAATTCCCGTTGATCTATACTTAAAGAAGGAATAATTAAAATATCTGCTTCGCTATTATCAAATAACTCGCTAGTTTTCCAGCGATCGCTTAAAATTAATTGTAACTGACGAAATTTATCAATTTCCTGGAAATCATCAATATTTACTGTAACCATATCCTCCTCCTGATATTTCTATACTACTTTCTTATTTAAAATATACCCTAAGAGAGAGTGCAGATAAAGATTGTGAATGTATCGTTTTGTTAAATATAAAAATCTCCATCTCTTCCTTCTCCACCTCTGTGACCTCTGTGCCTCTGTGGTTAGTTAAAAAAATTAAAATTCACCACACAAACAAATGCCATATTAATTAATAAAAATTTCAAACTCAAGAGAGATAAATAAATATTTAATAGCCCATAAAATCGAAGAATTTGGGAATAAAATAATAAAAAAGGGAACTATGATAGATCCACAACCATTATATGATACAGAACTAGTAGATTGTGCCAGAGCAAATGCCAACCAGGGAATAGAAACCGCAGCTTATCAGTGTGGTTATGGGAATGATATTAATACATTTACCCAAGAATTACGCCAAGCTTGTGAAAAAATGAATTTACAAGTTAAAGAACTGAAAGAACTGATTACCGATCAGGATATAATCTTAAAATCCGGTACTGGACAAATTATTGCCCCAGAGACAGAATCAGAACTTTGATTTTCTCCAATGTCAGCGAATTTTTAACCATAGAAATTGTACTTTATCAACTTTTTGGCAAAAAAATATAATTCAAAGCTTTATAACTGCGTGTAGTGTCATCACAACATAGCGCCGTTTATGCCTAAGATAAATAAACATATTTATTGATTTTATCCTCAAAAATGGTAGAATGTATAGAAAAACAGACTTGTTCTAGTACACAACGGCTGCCGTCAATCAACCATTAAAAATTTGACAAAAGCTTGTGTAATCTGCTTTTTTAATTTTTAATTTTTAATTTTTAATTCCGCAGTGCGGTACTAGCTTCCGTCTCAATAGCAAAGGTTTAGAGATGTTCAATTCATCAGAAACTCCTATCATTGCAGCCATTGTACTGATAGCGTCCGGCATTTTAGGCTGGGGCTTTTATCGCGCCAGACCTTTTGGTAAACTAGGTATATTAGCCTGGTTACAGTCCGTCGTCTTAATGACTCCCTGGCTGTTGTTCTTTGGATTATTTGCCGCTGGGATTTATATCAATATCGTTGGTATCTTGTTCCTAGTGGTAACTTCCGCTGGATTGTATATTTTCCTCGGCAGAAAATTACGGGAAGCGGGACAAGATGCTATTCTCAAGCAACGGGCAACAGATAGACTCGCGGCCCAAAGTGCAAGCGAAGGTGATAAAGACAGTTCAGTAGCAACAGAACAGCAATTAGCGCCAACGCCCATACCTGAAGCCGATTTAAGCCTAATTAGAGGTATTTTTGGGATTGATACATTTTTTGCCACAGAAACTATTCCCTACCAAGAAGGAGTAGTTTTTAAAGGTAATTTACGCGGAGAACCGGAAGCCGTTCACAACCGACTCACGAAAACCTTACAAGAACGGTTAGATGATAAATATCGGCTGTTTTTGGTAGAAAATACCGACGGTAAACCGGTAATGATTGTTCTCCCTAGCCGCACTGACCCCCAGCGGACTCAATTAGGACAAAAAGCTTTTGCTGTGATTTTGTTGATAGCAACCATTGCTACCAGCTTAGAAGTGGGGGGTATATTACAAAACTTTGATCTACTCAGTAATCCCGAACGTTTTTTAGAAGCCTTACCTATTGCTTTGGGTTTATTTGTGGTTCTCATAGCTCATGAAATCGGACATTGGTTGTTAGCACGTCGTCACCAAGTGCGGTTAAGTTGGCCGTTCTTTTTACCAGCGGTGCAAGTTGGCTCTTTTGGGGCAATTACTAGGTTTGAGTCCCTTGTCCCTAGCCGTAAAGCCTTATTTGATATTGCTTTGGCTGGACCTGCTTTCGGTGGGATTACTTCCTTATTATTACTGGTAATAGGGTTGCTACTTTCCCACCCAGGAAGTTTATTTCAATTACCGAATCAGTTTTTCCAAGGTTCAATTTTAGTCGGTAGTTTAGCGCGGGTTGTCCTGGGTTCGGCTTTGCATTCTCCTGTAGTCAATATTCATCCTTTGGTGATTATTGGTTGGTTAGGATTAGTCATTACTGCTTTGAATTTAATGCCCGCTGGACAATTGGACGGGGGGAGAATTGTACAAGCGATTTATGGACGCAAAACCGCAGGGAGAACCACTTTTGCGACGATAGTTTTACTGGGTATTGTATCATTAGGTAATCCTCTGGCTATGTATTGGGCAATTGTGATTCTGTTTTTACAACGGGATTTAGAACGGCCTAGTCTCAATGAAATTACTGAACCAGATGATGCTAGAGCGGCTTTATGTCTTTTGGCTCTGTTTTTAATGATTGCTACTCTTTTACCTTTAACTCCTGCTTTAGCTGGGCGTTTAGGTATCGGTAGTTAGGAATAGAAGAATTATCTCGTTCCCATACTCTGTGTGGGAACGAATTATTGATAGAAGCAATTGCTATGCTAGGAGGTTTACCTGAACTTCCCACTTGTAGTAGTTTAGAGCCTTTAATGCCAGAAGATGGTATAGATGTAGATCAGGATGATGAAGTAAACCTCAATCCTACTACAATCAAAAGACCTAAATTTTAATCAAAATTCTCAGCAGATATGCCCAAGAAAATTAGAGAATTGAAAAGTTTATTATTACAAGCTGGGTTTGCTTATAAACCTGCCAAGGGAAGTCATAGCAAATGGATACATCCAAAATTATCACAAGCTATTATTATTGCAGGTAAAGACAGCAGTGATGCTAAACTCTATTTAGAAAAGCAGGTAACGGAAGCACTGGAAGAACTAAAGAAGATCGAAGCAGACGAACAGGAGAAACCAAAAGAATGAAATATACAATAATTATTCAATGGTCTGAAGAAGATAAATGTTATGTAGTATTATTGCCTGATTTTACTAATGTAATGCAGCCTTGTACTCATGGGGAAACTTACGAAGAAGCTTTAAAAAATGGTCAGGAAGTATTAGAAATGCTAATTGAGTCATGTTTGGCAGATGGTGAATCTCTTCCCGAACCGCAAGTTTTAGGAAACTTTTTGAAAGTGGCGTAATTTTTAAATTGATGTAGGTTGGGTTGAATAAAATGAAACCCAACATTGATTAATTATAGCTTCAATAAATAACAGTTCCTAAACAATCTTTGATAAATTCAATAATGATCTTAAAATCAACAAAATCATCAGCCTGTTTTCTTTGTTCACATATCCATTTACAAAAGTCCATTTTTTGAAATTCTTGAATTTGGTTTTGTTCTCCATAATCTCCATATTTGGTTTTTGGTAAATAAAATTCTTCTGTAAATAAATGATCAGGAAATAGATTTTCAATCCCTTTTTTGACTTTTCTATTTTTTTGTTGAGGAATTTTTCTGATTTTCAATAATTCATGATCTTCATTAGATTTATCAGTATCACAGTCATAAATTAATAATACTTTTCTAGTTAAAAATTTAGGGTTGGAAATCAGAACATCTCTAGTATTTTTTAAACCACCATCACCAGTATTTATACTTTTTCCTTTACCTATAGAAATTCCTACCCATTCAATATCAATTTGTGCTAAAATTTCCTTTTCCCCTAGCAATTTTAAGGCAGTTTTAATATAAATTGGGTCAGTTTCTCCTTCTGTTAAAACTAGAGGTTTATCACCTTTTTCTACAGTAGCTTGGACTTCATCTTTCACAGCATTGATTTTTTTACAATAGTCATAAAACATCTCTTGACCATGAACAGACATCAAATAACTACAATAATCCTCCCAAACTTGTACTGACCAATGATCTAGTGTTTCTCGAAGATATTTATAATTAGGATTTTCTTTTCCATAACGATCAATTAAAAAATGTTCAGGATAACTAACTTCTGTAATAGCGGGTATATTATGACGTGCCATTATTTTTAATAAATAAATTCCCTCAGCTTCCCACATTCTGAGGTGTTGAATAACATAAGATAAATGAGCAGGATTAGAAGAATCTGCAACAACAAGAATACAAAATCCTAAGTATACAGGACAGTTATGCTCTCCGTCAAAATAACCTTCTTCAAAGACATCAATAATATCTTGCGCTGAATCAATATTAATCCACCAATCAGGAATGTCTTCACTATCAAAATCAAACCCATAACCACACATCACCCAAAAACTACCAACAATATTTTGAGGGAATTCTTCAATTAATGATTTTGCTCTTTCACAACCAGTAATACCAATGTCAGGTAAATGCACTGTCATATTCAAAAATCCTAGTAAAAATAAAAATGTTATCTTATTCCATTAAACAACAAAATCAAATAAATAATGCGCCATTTCCAACTTAGAACAAGCGGGAATTTCTAACTCTCTCCCTAACCTATCTAAAAACACCGCTTGATTATTATCACTCCCAAAACCACTATCAACTTTATCAATAGGATTCGCCACAATTGCATCTAATTTCTTTCTTTGCAATTTCTCTTTTGCAGGAGTAATAATATCCCCAGTTTGTGCTGCAAAACCAATTAAATATTGATGGGGTTGTTTGCGTTTTCCCAGTTCAGCCACAATATCCGGTACTGCTGCTAGAGGAAGATTTTCAGGAAGCGATCGCTTGGGCAATTTTTCGCTACTATAATCTTTAGGCTTGACATCCGCCACCGCCGCTGACATAATAATTATATCCGCACTGGGTAAATGCTTTAATATAACTCCCTGCATCTCCTCCGCCGTAATAACGGGAATAGCTTCCACTCCCAAAGGTACATCCCAACTTCCCGGACAATGTACCAATATCACCTTTGCACCTCTGTGTAGTGCAGCCTGTGCCAATGCTAAACCCATTTTACCAGTCGAAGGATTGCCAATAAATCGCACCGGATCTAAAAATTCTCGCGTTCCCCCAGCACTAATTAAAACCTCTTTCCCCACTAAATCTCTCTTGCCTTGGGTGTATAATAAAGATTGAATATAAATAAATATTTCCGCAGCTTCTGCCATTCTACCAGCACCAATGCGATCGCAAGCCAACAACCCAGAACCAGTTTCCATACCATAAAATCTGCTATCTGTCAATAGCTGCTGCCAATTTCTTTGTACTGCTACCTGTTCCCACATATCTGTATTCATCGCTGGGGCTAACAACACGGGACAAGTAGAAGCGAGAACAGTATTTGTTAATAAATTATCCGCCATTCCATAAGCTAACTTAGCCAAAGTATTAGCAGTTAAAGGCGCGATAACAATTAAATCAGCCCATTCCCCCAACTCAATATGTAATGGACGAGAATAAATTGGTTGCCAAAAATTCTCATCTGTATAAGCTTGATAACGGGATAAAGTAGATAAAGTTAAAGGAGTAATAAATTTTTGGGCAGATTTAGTGAGAATAATTCGCAACTCTACCCCAGATTTAAATAGTGTAGAAACCAATTCACAAACTTTATAGGCGGCGATACCACCGCCTACAGCAATGAGGACTTTTTTTGATTGGGTATTTATAGATGATTGCATTATCTCTTTATTTTAATTAGTATTTTAGGAGGAACTTGATCTTCAGGAATTATAAATCCATGATAGGTTGGATAACCTTGTTCATCAAAGGTATTATCTGAACGAAATATATAATAATTATCTGTTTTTTTATTGAATCCATAACGTTTTGAACTATTTCCATTGCTATCTTTTATAGAAGTGTCTTCAACAGAACTATTTAAAACTTTTTGAGCTTCTTTCTCATCTCTTAAATCCATAGGACTAGCATCTTCCCAAGGATGTTCCGGATGATGTTTAGAATGAAATTTATAACGAGAACATATTTTTTTAGCGTGTTTTATTTTAGTTAAATTTTTTATGCTTCTATTTTCTAGAGAACTTGTATATTCTTGAAATTCAACTTCAATATTTTCTTGAAGAAAATCAGGATTATTTTGTAAACTAATTAATATTCCTTGAAGTTTAGTAGCACCAGTCAATGAAGTTGATGAAACACATTTTTTTTGATAAAAACATTGACAATCATCTATTAAATTTTGTAAATCTATAAAAGGACCTTTACTTAAAAGTCTCAGTAAAATCATTGCTATTTTTTGCTGCTCAGATTTTCCGGATTTAATTGTGGTTAAAATCCATTCATGTACTGTTAAATTTGCAGATAATTTTTGAGAAGCAAAACTACTATGAGTTTGGATAGGATCACCATTTTGAAGAACACTGATTTCTTGAATAATGTCTAAAATATTTTTCATTAATTCATCTGCTTCGTATTTATTTATAGCTTGTCCAATAAAAGAAAGCTCATTAATTAAAAAGTGCATTGATGGTAGAACCTCGTTTATAGTAAATCCATTAAATCTTTTTCAGCTTGATCAAAAAAGCCATCAGGCCATCTATCAATTCCCCCGCTTTGATAAATTCGAGGAGTAATAATTTCTGTGGTTGGTTGTCCTTTTTTTAAATATCTTTCAAAGTAGTTAATTTGTACTTTATCAGCCTCAAGTTTTTTATATTTTACTGCTTTCCGAATACCATTGAGAACATGATCGCTATGAGTTTCTAATATTATTTGAATACCACAACTTGCTGCTAATGCAATTAATTCTCCCATCTTAGATTGTCCTCTAGGATGAAGATGTGCTTCTGGGTTTTCTAGCAAAATCAAGGTATCTGAACTAGCAGATAATATAGCGACAATAATTGGTAAAGTGTAGGTAATTCCAAAACCTACATTAGTTGAACGATAGGAATTATTATCTTCATAGGAATATTGTAAATTTACTACATCCATTCCTGAATGTAATTCTATATCAACTCTTGTTCCAGGACTAATTTCTCCTAACCAGGCTTCAACTTGACTTTTTAAAATATCGGACTGTGCTGATGGATGCGATAGTTGACTATGTGGAATTTTTTTATATTCATTGATAGATAAGAAATGA
>Ga0208085_1000255_pt1 | contig 20514 bp, 10 predicted proteins | sample LakMenEpi21Jun10_FD_150721 | JGI IMG/M metagenome (GOLD analysis project Ga0208085, IMG submission 150721) | Freshwater microbial communities from Lake Mendota, WI - 21JUN2010 deep hole epilimnion (SPAdes) | ecosystem: Environmental > Aquatic > Freshwater > Lentic | place: Lake Mendota, Madison...
CTGAGTACCGCTTCGCTGAGTACCGCTTCGCTGAGTACCGCTTCGCTGAGTACCGCTTCGCTGAGTACCGCTTCGCTGAGTACCGCTTCGCTGAGTACGAGCAAGATGAAATCCGAGGCGAAATCCGGTGCGATGCAAGGACCTTTATTGTCGATCGAAGTAGGCTTCGCGGACTTCGGCTTCCATGCTGACGGTTTCGGCTAGGGCGGCATTGAAGCGGTCTTGGTGGAGCGAGTACAGGAGGCAGGATTCCTTTGCCCAGACGCTAGCGTTGCGTGGTTGGCCTGAGAGGAGGGCCATTTCGCCGAAGAAGTCACCTTCGGCCAGTTCGGCGATTTGGGTTTCGGGGTATCCTTTTCGGACTGAGACTTTGCCTTGGCGGATTAGGTAGAAGCGATCGCCGGGGTCACCTTGGCGGATGATTTGGTCTCCTGGAGCGTAGTTTTCGATGTTGAATTCGTCGGCCACGCGGGTGAGGGTTCTGGGGGTGACGCGATCGAAGACTTTGCATTTGGCGAGCATCTGGGTGATGATTGCTGCTTCTTTGACGAGTGCATCGCTTCGGATCGAGCCATCGACGAGGGTCAGGATACGGTCGGCCACGTCGAGGATACGGTTATCGTGGGTGACGATGACGATGGTGGTTTGTTTTTCTCGGGCGAGTTTTTGGAGCAGTTCGACAACGGTCCGCCCGCTTTGTTCATCGAGGGCGGCCGTCGGTTCGTCGGCCAGGACCAATCGTGGTTGGTGGACGAGTCCGCGAGCGATTGCGACGCGTTGTTTTTGTCCACCGGAGAGTTGTTTTGGTCGGTGGTGCATTCGGTTTTCCAGACCGACGGCTCGAAGGATATCTTCGGCGGAGCGTGTTTGTTCTTGTGCGGATCGATGGGGGTAGCACAGTTCGATCGCCATGCGGACGTTTTGGGTGGCGTTTAAGGAATCGAAGAGGTTGTGGGCTTGGAAGATAAATCCGACTTGGCGACGAAACTGTTCCATCGCTTTGGGGCTGGCACCGTCGAGGGGTTGGCCGAGGACCTCGAGGTGGCCTTGTTGGACACTTCGAAGTGCCCCGAGGAGGGTTAAAAGGGTGGTTTTGCCTGATCCGCTCGGGCCGGTCATGATGATAATTTCGCCAGGGTAAACCGTCAGATGGTTCTCGAAGAGGACTTGTTTGCGAAGCTCTCCTGAGCCGAAGTAGTGGCTCAGGGCTTGGGCGTGGATCGAGGGTGTTTGTCCGAGGGATATCTTGGAGCGGGTCGCCGGGTCGAACTGAGTGGCTCTGAGGCTATTGGTAGGAATCATCGTTGAAGGCCATCCATGGATTTGGGAATTCCTGGTAATCTTTCTGGCAGAATCGTTTGAGCCCAGGGGACTCGAACTAGGCTTGATTCGCTTTTATTGGATCCGCTGATTTTTGGACATCCAAAGTCTTATCTTCCAACGTGTTGCTTGACGGAATGATCACTGGACATTTTATTTCGAATCGGTCGCGGGGGGTGCGAAGCTTCTTTTCTGGGCTGATTGGTTTGATTATCCTCGCGAATGGAGTTCCTTGGGCAGTCCTAGGTGGTCCATTTCCTCAGGTTTCGGCGACCAAGGATACCTCTGGGAGTATTGTCGCGCAAGGCCGATTGCAGCCCACGGGTGGGATTCTCAAGTTGTCGGCTGTCCCTGGGGACAGGATCGAGGGGGTTCGAGTCGAGCCGGGAGCTTTTGTCGAGGCGGGGCAAGAGCTTGTGGTGCTCGAGAGCGCGGGGCTTAGGAGGCTCGAATTGCAGATTGCCGAGCTGAAGCTTGCCGACGCGGTCTCGATGCATCAAACGGCTTTGCGTCAGGCGGAGCTGGGACTCGAGCAGGCCCAAGGGAAACTTCGGTCTGCCGAGCAGATCCAAACCCAGGCAAGATCGACTCTGGAGCTTGTCGGTAAGCAATCCCAGCTTCTCGAGTCGCTTGGCGAGCAAATACGGGGGCTCGAAGCGATCCGAAGCAATCCTCGTTTGCGGGGGGCCGTCGGCAGTTTGGAGGTGGAGGCCAAGCGGAATCAGAAAATGGCCGCAGAGGTCGAATACGAGCGGGCGTTGCAGGGAGCGAATCAATCGATTCAATCGGCCGAGTTGCTTGTGGCTCAGGCCGAAGGTGTGGTACGAGAGGCCAGGGAGGCTCGCGAACAACTCGTGGGGAATCCGGGTTATCGACCGCTTGAAAAGCAGATTGAACTCTTGAGGTTCCAGTTAGGTCAATCTTCTGTGTTGGCTCCGGGATCCGGTACGGTGCTTGGGGTCTATGGCGTTGCAGGAGAGCGAGCCTCGGGGTTGCCCTTGGTCGAGATGGCCGACTTGACCCAGATGTCCTGTTTGGCCGAAGTCCACGAATCCGACGTGGGGCAAGTTCGCCTCGGGCAAATCGCCGAGATGAAATCCGCATCGCTTTCACGAACGATTCGGGGGAAAGTCCGCCGGATCGATCGGGTGGTGGGCGCATCGCAGATGCGTTCTGCGAGTCCGTTGGCTCGTTCGGATTTCCGATCGATCGGCGTGTGGATTCAAATTGATCCTGAGGATGTTGCCGTCGCTTCGGAACGCCTGCAGTTGCAGGTTGAGGTCCGGCTAGAGAAATAGCCGACTCGAGAAATAGCTCGTGTGCGGGGTGTTTAGGTCTCTATGGGAGGTCTCTATGGGAGGGGTGCTTTGGCGTTGACCAGGACCAGAGCGATCCAGAAGCTTACGAGCAGCAGCACCCAGACGACGTCGAGGAAATGCCAGTAGAGGGTGCAGACTTTGAGCCCGATGTTTCGTTCGTGGTCGTAGCGGTTGGCCAGTGCATTGCGAGCCGTCCACCAGAGCCCGATCGCACCGCCGACGACGTGTGCGGCGTGGAGGAAGACGAGGATGAAGGTATAGCCGTAGGCGCTTTCGTTGCGGGTTGGGGCGTCGGCAAGTCCGTCGAGTAGGCGTTTCATGCCATCGGATTGGATAAAGAGGAACGCGACACCCATGGCGCAAGCGCCGATGGTCATTTGTTTGACGGTGGCCAGACGGTCTTTCTTCGCAGCGCGGTAGGCCCATTCCAAGCAGACCGACACGCCGATGAGCAGAAGGGTCGAGGGGATGAAGCTCCAGGGGAGGACCATTCTTTGGGTGATAGCCCGATCGGATCCGACCCTCATGGCGATGTAGATCACGTAGAGAAGGATGCTTGAAAAGAAGAAGATCGCTAGCGATCCGATCATCAACCACATTCCTTGGGCGGCACGGGCGTCTGCTGGGAGGGCCTGCGGTCTGCTTGCGGGTTGTTTTGTGGCGTTGAAGTCGGCAGGTGGATTGGGAATGGGGGGATTGGGGATGGTGTCCAAGGTGGTAATCTCGGTGGTTCTTTTGAGTTGGCTTGGGTCGACGGAGGCATCCGGGGGCGGTCGGAAAAAAATCGCGACGGTGAGTGCCTTTTTGTCTATTACTGTAGCAACGGGCCAAATGGCACGAAATGGAACGGTTTTGGTTCAAAACGGCCTTGTGGGCACCAAGCTGGAGAATGTAGCGAATTTGCGGGGCAAAGGGGCGGCAATGCTGGCATATTAGCGCTGATCGGTAATTGAGTTCTGGCCCGATTTTTCGATACGCTTTACCTAAACCGACTCAATTCGACGGCATGGCAGTTCCGATAAACCAGCACATACCGAATCTAGTTCGCTTGGTACCGTGGAGTCCGGGTGATGGAATTTCGAGGAACGGGTGGGGAATCGACCATGTCAATTTTGCAACGAACTTTGCGAACATTTGTGATCACAGCGGCTGCCATGGCTGGGCAGTTGGGGTATGCCGATAGCGGCTACCATCCGTTTTCGGAACCTGTGGATTTCGATCCGGATTGGCAACTATTTGCTCCGATGCAGCTTCAGGATGTCGAGGACTTATCACCTCGGCAGCGAGCACCGCACGGGCTGTATTTGACCTACGATCGGGTGTACACCGGGATGACCCGACCGGAGGTCAACGGATCGACGTACCTGATGGACAGCACCTGGGGCAATCGCTGGGACTTTGGGTGGATGAATCGTCGCGAGAGCGGATGGGCGTTCTCTTACCAGGTCGTGACCGGTCCGAACGTTTACCATGGATTTGAGCAATTGCGGCTCAATGGATTTACCGATTCGGAAATCGATGACGATGCGGATGTACCGTTTTTCCGACCTACGGTGTTCGACAATGATCCGTACACGCTCGAGCGGACTTATGATGTTGTTCAGAGCATCAACGTGGCGAACTACTCGAGCTTTGAGGCCAACAAAACTTGGCGTCTGGAGCCTTATCGATACGGTGGGATGCTCGAACCGCTGATCGGTTTGCGTTATGTGAAGTTCCTTGACACGGCGCGGAGCGACAACTATCTGACAGATCTTCTGGTCAACGAGTTTGATCCTACGGAGGAATTCGCGAGTGAGGTCTACACCAACGACATTGTTCAGACTCGCAACGACATGGTTCTCGGACAGCTTGGTTTTCGATACTTCCGAAACATCCGTCGTTGGACGCTGTCGAACGAATTCAAGGTATTCGCGGGTCATACATTCCAGTCGCAGGAAAGGACTCAGTATGTCACGACCACAACGTATCCTGTGGATGTGGCTATCGGTGACGAGCCGATTTTCGATGGCAATCACACTGGTACGTCTTACGTCTCTAGGAGGAACAACGAAACGCCAGTCGGGTTCGATCTTCGAGCCGAGGGTGCTTTCAGTGCAACCAAGCATCTTGATCTGCGGGTTGGATTCCAGATGATTTACTTTGGCCAAGGCATTTGGCGGGGTGCGGCTGCGGGTCAGGGGAACAACCACGAGACCAATCAGCAAGTGGTCATGCCAGGGTTGACCTTCGGATTTGCGATCAACCGATAGTTCACGATTGCCAACGGCATCGAACTGAAGTGGAAAAAGTCGAGCAAGCGAGTCCTCAAGAGGCTCGCTTGCGTCATTAAATGCTTGCATTGACTGCGACTTGGGATTGAGTCCATGGAGTGAAACTTGTTACAAGGTTTGGTTGGGACTCGGAGTGTATCTGTGGTGATGTTGGAACACTTGCGGGCTCAACGGGTCCTGGAAGAAGGAAGATCAGGGATGTTGACCAAGTCAAAGAAGCGAGAAGAGCAGGCCTTTGAGATACCGCTTTTGCCGGCGATTGTGGTCGGATCGGCGATCTGTTGTTTGTTTTACTTTGTGATTTTGCTTCCGCCGTTTCGTCATCCGTTGGTGATACGGTATGCGTTTTGCCATTGGGTGGCCATCGCTTCGGCGTGGTTGTTTGCGACTGCGGCGGTTTATTTAGTACAGAAGCTTTGGGTGCTTGGTCGTCAGCGGCGGATGGTCCATGCGCTTGAATTGGTGCTCGACGGGTGGGTGGATCATCGTGCCGAGTGGGATATTGAGCCTGCGATGGATGGTTATCGCCGCGCGACATCGCTGCAGGCGTTGTGGAAGCTTCAAAAGGACTATTTGGCGAGGTCCTGGTATGGAAAGCGGCTTGGGCAGCTATTGATGCGACAGGTTGAGCGACGATCGACGGTCCGATTGGACGAAGATCTTGAGAGTTTTGCGGAACGCGACGCTGAGGCGTTGCATTCGAGCTATGCGATGGTTCGCATTCATTGTTGGGCGATGCCGATGTTGGGATTTTTGGGGACGGTGATTGGGATTTCCGACACGCTCGGTCAGATGGATGCCCAGGCGCTTGCGAGCGGTTCTAAAGAGGCGATGAATGGATTGACCAGTGGTTTGTATGTCGCCTTTGACACCACCGCCGTGGGCTTGGTGTTGACGATGATCGCGATGTTTATGCAGTTTTTCGTGCAGCGTGCTGAGCAGGACTTTTTGGGGAGGATGGACCAAGGTGCCGCATCGGCGATGCATCGATGTCTATCGGATCAGGAGCATAGCGATACGCGGGACGTAGAGGCGTCGTTGAAGCTAGTTGCCAACCGCTTGATCGATTCGATGCAGGTCTTGGTCCAGCAGCAAGCGAGCTTGTGGCGAGAGTCGATTGGCCAAGCTCAATCGGAGTGGTCTTCGATGAGTGTCAGGGCTACGGAGAGTTCGCTAGGTACGATTCAAAGGGCATTGGCTGGGACTTTGGCCGAGCACCGCGATTCGATGCGCGAGTGCTTGAGTCAGTTGTCTGTTTTGCAAACCGAGGGAGCCCAGCAGATCGACGGGCGATTGCAGCAATGGCAGACGACTTTGTCCGAGCAATCCCGTTTGGCACTTCGTCAGCAGCAGGAGGTCAGTCGGAATGCTGAGCTTTTGCAAAAGCTATTGGATTCGACGCAGTTGGTCCAAGCCATGCAGCAACCGATCCAAGCGACGCTTGAGCGGATGACCGAGTTTGATCGATTTCAGGAAGCGGCATTGAGTTTGACCGAGGCCGTGATGGTCTTGAGCACGCAGTTGGAGCGATCGGGACATATTTCGAGGCAGGCGGTCCGAAGGCGTCAGTCGGGACTCGAAGCCGACGGCATGGGCGATGCGGTGGTTTTGAAGCTTGATTCCCCAACGATAAGAAAAGCGGGATGAGCAAACGATCGCGGCGTGGAAACGATTATGCACCGTCGACCTTTCCATTCCTGGCGGTATTGCTTTGTGTGATCGGCGCGTTGGTTTTGCTGTTGGTGATCAATGTGACCAACTCGCGAGCCTCGGCTAGGAATCAGGTGCAAAGCGAGTTGACCGAAGCGATCGAGGAGGCTCAGGAGCGATCGGATTACTTGGTCTCTATCTCCGAGGAACTTCAAGCTAGGCGGCAGCAGGTCGGCAAGCAGATCGAGTTGCGACGCAGTGAATTGGCCCGTGCCGAGGACCATATCGAGCGGCTTGAGAAGGAGCTTCAAGAGACCCAAGCTCGTTTGCAGAAGCTTGACGATACTCAGGAATCCTCCGAGCTCAAGGCGAATGATCCTTCGAGGATCGAGGAGCTTCAGGATCGGATCGAGGAGCAAAAGCTTAGACTTGCCGAAGCGATCGCCAATCGCAAGGACCAGACACCTGCGTTTTCGATCATTCCTTATGAGGGGGCTAATCGCACGACGCGCAGACCTGTGTACCTAGAGTGCACGGCGCAAGGGGTGGTGATCCAACCTGAGGGAGTGCTGGTAAGCATTGAGGAACTGGGTCCACCGCATGGGCCAGGCAGTCCGCTCGATGCGGCTTTGCGGGTTTTGAGGAACGCTTATCAGTCGCGCGATGCGATCTATGGAATCACGATCCCCCCCTACCCTCTTTTGTTGGTTCGGCCTGACGGGATAGCTAGTTATGCCTTGGCGCGATCTGCGATGTCAGGCTGGGACGATCAATTTGGTTATGAGCTGATCGACGCTCAGATGGAGTTAGCGTTTCCTGACGGGGTTCCCGAGTTGAAGACCGATTTGGTTCGTGCCTTGGATGTAGCGAAAGATCGCCAAAGAGCGCTCGTTGCGGCGTTGCCTGCAAGGTACTCTCGCAATCCGTTTGCCACCAAAACGGACCAGACCTGGGATGCGATCGATGCGGAGTTGTCTCGGGGCGCGAATCGCTCGGAGGCGGTGGCCCGAGGATCGCAGGTAGGCAAGGAATCCGGAGTTGAGCAGGATCGACGTTGGGAGATGATCGAGCCGTTGCCTGCGGGTTCTCTTGGTCGTTCGGATCGCAATGGTCCGTCGGGTGAGGTTTTTCCGGGGGGAAAGGAGTTCGGTTTTGGTGGCTCGGGTGCAGGATCGTCCGTTACTTCCGATTGGTCGACGGCCCAGTCAGATCGTTCTCAGGGATTTAATTCCGAGGAAGGTCGTTCCGGGGGAGACAGTTCCGGGGGAGAGAGTTCCGGGGGAGCGGGAGCCCAGGGTGAGGGGTCCCAGGGGGGAGGTTCCCAGGGAGGTGGTTCGCAGGTTGAGGGCAGTATGAGTCCTACGAGCGGTGGCGCGCGATCCTCGGCGAATCGATTTTCCGCTTCGTCGTCGGGGTCTTCGGGGGGGGCTGCAAGTCTTGAGCAGTCTCCGCAGGACGAGCAGATGGAGCAGGCGATGCAAGAGCAGGCGATCAAGCAGCAGTCTGGCGAGAGTTTACCTGGTGCTCGTGCATCGAGTGCATCGGCGGCTGCATCGGCGAGTGAATCGAAGAAGAAGGCATCGGGTGCCGATAGCGATCTCAAGCCGATCAGTTTGACGGCGGGAAAGGACTGGGCGACGAGCCGAATGGACAATCGATCGACTCCTGTGTCGCGTCCCATCCGGATCATTGTGCTAGAGGACCGTTGGCTCATGTGCAGCGAGGGCCAGGATTGGAAGTACGACGCGGAGATTTCGCTTGAGCAAGGTCCGCAGGCGGCTTCGGCGGAGCTTCAGGAATCGATCCGTGACCGGGTCGAATCTTGGGGATTGTCGTTGCCGGGGGGGTATTGGGTACCTTCGTTGAGTGTGCAAGTAGCTGGCGATGCCGAGCAGAGTTTGTTGCGTATGCAGCGTTTGTTGGAAGGCAGTGGAGTGATCATCAAGGTTCAACCGCTGACGACACCTAAGAATCGCAAGTAGTGGGGTGAATGATCGATGGCAAGACGCGATGAAGAACAGTTTGCCGTAGGTGAAGACGCGTTCATGGACACGATCGCTAATCTCGTGGGGATCATGATCATCTTGGTGGTGATCGTCAGTGCTAAGGGTTACACGGCGGCCCAGACGCTTGCGCGCGAGGAGGTTCGCGAGAAGATCGAGGATTTGGCAGTCCCGTCGGTACAGGCGGAGAATCTTGAGCGGGATCTTGCTGCGCAGATCGAGCAGCTCCATCGTTACGAGGTCGAGACGGCGTATCGGAATGCGGAGCGAATGACGTTGGTGGATCGCAAGACGCACCTTGAGCAAGAGATAAACAAGCGGCTCGAGGAGCTTGACGGTGAAACCCAGAGGGGATTCGAGCAGGACGCCCAGGTAGCAGAGCTTGAAAAGCAGCTCGGGGAGCTTGAGCGACAGCAAGGTGAGTTGCCTGAGGTAAAAAAGACGGTCATCGCCTTGCAGCATTTACCGACTCCGATGGCCAAGACGGTATTTGGCAAGGAGTTGCATGTGATGATTCGCGATGGGCGATTGAGTGTGATCCCTTGGGATACTCTTATCGAGCAGCTCAAGATCAATGCCAGATCGAGTGCATCGCGGAATTCGCAGCGTGACAAGTTCGAGGATGTGCTTGGACCTATCGATGGTTTTCTGATGCGTTACCGATTGATTTCCAAGAGTGGGCTCATGAGTGATGGTCGGGTAGCGGCCATGGGCAAGATGGTCGAGCTCGAGCGATTCGAGCTTGAGCCAACGGCCGAGGTGATCCGTGAATCGGTTGAGGAGAGTTTGGGACCTAGGGGGCGATTGCGATCGGAGCTCGACGCGGTTCGATCGAATCACACGACGGTGACGGTTTGGGTTTATCCTGAGAGTTTCGGGCAGTTTCGCAAGCTCAAGGAGTTGCTTTACCGCGAGGGTTGTTTATGTGCAGCTAGGCCTTTGCCCGAGGGGATGCGAATAGGGGCTTCGCCTCATGGATCTAGCAGTACGGCGCAGTGATTTTTGGCTTTGATGGTTAGTCGTCGATAGTTAGTTGTGTGCAGGTCTTTAAGATGCGGGTTGTTCGGGGGAAACTGAGAGGGACTTTTCGATTTTTTCGAGTTCCTGTTGATCGACTTGGGTCAGGGGGATTTTGCGAAGGGTTTTCGGGTCGATGGTAGAGAGGATTTCCTTGGCAAGTTCAACGGCATTGGATTGGACGTAGGCTTGGTAGAGGTGGAATCGAACCGAAGGCGAATCGTTTTTGGTGCGCAGGGTTTTGAGGATGGCGATTGCTTCGTTGGGTTTGTTGGATCGGATCAGGACGTAAGCTTTGGAGTCGAGGAGCGATGGGTTGGGTCCGATCAGGGCGATTGCACGGTCGATGCATTGCATGGCTTCTTGGGATCCGTTGGGAGCATCGGCAAGGAGCATGGCAAGGTTGTTTAGGGCAACGGCATCGTTGGGGCGATCTTGGACGATTCTTCGGAACGTCTCGATGGCTTGGGATTCATTTCCTCGCCAGACCCAAAGATCCGCGAGGGACTGGAGGAGTTTTCGGTCCTCTTGTTGTTCGACGCTGTAACTGACCAGTTGGGCTTGAGCTTGGGTCATGAGTTGCTCATCGGTATCTCCTTTTCGGACCAGGAGAGACAGCAGGATTGCCGATTCACTGGAGCCTTCGGATTTCAGTTGATCCATGAGAAAACGCACGGCGTTGTTTCGAGTTGCGGTGTCATCGGTCAAGAGGATCGAGCGGACGTAGTTGGTCCCTGCCCGTTTGTCGAGTTTATAGGCTTCGAGGAGGAGTTTCTGGCTTTGTTCGTTGGCATCGAGGATTTGGAGAGCTTGTCCGGCTTGGACGAGGAAGCCTGCGAGTTTCGTGGGATTATTGGACGATGACTCGAGTTGTCGTTTGTCGGCGATCCAGGCTTGGATGATGTTCAGAGCCCCTTGGGCGTTGCCTTCGAGTTTGGTGATTCGGGCTTTGAGCAGGATGGTGGGAAAGGCATCGGGGGCGATGGTTTCTAGTTTTTGGGACTCCTCGACGGCGTCGAAGAAGCGTTTTTGGCCGATGAGGTAATTGGCGTAGGTGTAGATGTTTTCGGGCTTTGGGGATGCTCCCGAGGCGACGAGTTTGAGGAGTCGTCCTGCGGCTTCGGTGGCTTGGGCCGCTTCGATTTCTCTGCCGGGGGTAGCTTCTAAAAACCTTGAACTTCTCAGGTAGAGCGAAGCGAGTTGGAAGTAGTCTTCGTCGGTTCGGACGCCTGGGAGTTCGACGATACGCTCTAGGAGGACTTGGGCTTTTTGGAGGCTTGCAAGATCGTTTTTTTGGCTCAGCAAGATGACTTGGAGTCGCAGATCTTCGGGGGTATTGGATTGAGCGTTGGGTGAGAGCAGCGACGCGACTTTTTCCCAGTCTTCGTCGAAGCTTCGATTGGCCAGGAGTGTAGCGAGTCGACGTCGGGTCGAGGCATCCTGGGGGTGCCTTTCGATGGTTTCTGTGAGGCAAGCGATGGCTTCTTCGAGTCGGTTTTCTTTGATCAAGACCTGTGCGATTCGATTTTGGAGTTCCAGGTCGTTTGCACCTAACGAGATCGCTTTTCGGTATGCGTCGATCGCATTTTCGATTTGGCCGAGGGCTTCGTAGATTTGGCCTAGAGCGACCGATTGGACGGCGGGGTCGAGTTTTTGGTTTTGTTGGATTTGATGCAGGACGTCCAGTTGTCCTTGTTGGTTGTTGGAGGATTGATAGAAGTTAAAGCGAGCGGTGGCGACTCGAAGATCTTCTGGTTTTGCGAATTGTGCGGCTTTGTCGAGCATCGATTCGGCTTTGGCTAGCTGCTCGGTGCGGAGTTGCGGTTCGAGATTTTTGGATTGGAGTTCGAGGATTTGGCCGAGCCAGATCCATGCCATGGGATCGGTGGGTCGGATTTCGGTACCGCGTTGAGCGATAGCGAGTTGGTCTTGGGGATTTTCTCTCTCGATTTCCAGTGTGACTGCGTTGATCGATTGGGATGCTAATGCACGGTTTCCGAGGCGTTCGATGGCCACTCGAGCATCGGTAAGTAGTCCTTGTTGGTACAGCAGGTTGACTAAACGTTCGTAGGTATCGAGATCGTTGTTGCCGTATTGGATAGCGTAGTTGTAGGCGCGAATGGCTCGGGATTTATTTCCTTGTCCTTCGGCGATACGTCCTGCAAGCAGGTGGGTTTCGGGCCATTCGGGCCGTTTGCGATCGAGAAAGCCGGCTAAGTCCAGGAGTTCTATGGAATTGATATCTTCTTGGTTGTTGGCTTCGGCCAGAAGGCGTCTTGCCTTGATGTATCGCCATTCGGTTCCTTCGGGGCCTTCGAATTCCTTGAGCAACTCCTCGAGGGATTTGAGTTCCCCCATGCGTTGCTTGAGTCGTTCCGCGCGAAGTTGAGGGTCACGTTGTTCGGTTTCGCTCAGAGCTAACGGGCTTTTGAGGTAGTTCCATGCGAGTTTTCGGGCGATAAACGAACCGTCTTGTTTAAGTTTTTTGATGGAATCGATGGCCTGATCGACTGGGGCATTGTTCAATTCCAAGCGAGCCAAGGCGTTTTGTAATTGGGTGTTTTCGGGTTGCGATGCGATTTGGCTTTCGAGCCATTTCTTGGCTTTTGTCTCGTCGCCCAGGGTGGCCAGAATCTCTGCTTTTTCTAGGTCATCGAACGTTTTGTCGCCTGTGATTTCCAGGGTGTCCTTGAGTTTTTTGAGGTAGTCGGATTGGTTCCAAGCTTTCCAGCGGCGGATCGCCGCTCGCACGGACTGGGCGGAAAAGTTTTCTTTTTCGAGAATGTTCCATAGTTGATCGGCGGCGTTTTGGACTACGCTCGGGCGGGTCGCGTCGGTCGATCGCATCACGTCGGAATCGGCTTGTAGGACCTCGAGATACCAAGTTTTCTCTAAGGCTTGAGGGTCTAGAGCCAACTGCCTTTTGATTTCGGAGACACCTTTATCGAAGCTGAACCAATAGTTCAGGTCTTGACCGGAGGATCTTTGCAATTCGAGTGCCACTTCGCAGATCTGGATCCAGTCGATCGCTTCTTTGGGTTCGACAAGCATGAATTGCCTGTAGGATTCGCCATAGCGCCCTGCCGAGAACCAGGCATTGGCGGCTTTTCGTCGGTATTCTCTGACGTTGGGAGCAAGCAGGCTCGCTTGTTCGAACGACGAGGCGCTTCGATCGTGCTGCGCTATTTGGCGGTAGCATTCGCCCAGAGACGCATAGATGGCCGCTTGATTCCGTGGATCCATTTCCTTGCCGGTGGAGATCACGGTGGTCAAGGAGGCAATGGCGGCTGGGAAATCGCCGTTTGCCAGTTGGTATCGGGACCAGTATTCGCGTCCTTGGCGGGTGAAAGCGAATTGATCGGAGCGATTCAGGAAGGCGAGTTCCTGGTTGATCGTTCGATCCATTTCTTCGAGTGCTTCGAGAGCATCGGGAAGTCTTTTCAGGCCGATCAGAGCATCGACGATCCGAAAGTCCAAGCGGCTGACTCGATCGGAGCATACGCGTTTGGCGTTTTTCCATGTTTCGATCGATTTCTCGATTTGGCCTTGGAGAGCCAAGATATCCCCGATGTTTAAGTAGACTAGTGTTTCGTTTGGAGTGATGGATTTGACGGACTCGAGGATCTCCCCAGAGCGGGTCAGATACTGTTCCCTTTGAGGTTTGTTGGAAAGCCCAGTGATGCGTTTGGCGCGTTCGAGATAAAGGCTTGCGGCCACCAGGAGGGCTTTGGGATCCTCGGCCCCGAGTTCGACAGCCTTTTCGAGGTCGTCTTGAGAGAGTCCGAGTTTGGAATCCCGAGAGGATATTTCGTATCGCAGAAGCCAGGAAAAGGGGTCTTCAGGGCGGTTTACTACCAGTCGTTCGACGATGGCTTGGGCTCTGGTTTTGAGGGACTCTTTCGAGTCGCCAGCCAGGAACGAGCCGTTGAGTTTCGCAGGATCTCCCAGGCACAGGTCGACGAGGATACCGGCGACTTCGAAATCCTCGGGGGCTTCGATGTGGGTTTTGACCAGTAGGTCGACTGGCGGCAATTGGACCAGGGATGCAAACCAGTTTGGGAGTTGTCCGGTGTTGCCTGAGGCGAAATCATAGCCTCGTCCATCGAGCCAGAGTCTGACTTTGGCGATGGTGTAGTATCTTTGGAGTTCGAGGTCGAGATGGGGTCCGACGAGTCGGGTGATTTGATCGATCGCGTCTTCGTAGTTGCCTAGTTCCGACATGCGTTTGACGAGCCGTCGTCGGATGACGGGGATTTCGGCTTCGAGGGAAGCGTCCCCTTGGCAGATGGCCAAAGCGGCCATATTGAGCCGGATCGCATTTTGGATGGACGGAGAGTTTTCGGCGATTTGATCTGCGCAGAGCGCCAGATCGATATTGATTCTTTGATCGTCGGGTTTGAACTTTGCCAGGGTGTTCAGCGCGACGTAGGCATCTGAGAAGTCTTGATCGCTCAGGAGTTGTTTGGCTTTGAGGGCGAGTTTCTCGGCCGAGGCGGTTTGTTGTCTGGAGTGTAGAAACAGGATGGCAAGTCCTGCGAGGGCGACAAAAACGAAAGACCCGATCAATAATGGGTAATTGAATCGGGTCTTGTTGCGTTCAAACATAAGGATCTTGTCGGTGACTTACTTGTCGCAGTTTCTGCGTCTTCGTTTTGCTGAAAAACCCGCTAAGCCAACCACCGCGACCCAAGTGACCATGGAAGCCGGTTCAGGAAGGACATAAGCCAACCCAGAGGCTGTCGTGAAATTCTGGTCCAAACCAAGACTGTCGATGCGCACTCCAAAGGTTAGAGAATAGGTAGAATCGCCATCGATCGTTATCGATGGTTCCGAACCATTTTCGAAAATTTGATAGACGGTATTCGCCTCAATTTCTGGCTGGAAAATAAAAACGAAGTCCGTAGCCGTTGACTCGGGCACGTATCCATTTGTGTAAAACTCCTTAGATGCGTCGTGACTAAACGACCCGACAAAAGTAACACCAGGATCTGCTTGGGTCGTAAGCCCACCGCCAAACATCTGTATCGAAGTTGGATCGGGATTTCCGTTGGATCCCTTGTAGGTCGCGAGAACTTCCAAGCGACTGTTATCGCTTGTATGTTTCGTTACTCCAAACTCGATGTTGACTACTTGTTCTGGCAAACCTGTGCCAAGGTTCGTCGTCAACGTGCTGAATGCTTGCAAGAACTCAGTGAACTCCCAGCGACCAGTGAGAAAGTCAATGCCATTGAGTGTTTCGATGTCAACTGAAATGAAATCTATGGCTTCATCATCATCGTAGGCCGTGTCCTGATCCTCGATCTGGATAGCATTCACAATGTCCGGAGTTCCGACCCTCGTTTCTCTGATGTACAGCAACAACTCCGCGTTGGCTTGTTGCGGACACGCAAACGCTAGGAATGAGCCTAGGAAAACTAGTATTTGAATCGTGGCTAAAATCCTTGCCCCAACCGATTTGCATCCATGCAAACACGGGCCCAATTCTGGGCCCAAGTAGGCACACATCAACTGCATTTGAGTCTCCCGGGTTAGTGTGAAATCTGGAATTTTATTCGGACTCTTACTCTACCTACCGTAAGCCCTTGCGCAACAACTTACGATTGGATTCTTTGGAATTTGAGGGATCAGAATCGTCCTGATCCGCCGATTGCCCATCGAGCAGATCCGCTGCCGACAGAGTGTCCATCGAGTCCTCTGTCGCACCTGAGTAGGCTTGTACCTCCAGGCTATCGCGTTTGTTAGGACCGGCCTCATTCGAGTGGATCGGACTTACTAGAATCAGTCCGTTGTCAAAATCGGCTTGCCGTTGAAGCCGATTACCTGCGATTGGAGCGACTGGCATAGGTGTTGCCTCGGACATCGAGGACGGGAGCACCCAGGAGACGTAAGGAGCCAAGTCGGTGGTTTCGGATACTTCGAGTATCTTACCACCGGCGCTCATTTGGGTCGTTCGGGAGCTTGTTCCGTGTACCACTCTCACCGTCTTGACCAGCGATAGGAGGGATGTTGTGCCCAAGGACAGGTTTTTCGAACCGTTCCACGATACAGAGCGAGTGCCTGAGAAGCCCGTCCCAGGCGACGTATTCGCAACGGTATTGGCTTCCGACGTCGGGTTTGCCATTCCGGTGAAGGCTTGGTTGTTCAACCCAACGGTTTCGGAGAAGAAGACCTGTCCGTTGTTGGTTCCCCCGATCGGACTTACCAACGCGTAGTTGCCTGCATTGAACGAAAAGCCCATATCGGAGGCCCGGATCTCGATGTTCGCTGCTCGGGTGCTAGACACGGTTGTGGTAATCGCGATGTCGGCAAAGCTACCTGTTTGAACCGGCTTGCTCCGTGCGTCGACCTGGACTCGAGTAAAGTTCGGCAGCAGTGCCGCGGAATCTGAAGTTCGCGTCCATACGATCTGACCGACGGTCATATTGGTATCGGCGTGGGTTGGGGTGACAAATGTCCCATTGCCCAGAGCGATTGGATTGCCGTTGATCACTGTGACGTTATCGACGATGACGATGTCAAAGCCCGTAGCGTTTTGCACATAACCATCATTGATCTGAACGACAAACCGCGATTCCCGTTGGTACGTAACGGTCACCCGAGTCGGAGCCGACACATTGCCATCATCGTCATTGACCAAGTAATTGACTGGGGTAGGATCGTCAGTGAAGCCTGCGTTAGGGGCAAATTGGATATTTGGAACGTTGTCGATGGTGACCACACGCCAGGTTCCTTGGCCGGCGACAACGAGCGTTTTTCCGCTTTCCGTCGCGCCACTGCTCTCGAACCTCAAAGTCGAGCCTACCGGAGTATCACCGAGGGTGTCGTTGGCCAAAACCGGGATATTCACAGTGGTTGCAGGGGTGGCTGGAATGTTGCCATCGCCGACGGTGATCACAGGGAAGTCAATGGTGACTGTGCCGGTCTTCTTGGAGAAGTTCGTTCGGTCCGTCGGCCGGATCGCGTAGCTTATCGGGGTTGGATCTGCCCGGTACGTTGAGAGCAACGAGTAGGTGATGTTCCCGTTGACCACTCGCCAAGTTCCTTGGCCTGCAACGACCAACTGCGACTCGATGGCCAGGGTACTCGGATCCAGGTCGATCACCTCGCTGATCGTGACTCCAGGACTAGATCCGTCATTGGTTCGCACTGGGATCGTTACGGTTGAAAGGACCTGCGAGTCGACCGAGTCATTGACAGCCCATAGGCGGTCGTCCTCGAGTTGCCCGACGCTGGTCTCTGGACCAGAGACGCCCCAGTTTCCGGTGTAGAGTTCCCCCAGGCCATCATCGACGATCTCCCCGGTAGCACTCGCAGAGCGACCGGTTTGGGTCGTGGCTGTCAAGCGGAATCTTTCGGGCCCTTCGTACCAGGTCGAAGGATCCGTCGCTGGATTGTCCATTTCGCTGGTGATCGTCACCCGAACGAAAACGTCTCCGGTCGGTCCGCCCGCTGGGACCGTCGGGCGATTGCCGCCCGAGCCGTTCCAAGTGTACAGAGTCCATAGTCCGTTTCCGATGCGATACTCCATTGAGAAGGTTGCGTAATTCTCAGCGGGGGCTCCGCTCAGGGGCGCTTCTAGGGTAAGGTTCAATACGGCGTTCGATGGAGCGACCACCTGGAACATGTGGTAGGTCGAACCCTCGTTGACCGGAGCAAAGGAGGTGACGCTTAGCGATCGGTCGTCATCGAGGTTCGATGTGCTCTCTGAGGGAGCGCCGTCGGTAATGTTCGGCCCAAACTTTTTGCCGGTGCCATCGTCGACGATCGTGCTCGTGTCGATGTCGGTTACGGCGACATTGGTCACGGAGGTAGCTCTGAGGGTGAAGGTTTCGCTTCCTTCGTAAGCGTTATCCTGCTCGCTTGCAATGGTGACCCGCACATAAACCGTGCCCGTGCCAGCACCCAAGAACGGAGGAACGACAGGGACGCTGCCCGAACCGTTGTATTGGGTCCAGTCCGATGGGCTGGTGGTGTTTGCTGTGAGCGAATATTCGATTCGAGGTGCAACCAGCGTTGCAGACACGTTGTCCACTGCTAAACGCAAGGCATCCCCGGATGCGGCCACGACGCTGAAGAATGCGTAATCGGATGCTTCGTTCGCCGTGTTGATCGCTGTGACGTTGATGCTCAAGTCGTTGTCTGGGGTATAACTCGACTCGGGAGTCGCGTCATCCTTGTAGGCAACGCCAAAGCCATCGTCCAAAATCGTTGAGTTGTCATCGCTGCTCGAGCCGGTCATCGATGCGGTCAGCTTGAAAGCCTCAGGGCCTTCGTAGATCGCATCGTCGAGCGTCGGAACGCTGACGTAGAACTTCGCCAACGCATTGGTGTTTACCTTGCCACCGCTGACGGGCAACATCACGCGCGTCGATCCATCGAAGTAGTAGACGTTGACTTTCGTGGCGTCCCAGGTCGATGTGGCGTTGAAGTCGGCAAGATAGTCCCCTGACTCGGAGGTTATGTTGCTTAGCGACAACGTCACTTCCGCAGTGGTGGCTGCATCGAAGCTGACAGTGAAGACTGCTGCGGAGCCCTCGGAGACATCCGAAAGTCCCTTGACCAACAACCCGCCCTTGATCTCATGATTCAAGGTGCTGGTGTTCGACGAGTAGTTCGAGGTTCCATCGAGAACACCTGAGAGGTTTACCGACCCACCGGTAGTTGGAGTGACGTTTTCGATCAAACGAACCGTCATTTGCGGTGCTGATCCTACGTAATTGGTCGCAGGGATAAAGCGTAGAAGGTCGCTGGTTTGCAACGTCAAGGCAACGTTCGAGGTGATCGACCCGAGCAATACCCAGTCGTTCCCGCTAGCCGATTTGTACTGCCAACTTCCAGCCGAAGGGGTGGCCGTTAGGCTGGTGATCGCGATCCCGGTAAGGGAATTCGGGTTTGGAGCGTCATTCGGGTCGCTGTAAAGCGTCCCGAAGAGGCTTGCGACGGTCACTCCCGATTCGTTCGGTGCGTTCTTGAACGCCGCATTGAGCGTTGCGTTGCCTGTCGCGACGGGTTGGTCATTGACGGAGGTGACGTTGATGGTCACGGTGTTGTTCGAAACCGAAGTGTCGACGCCACCGTTTGCAGTGCCACCATTATCCTTCACTTTGAATTCGACCAGCGCGTAGCTCAGGCCGTTGGCGTTCGCCGCCGGGGTGAAGACCAAGTTTCCGAGGCTTGCAGTCGGGATCTCTTGACCGAGGGTCACGTCCGTGCCCGAAAGCTTGAGGGTGCCCACCGAGGGGAGCGAGGTGATGATCACCGACTGAAGGGTGTTTGCCGGGGAGTCGGCCCCGTCGGTCAGTGGGAAGTCGCTTGCACTGAACGTGTAGGAGGCGTCTTCCAAGATGGTTACAGCGGAATTCCCACTGGTCGGAGCATCGTTGACAGGGGAGATGTTGATCGTCACGGTGTAGGTGCTCGTCGAGGTATCCACTCCACCGTTGGTCACCCCACCGTTGTCTCGAACCTTGAAGCCGACCTGTGCTGCATTGTTTCCGTTGACATTTGCCGCTGGGGTGTAGGTCAATTTGCCATCTTCGATATCCGAGATGCTGACCGAAGCCCCCGCTTGTACCACGGATCCGCTGAGCCTCAGCGTACCGCTCGCTGGCAGCGAAGTGAGTATCACTTTGACAAACGCATTAGGAGCAGGTGCATCCTTGGCATCGGCGTAGCCGGTTCCAAAGCCGAAATCGGCAGACCCGAAGATGTAACTTGTGTCTTCGGTGGCCGTAACGGTCTGATCGGCGCTCGTTGGTGCATCATTTACGGAGCTTACCGAGGTCGTCAGCGTCACGCGGCCTGAGGAGATGGCCGTCGTCCCGCCGTTGTTCGTGACATCCAGGGTTCCGGTAACGATGCTACCGATGCTGCTATCGATGAGTCTAGCGACGAGCACTGGAGCTACCCCGCTATTGGCAGTGTTGTAATCCTCCGAAGGTAGGAATCGCAAGAAGTCCGTTGCTTTGAGAGCGAAAGCACCGCTATTGCTCTCAGGGTTGATCGCAGCAAGGTTGGTCCAGGTGGATCCACTGTTGGTGCTGTACTGCCAGTTTCCTTTGGAGGTATCGACGGTGTATCCGGTCAGAGCGACACCCGCAAGCGTATTTGCGCTCGAGCCACCGGTGACCCTATCGGTCGAATCGCTGAAGTTCAGATTGAAGAGAACCGCAACGCTAGATCCCGAAGGATTGGCGGCATCTTCGAGAATTGCAGGCAGTGCTGAAGAACCACTGGCGATCGGTGCGTCGTTGACGGCGGTGATCGAGTGGGAAAGAACCACAGTTGCCAGCGAGTACTGCGATGAGCTACCGGTGGTGCCCAGGTTCACCCCGGTTGCAAAATTGACCGAACCACTGCTAGTGTCGATCAGTGCAACGCTAAGCGTTGGGGCTGGTCCATTGAAGTTCGCTGATGGAACGAATCGCAGCGAGGAGCCAGCAGGCACGATCGTCGCAGCCGTAGATCCGGTAACGGAAGCCAGTTCAAGCCATCCGGAACCATTGTCGTACTGCCAGAGGCCCTTCGAGGCCGCTGCGGTGTATCCGACGATGGCGACACCAGCGAGCGAATTGGCACTCGAACCGCCGGTGACTTGGTCTGCCGCATCGCTGAAATTGTTGCCAAAGAGGCTCGAGACGGTCGCACCTACCGGATCCGTCGTGTCTTCGAGCACGGCAGCGAGGCTTGCCGTACCGGTGGCTACAGGTGCATCGTTGACGGCATTGATCGTGATGCTCAAGCTTTGGGACAAGGTGTTGACACCACCGTTGGCGGTGCCACCGTTATCCACTACCGTCCAAACGATGTTGCCGTTGCCATTGGCATTGGAAACCGTCTTGTACGTAAGACCCTGGAGTTCGGCGGCGGTTACCGTGCTGTTGGCAAGCACCGAGGGTGTGCCGTCAGCCTTGAAGATCGTTACAAACGATG
>Ga0208085_1000257_pt1 | contig 20446 bp, 19 predicted proteins | sample LakMenEpi21Jun10_FD_150721 | JGI IMG/M metagenome (GOLD analysis project Ga0208085, IMG submission 150721) | Freshwater microbial communities from Lake Mendota, WI - 21JUN2010 deep hole epilimnion (SPAdes) | ecosystem: Environmental > Aquatic > Freshwater > Lentic | place: Lake Mendota, Madison...
GATTTGTCGACGGTTCGGTTGGTGATTTTGGTCATCGCCTTGCCGAAGGGTTTGAAATCGTTCGTCTTGGTCTGATCGGCTAGGATGTTGCGATCGACCAGGAACAAGATCCGTTTCTTGGTGCCGGCTTTCCAAAGTCGCCAGATGATTTGGAACGCCGTGTAGGTCTTGCCAGTCCCCGTGGCCATGACCAGCAGGATGCGGTTGTCGCCGCGTGCGATCGCATCGACGGTTCGATTGATCGCGATGCGTTCGTAGTACCGGGGCGATTTCTGGGAGCCGTCGTCGTAGTAATCTTGGGTTACGACCGTCTTCTGCCTGTCGCTGAGCCCTTTGGCGGTGCAGTAGCGACTCCAAAGTTCGTCTGGGGTTGGAAAATACTCAACGGGATTTCACGTGTGAGGCTCGATCCGGTGGCGGTCCGATCGTGTTCCAAGAACGCGTCGCCGTTGCTGCTGTAGGCGAACGGAACATCGAGGATTTCGGCGTATTCGAGGGCTTGTTGCATCCCTGCGCCGACCGAGTGCGTGTTGTCTTTGGCTTCGATGACCGCGATCGGGAGGTTGGGTTTGTAGAAGAGTAGGTAGTCGGCCTTTTTCGCTTCCCCGCGCTGGACGGTTTTGCCTCGGACGATGACTCGGCCTTTGGTGAAGTAGGCTTCTTCGCGAACCTGGGTCATCAGGTCCCATTTTTTCTCACTTGGGCCAAGGATGGCTGGGGTGATGAATTTGGTGCGGATGTCGGTCTCGCTGAGCTGTTTTTTGTCCATCGCGGGATCTCGGTGCGGGCGGAGAGCCCAAGATTGCTTGCTGCGGTGTGTTGTCGTGGGTTGGTAGTTTAGCAGGGAATGGTGATGAAAGCATCGGTTATGGGGCGGGTAGGTAGCTGTAGAGTCTTGGCTGTGCTGGGAGGAAGGCGAATGGAGGGCAAGAGATGGAGGGCAAGAGGGGTGCCGTGGCCAGGCGGAAGGCGATGGATTTATGACGTGCACGCACGGCCTCGGAGGACCGTGCTACGGTGGAATGTGCTACGGAGGATGGCTAGGGAAGACGGTGCTAGGGAAGACGGTGCTACGGAAGACGGTGCTACGGAAGACGGTGCTAAGGAGGATGGTGCTGCGGTGGTCGCGGTGAGCGGCACGCACGGCCTCGGAGGACCGTGCTACGGAAGACGGTGCTACGAAGACGGTGCTACGGAGGTCGGTGCTACGGAGGATGGTGCTACGGAGGTCGCGGTGATCGGCACGCACGGCCTCGGAGGACCGTGCTACGGTGGATGGCTACGGAGGACGGTGCTAAGGTGGATGGTGCAACGGTGGGTTGGGGCATCTACGAAAAAACCCGCAAAACACAAGGGATTGCGGGTTAGCGATGGGTGCCGATTTTCGTCTTAGTACCCCTGCAAGGACTCGAACCTTGGACCCGCTGATTAAGAGTCAGCTGCTCTACCGACTGAGCTACAAGGGCAACGGTATGCCATCGGGACGCTAATCGTAGCGTTGGTTTGGTGGGTTGCAAGTGCCAAAATCCTGCGCCGACTACCAGGAAAACCGGGAATTTTTCCGCTAAGTCGGTTGACCCGCACCCCCGCTAGAACCGATACTTTTGAATCTCATTTGCCCTGAACGCCCTCAGGCCTTCGATTTCCACCAACAAGGAGCGTCACGATCGAACGCAATCAGACTCGAGTCAACAACCAAATTCGTATTTCACCTCTGCGAGTCATCGGTCCCGATGGCACCCAATACGGAGTCATCACGCTCGATGAAGCGATGAGCCGGGCTCGGGATGCCGAGTTGGATCTCGTCGAGGTCGCGCCCAATGAGCGTCCTCCGGTTTGCCGGATCATGGACTTTGGCAAGTTCAAGTACGAGAAGAATAAGAAGTCCGGGCAGAAGACGCATCAGACGAAGACTAAAGAGATTCGATTGCGGCCCAAGACCGGTGAGCATGATGTGGATACGAAAGTCCGACAGGCGATCGGCTTTCTGAAGCACAAGGACAAAGTGCAAGTGACGGTCATGTTCAAGGGTCGAGAACTGGCGCACGTCGAGGAAGGCCAGCGGGTCATGCAGCAGATCCTTGCAGATTTGGCTGAGCATTCGAAGCTTGAGCAGCCACCTTCTCAGCAGGGTAAGAAGATCATCGCCATGGTGGCACCTAAGTAAACGGCAGGCGTATCGATGATTGTTCGTTTCAAGCGTCCCGATGGCTCGATCGCTTGGGGTTGGCAAACTCAGCAGGGCATCCAAGACCTCTGCTCGGCGGACGATTCTCTGCCGACATCGACGCGCGAGTTGATTCTTCGATGGAGCGAATTCGAGTCCCGGATCGTTCCATTGATCAAGAAACTCGGGCCCACGGAAGAGCGACTTGAGTTGCTCTGCCCGCTCGATGCGCCTGGCAAGATCCTTTGCATCGGTTTGAACTATCGGGATCATGCGTTGGAAACCAATGCACCGATCCCCGATGAGCCGATCGTCTTTAGCAAGGCGTCGACATCGCTGTGTGGACCTTACGATTCGATCGAGATCCCTTCGAGCAGCAGTCAGGTCGACTTCGAGGCCGAGTTGGTTGTTGTGGTCGGACAGAGGCTCAAGGGGGCCACCGTGGAGCAGGCCAAGCGAGCGATTTTTGGTTACACAGCGGGCAATGATGTCTCTGCCCGCGACTGGCAAAAAGGAAAGCCGGGCAAGCAGTGGTTTCTTGGGAAGTCCTTTGATACTTTTGCGCCGATAGGTCCTGCGATCGCTTTGGCCTCCTCGCTCCCCGACCCGCAGAAGCTGCGGATCGAGTCGAGGCTCAATGGCCAGACCATGCAGAATTCGACGACTGCCGAATTGATTTTCAAGCCTGAGATGCTGTTGAGTTACCTCTCGGGGGTGCTGACGCTCGAGCCGGGCGACTTGCTCTTTACCGGCACGCCGGCCGGGGTGGGCGCGGCTCGCAGTCCGCAGGTCTTTCTTAAGCCGGGCGATTGCATTGAAGTGCAAATTGAGATGATCGGGACGATATCGAACAGGTGTGTCGCCCAGTAGGCTCTAGGCTGCGTGGCTGGCCAAGTACGGAAAATCCGCTAAGATCGGAACTTGGTCGAAAGTCCAAGTGCACTTTGGCCAGCGATTTAACGGGAAATCCCCGCCGTTTCTGGGTATACTTTGCGATTGGAGAGGGGCCGTCAGGTTCCTAGTCATCCCACGTCCCCCACCCAACTGAATTTAGAGTGGATAACCAAAGCTCAGGCAGCATCGGAAAGCGAGAGGCCAGTTCCCCTTTTGCCGATTCGATTGCGATCGTCATCTTGCGGATCATCTTTGTCGTCGCTGCGGCTGGCTTAGGTGCCTCCCTGGCCGCTTCGATGAGTGCCAAGATTGTGCCTGGTGAAGAGCAAAGCACTGCGATCACGCCTTATTTGGTCTTTTCCGGGGTGCTCTTGGTCGCCTGCGGTGTGATTTTTTTGGACTTGTTCATACCTCGCAAGCGGATTGAGGTCATCTCGGCGATCTACTTTGGTCTTTTGATCGGTGTTATCTTCACCAATCTCTTGATGCTCGCGCTCGGACCGTTCATCAACAATCCTGGCAGTATCAATCCTTATGCTTCGTACGTTTCGCTTGGGGTCCTGATTACCCTTTGTTATGCCTGTGTGAGTGTTTTGTTGCAGACGAAGGATGATTTTCGTTTCGTGATTCCTTATGTGGAGTTCGCGAGGGACTTTAAAGGGATCAAACCCCTGGTTCTCGACACGAGCAGCATCATCGACGGCAGGCTAGCCGAGCTCTCCGAGACGAACATCTTCGACAACCGCTTGGTGATGCCTCGCTTTGTTTTGATGGAGCTTCAGGGGATCGCCGACAGTTCCGACAAGCTCAAGCGAGTCCGAGGCAGACGTGGGTTGGATATCCTCAATAGGATCCGAACGTCCAAGCGCGTCGACTTCATGATGTACGACACGGAGTTGCCTGAGTTTGCTGGTCAGCCGGTCGATATGAAGCTGGTGCTGCTGGCTAAGCATCTCGACGGGAAGCTTTTGACGGGGGACTTCAACCTCAACAAGGTCGCCAAGTTGCACAATGTGGAGGTGATCGATTTGAATCAAGTCGCCGCGGCGTTGCGTCCGCAGTATTTGCCGGGCGAGGCTTTTCAGATTCGTGTGGTCAAGCCGGGCGAGGGGCACGACCAAGGGGTTGGATATCTCGACGATGGAACGATGGTGGTCATCGAGGGTGGTCGCGACAAGATCAACCAGACGGTGCTTGTGGCGGTGACGAGCACGCTCCAGACGCAGGGTGGTCGAATGATATTTGCCAAGGTGGAGTCCACCGGGGCTTAGGCTCCGATCGCTAGGGAGCAGGAGCGGTCTGAGCAGGAGCTGCCTGGATCGCTCGATCGTAGTATTCGCGGGCGATATTGTAAGCGGCCTGAGCCGCATCGCGTTCTTCGGCTCGGATCAAGGGGCTTTTTTTGTTCCAGCATACGTCGACTGCATCGCGGCACCACTGCGCGCTTAGCTTGCTCGGCTGGATCGGTTTTTGGTCGACGTGTACGAAGATTGGGTTGGTGTGCATCGAAGGGAAGATGCGCAGGGCGATCCAACTGGATTGCTCGATCGGGACTTCCCATTGTAGATCATTCCAATTTCCATCGGCGGTCAGATCCTGCTTGGCGATGGCTTGTCCGTTGACGATCAGTTCGACGGGAACAGAGCGCGAGGTGCCCGTTCGGCTGCGCTCGATGTGCCAATAAGGTTTTTCGTCGAGTCGACGATTTTTGATTTGGAGAGCTTCTTCGGTGGGTGTGGCGGTTAGGAAGGTGGCGAGCGATGCGGTAACCTGGACCTTTTCGGGCTTATTCAAATGGATTTCGCTCACGCGGCGTTCGGCATCGATTTGGCCGAGCCGATGTTCGTTGACGGCGAATTTACGCACGTGGCTAGCTCCGTCACCGACGTAGCTTCGGCCGTCGAGCAGACCGCGGACCCACTGGTCGTAGGTCATGGGTAGTTTGGGATCCATTTGGACATAGACGCGGCCCAAGCCGACGCGTTCACCGTAGATGCAGGGGAAATCGGTTTCACCGCTGATTCGCGTTTTGAGACCGGTATTCAGGACGTGGTACCAGATATTCAGTTCCCATACTGCGGGAGTGTCGACTGTCGAGATAAAATCGCAGGCGTCGTTTGGGGCGGCGACGATGTATTCGTTTGCACCGATTCCATCGAAGGGTGGCATGGCATAGTCGGGTAGTTTGTCGGCTGCCCGGCCGGATTGGCCAGGTCTGCTTCCGCCCCAGGTGTTGGGCAGTGGACCTCGTTTGCCATCGGGCATGTAGTCAGGAAGAGCCAATCCCCAGCCGCTGTGGCTATAGCCAACGACACCACCTTGTTGTTGCCCCCATTTCATGATGGGGAGGGTCCAGCTTGGCCAGTCTTCAATTTTTTTGGTGTTTGGGTAGTCGTCTTCGACGAGGTTGAGCAAGCACAGGTGCCCTGCGTGCGAGGAGGGAAATCCGCTGACTTCGACGTCGTAGCGCATCAGGTAGTCTGCGCGGGAGAGTTTGGAGACTTTTCCGTCGAAGAATTGTTTTTGGTGGTACCAACAAGGTCCCCAGCTCAGGACGCAACCGACATTGAGATCCTCACCCATGATGTGTCGCATCATGTCTTCGGGCGTGACTCCTTGGGTGGGGTTCTCGTAGTGTGCGCATCCTGCAGCATGGACGTGATGATCGCCGGAATACCAGCCTAGGGCGGCCATATGGACCCAGCGTTTGAGCTCGATGCGCATGGGCTCGGCAGCTTGTTTCTGCGGTACGGTGAAATCGAATTTTGTGGGAAGGTACTCAGGGCCACGCGAGGCGGTCACGGAGTACTGGCCGGCAGGCAGTATGATCGTTTCGCCATCGGCTCGATAGATTTGTGGGTGGAAGAAAAAGTCGGGCGCAAGTCGGCGAGCCGGGTTGGGGTAAACCCGACCTTTGGAGTCTTGGATCAGGATCGCACAGGTTGTTTTTTTGCCGTCATGATCGCGGATTTCAAGGCTAACGGCTTGGCTGGGGATGGAGCGAAACAGGATCGGTGTTTCGCTTCGGAATCCTAGATCCTGGGTCCCCTGTCCGACATCGAAGGCCAGGGTCGCTTCGAGAGGACCTGGATCGCGGCTGTAGAGTTGGACGATGCGGTATTCGACTTGGAGTCCCGAGAGGTTTGCAACCATCGGTTCTTGGACCGGCATGGCGATATCGAGCCACCTTCGTGCCGATTCGGCGGGAGTTATTTTGATTTCTGGAGCGGCGGCCGAAGTGCTCTGGCGGACCATGCTCTGGGCTTGTGGGCTCGAGCACCTTAGGGGCGCTGTCACGCCGGCTTCGTTGATGACTTTTACGAGGAAGCTTCGCCATCCCTTTTCGTAAAGAATGGGCTCGATGGCACCTGCGGTGACTTTGACGCGGCTCTCTGGGTTGATCGTGACGATTGCAAGGCACAGCGGATCGAGTGTCTTTTGGATTTGGGAGGCGACGATGGCATCATCGGGTTGGTTTTCCAGTTCGAGCAACGCTTGTTCGATCGAATCCTCGAGGGGTTCGCCCAGGAATCGCAGGGCCTCGCGCAGACGTTTCGCGGAGGCTTCCAGAGGTTGCCTTGCGACGCTCGGTACAACTGCTTGCTGGGCAGCTTGCTGGGCGATGGCTGTAGGTGGCTCGAAGGCCAATGGCAAAATCGCCAGGAGTGTTATAAGGGGCCAGGCTCGGAGGTTAAGGGGGTTCATGAAGAGTAGAAGAAGAGAAGAAGAAGAGAAGAAGGGAACGCAAAGGTGCAAAGGTGCAAAGACGCAAAGGGAAGAGAGGGGGAATGGGAAGAGGGGAATGGGAAGAGGGGAATGGGAAGAAGGGAATGGGAAGAGGGGGATAGGGAGAGAGTCGCTTAAGTCTATCCGAGATTTGGCTGTCGGGTTTGGAGGATCTTGAAATGGTGCTCGACGTGGCCGTAGATCATGCCGAACAAAAGCGAAAGATCGACCTCATGGCCTGCTGCCGTGCCACCGCGAGGCCAAGCCTCAGGGGGTAGATTGCTTAGCAACGAGAGAGTCGCCTCCCGTACGGTCCTAAATTCATCGATGAGAGCTTGCCAGTCGAGATGGTTTGCCAACGCATTCGACGAGAATTCATGCTCGTCGAATCCTGGAAGTGGTACTTGGCTACCTCGGGCAAACCAAAGCATTCGAAAGGCGAAAACTCTCTCCGAATCTGTGATATGGTTGAGCACTTGGCGGAAGGTCCATGTGTAAGGACCGTGAAGGACGAGGGTCTGGGATTCGTCGACCTTCTGGCACCAACTTAGGAATCGTGAGGCTTGGGCCTCGAGCTCATCGACCGGACGAATCGATGGATCGACATACGCTAGGTATTTTTTGAAGTAGGGCTCATCCATGGTTCAGGTAGGAATGTTGGTGGGATTGTTTAAAACAGAAGGTTTGGTTTGGAGCGATTAGAGCATGTCGATTGGATCGATATCGATCAGGTACAAGATACCTTCGGGCAGTTTGGTGCTCGATTGGATTTCTTGGAGGATCGCGTGCAGAGCGCCGGGTTCTTGGGTGATGAGCATGGCGTGAAAGCGGTGGTGACCACGGAGCTTTGGGATCGGAGGGAGCGATGGTCCGAGGACGCGAACTTTCGATCCGCGTTTGGCGACAAGTCCACGGGCTTTGGCGACGACACTTTCGGCAAACTGTTCGACTTGTTCTTGAACTTCGCCGCGAAAGATGATTCGGGCTAAGGATCCGTAGGGGGGATAGCCTAGGGGTTTGCGGTGTTCGAGTTCCAGGTCAGCAAAGCTTAGGAAGTCGTGTTTCGAGGCGGCTAGGATCGCTGGATGTTCTGGGGAGAAGGTTTGCACGAGGACCTCCCCTGCCCTGTCGCCCCGACCGGTCCTGCCGGCGACTTGGGTGATGAGTTGGAAGGTTTTTTCTGAGGCGCGAAAGTCGGGGAAATGGAGGCTCGTATCGGCTTGGATGACCCCGACGAGGAGCACGTTGGGGAAATCGAGACCTTTGGCGATCATTTGGGTGCCGAGAAGGATTTTCGTGCGTCCGGTTCGAAAGTCCGTCAGGGTACGTTCGTGGCTTCCGGGTTTCCGCATGGTATCGGAGTCCATACGGGCCATGGGCGCATCGGGAAAGCTGGCTTGGACTTCGAGTTCGAGTCGTTGGGTCCCGAGTCCTGAGAAGCGTATTCCATCGAAGGAGCATTTCGGGCATTGTTGGGGTGCGGCGATGGTGTAGTCGCAGTAGTGGCACATGGCTTTGTTTCCATCGCGGTGGAACGTCAGTGGCAGGTCGCAGTCTGGGCATGAGAGCACAAAGCCGCAGGATGGGCATTGAACTCGGGTCGAGTACCCGCGGCGGTTGAGCAGCAAGATGATTTGTCCGTCGTCTTGGTCCAGGACGCGGCGCATGGACTGCACGAGGGGTTTCGACAAGCTACCTTGGTTGACGTCGATTCGATTGACGCGAAGGTCGATGGTACGGACTTCGGGCATGGGCCGATTGAGGATTCGGCGAGGGAGGCTGACATACTTGTAGGCTCCGCTTTTGGCGCGGTGGTAGGTTTCGAGCGAGGGGGTCGCAGAGCCTAGTACCAGGGGGATTTTTTCAAGAAAGGTGCGATGGATGGCTACATCGCGGGCATGGTAGCGAGGGACATTGTCTTGTTTGAAGGAGGTTTCATGTTCTTCGTCGAGGATGACCAATCCTAGATGCGGCACTGGAGCGAAGATTGCCGAGCGTGGTCCGACGACGACTTGGACATCGCCGTTGCTGATTCTTCTCCATTGAAAATGTCGCTCGGGACCACTCATGTTCGAGTGGAGGACGGCCACCGAGCCGAATCGGTTTTGGAAGCGGCTACGGGTTTGGGGGGTGAGGCTGATTTCGGGGACCAGGACGATCGCTTGGCGGCCAAAGCCGATCGTCTTTTCGATCGCTTGCATGTAGACCTCGGTCTTACCGCTACCGGTCACGCCGTGGAGCAGGATGGTCGAGTGCTTTTGGGAGTCTAGGGCGCCGAAGATAGTTTGCAGAGCGACGCGTTGGTCGGTGGTTAGTGCTGGGAGAGGAACGGCCGGATCGTTGTTCGCGTCGGCTTTGGCCTCGAAGGTCATGACGCGTTCGGTGTAGCTTTCGATGAAGCCTGTTTCTTTGAGTTTTTTGATGACGCCGTCGGAGCAACTGGCTAGCGAGCGGAGTTGTTCGGGAGCCAGGGGTTCGTTGGCTAGGATGAGCTGGACGAGAGTTTGTCGTTGTTTGGTGGGCAACGATTTGACGAGAGCGTCCTCGGTCGCTTTATCGGTCGGTCGCAGGAGCGTTTGGTTTCGGGTACCGGCCCCGGCTCGAACGCCGGCGGGGATGACCGCTTCGAGGACTTGTCCTGCCGGGACCAAGTAGTACTTGCTCATCCATTTGACGAGTTCGAGCAGGTTTGGGCTGCACAGGGGCCCATCATCGCAGCATTGCAGGATCGGTTTGAGGTTTTGTCGGTATTGTTTGAGGGTTTCGACGCCGAGGGTATATCCGGTGATTTCCCTATCCCCTTTTCCTAGGGGGACGACGACCCGCATGGCCGGTTGGACTTGGTTTGCAAGGTTCTCGGGGATGCGGTAGGAGTAGGGACCGAAGGGTGCTTCGGGAAACACGACGTGAGCGGCAAGCACGGTGGCTTGTGCGTCGATTTCCCATGGAGCTTCATCGTCTGGGAACAGTTCACCTTGTCGATGCTCGCTCATGGTTTTTGAAGTTGCGCTGTTTGGGCTTTTATCGTACTCGTACTCAATGAAATGGTACTCGTACTCGTACTCGATGCCGTATTTTCGAGTACGAGTACGAGTACTGCTAACGCGGTGTACGAGTACGAAAAGCCAGGGAAAACATCGATTGAAACTCCGAAACATGCGAATAGCGCAACTTCAAAGCTCATGGTCTATGCTCCCGCAAGGCCGTTGCGTTTTTGGGGTGACGTTCGAGGAATGGGGGGTGAAATCAGCAGACGCGTTTTTCGATTTCCGCGACGACTTGATCGATTGGGATTCGCCATTGTTCCATCGAGTCGCGGTCGCGGATGGTCACGGTCCGATCGACGAGAGTTTGGCTATCGACGGTGATGCAGTAGGGGGTCCCGATTTTGTCTTGTCTCCAGTAGCGTTTTCCGATGGCGGATTTTTCGTCGTAGAAGACATTGAATTTCTTCTTGAGCGCGCCGTAGATTTCGGCAGCGATTTCTGGCATACCGTCTTTTTTGACCAGGGGCAGCACGGCGGCTTTGTAGGGAGCGATTCTGGGGTGGAGTCGCATGACGACGCGCGATTCGAATTTCCCGTTGGATTCGGAGGATTGGATTTCGGTGTAGGCTTGGCAGAGGAATGCGAGGGTGGCTCGATCTGCGCCTGCCGAGGGTTCGATCACATGGGGGATGAAGCGTTCGTTGGTCAGATCGTCTCGGTAGGTCAGGTCCTTGCCGCTGCCTCGATGTTTTGGGTTTCCTTGTTCGTCGAGTTCGACTTCGAGGGGTCGTTTTTTCGGATCGAGTTTTCCTTCGGAGTGGCTTCGCAGGTCGAAGTCCCCGCGGTGCGCGATGCCTTCGAGTTCACCGTATTCCCCTGGTGGTAGGAAGGGGAAGGCGTATTCGATATCGGCAGTACCGCAGGAGTAGTGGCTCAGTTCGTCGTGATCGTGTTCGCGCAGTCGGAGTCGATCGGAGTCGAGTCCGAGGTCTTTGTACCATTGGAGGCGTCGGTTTCTCCAGTATTGGTACCAGTTGGCCGACTGGCTTGGGTGGCAGAAGAATTCGATTTCCATTTGTTCGAATTCGCGGGATCGGAAGGTGAAGTTTCTCGGGGTGATTTCGTTTCGGAAGCTTTTGCCGACTTGTGCGACACCGAAGGGTACTCGGATTCGGGTCGAATCGACGACGTTTTTGAAATTGACGAAGATCCCTTGGGCGGTTTCGGGGCGTAGGAAAGCGGCCCCTTCTTCGCCGCTGAGGGCACCGACGTAGGTTTTGAACATGAGGTTGAATTCGCGGGGGTCGGTCAAGGTACCGATTTCGTCGGTATCGGGTCCTAGGACTTTAGCGCGGTCGGATTCGTCGAGTTTGTCGAAGGTCAAGACACGTTCTTCGAAGGTGAGTCTTTCGATGTCTTTGGAGCGGAGGTTGAAGAACTTCAAGGCTCGTCGAGCGATATCCTCTTGTTCCTGTTCGGGTTCGGCCATGGTGGTCACAAAGATCCGCTGTGGACCTTGGGAGACCCATCGGCCGCGGAGTTGGTCGAAGCGGTATCGTTTTTTGGTTTTGCGGCAATCGACCATGAAGTCGTGGAACAGGTCGTAGTGGCCCGAGCATTTCCAGACTTGGGGGTGCATGATGATGGTGCAATCGAGTCCGACCATATCGTAGGTGCTTGGAGCCGAGGGTGGGCAAGCCAGTTCGTTATGGCTTTGGTACATGTCTTTCCACCAAGCCTCTTTGATATTGCGTTTGAGTTCGACTCCTAGAGGGCCGTAGTCCCAAAAGCCATTCAATCCGCCATAGATTTCGCTAGATTGAAACATGAACCCGTTGGCTTTGCAGTGAGAGACGAGTTTGTCCATCAGGTTTTCAACAGTCATAGTCTTTTGCCGGGGAGGGTCGATGGGGTTGGGGATAGGGAATTCGGGAACGGGAGCGAGGTAGTAATTTACCTAAAAAAATCGTTTAGGGTTTTCTTGCGATGGAGACTCTGGCTAGTCCTGCGAGATCTTTGACCAGACGAATATCTGCCCAGGGGCCTGTTGGGGTCTTGGATTGCAAGAGAAGGGAGTTGCATTCCTGGGCGATCATGGGTGAGTGTTCGAAGATCAGCCAGCCGCCAGTTTTGAGTTTCGTTGCGGCTTGGTCGATGAGTTGTCGGATGATTTCGAGTCCAGAGGGGCTCGAGACGAGGGCGATTTTCGGTTCGTAGTCTCGGACGGACTTGTCGAGTTTTAGGTATTCTTCGTCGGAGATGTAGGGTGGGTTGCTCAGGATAAAGTCGCAGGAGTTCTCGGGGATAGCCTCGGGAGTAGCCCCGGGAGTAACATCGAGCAGATCGCCTTGGAGGGCTTTGACGGAGTTTTGGACGTTGTGGAGTTGGATGTTTTGTTTTGCGACTTCGAGGGCTTGTGTCGAGAGGTCGATTGCGATGAGTTCGGCAGGGAAACCGAGGCGTTGGCATTCTTTGGCGATTGTCACGGCGATGCATCCGCTACCGGTGCACACATCGGCGATGCGCAAGGGGTTTTGCGGAGGGTTTTTTTTGATCCTATCGATGCATTCGGTGATGATGTGTTCGGTTTCGTTGCGTGGGATAAGGCACGCATTGTTGACCAAGAAGGACAGGGAGAAGAATTCCTTTTTACCGACGAGGTAGGCGACCGGTTCGCCTTTGGCGCGTCGTTTGACCAGATCTCGAAAGATGGCTTTGACGGCTTCGGGGGGATCTTCGTTGAAGGCCGCGTAGAGGTCGATGCGTTGGCAGTTCCTCGCGTGCGCGAAGAGGACTTCGGCGTCGAGTCGAGGGGAGCTAGATCCGTATTTTTTCAGGTGGTCGGTGGTCCACTGGAGCATACGGAGGATTGTCCAAGCTTCGGTCTGTTCGGATCCCGTGTCGCTCATATCGATGCGTCCTTGCGTGTTGGCGTGTTTGCGTGTTGGCGTGTTTGCCTTAGGCGGCTTGATCGTCATCGCGCAGCATAGCGCGTTCGTATTCGAGGAGTGCTGAGGAGACTGGTTCGAGGTTTCCGGTGAGGATTTGGTCGAGTTTGTAGAGGGTCAGGTTGATTCGGTGGTCGGTCAATCGGTTTTGGGGGTAGTTGTAGGTCCGGATGCGTTCGGATCGGTCCCCGGAACCGATGAGCGACATACGTTCTTTGGAGCGTTCTTGGCGTTCGTTTTCCCGTTTGGCTTCGTAGAGTCGGGTTTTGAGGACTCGGAGGGCTTTGGCGAGGTTTTTGTGTTGGCTTTTTTCGTCTTGGCACTGCACGACGAGGCCTGATTCGAGGTGGGTCAGTCGGACGGCTGATTCGGTTTTATTGACGTGTTGACCGCCTGGACCTGAGGCGCAGAATTTATCGAGGCGGTAGTCTTCGGGTTTCAGTTCGATTTCGATGTCTTCGGGTTCGGGCATGACAGCGACGGTGGCAGCCGAGGTATGCACACGACCTTGGGCCTCGGTTTCAGGGACGCGTTGGACGCGGTGGCCACCGCTTTCGAATTGGAGTTCACGGTAGGCACCATCGCCATCGATCGAGAGGATGATTTCTTTGAATCCGCCTCGTTCGCTGGGGCTTGAGTCCATGAGTTCGACTTTCCAGCTTTTGGTCTCAGCGTAGCGTCGGTACATTTCGAAAAGGTCGCGAGCAAACAGGGCGGCTTCTTCGCCCCCGGTACCTGCTCGGATTTCCATAACGCATCGCGAGCGGTTGGCGTCTTCTCCGCCGACGGAGAGTTCGAGGAGTTCATCCCAGATTTTTTCGCGTTCTTGGCGGAGTGTTGCGACTTCTTCTTCGGCCATGGCTTTTTCGTCTTCGTCGCCCGAGGCGAGCATCGACGCGAGGTCTTTGACGTCCTCGGAGAGTTTTTTGTAGCGACGGTACTTCATGGCGGTTTTGGACAGGCCGCCGTGTTCGCGGAGGATATTGGCCATGTTCCCCGACTCGCCTGCCAGGACCGCCGGGTCGGACATCATCGTCTCTAGCTCGGTGAATCGAGCTAGGGTTTGTTCGAGTTGTTCGCGGATTTTCATGGGCCGAGCTTAGGATTCGAGAGGGAGCGAGCAAAAAAAAACGCTGCAAGTTGCGTTGGCAATCATTGCAGCGTGGGGGTTGTCAGATTGCCATCGATGCTGGACATAAGGGCCAGCCAAAGGCTATTCGTGTAGCTACTTCTTTTTTGGAGCAGGCTTCTTGGGGGATTGGAGGCTGGCGTAGGTTCCGGCAGCGAACTTGTTCTGGAACTTTTCGATCCGACCTGCGGTGTCAACGAACTTGAGTTTGCCGGTGTAAAACGGGTGGCAAACGTTGCAAATGTCCACCTTGAGCTCCTTGCGGGTGCTCCGGGTCATGAAGCTATTTCCACAGCCACAAGAGACCTTGGTTTCGAAGTATTTTGGGTGGATGCCGTCTTTCATGGTCGAGACCTGGGGGGCGAATGTAGGAGTTTTTTTAATGGAATCGTTTTTCGGGGGTGTCCAGAACAGAGATTTATAGACGAAATCCCGGTTGAATCAACGTCAAAACGACCAAATTGGGCAAGCCGTCGGCTGGGAATTTCGGGGGGGCTTCGATGGAGCGGGCCGTTGGGAGCTTCGGTATACTTGGGTCGGGCGTTGGTCGGGCGGAGTCATAGGGCGTTTTTTGGGGCAAGGAACCGAGCATGGTGCGAACGAGATGGATTCAGGGGCGTTTTCGGCCGTTTTTGGCGAACCGGTGGAGTTGGGTTTTTTGCATCTTTTTTTCGATGCCGCTCGGGAATTTGGGTTTTGCCCAGGAGTCCCTCGATGGGTTGAAGGTCGGTTTTGGGGCTTGTGAGATTACCCCGAGGCGGCCTACTCCGATGGCTGGCTATTATGGGGTTCGATTCTCGAGTGGGACTCATGATCCGTTGTGGGCCAAGTCGACGGTTCTCGACGACGGGCAGACCCGTGTGGTTTTGGTGGTCGTCGATTTGATTTCGACGAATCCTTGGATGATTCGCGAGACTCGCAAGTTGATTCAAGAGGAGCTTGGTATTCCGGCTTCTCATGTGATGATCAGCGCGACGCACTCGCACACCGGGCCGATGCTCTATGAGCCTGAGGAGCGCTTAGCGGCTCGCTTTGGCAATCAGACCGACGAGGCCAAGGAGTACATGATCGGACTGCCCGAGCGGATCGCCAAGAGTGTTTTTGATGCGGTTGCGAATCTTCGGGATCGGACGGCTTGGTATGCGATCGGTCAGGAGAGCCAATTGGCGTTCAATCGTCGCTTCTTCATGAAGGACGGGACGGTGGGTTGGAATCCTGGCAAGCTCAATGCGAACATTGTCCGAGAGGCAGGCCCGACCGATGACGCCCTGCCCTTTGTCGCCTTTTTCGACGAACCAGGGAAGCTTGCTGGTCTGCTGAGCAGTTTCGCGATCCATTTGGATACCGTAGGTGGAACCCAATGGAGTGCTGATATGCCTTATACGATCCAAGAGACCTTGGGCAAGGTCTTTGGACCTTCGGCGCATCTTCAGTATGCCACGGGGGCTTGTGGAGATGTCAATCACATCGATGTGCGGATGGGGAATCGCCAAGGGGGGCACCAGGAGGCGGCTCGTATTGGGACAAGGCTCTCTGGCTCGATCCTGCGTTCGTGGAATCTGTTGCAACCGGTGACTTCGACTCGACTCGGCGCATCGCATCGCATCGTGCGACTGCCGGTCCATCCTCATTCGGCGGAGCGTTCCGAGTGGGCCAAGGGGGTGCTTGCCAAGATGAATGATGCGCCGTTGCCTCCTTTTATGGAGATGGTCGAAGCGTATCGGATTGCCGATGTCGAGGCCCATCCCGATGGGATGTTGGACGCTGAGGTCCAGGTCCTAACGCTCGGCGATCAGGTCGCTTGGGTATCGCTTCCTGGCGAGATCTTTGTCCAGCTTGGGCTGGCTATCAAGGACGCATCGCCTTTTGCGATCACCTCGATCCATGAGCTTGCCAACGGCTCGATCGGCTATGTTCCGACTAGGCAAGCTTATGCTCAAGGCAACTACGAAGTCATCTCGGCGCGATGTGCCCAGGGGAGTGGGGAGTTGCTCGTCGAGAGTGCGATCGATCAGTTGCGCGAGCAGTTCAACGGCAAGCAGCACAAGTCCCAGCGAGAGGATCGGTAAACGCGATGCGATTTCGAAAGAGAGCTTTGTTTTTGGTTCTGTGGTGGGCTTTATTCGCAAGCTCAACGAGCAAGTCGTTTTCGCAGGATCCTGCAACGGCGGCTGTTGGGGGCCATGAGAGTCTCGGGACGGTCACGAGTCTTGAGGACTGGGGTATTCGACGCGCTTCGATTCGAAGGAACCTCGAGGTGGTGATGGGTCCCTTGCCGGATCGAAGCCGACTGGCGCCTGTGGAGTTTCAGGTGCTTGACGAGGTTGCAGACGAGGTTGCATTGGGTCAGGGTTTGGTGCGTCGCAAGATCGAATACACGACCGAGGGTGGCCAAGCAGGAAGTGTAGGCGTCCGAGTGCGGGCTTATCTTTTTGAGCCCACTCAGAAGAGTTCAGAAGCCCGACCTGCGATTTTGTGTTTGCACCAGACCGTCGGTATCGGCAAAGAGGAGCCGAGCGGCATGGGAGGCAGCGGGAATCTCCACTATGCGCTGGAACTGGCTCAGCGGGGGTATGTCACGCTAGCTCCGGATTACCCGTCGTTTGGAGAATACGAATATGATTTTCGGTCGAATCCTAGGTGGGCCAGCGGCAGCATGAAAGCCATCTGGGATAACATGCGGGCGATCGATCTGCTGGAGCGATTGCCGGGAGTCGATGCGGCAAGGATAGGGTGTATCGGGCATTCCTTGGGGGGCCACAATACGATCTTTACGAGTTTCTTCGACGAGCGAATAAAGGCAGCGGTTTCCAGTTGTGGTTTTACCCGTTTTGGAAAGTACTACGGAGGGAATCTCCGGGGTTGGACCAGCGACCGGTACATGCCTCGGATAGCCAACATGTATTCGAACGATCCGAGATTGGTGCCTTTTGATTTCCCGGAGTTGATTGCTGGGCTGGCTCCGAGGGCGTTTTTCACCAGTTCGCCGATCGGCGACGACAACTTTGAGGTCAGTGGGGTTCGGGATTCGATCGAGGAGTCGTCGAAGGTGTACCGCCTTTATGGGGTCCCGGAGCGTCTCGGTGCGATCTATCCGGAGAGTGCCCACGATTTTCCGCCTGCGGCGCGGCAGGAGGCTTATCGATTTTTCGACCAGATGCTCAGTCTTCAGCCGTCGCTTCGGAACTGACTTCGCCGGGTTTGAGACGTCGTCGTCGACGCACTTTGGCGTTGGCCCATTCTTTGGTCATGACTTCGAAGACATCGTGGGATTCGTAGCGTGCGATGTTTTTGCCTTCGGGAATCGGACCGATAAGTCCTTTGAAGATAGGCATTCCTCGCAGGTCCAGATCGGTGCTGCTGTCGTCGACACCGGCTTGGGAGTGCGTCCGAAAGATCATTTCGGCGGAATGGAAGTCCCGGATCTTGAGCGAACCGTCTGCGGCGCGAGTCACTACGCGAAAGATTTCCTTTTTGGCCATCGATGCTTCGACTATCTTTTGCAGAGGGGAAACGGGTTGCAGGGGTAAATATCTTGTAGAGGGTATCGGATGGATCGGTCAGAGCCTTGCGTTTTCGGACATTGGGCCGACCGTTCGGATTAATCCCTACAGATCAGACGGATCGGACGGATGGGAGGAATGGGACGTATGGGACGTATGGGACGTATGGGACGTATGGGACGTATGGGACGTATGGGACGTATGGGACGTATGGGCCCCGGTTTATTCGGTACAATCGCGGGGCATTGCGGAGTCGGTTGCTTTTGCTGAGGAAGTTTCTATGAACAAACTGCAGTCTTTGAAAACATCGGACCCATCGGACGGGGCAAACGCATCGGAGAGGATCCTATCGAGTCGTCGAGAGTGGTTCTCGCGGATTGCAGGCTGCGGAGCGATCGGCGTTTCGGGACTTGGAGTTGACTTCTTTGGGGGGCTCGTTCGCGGTTCGGATCGCAGGGAGAAAAAGAAGGTTGCGGCCGTGGTCACGGAGTATCGCAAGCGATCTCATGCCGATGTTTTGCTTGGCAAGATCTTGGAGGGATGGAAGCAAGACGGTGGGATTGGGCCGGATTTGGAGTTGGTGTCTTTGTATGTCGATCAGTATCCGGCCGAGGACATGTCCGTCGCGTTGGCCAGCAAGTATGGGTTCCGCTTGTGCAAGTCGATCGAGGAGAGTTTGACGCTCGGGGGGCAGAGCATTGGGGTCGATGGGGTTTTGAGTATAGGGGAGCATGGCGATTACCCTTGGAATGATTTCGGTCAGCATCTGTATCCTCGGAAGCGTTTCTTTGAGGAGATCACCGATGCGATGCGCAAGTACTCACGGGTCGTTCCGGTGTTCAATGACAAGCATCCTGGTCCGGAGTGGAAGGATGCTTTATGGATGGCGCAAAGAGCCAAAGAGATGGGTTTGCCGTGGATGGCAGGATCGAGTTTGACGGTCAGTTATCGCGATCCGGACGTGGGGCTTGGTTGGCAATCTGGAGTAAAGTCTGCGGTAGGGATCGGATATTCGGGGTTGGATATTTACGGGATCCACACGTTGGAGTTTTTGCAGAGCATTTTGGAGCGACGACGCGGTGGTGAGCTTGGAGTCGCTTGGGTGGAGGCTTACCCTACCGACCGGATTGAGGGGTTGCTTGCGTCGGGAGTGATCCATTCGGAGTTGTTCGATAGGGCATTGCGAGCTACGGGGACCGATCGCGAGTCGGTGCTGAAGGATCCGCCGAAGGATGGAGCGGCATTTTTGGTTGGGTATGTCGACGGATTGGTGGTACCTGTATTGATGTTGCCAGGCAAAGCGCAGGGGATCGGTGCAGCGGTGCTCGAGGACTCCGGTCGTCAGTTTGCGACGCGGGTCGAGGAGCGCGAGGAGCCTTATTACCCTCACTTTGCGTATTTGCTCAAGGGGATCGAGCAGATGATCCATACGGGCAAGCCCGCTTATCCGGTCGAGCGCACGATGCTCACGGCGGGCGTATTGGATCATTTGCTCGTTTCGCACCGGGAGGGTGGGCGTCGGATCGATACGGAGGATTTGCGGATCGCTTATCAACCGGTCGATTACCCTTATGCACCTGGGTTGGATTTGGGACAAAAGTGAGAATTGGAAATCAAAGGGGAGAGCCATGAAGAGTCCATGGAGAGTGGTGTTGCTGGTGTTGTTGGGTTTGCATGTTTGGCCTGAAGCGGTTTATTCGCAGGGGTTGGAGGTGGGTGCTTCGGAGGTCGACATCACGCCGCTTGAAGCAGTGCCGATGTGGGGATATGGGGACAGGCATGCGGCGTTGTCTGAGGGGACGCTCGATCCGCTCAAGGCGACGGTGGTGGTGATTCGAGCCGGTCGTCGCAAGATGGCGATTGTCGGATTGGACTTGGGCCGCTCGCCGCAGGAGGAATCGCTTCAGGCGATCCGATCGGAGATCAAGGCGCAGGCGGGGATTGACGTATCGTTTATTTCTGGGTCGCACACGCACCATGGTCCGATCTTGGAATTGTTCGACGCTCCGGGACGAGGACGTGGTCGATTCGACGCGGCGATTCGTTACAACCGACAGTTGGAGAAGTCATTGATTGAGGCGATCGTGTTGGCAAGTCAGCGGATGGTTCCTGCCAAGATTGGTCAGGGGGCCAAGGAGCTTGAGGGTTTCAATCGCAATCGGCATACGAAGTTGCGACCAGCGCCGCTCGACACGCGGTTAGGTATTTTGCGATTCGACGCATTGGACAGCGGAAAGAACATCGCAACGATTGTCAATTTCACGGGTCATCCGACGAACATTTCGTCGGACGTGCGCAAGTTTTCGGCCGATTATGTCGGCGCGATGCGGGAGGTGGTATCCGAGCAGACCGGGGGAATCGTGGTTTTTAAGCAGGGAGCATCGGGGGATATTTCGGTCGACCGAGGGGCCCACGGGGATTACTTGGGCTATGGAGCGGCGCTTGGGCGAGAGGTGCTCAAGGTCTATCAGGAGATTGAGTGCAAGGTGGTCGATGCACCGACGTTGCGTTTCAAGGAGGAGCGGTTTACGTATTCATCGAGGACAGACTTTAAGAACCCTTTGGTCCAGGGGGTGTATTCGATGGCATTTTTTCCCGAGTTGGTCGAGAACTTCGTGGCCGAGTACCAGGACGGGATACGGCCGAGGTTGACCGTAGCGGTGTTGAACAAGGAGATAGCGTTTGTGGGTGGGAGCGGAGAGTTTTTTTGCAACCATGCGATCCGGTTGCGAGAGCGAGCCAGGATGGAGAGTTGTTTTTTCTTTGGGTACTGCAATGGGTACCATCAGTACTTCCCGACGATCGAGGCGACGGCCGAGGGGGGGTATGGTGCCGATGCTCAGGTAGCCCCGGCGCAGATCGGGGCTGGTGAGGACCTGATGAATCAAGCATTGAAGTGGCTCTATCAGATCCGTTAGATCGTGCTTCCGGTGGGATTTTGTCGTACTTGTACTCAGCGAAGCGGTACTCGGTCCGCCGCTGCGGCCTGAGTACGAGATAAGTGGAGAATAGCAACGTCCTCGCCGTTGGCTGCGGGTTAAACGATTGTTCGTCCTCGCCGTTGGCTGCGGGTTAAACGATTGTTCGTCCTC
>Ga0208085_1000258_pt1 | contig 20435 bp, 12 predicted proteins | sample LakMenEpi21Jun10_FD_150721 | JGI IMG/M metagenome (GOLD analysis project Ga0208085, IMG submission 150721) | Freshwater microbial communities from Lake Mendota, WI - 21JUN2010 deep hole epilimnion (SPAdes) | ecosystem: Environmental > Aquatic > Freshwater > Lentic | place: Lake Mendota, Madison...
GCCTGGCACCTTGCGGGAGGGGCGGGGATTGCAAGCAAATCAAGGTCCATAGGGGATCCAACTGGTGCCTGGCACCTTGCGGGGGGACATGGTTGCCCTGGTGTGCCTAGTGATGGTATGCCTAGCGGCAATGCTTGGAAAAAGGGTGGGTGGTTTTGGCGGGAAGGGTGGCGCCTTGGCCTCCCTTGGAGTTCCTTTTGATCGCATGGATCGTATCTGCGACTGCCTGGACTCCTGCTCATAGGATAATCGACCCTCAGGTGGCTTGGAAACAAACAACCATGGTCGAAGGAGGGATTTTTGAAAAAACGCCCCGACTCTTCGGATCGATGAACTTTTTGGTTTGATTTGCATTCCTTGGGCTGGCGTTCCTTGGGCGGGTATTCTGTGGCTGGTATTCCCTGGACTGGCATTGCACCCAACACTCTGGCCCGAGGGGGCTTATACTCTGAGCATCCTCGGGACTTCAACGAGCACGGCCGGTTTTCTGTTTCGGCAGGGCTTTTATACACTTCGAACCAACGACTTCTCTCTATGTATCGTTTGCTTAGCTTGGCCGTTTTCGTCTTGGGTGCTTTACTTCCGGATCCCTGCGCGTTGGGACAATTTGATGGTTGGAGCCACACCGGTTCGATCTTTTTGGTGACGACTCCCGAGGGTGCGAATTTGCCCGAGTCGGCCTCGGAGGAAAACGTCCCGATTCTGGTTCATCTGCATCGGGACTTCTTTGACTTTGCCAGTGCGCAACCGAGTGGGCAGGACATTCGCTTTTCGGCCAACGGCTCAAATTTGGCTTATCAGATCGACCACTGGGATGCAGTTGCAGGATCAGCAAGTATCTGGGTTCGAGTCCCTAGGATCCGGGGCAACTCGCAACAGGAGTTGACGTTGCACTGGGGCAATCCGGAGGCGAAAAGTCAATCCGAAGGTGCTGGAGTTTTTGCTGCATCCAACCATTACTTGAGCGTGTTGCATCTGGACGATGCGTTGGTCGATGAATTGGGCAAGATCGAGCCGATGAACCGAGGAACGACGCTTAGCCCTGGGCGAATCGGCTCGGCGAGGCGTTTGGCCAGCGGCCAGGGGATCCTAGGTGGTGAGAAGATCGAAAGTTATCCGGTCGGTTCCCAGTCGCACTCGACGGAAGCTTGGATTCGTCCGGAGCGATCCAACGGCCGTGTGCTCGGATGGGGCAATGAGCATGGTCAGGGCAAGGTCATCATGCATTTCAAAAGCCCGCCTCATGTTGAAATGGAATGCTACTTTTCGGGTGCGAATGTCTCGAGTCTTGGTCGGATCCCGCTGAACCAATGGACCCACATTCTCCATACTTACGAAAAAGGCAATTCGCGAATATACGTCAATGGCGAACTGAGCAACACCTCGCAGACAGCTGATGCACCTTTGGCGATCAAGTCCCCGGCGCGATTCTACATCGGCGGTTGGTACAACAACTATGATTATGTCGGCGATATCGATGAGGTTCGCTTAAGCGACATCGTTCGGTCTGCGGACTGGGCCAAGCTTCAGTTTGAGAATCAAAAGGAGTTGCAAACCCTTGCCGGTCCTCTGGTCCGGCCAGGAGATCGTTTTGGTGTTTCGACCGATCGGCTGACGATTGCCGAGGGTGCCGATACGACCATCACCGCAGAAGCCTTAGGTGCGCAGAAGATCTACTGGATCGTTCTTAGGGATCAGCAGGAGACGATCGTCGCGGTCGATCGGCTTTCGTATCAATTTCATGCAGGTCGTGTGCAAGGGGACACGCAGGTCACTTTGCGATGCAAAGCTCTATATCCCGAGGGGGTTCGGACCCGGGATATCGGCATTCGCATCGAGGAGGCGATTCCCGAGCCGATCTTTACGCTCCTTGCACCTGGAGTATGGAATGGTCGAGACCCCATCGAGGTCTTACCGAGTTTGAGCAATCTTGAGTCGATGAAGGCCGCCGGGGCAGGGCAGTTGCGTGTCCAATGGAGTGCGGGTCCCTTCGCGATCCTTCAGGAATCGACGCAGGATAAGCTGCTTCTTAAGCGTTCCCAGTGCAGTGGCACGCTGAAGGTAACTGCAACAATCGACAACGGAGGACAAAGCGTTTCGCAATCGATCGATATCGCCGTCAAAGAGCCCGATCATGACCCTTGGGTAGAGCGTATTGTTGGCGGGGATGAGAAGCCGCAGGAGGGGCAGTTCTATGCGCGCGATCCGAGCAATCGAGGTACCTTGCATTACAACGGAAAATTGGATGCAAGCGTGCAGACGAATTCGCAGACAGTGTATCTGAAGCTCTATGCCGACGACCAGCCGGTCGAGACCGTCACGAGCAAGCTTGGGTCTGACGGATCCTATGCGCTTTCGGTGAAATTGTCGCCGGGTTTGATCAAGTACCGGGTCGAGTTTGGAGTCGATGAAGACCGCCTGCTTGCATCGGTAGGAGACATTGTTTGTGGGGATGCTTATTTGATCGATGGCCAGTCCAATGCGCTTGCTACCGACACGTCGGAAAAGTCACCATCGGAAACTAACACTTGGATTCGCAGTTATGCGACCGCCTCGCAGAACCCGAAGGACAACGAGGGGAATCTATGGGTACTGCCGGTCTGGAAGGCGCAAGGGGGTCAGCGAGCCGAGCTTGGTTGGTGGGGCATGGAGCTTGCCAAACGCCTTGTCGAGAGCCAGAAGGTACCGATTTTCATGATCAATGCTGCCGTTGGTGGGACTCGCATCGATCAGCACCAGCGCAATTCTGCCGATCCGTCCGACCTAACGAGCATCTATGGGCGGATGTTATGGCGAGTCGAGCGAGCGAAGCTCACGCACGGGATCCGGGGGATCTTGTGGCATCAAGGTGAGAACGACCAGGGGGCCGATGGCCCGACTGGTGGGTTTGGTTGGGAGACTTATCAGCCTCTATTCCTGCAGATGGCAGCTGGATGGAAGCAGGATTTCCCGAATGTTCAGCGCTATTATGTGTTTCAGATTTGGCCGAATTCATGCAGTATGGGTGGCCGAAACGGCACTGGCGATATGCTCAGGGAAAAGCAACGTACATTGCCCTTGCTGTTTTCCAACATGAGGATTCTCTCGACGCTCGGTGTGGAGCCCGAGGGTGGTTGTCATTTTCCTTTGGAGGGTTGGGGCAAGTTTGCACAGATGGTCGAGCCTTTGATCGAGCGGGACTTCTATGGCAGGGAATCCGAGGGTGCTCTGACGGCTCCGAATCTCCAGCGGGTAGTTTTGGATTCGACCCGAACGAGCATCGAGTTGGAGTTTGACCAGCCGATCGTCTGGGACGACCGCCTTAAAAGTGAGTTCTATCTCGATGGGCTCAAGGGTAAGGTCATGGGGGGGAGCATATCGGGGGGAGGCGGATCGGGCCGGATGCTTACGCTCAAGCTTGGAGAACCCACGATGGCTACGAAGATCACCTATCTCAAGGAGATCGATTGGAAGCAAGATCGGTTGCTCAAGGGGGCCAATGGAATAGCGGCGCTTACGTTTTGCAATGTGGAGATGGAAGTTTCGCGGGGCTCTGTTCTTGGCGAATTCTAAGAAGGTATGTATAAAAGGCGGTTCAATCGACCAAGTTCCCTACAAATATTGCTCGTCGGAAAGGCCATGCGATGGCGGAATCCAAGAAAAAACCGGATACGGCTTCCAAAGTGGAGAACCTATTTGACCTCGACCTTGTCGGTCGGTTGGTCGAGTTGATGAAGCAGCATCAATTAGGCGAAATCGATCTTCAGCAAGACGACCAGCGGATAAGGCTCTGCAGTGCGCATGGGGCTGGGGTCATTGCTCCGACGGTTTATGCGTCTGGGGCAGGGGGGGGGCCGAGCGCACCCTCGGTGGCCTCTGGTCCATCGTCGGCAGCACCTTCGGATGCTGATGCGGCGCACATTGTGGTGTTGAAATCGCCGATGGTCGGAACGTTTTACTCGAAGCCCAATCCGACTTCGAAGGACTTCATCGATGTCGGTTCGACGGTACAAAACGACACGGTCGTTTGCATTATTGAGGCGATGAAGGTTTTCAACGAAATCCCAGCCGAAATGCGGGGCAAGGTCGTTCAGGTTTTGGCCCGCAATGAGGAAGCCGTCGACGTGGGCAGACCCCTCTTTAAGATCGATACTCGAGGCTAAGGCGCTCTATGTTCAGTCGCGTACTTGTCGCCAACCGTGGCGAAATCGCTCTGCGTGTGATTCGCGCTTGCAAAGAACTCGGTATCGAAACCGTAGCGATTTTCAGCGAAGCGGATCGAGGCTCGCAGTACCTCGAACTGGCGGACCAAGCCTTTTGCGTTGGGTCCGCCAAGTCGATGGATAGTTATCTCAGGATCGATCGTGTGATTGCCGCAGCCGAGTTGGGCAAGGCCGACGCGATCCATCCTGGCTATGGTTTTCTGGCGGAAAATGCGCACTTCAACGAAGTTTGCCGCAGTTGCAATTTTGAGTTCATCGGACCGAGTCCTGAGGCGATGGAGAAACTCGGCGATAAAAATACCGCGCGGGAGATGGCGATCGCCGCGGGGGTCCCGGTCGTCCCTGGCAGTGATGGATTGATTGAAAGCGAGGAGGACGCGATCCGGTCGGCTCGCAAGATTGGTTTTCCGGTTTTGATCAAGGCCACGGCAGGGGGTGGGGGCAAAGGGATGCGGGTCGCCGTCGACGAAGCATCGCTTCAAAACGCGGTGGCCCAAGCTCAGACAGAGGCCAAGGCGGCCTTTGGGAACCCTGGGGTTTATCTCGAGCGTTACATCGATCGGCCACGGCACGTCGAGGTCCAGATCATCGCAGACCAACACGGCAATGTCGTGCATCTTCATGAGCGAGATTGTTCGGTCCAGCGTCGGCATCAGAAACTCATCGAGGAGAGCCCATCGCCCCGGCTTCCCGAAGCGACGCGTAAAGCCATGTGCGACGCTGCGGTTCGGATGGTCAAGCAAGCGAATTACTACAACGCTGCGACCGTCGAGTTCATCGTCGACCAGCAAGACGATTTCTACTTCATCGAAGTCAACGCTCGCATTCAGGTCGAGCATCCAGTGAGCGAAATGATTTCGGGTGTCGACTTGATCAAAACGCAGATCCTTGTCGCCGCAGGCCAAAAGCTCCCCTTTACCCAAAGCGAGATCAAACCCCGAGGGGCCGCCATTGAGTGTCGGATCAACGCCGAGGATCCAGACCGCAATTTCCAGCCTTGTCCTGGCAAGATTCAAACGATGTATCTTCCTGGCGGGTTCGGCGTGCGGGTCGACTCCCATGCGCATGCAGGTTACACCGTACCGCCTCATTACGATTCGATGATTGCCAAGATCATCGTCCATCGCGAGACACGCGACGAAGCCATTGCGACGATGCAACGGGCGTTGAGCGAACTGCGCATCGGTGGAATCAAGACCACGGCAGCCTTTCACAAGACCGTATTGGCTCAGCCTGAGTTTGTCCAAGGGACCGTCGATACCAAGTGGGTCGAGCGGGTCTTGCTCCCTCGGCTTCAGAACAAGTAGTCGGCTTGGCATGGATTCTGCAAGCGACCTATGGCTCTGTTTGGCAGTAGCCATGGTTGCTTGGCTCTATTCGAGCGTCGGACATGCAGGGGCTTCTGGGTACATCGCTTTGATGACGCTTTCGGGGATGGCACCTGAGCGGATCAAGCCCTTGGCGTTGCTATTGAATATTTTGGTTGCAACGATCGCTTCGATTCAGTTTTATCGAGCAGGACATTTTTCCTGGGATCTGTTTTGGCCCATTGCGATCTTGGCACCTCCGATGGCTTTCCTCGGAGGCTACTACAGGTTGCCCTTGGAGTGGTTCAAGATCCTCCTTGGAGTCGTCTTGGCCGCTTCGGCACTGTGGCTTTTGAATCCGATCAAGCACGAGGAGAAAGTGGTCGAAGCGCCGAAGCCTTTTGCGATTGGGCTTGGAGCCAGCTTGGGTTTTTTGAGTGGATTGACAGGGACCGGCGGGGGGATTTATTTGACGCCGCTGCTGTTGTTTTTGGGTTGGGCCAAGACCAAGACAGCCTCGGCCGTATCGGCGGTTTTCATCATGGTCAATTCGATCGCAGGGCTTGCCGGGGTCGCCAGTTCAGGCGCACCGATGCCTCAGGGCTGGGTTTTGTTTGCGATTGCCGTGGTTCTTGGCGGGAGCATCGGTGCGACGCTCGGAAGCTTTCGGTTCCCAGTGGGTTTGGCGAGGATCTTGTTGTCGATGGTCATGAGCATTGCAGCGGCGAAACTGCTATTGGGTTGATCGGCACTTGTGCAACTTGCAGCGATCATTGCATGGAGTACACTTGACGGCCTGTGCACGAGTGTGGTTTCGGCAACGGTTCTTTGACTTTCGAGCTATGAAGAATTCCATTCGCTTGATACGGGTCATGCCTCGGTTTCTTGCCATCGAGTCGGTAGCTTCGATGGTAGTCTGTTTGCTCATAGTGGTAGCTTCTGGGCATGGCAGCATTAAGGCGCAGGAAGTTACCTCGCAGGGTATTACCTCGCAGATCGACCAGCGGATCGCATTGGGCTATAGCAAAGCATCGATTGTTCCGGCTGAGATTTGCACTGACGAGCAGTTTATCCGTCGCTTGTATTTGGATATCGCCGGTAGGATTCCAACGCTTGCCGAGCGAGAGTCTTTTATCTTGGATCGCTCGGTGAGCAAAAGGCTCGAGTGGATCGACCGGTTGCTTGCAAGCGAGGACTACGTAGAGAATTTTGCCGACACGTTCGATACGTTGTTGATGGGCCGAGCGGCTCGCGGCAAGATGGGCGAGAGAAAGAATCACTGGCGACCTTATTTGGAGGATGTGTTTCGCAGCAACCGCCCGTGGGATCAGGTTGCCCGAGAGATCCTTTTGGCGAGGCCACAGAGGCCCGAGGAGTCTGGAGCGGTTTGGTTTCTCTATGAGCGCAACGACAATGCCCAAGCGATTGCCGAGGCGGTCGCACCGGCATTTTTTGGGATTCGGATCGATTGCGCGCAGTGCCACGATCACATGATTGCTACGGAGATCCACCAGGAGCACTATTGGGGGTTGGTCGCTTTCTTCAATCGAAGTAAGAACACCAAGACCAACGCTGGTCCGAGGCTGAGCGAATCGGCGATTGGAGGGTTTTCGGAGTTTGCGAATATTTACGGTTCTAGCTATCCGAACTTGCTGACGTTTTGCGAGTCCAAGACGATCGAAGAGCCCCGACCGGAGAAAGACGCCAAGCAAGAAGATCGTCAGGAATTGTATTTGCCGGCGGCGGATCCAGCGGATCCGAAGATTCCCAAGTTTTCGCGGCGAGAGAAGTTTGTCGAGGAGATCCTCAATGGTCATCCGCGATTTGCCAAAGCCTTCGTCAATCGCATTTGGGCGATGCTCATGGGGCGCGGGATCGTGCATCCTTATGATCAGATGGACTCGGTTCATTTGCCTTCCGATGGGGAGTTGCTCGACGGGTTGGCCAAGAAGTTTATCGACTCAGGCTATGACATTCGAGGTTTGGTACGAGGGATTCTTGAGAGTCGTCCTTATCAACTCGACTCGCATCGCCCGGCGGGTGCTGAGGATCCCTCGAGGTTTGCTTGGGCACTGGAGCGGCCGTTGACGGCCGAGCAGCTTGGTCGATCGCTTCAGATCGCGCTTTTTCAGAGAGCCGACAAGGATCATGCATGCATCGGCGATCTTCGGGATCGGATGCCTGAGGTACTTCCCGAAACGGTCGTCACGGATGTCGGCGACGCGTTGTTTTTGACGAACAATCCCAAGATGCAACAGATGCTTCTCGAAGCCAGTAAGCATGACGCATTGGTAGGTAGGTTGGCTTCGAGAGAGGAGCCCAGGGAAGCTCTCGACGAGATGTTTCTTGCGATTCTCGGTAGATCTGCTGAGGAAAGTGAGAGTCAAGCGGTGCTTGAGTTTGTTCAGGCACGCTTGGCCAAGCGTCCTGCGATCGAACCGATTTCGGTTTGGCAAAGTGCTGTATGGGCGGTCTTAACGTCTGCTGAATTCCGTTTTAATCATTAGGGAGCTAGGCCAGTGGTCCGACGAGAAGATTGTGGTAGTCCGGAGCATCAGGCGCATCGGCGGTTGTTTCTACAGGGTTCGATGGCCGCCGGGGTTGCTTCGGTGGCGAGTTTCAACGGACTTTTTTCGATCCCTACGTTGGCACAGGAGACCAAGAAGCGGGGCAAGAAGTGCATTTTGCTTTGGCTCTGTGGAGCGCCCAGTCAGTTTGAGACATGGGATCCGAAGCCAGGGACGATCACCGGGGGGCCTTTTGGGTCGATTGCCACTTCGCTGCCGGGAATCCGGATCAGTTCGTTGATGCCGCGGTGTGCGACGATCATGAACAAGCTTGGGGTGATTCGCTCGATGAGTACCGAGCCGAGCGAGCATTTCCAGGGGATCGACGTATTGACCAGGGGCGAGGCGCCCCGTCCACCCTTTACGCGTCCGATTTTAGGATCGGTCGTGGCCGAGAGGCTCGGGCAGCTCGATAGTCCGGTCCCTCAATTTGTATTGCTCGATCCTTGTCCGGAGGGCAACGAGTTCAAGTCGTTCAAGGCGGGAAATTGGGCTGGGTGGCTTGGAGCCGAGTATGGCCCGGTGCGCTCGGGGGGCGAGTATGCGATTGCGGATATTCTACGACCCGAGTCATTGGCCCAGGTCGACCATGAGGACCGCGAGGCGTTGCGGAGTTTTCTGAGTCGCAAGTACCAGAACGATCAGCGGAGTCAGGCGGCGGCGGGCTACAATGCGGCGTTTGATCGTGTTCGAGGGCTCATGAGTTGTGCACCCCTTTTTGACCTTGAGACGCTTCCTGCGGCCGATCGTGAGCGTTATGGACCGGGTGCCTTTGCTCAGCATGCGCTTCAGGCTCGCCACTTGATCGAGAACGGTTCGACGTTTGTGATGGTTGCCAATGGGATGCCTTGGGACAACCATGTGTTTCAGCACGAGATGCATCAGATGCTCGTGCCTGAATTGGATAACGTGCTATATCAGTTGGTGACGGATTTAGAGCAGCGGGGGATGCTTGAAGATACGCTTGTGATCGCCATGGGTGAGTTTGGTCGGACCCCTTGGCTCAATGAGGCTCGAGGTCGCGATCATTACTCGAAGGCTTGGAGTATGGCGATGGCTGGTGGAGGGATTCGCGGAGGGGTGGTCGTTGGGGGTACCGACCCGATGGGTTTTGAGGTGACTGAAAACGCGATCGACAATCGCCGGTTGTTCGCAACGATTTTCAAGGCGCTTGGGATCGATGCGAAGGAGCAGTATGATTTGCCGGACTTACCGACCTTCCACCGTGTCGAGGGGAATGTGCAGCCTATCGATGAACTATTGATCGGCTGATCGATCGGAACTTTTGGAGCGATGATGCAAAAGACACTCACACGGATCCACGATTTGAAGCTTCCGACGGCGATTCTTGGAGCCTGTTTGCTTGAGGACCAAAACGAGATGGTCGCAGCTTGCATGGATGGCATCTACCGAGTTGACCTGAGCGGCAAATCGCATCAACGGATTGCGGAGCATGAGAGTTACGTCAGTTCGGCAGTGTTCCTACCCGCGGCTCGGATGTTTGTCACGGGTGGATACGATGGCAAGCTCAAGTGGTTTTCGGCGCAGGACAATGCGTTGATTCGCGAGCAAAAGGTTCATTCCTTTTGGTCGTGGGATTTGGCTGCGAGCGCCGACGGGCGTTGGTTGGCAAGTGTCACCGGGCAGTATTTGGCGGGCGACTACAGGTACGCACCGGCCAAGGAGGCGGAGCCTTCGGTCAGGATTCTCGATGCTTCTGATGGCCGCGTCGTTTACAGTCTACCGCATACACCTTCGGTGCAATCGGTGGTTTTCAGTCACGATAGCCAATGGGTTGCGGCTGGGAATCTGATGGGTCAAGTTCGGGTTTGGGAAGTGGCAAGTGGCGTTGAGGTCGGCGGATTTGAAACGAAGGACTTCACCAGTTGGGGGATCATCAAGAGCCACTGCTATCTCGGTGGGATTTTCGCCATGGAGTTTACACCTGACAATCAGGAGTTGATCGTTTGCGGGATGGGTGATATGCGGGACCCTATGGCGGGCAATGGCAAGCAGTTATGGCAGCGCTGGAATTGGAAAGAGTCCAAGATTGTTTCGCAAACGCTTGATAAGCAATCTGGCGAGGGGCTCATGGAAGCGCTTTGCATGCATCCTGCCCAAGACAGTTTTGTCATGGGGGGACGATTGCGGGGCGGGGACTGGAACGGTGCTCTTTTCGATCTAGCGAGCGGCGAGCGTCTCGGGACGATCAAATCGGGATATCGCATCACCGAGTTTCTTTTTAATGAGCGAGGTGAGTTGATTGTTGTGGGTGGCCAAGGCCAACCTGGTAAAAACGACCAGGGCAAGTTTTCTGATTTTGGTCGCATTGAGGTCTACGAGATCAAGAGTTGATTCGAAAATTGGTTAGGGAGATCGAAGGATGTCGGAGTCGCAATCGGTAAGACGTTGGGAATACAAAACGGAATTGTTTCCGTTGGGCCGGGGTTGGGGGGGAGTTGGGGGGTTGAAATTTGATTCAGACGCATTCGATGCGACGTTGAATCGATTCGATAGTGAGGGTTGGGAGTTGCTCTCTTCCTCCACTGTCAATGTTGATGGGACGACGAACCTGATCGTGGCGATATTCAAGCGACCTAGGATCTGAGTCCTCTTTGGACCTTGAGTTGGAAGTCGGTCTTCGCGTTGTTTGTCGGGATTTTGGCCGCGGGTTTCGCAGCGGTGCTGATTCAGAGGGCCGTTTCGGGTTCTTTGGCGAGGCTTATTAAGGCGGGAGGACGGGGCTAACCCAGGATGTGTCATCGGGCTGGCCGGACTTCGGGACGGTGGGTGTTTCGGGAAGAACGAATTCGGAAACCCCTCGGGCGCTGTTGGGCAATTTGGCGAACACGGTGACTTCGCGGACATTCCGCGTACCGACTGGAAACGGGACGCTTCCATTTCTGGCGATGAAAGCCGACAGCGGGATCGAAACGGTTTTGCCTGCGGGTATGCCTGCGGGTTCCGAGGCGTAAAACTGGCTGCTGCGTCTGAACTTGTTGATCCCGATGGTCAGTTGGCTCCAGGACTCCGACGTGGGATTCCAGATGGAGATTGCTGGGACCAGTTTTTGTTGCCCTGGGTTTTTGGAATCTTGGACCCACAAACCATCGAGGCGTACGCGCGCATCGAGGGCCGGTTCGGTCATTGGCTTGGACAAAAAGAACAGAACGATCGCCGAGCCGACAGGGATCAGGATTGCTCCCAGGATCAAAACGGTCAATCCGAGTCGGTTCAAGCGGATCCCAGGATGCTTCGACAAACCATTGGCTCCAGGTATGGCGGTGGGTTAAATATCGGCCTGCAAGGCTTTTGGGCAGGCTCGTGGGCTGCGGATTACTATCCTCGGTAGTCAACGGATGTCAACGCTCAGGGGGCTTTGGCCGTGAGGATTGGGGTCATAAAGGCAAGAGTCGGGAAGGCAGAAAGCCGGGAAGACATAAGGCCGGGAAACACAGAGTCACAGAGAGCACAGAGCCGGGAAGGCAGAAAGCCGGGAAGACATAAGGCCGGGAAACACAGAGTCACAGAGAACACAGAGAGAAAAATCGCGATGGTGGGGGCATGCTTGGGAGTTGACGACTCCTGCAAAGACTTGCAATGGACGGTTTTGGATGCTACCGTATGAAGTAGGTTGCAAGCGAAGAAAAGGGAGGAAATCCCCAGGAAACGTAGGTTTTTCGACGTTCAATCCGTGTGATTATCCCTTCGTTCGCAATCTCTGAGCAATCAGTTCGCCGTCCGTTCGCAAACCGTTCACTGCCACCGAACTCTGTGTCAAAAATCTCCCGCGAACCGCTTGCCGATTCTTTAGTACAAATCGAATTGGATTTTCTTGCGCAAGCCTTGGGGGCGCAAGCCTTAGGGGAGGCGACGAGTTTAAGGTCTTTGTTGATCGAGCGGGAAAAAACGTTGGGTATTGGACCTGAGAGTTCTTTAGCTGGACAGATCGAGTCGGCAATGGCGCATGCAAGGACGATGATCGAGTCGCCCGTGTGCCCCATCGTCGCGGTTTTGGGGATGCTCAACGCGGGCAAAAGTTCCTTGGTCGCAACGTTCCTATCTACATCGATGGGCACTGGTGCAGGACGCGTCTTGATCGGGTCGGCCAACACCGAGGGAACGCACCGCTTCGTGCTATGGCTTCCGGAATCCTGGAGGAGCAATTCGGTCATCTGGGGGTTTTTATCGAAACGTTTGACTGAGGTCTTTGGGTGTGAGCCGGAGGAACTTGCTGAGCGTCCTGAGCAAGCCGCCGAGCAGTACAACGATCTTTCGATGCGTCAGGTGCTCGATGCTTCCGGGCAGCTTGTGACAAGAAGTGCTTTGGAGGTTCCTTTGGTGGCAAGCGATCCGCAACTGGATCGGTTGGGGATTGCGCTTATGGACTGTCCCGATGTGCAAACCGGGTTGATGTCTGGTTGGCATTCCGAGCCCGATGCATCGCGCACCACGCGTTTGGATGAACTTTCGATGGCCGCATCCCAAGCCCGTTTTGTGGTGCTTGAACGCTCTGCTTTGGTCTGTAGCGCCTACATTGTGGTGTTGCCTGCCAATGCGATGCATGATCAGACGGTCAGTCGTCTGTTGAAAATGCTCGAGGCCAAGATGCCGCATGTGCAACGGATCTTGGCCGTCAATCGTGTACCGCGAAAATACGAGTCCTTAGAGATTTCGCATGAGATGCGTACCTTGTACGGTTTTTCCAATCCCAGCCGTATTTACATGGCTTATCATTTCGAGGGCCCGCAGAGGCGGGAAAAACTCCAGTGCGTTCCAAGCGAAATATCCGATCGAAACGATACGCATTTACCCGCGTTTTATAGGATTGACCAAGTCCCAGTGCCCCAGCCTCCCGCTCCGGTCGACGATGCGGCTTGGATGCTACGGCTCGGAGAGCAGTTGCAGGGCAATGCGTTGCTTTCCGACGCGATCGATTCGTCCTTGACGAATCTCAAGATCGCGATGGTTCGGGGGTTGCAAACCGCCAGGGATTGGATTGCCGAGAGCAATGGTCGCCTTGCGGCCGTCCACCGCATCATCGCTCAGGCTTGTTTGGATTTTTCCCTCGATCCTGAAGCGTCGGTAAGCCAACCGAAGATCCGATTGCAGGCTTCCCGGCAGGTCGTCGAGCAGATCGCCGAATCGCTCGAGCGGACGGCACCGTGGTGGGCCAAACCTGGTCGGTGGATGCAGCGATTGGCGCAAGCCAGCAAGGACTCCGTCGGGTATGCTACGTCGTGGATGAAGATGCCCAGTTGGATGATCGATCGTGGAAACACGGTCGGGCAATGGGCGCGCAGCCGGCTTCAGCGAGGCGAGGGTGGCAAGGTGGTCACTGCCGATGTTTTGGTCGATGCGTTGGCCAAAAGCGATCGCGCCGGGATCTTGGGCCTTGATCAGCGAGGGTTCCAACGGGAACGCATTCGCGAGGCTTGCCAGCAGGCCATCGAGCGGTTCCAGGCCGAGAGTTCCACCCAGTTGGATCCCGAGCAGGTCGATCGGCTGACGGCGAAACTTTGGGAGCAGATGCCGATGGGCAAGCGGATCCTCAGTGGCGTGGCTCCTGCGGGGATCCTTTTTGCGCCTTTGCTTGCAGTGATTATGATCCCGTTGGATTTTGGCGGTTCGTCGGTATTGGTTTTTGCATCGCTTAAGGAATTGCTGTTTGCAAGCGCAGCGGGTTTTGGGTTGATGCTGGCAACTGGAGACGGCATGCCTCAATTGGCCGAGTCGGAATCGGCTTGGCAGCAGCTATCGGATTTGGTTGCCGTAGTGACCGATCAACTTGGACTTGTGCGCAAGACGGCCAGTGATCCGACCGAAGTGACGCTAGGTCCCACCGTACGGAAATTGGCACCCAGCGCGATTGGGGCGAATCGTCAGCCGACGGTTTGTATTCAGGGGGTTCCATCGGCCGAGCGTTCGTCGCAAGTTCCGGCTTGGGAGTCCTTGTCGAGTGGGTTGGATCGATTGCAGCAGACTCATCAACAAACCAGCAGAGGCCCGACCGCCAGAAGCGGTCAAGGAGAGGTTCACTAGCGATGGAAGATCCCATGCATATGGTCGAGCGGATCGAGTTTGCCGCCCAGCAGTTGCTCGGCTCTCATCCGGTACGAATTCAGATCACCCGATGGTGCGAGGAGTTTCGCCAAGCGGCCAACGATATCCTGCATGACCGAGGGGTATCCTTGCCGTGCATTGGAGTCATCGGTGCTAAGGGTCAGGGGAAGACTTGGGTTGTAAGGCAGTTGATGCTTGACCCGGCGATCGCTCAGCTATTGCCAAGTGGGGTGCTGGCTAAAGAGGCGACGACCAAACTCCATTGGATCGGACCAGTGGCACCCGATGCTCTGGATGCGAGTCGCGAATCCTATCTGGCTTGTCCCGTCCAAGGCATGCTTGATTTTCAGAGGCCCTACATGGTGCTCGACACTCCGGGTTATACCGACGAGGATCCGATGGCAGCGGCCATAGCCAAGGAGGCCATGAGTTTGGCTCCGATCAAAATACTCGTTGCGCGGCGCGATCAGCTCCGCAGCGCCATCCATGTGCAACTGGCGGCTTTGACGGAGGGTTCGGTATGTTTGCCGATAATCACCTGCGTTCCGCAGAGCGAAACGAGCCCCACCCAGGGGCGTGCCAACAGCCTTCAGCGCGACATCGAATGGTACACCGCGGCGTTGAGTTCCAGCGCGCCTGGGACCCGGTTCCTCGAGTCGGTGCTTGTCCCGGACTTTGAAGCCACGGGGGAAGAGGCGAGCATTTCAAAGCAACTTCAAAACGATCTGATTGCAAGGCTCGCTCACGAGGATCTCAAGGTTGCATCGGCGACCAAATCGGTGCGATTAAGGAGTGCCAGCGAACGGCTTGGGCATCGGGTTTCGGAGGCCATCGCGACCCAGGTCCCACAGCTTTCCTCGGCGATCGCTCAGTTGGCATCCACGGCTGATTCTTTGCCGAGCCAAGCCATTGAGATGGTGCTCGGATCGAAGCATGTCTTGCGCAATGCGATCCGGGACCGCATTCGCGGAGAGTTGATTTCCTCGACGGGCTTGTTTTGGTTTCCCTACCGAACGCTCTTGGGTGTACTGGGTTTCACGCATGGTGCATGGGATCGTTTGATTCTTTCGATGACGGGGAGTTTGCCGTCGATTTTCGGAACCTTTGTGACTTGGGCCAAAAACGTTAGCAGCACGCGTCAGGCGCATCAGGAGTTGCAGGATGGGATCAAGGAGTACTTGAACCAGCAGATCCAGGATCGATTGCTTCCTGCTCAGCAGGAGTTCTATCGTGCGATCGATCGGATTGGTGGGTCGAGCCGAGACCCGGTCCGCGATTCGCACCGGGTCGACTCTGGTCTTCGGATCCGAATCAGTGGCATCGATGCTTTGCAGGTCCAAGCCCGAGGTGTTTTTGACGAAACGCTCCATAAGTACCGCATACCGCGATGGCTTTTGCAGTTGCTTGGGTTTGGTGCGACATTGGTGTTTTGGTTGCTCATGGCAGGACCGATCATCGCGATCTACAGGCAGTATTTTTTGGCGACGATGAACGCTTGGAGCGACGGGACGAAGGATCTATCGGAGTTCCCGAGTCCCAAGGCGACGATGATGCTCACGGCGTTTGGGATCTCGACACTTCCGGTGCTGCTAATAGCGATGCTGGTGATGGGATGGTTCCAGCGTGCCAAGCGTCTCGATGCGATTGCTGAGGAGATTTATTCGGCGGAGTTGCAGAAAGTCGAGGCGCTCAAGCGTGACGGGACGATTCGACTCTACTACGACGATCCATTGCTTCAAAACGCTGAGTATCTGACTTCGCTCTAGTGCGTCTCGGGCTCTGGCTCGGGTTTAGGGATGTGTCCGAATCGGGTTGCAGCCCAGCAGGCCGCACCGATTGCACCGGCATCGTCCCCTAGCTCGGCGAGTTTGATTTTGTAGATGTCTTGGTAGCATTCGAGGACATTTTCAGCGACGACTTTTTTGACTTCCTCGAGGTAGAGTTGGTTCAGAGCCTCTACCAATCCGCCCCCTAAGAGGATCACATCGGGGGTCAGCATGTGGATGAGGTTCACAGCCGCATAGCCGATGGTACGCGCGGCCCTACGGACGACGATTTCGACCTGTTCGTCTCCTCCTTTGATCGACGCGGCAAGGACTTTGCTGCGGATTTCCGCGATATCGGAACCGGCGAGTTTAGCCAGCACCGGAGCTTCGTTGCGAAAGGCGAGTTTGGCGCAATGCGAGGCGATCGCCAAACGGCTTGCTTCGCTTTCTAGGGTTCCACCCATGGGTGTCCCGCTGGTGTGTTCGCTTGAGGAAATTTTCGTATGGCCGATCTCCATTCCTGTATGGGACCTACCTCGCAAAATCTGGCCTTCGTAGACAAATCCACCACCGATGCCGGTGCCTGGAAAAATCCCTGCGACGCTGTGGGCATTGCGTGCGGCTCCAGAGACATATTCTCCGTAGACTCCTGCATCGACGTCGTTGAGAACTGCGACGGGTCGTCCAAAGGCCTCTTCGAGATGCTTGGCCAAGGGGACATTTTTCCACTTGAGATTCACCGCCAGGTGGACGATTCCTTTTTCCATGTCGACTGGACCAGGGCAGCCGATCCCGATGCATTGGACTCGTTCGGGCTCGACGCTGGCTTTGACGAGTGTTTCGCGGATCAGTTCGATGACTCGGGTGATTCCGGCCTGACCGCCGTCGGATCCCTTGGTTTTCTTTCGCTCGCGGAATAAGACCTTCTTTTTGTGGTCCATCAAGACGCAAAGCATCTTGGTGCCACCCAGATCAAAACCGCAGTAGATGTTCTCGCTCATGGCATTCACGAAGGGACTCGAGTAACCTCAAAACAAAAAAGTATTTCTTGATGGCGATTATACCCTCAATCGATTTTTGGGTTGGGTACAATACAAGTCCGCGTAGAAGCTTTCGCGGATTTGATCCCTCCTGTATCCCACAATTTGAAACGCATCCCATGACGATGACCTTTCTGCTTCGTAAACCGTTGGCCAACGTATCTCGAAGGATTGCTTTGTGCCTGCTGACCTGCTCAGCCCTCGACGTCACTGTACTGGCTCAGAGAGAACTCAAAGACATCCCGGTTCCGAATGCAGAGGTGGAGAAAGCCACCTTCGTGGTTGACGAAGGTTGGCAAGCGGAACTTTACGCAGGGGATCCTGCGATGGCCAAGCCCATCCACATGAACTTCGATAACCACGGCAGGCTTTGGATCGCCTCGAGCGAGACCTATCCACAGATCAAGCCGGGTGAGCCTTCGAATGACAAAATCATCATCCTTGAAGACTCCGACAAGGATGGTAAGGCCGATCGGACCATCGTCTTTGCCGACGGGCTTCTGATCCCGACCGGAGTGCTCCCTGCAAACGACGGCGACAAGGCCAGTGCTTACGTGGTCAACAGCGACCAACTGCTGTATCTCAGGGACACCGACGGCGACCTTGTAGCTGACGAAAAGAAAGTCGTTTTGGCAGGATTCGGTACCGAGGACACCCACCACTTGCTCCACTCCTTGCGATGGGGCCATGACGGTTGGATCTACATGAACCAATCGATCTATATCCACTCCCACATCGAAACGCCTTGGGGGGTCGAACGCCTCAACGGCGGAGGCATCTGGCGATTCCACCCCGAGACCAAACGTCTGGAAATCGTGGTCCGCGGATTTGTCAATCCATGGGGCGTCCACTTTGATCGCTACGGGCAAATGTTCGCAACCGATGGTGCTTATGGGGAAGGGATCAACTACGCCTTTGAGGGGAGTGTCTTTGTTACGGCCGTCGGAGCAAAACGTCTCATGACCGGTCTGAATCCAGGCAGTCCCAAACACTGCGGGTTGGAGATTCTCTCGGGAAGTCACTGGCCTGATGCGATCCGTGGTTCCATGGTCACCAACGACTTTCGAGCCCACCGAGTCTGCCGTTTCCAAGTCACCGAGGATCGATCGGGATACGAATCGGTTCAGCAGGCCGAATTGATCAAAACCCCTCACGTTGCATTCCGTCCGATCGATGCCAAACAAGGACTCGATGGGGCGTTGTACATCGCGGACTGGTACAATCCGATCATCCAGCACGGCGAAGTCGATTTCCGCGATCCACGTCGCGATCGTACGCATGGGCGAATCTGGAGGCTGACACACAAAGACCAAAAACCGGTTATCAACCAGCCCATCACCGCCAAGGACAGCGTCGAAAGGAATCTTGAACGCCTAGCCGATGACGCCGATTTGGTCCGCCTCTTTGCAGGCCAATCCCTACGCCAGCAGATTCTCAGTTCCGGACCTGCCAGAGCGAGTTTTGATGCGTATGTCCAAAAGGTGGCCAAAGACCCAGCCCGAGGTCTAGAGCAACTCGAACTCTCTTGGGTTCTCGAGGGTTTAGGTAACTTTGATCCCCCACTGCAAAAGTCCCTCTTCGAGTCGACCGATGGGCGGCTTCGCGCAGCATATACCCACCAGATCGCTAACCAAATCCGATGGGTCAAAACCAGCCAGTTCGATTCGCTCGATGCATCGCAGATCGGACAGTGGACCGCTCTTGGAAAACGCCTGGTCCAAGACGACCATCCCCGCGTGCGGCTCGAGGCCGTCCGGCTCTTGGCCCAGTTGCCTAGCGTTGATGCGGCCCAAGCCGCCTGCTTGGCCCTGCAAAGACCTATGGATCGATTCCTCGATTTTGCTTTGTGGCAAACCATGAGAGATCTCTCGAGCGTGTGGTTGCCGGAATTTCGAGCCGGCAAATTCCGCTTCAGCAATGATCCCGCGTCGATCGCTTTTGCCCTGAAGGCTGCAGAGGATCCCAGCACCATCGATGCGGTTCTGAAGATGCTCGACGAAAAAATCACCAGCGATGCTCCTGCGAACGCTCAAGCTGCCCGTTCGACGATGGCGATTCTCGTCGCCGAGCTGGGCAACGGAGCGCAGCAGGCCAAATTGATCGATCGGCTGATCGACCCGGTTGCCCCAACTACCTTGCCTGATGAAGCCCTTCGCGGGCAGCTTTTGCAAGCCATTCTCGATGCTTCGTTGCGACGCAAGGAAGCGTTAGCCATTGAGCCAGCGACCGCAGTCGCCTTGACCAAATTAGCCGAGCAAGCCATCGCGAAAGACAAAAACAGCGAGTCGTTGGCTCCAGCCGACTTGGGTCTCGTCGCACTTCGCACGCTCGGACCTTGGCGTATCGCCGGGACCCGAGCGCGTATCGAAGCGATCAGTCAGGATGCCTCGAGCACCTCGGCTGTCCGTGTCGCGGCCCTTCGGAGTGTAGCCAATTTTGGGGATGACGCGGCCAAGAACCTTTTGGCTCAACTGACGCAAGATGCCAGCACGGACGTAGCGATCGCAGCGATGGAAGGACAAGCCGACACGAACCTCGGCGCGGCCTCCAAGTCCTTGATCGGACGGTTGGTCTCGGACCCGTCAGGCGCTGAGTCCTTGAGCAACGCAGCGGCCGGATTCCTAGGTCGAAAAGACGGCGCGGCGAGCTTGTTGGCTGCCCTCCAAGGTGTCTCGGTCGATGCCTCGGCCGCGCGGCAATTGAAATCCGCACTGCGAAAAATGAATGCCGGCGGAGATCTGATCAAGGCCATCGATGCGGCAGGGAAGCTCGAAGAGAACCGATGGGTTCTGAGCGACGAACTCCGCAACAAATGGCTCGAACTGGCTCAAACCCAGGGCGATCCTGTCCAAGGAGAATGGATTTACCGACGCAGCGAACTCCAATGCATCCAATGCCACAAAATCGGTGGGGTTGGAGGTCTAGTCGGTCCGGATCTGACGAGCATCGGGGCCCAAGCTCCAGCGGATTACTTGCTCGAATCGCTTTTGAATCCAGCCGCCAAGGTCAAGGAGGGCTACAACGCGAAACTCGTTCGCACCGAGAACGACGAAGTCCTCGCGGGCATCCCCGTTCGCGAATCGGATAGCGAAGTCGTTCTGCGGCTTGCTGACGGCAAAGAAGTCACCATCAAAAAAGATGAGATCCAAGATATCAAAGAGTCTCGCTCGCTCATGCCCGACGGGTTGCTCGATTCACTCACCCAAGCCGAAGCGATCCATCTTTTGCGATTCATCACCGAGATGGGGAAGATCGATGGCAAGATGCTCGTTGCCCTCGACGGTGCAGTACGGCAATGGGAGGCGCTCCAGTGGACCGAAAAAGCGCACGTGCTGTTCAATCGTACCAGCCTCGATTCGATCGTCGGCGACCAGTCGAACTTCACGTGGCAACTCCATCCAGCTTTGGTTTCCGGGAGCGTTCCCATGCGGTCGTTGGCCACGTTCCGACCTCACCCTGGTGTGCCTAACCATACGTTCTTACGGACCAA
>Ga0208085_1000259_pt1 | contig 20376 bp, 13 predicted proteins | sample LakMenEpi21Jun10_FD_150721 | JGI IMG/M metagenome (GOLD analysis project Ga0208085, IMG submission 150721) | Freshwater microbial communities from Lake Mendota, WI - 21JUN2010 deep hole epilimnion (SPAdes) | ecosystem: Environmental > Aquatic > Freshwater > Lentic | place: Lake Mendota, Madison...
AAGGTGCCAGGCACCAGGCAGACCGCCGCGAAATGCTGGCAAACCAGGCTGAAACCGCCCGGCCAAAGGTGCCAGGCACCGGGCAGACCGGCCGATCGGACAGATCGGACAGATCGGACAGATCGGACAGATCGGACAGATCGGACAGATCGGACAGATCGGACAGATCGGACGGAGTGGTGCGGGCGAATTTCGGGGCTTTGTCGGCCATCGGCCGATGGCTTCGTTGTATCATGTACTGATTGGCTTTTTCGACACTCCCGCGTGGTACTGGAGGCTCCATCGTGCTACGAAATTGGTTGTTCGCGCTTCGGTTCGTTGCGAATCGAGTCCTTTTGGCCGGTATCCTGGGGGCCTGGGGTCCTTCGATCGGCCTTGCGCAATCGACGGGTGCCTTCATCCCTGCTTCGCAAGGCCCACCTTTGCTCAGTGTTTCGGCCCAAGAGTCGATCACTCTGCAACCGGTGGCCATCCAATTGCGTGCGGCGTTTCGAGTCGAGGACCGGGAGGCTCAGCAGGCCGTCGTCGCGTTGCGAGAGCACCGAGCAACGGTGGAGAAATCGCTTGCTGAATTAGGCCGCAGCGATGGAGCTTACCGTTGGACCGTCCCGGTCTTGAACCATACGGTCCCGTTTGTCGAGAACCCAGAATCGGCCCGAATGTGGATGCGTCGTCAAGCGGCACAAATGCAGGTGAACAATCCGCAAATGAAGGGCCGTCTGCGCGAAATGCTCTTGCAGGAAGAGGAGGAGCTCGACGGGGAATCCGAGCCCCTTCCGATGATCCATTCGGCGAGCAATCGGTTGATTGCCGAGTGGCCTATTGCCGATTCGAATCTCGACAGCAGTGCGGAGTTCGGTGCGAAACTTCGGCGGCTTGCACAAGCCAAAGAGTTCCGCGGGACGAAGCTTCGGGTTCAATTGACCGAAGAAGAACTCGAGCAGATCATGCCTCTGATGGGCGCGAGTGCTTATGCTTCCTCAACAAACCCCGGGGCGGCCAACAACGAAACCCAGGTCTTGTACGTGGGAGTCATGACCGAGGCCCAGGAAGCAGCCGCGCTGAAAAAATGTTTTGAGAAAGCCAAGGCTCAGGCTCAGCGTCTGGCCGAGGCGGCTGGCAAGCAGCTAGGCGATGTCAAAATGATCAGTTCAACAATCCAGTCTTTGGCACCGAGTGTCAACAGCAACAGCCCGAGCTATATCAATGGAGTTCTGGTCAGTTCGCCTTACGGCGTTCAAGACGCACAGGAGAAAACAGAGCGCAGGACGCTTCAGGTCAATCCCAACGACCTAGTCCTTTCGGTCGGAGTTCAGGTCGGTTTTGAAATCCGATAGGCTCTTCGGGCGGCTAGCCACACTAGGCAGGCGACCGAGGCGAGGATTGCAAGGATAACCGCGGAGTGCTCGGGAGATGTCAGGAAGTGAGCCGGATGACTTGCGTCGATCGGTCCATGTCCAGCGTGTGCCAGAGGTGCCAAAGCACTGATTGCGGGCATATGGATCGCGGGCATATCGTTAGCTGCCATGTCGTTGAATGTCATGAAGTTGGCTATCCTGTGGTTATCGGCGGTCTCAGGCCTAGGAGTATCGGGCCTGGGGTCTCGGGGCTAGGTCGTTTTTCGCATCGAGTTTTTTGATAAGGATTATCGTACAATCCTTGGACTGTTGGCAGAACCCCGGAAGCGTTGAAAACCGAGAATACCATCGATGGAACCTTCGCCGATCGAAGAATCTGTACCCTTAGCGGTCCCAATCCTCAAGAATCCTTGGCGACTTTCGTGGCTTTGGGTCGGTACCGCATTATGTGGACTGCTTAGTTTGGTTCTGTTTGTGCGGGCGTATCAAAACGAGGGGGAGTTGATCCAAATCGAGTTTGAGGAGGGGCATGGTTTGCAACCGGGCGAATCGCTTCGGTATCGCGGGATCGATGTTGGCCGAGTTGAAAAAATCGCCCTGCAGGAATCCGCTTTGCAAGTGCCTTCGACTGAGGATTCGACCAAGGGTCACCAAGGCCCAAAAATACAGGTTTCGGTACGATTGAATCCGACGGCAAGGCGCGTCGTGACAGACGGAACGAGTTTTTGGATTGCAAGGCCGATCGTCTCATTCGATTCGGTCCGTGGGCTCGACACGATCGTCGGGCCGAAGTATATCGCTATGGAGCCGGGGCCATCGACCAAGTACAACGTCAAGCTTTTTCAGGGACTTGAGTCAGCACCGCCGATTCGCCCCAAGGAGGGCTCGGTCGAGATTATCCTCGATTCGCCCAAACGCTATGGGCTCGACAGCGGCACTCCGATCCTTCACCGAGGATTTCACGTAGGGGATGTCTTGGCCGTAAGCCTTGCGAGCGATGCGAGAAGCGTGCTGGTGCGCTGTGCGATCGATCCGGAATACCACGAACTTGTTCGGAGCAACTCCAAGTTCTGGTTGCGGAGCGGTTGGCGAGTGAACTTAGGGATTACCGGACTGAAGCTTGAGGCCGACTCGTTGAGCGAGGTGCTTTATGGGGGTATCGAGTTTGCAACACCTAATTCGAAGGGCAAGGTCGTCGGAACAGGCGCTCATTTCATGCTCTATGAGAAACCCGAAGAGGAATGGAACGAATGGAAACCTTCGCTTCCCTACGGTGCGATTTGGGACAAGCTACAGCGGCAATCGCCAGTCAGTTACCGAACCAGTCTTGTATGGAAACAGAACTCATTTGGCTTTTCGGTGACCAAGCAAAAACTTGGCTGGGGATTGTTGCTCGATGACGGCATGCTCTTGTGCCGTGAGGATTTCGCGACCCTTTCGAAATCCGCGATCGAAAAATCTGGACAGCTCGAGGTTGCGGGAGTTTCTCAAGCGACCTTCGAGCCTATCGAGAGTTTACCGCTTTCCGACGGCAGCAAGGTGCTTGGTATCCGCTTGACTGCACAACCATCGATCAGCGAACCGTTACTGGACTCGCGGGAGTTTCTCAAGCCTATCGACAGCGCGCCTCAAGACTTGCTGATCATTGGATCGGAAACCGATCGATCGATTTTGGTCGACAGCAATCGGTTCGAGAAAAACGATCGAGGCCTGCGTCTTGAGGACGCTATCGAACTTCCTGACGAACTCGATGGAGCATTTGTCGTCGACGTGCAGCAAGGCCGTTGGCTAGGAGTATTGCGAAGGGAATCCCGTGGTTGGCTTATTGCTCTACGGGCACCTCTTCAATGAGGGTTTCTTAATGTTTTAAAGCATCCCCACCGTTGACAGCTTTGTATAGAATGATGACGTTGTAAACAAACTTGCAATGCTCGGTCCGAGTCGAATTTGCCGCTAGAGTCACATCCCAGGAGCAGTTTACGTGTCGAGACGCATTCAAGGAAAGGTCGTTGAGGTTGGTGCCAACGGAGACTTGATCACGGACATCGCGCCCAAGGATTGGAGGGACATCCCTCGTTCGAGCGAGACTCGAGTGAAGGTTGACCAGGAGCACGAGACGGTTGGGATTTTCGGCAACGACCACGGGCAACCTGCCATGACCCTTATTGCGATCGCCGATGGGGAGAGTCCGCTGAAGCTTCATTTGGTCGACGACTCTGCTTCGATCATGTTGGGTGTACGATCCGGTGCGAGTGTCGAGGTTTGTTGGTAGCCAAGCCCGGAGATGACTGGGGGTCACCTGAGATCACTCTGGGAGGAGAAACACCGCGCTGGTGCGTGCCGGTAGAGTCAGGCTCGCACCGGCTTGAGCCCCAGCGTTGTTTTGGGGCTTTTGCGTGTCGGGAAGACTTGGGGCGAGGTTGGAGGCTTCGACCTGGACTGTCAGCCGATTCGATCCACCTAACAGATCGTCGCATTGAAACGACCAACCTTTTTGGATCGCTTGGCTGGGCAATCTCTGGGTATCGAACTCGATCGTGGCAGGCTCGGTATCGTTGTTCAATACGACGATGAGCGTCTGGCGATCGCTTACTCTTGCATAAGCATATTGCTGTTCGGCATCGAGCAAATCGAGCGACTCACCTACTGCAAGTGCTGGATATTTCTTACGTAAAGCGCCGAGATTTGCGATATGTTTCCATACGGCCTGTTCGGACGGTTCGCGACCTGTTGGGTCGAATGCATTGCGAGCATCCCCTGGAAAGCCGCCGGGGAAATCTCTTCGATTGTCTGGGTCCTCTCCGCCGGGCATGGCCAATTCATCGCCGTAGTAGAGGATTGGCGTACCGCGGCTGGTCATCATCAGGGTCATCGCCGATTGGAGCCCTTGGAGCGTGGCACCTTTTTCATGCATGAAACGGGGCATGTCGTGGACACCGATGAACGTTGCCAAACGGTTCGCATCGGCATAGATCCAGTCCCTGGCGAACATCTGATGGACCTCCCGCAGTGCCTTGCCCTTGGCAAATGCGTTTCGGATCGGAGTGAAAAGCCCAAAGTCAAAAAGGGTATCGATTTGCGTATCGATTTGGTCGTGACCCCGCCGGCCACCTTGGTAGTAGGCAACCAGCACTGGGTCTGAGTCGTACAGTTCGCCGAGGACTTTGGTATCTGGGAATTCCCGTTTGACCTCGCTGGCCCAGTGCTCCCAAAAACGGCGAGGCACATGGGGTAGGGTGTCCATACGGATCGCATCATAGCCGGCCACACCGAGCCACCAGATCGAGTGTTGGATCAAGTACTTGGCGACTTCGGGATCGTCCTGGTTTAGATCTGGAAGCACATCAGCGAACCATCCATCGAGGTTCAGTTGTTGGGTTTGTCGGGTGGCTCTTGGATTCATCGCCGTCCATTTTTGCCAATTGTTCTTCGGATGCTTAGCCGCCGTGCCGTTCCACCACGTTGGAGTCGGTGGATCTAGGACCCAAGGGTGGTAGGGACCGGTGTGGTTTGCGACTTGATCCTGGATGACCTTCAGGCCCCTTTGGTGCGATTGGGCGATCCATGATTGGAGTTCCCCGAGCGTTCCGAAATGTTCATCGACCGCATAAAGATCGATTGCACCGTAGCCATGGTATCCTGTGGTCGGCACACGCTCGGATTGACCGGGCTCAGGATGGAGTTCTTTGAGGTCTGGAGCGTCGTTGTTGTCGTAGATAGGAGTCGTCCAGATCGCGGTGGCTCCTAAGCTTTGGATGTAATCGAGTTTGCTCGAGATGCCTTGGATATCACCACCGTGATAGAACCGCGATTTATTTCGGTCGTAGAGCTCTGGTGATTTTGTCGTGCGATTGTTCGCAGGATTGCCATCGCAGAATCGGTCTGGCATGAGGAAATAGATGAAGTCCTCGGGGCCGAATCCTTGGGGGCGATGCACCGGGGGTTCGAGGACTTCCCAAGTCCAGGCCGTTCGTTGCGGGTTTGTCGTCGGGTTCTGTTGGGACGATTGGGACAATTGGGGCAATCGGGACAATTCGAATTGGACCGGACCGGGTTTGCAATCCGGGGCGATATGCAGATCGGCAAAGAGGAAATGCCCGTTCTGACTGGCCTTGAGATTCGTAAACTGCAGTCCCTGACGATCCGCAGTCAAGACAAGATCCTTGCTGAGCCCCTGTCCTGTCAGGAGCAACCGGATGGGATTGGCGCTCGAGCCGGTCCACCAGGAGGGCGGATCGACTTTTGTAACGACCAAACGATCCTCGAGAGGTTGCGTATTGGGCTCGGAAGCACTCGCCGATTCGGCTCGGCTTGGTGTTTGGGCTTGGGCTTGGGCTTGGGCTTGCACATGCATGGGCACTTGCACGGGCAAGATCAAGCTAGCGATCAGCAAAAGCAGTTTTTGCGAGCTGCAGATCCGTGGGCCCAAGGCCCTATATTTTTGAGACATGAAAACCTGGGAACCCTATGGAGATGCAAACGACGCACAAAAACCCACCGGACCGATTATACTAGATGCCGCCGGCGAACCGAACAACCTAGCCGACACCCTGCCCCGTCTCTTCCCCTCGCGATAACCCCCTAGTCTCAAGACGTCTTGTGTGATGAGCATGAGTCTGATGAATATGAGCAAATCTCCTATGCAACGATCGATGAAAGCCGTCCGTATCTCCAGCATGTTCCTCAGCACCGTGGTGGCTTGTGGGACGATCAGCGACACATTGGCCGACAACTGGCCGCAGTGGCGTGGACCTAAAAACGATGGGGTATCGAATGAAAAAAACATCGCAACCCAGTGGACTACCAAGGAGAACGTTCTGTGGCGTTGCGAGTTGCCAGGTCAAGCTGGAGCGACGCCCGTGGTTTGGAACGAACGGATTTTTCTTACCAGTGCCCAAGGAGACGATCTGGTTCTCATGGCTGTGAGCACCAAGGATGGAAAGCCGTTGTGGCAGCAGAAGGTCGGATCGGGCAATCAAGACGCCCGGGCTGGCGAGGGCAACTCGGCTTCTCCTTCCCCGAGCACCGATGGCAAGCATGTTTGGTGTTTCTTCGGAACTGGCATCCTGGCTTGTTTTACCGTCGATGGCCAACCGGTTTGGAAGATCGACGTGAACGAGCGTTATGGCAAGCTCGACATTCAATTCGGGATGACCAGCACTCCGGTGCTCGATGGAGAGGCGCTTTACCTTCAACTGCTCCATGGTCCGATGCGCCGCGACGACAACACCCGGACGGGCAAGGTCATCAAACTCGACAAGAAAACCGGCGATACGATCTGGTCGATCGACCGGGTGACCCAAGCCGAATTCGAGTGCAAGCACTCGTATGCATCCCCTTTTATCTATCGGGATGGGAAACAGGAATTTCTCGTCGTACACGGTGCCGACTGCACCACCGGTCACCAGCTTGCCGACGGCAAGGAGTTGTGGCGATTCGGTGAGCTCAATGGGCCGACGAAAATCAATCCGAAACAGAATGATCCCACCTTTCGATTCGTCGCATCCCCGCTGGTGATCCCCGGCTCGATCATCCTGCCGACGGCTAAGGAGGGACCGATGGTGGCGCTGAAGGTCAACGCGTCCTTGCAGGGCAACAGCTCTGAAAAGTCGGATGTCGTGGCTTGGAACCTGCCACGCACACCCGATGTCTCGATCCCCTTGGTTGTCGATGGACTTGTGTATGTATTGCACAAGGATGGCAAGCTCCAGTGTTTGGATCATCAAACAGGGGAGGAAATCTATTTCCAACGAACCTACACTGGCCAGCATCGCTCGAGTCCCACCTATGCGGATGGACATATCTACTTCGCATCCAATGACGGCCATTGCACAGTGGTCAAGGCCGGCAGGGATTTCCAAATCGTTTCGACGATCCCGATGGGCGAAGCGATCACTGCATCGCCTGTGGTCGCCGACGGAGTCCTTTACATCCGGTCCTACCAAGCTCTCTACGCGATCAAAAAGTAACTTTGGCAAAAAGTAACTTTGGCAAAAAGTAACTTTGGCAAAAAGTAGCTTTGGTAAGGAGAGAGCCCGCGAATCGAATCGAACCTGTTTTTTCGATTATACTCCTACCTCCTGCTCCTTTTCACGCAACTTCCCGCTATCTTCCCGCTATCTTCCCTGCATCTTCCCTGCATCTTCTCCGCAACTTCCCCGCACTCGGAATCAGCCCATGGACAGACTTACCCCCGCCGACCTGGACCAGCAATCCGAGGGCCAGCAACCATGGTGGAAAGGTTTGACGTCTTACCACTGGTTCGTCTTTGCCATGGCCTCGATGGCTTGGGTCTTCGATTGCTTGGACCAACAAGTCTTCATCCTGGCTCGTCAGGATGCACTCAAAGCGCTCCTGCCCAAAACGACGGAAACTTCGATTGTAACGCAGTATGCTGCGTATTCGACCTCGGTATTCATGATCGGTTGGGCGACTGGTGGTCTGATTTTCGGGGCAGTTGGCGATCGGATCGGACGCGCTCGGACCTTGGCAATCACCGTGCTGATGTACTCGGTGTGTACAGGTCTAAGTGCTTTTTCGACTGGCTGGGTCGACTTTTTTATCTACCGCTTCATTACCGGTATGGGGGTCGGCGGTGTGTTTGGATTGGCAGTGGCCTTGGTCGCCGACAGTCTGCCCGAGCGTTCTAGAACACCCGCCTTAGGATTGCTTCAAGCCCTTTCGGCGATTGGCAATATCACCGCTGGACTGATGAGCATCGCCGTTGGCAAACTCGGTGCTGCAGGCACCATCGACCCGAGCCTCGGCTGGAAAATCATGTTCCTCTTTGGAGCCTTGCCCGCATTCTTGTGCGTGTTTATCCAATGGCGACTCAAAGAGCCTGAGAAGTGGGTCAGGGCACGAGAGGAAGGAAAGCTCACGGGGGTCAAGTTTGGTTCCTACAGCGAACTGCTCGGGGATACCAAGTGGCGCAAGTCGGCCATCGGTGGTTTGCTTCTGTGCATCGCGGGTGTGGTGGGTGTTTGGGGGATCGGTTTTTTCGCTCCCGAGCTGATCAATGGAGTGATCGAATTGAATATGAAAAAGGAGAATCCCGACGTCGAACCTGCGGTGATCAAATCCGCTCAATCGACGTTTCGCGGGATCAATGGCATCATCCAAAACACCGGTGCGTTCTTCGGAATGCTTGCCTTCACCTACTTGTGCCAACGCATCGGTCGCAAGAAAGCGTTCGCCATCGGATTCATCGCCGCGATGGGAGCGACCATTCTGTTTTTCCGGACCTTCGATGGCACCTGGTCCACGATCTGGCTTAGCGGCGTGATGGGTTTTTTCCAACTGGCTCTCTTTGCCGGCTTTGCGGTGTATTTGCCCGAGTTGTTCCCGACGCGGCTGCGGAGCACCGGCACGAGCTTTTGCTATAACGTCGGCCGCTATGTGGCTGCCTCGGGACCGATCACTCTCGGGGAGTTGCAAAAGGGATTGATACCTCAAGGAGCGACGGCGGAGGTCAAGCTCCAAGCCTTCCGCGATGCGTGCACCTACATGAGTGTCTTTTTCCTCATCGGCCTGATCGCACTTGTGTTCCTTCCCGAGACCAAAGATCGGCCATTGCCCGAGTGATCGCTAGGTGGCCGAAAGCCATCCTGGCAAGGTAGCTTCGAGGATCTCTCGTTCGGCTCGATACTCGTCGGTCCGAAGCGTTTCTTGAAGATGTTCTCGGAGCGGTCCTAGGATATCTTTGGGTAAGGCTTGGAACTCTGGGGTGTAGATCAAGTAAGAAAGTCGATGGCGAAACAGCCGTGTGTGTAGATCGAACTGCCGGAGCGAGCGATTCTGGGAGTCCCAGGGTCCTTGGCTAGCAAACACCTCGGTAAAGGAACTGGTCCCTTGCACGACTTGTTCAAGGGGTGATTCGTTGCGCATCAAAATGGCGTCGGCCAGCGAGCTTGCAGCGCTTTGAATGCGTCTTTGCGTGCTTTCGCTGCGATATCCTGAGTCTCGTCCGAGCGCTTGGTTCATCGAAACATCCATGGCGACGGCTTGGCGGGCTTCGTAATTGGCTTTGGTGATCAGATTATGGACGCGAATCTGGTGCTCGAGTACCATCAGTGCGACCAGGTCGCTATGGGGTTGGAGATGGAGTTTGGGCTGAACCCTTAAGGGCAATTCCGACCGGTTAGCACCCGCTTCGAGATCCATCTTTTGAGGGTCGCTTCGGTCCAAAGCAAATGCATTGCCCAGGTGGCGCATTTGTCCATGCGTACCGGTGACGTACCAGCCACCCCAACGCGTCTGAAAAAGGCTACGGTAATCGGTGGTGTAACTGCTTGTCCCTGTGCGAGGCCTGCCGGAGGCATCTGGATAAATCGAGCGGACTAGGTATCCAGGCACGTTTTCAGTGCGGCTTGTTGCATGGCAACTGAGGCACTGGCCTCGATCCCGCACCAATTGAACCCCCTGGCTAGCTTCTTTGTGGGGCGCGAAATCCAACGTGTAAAAAACGGCGCCCAGGTCCGGGTCGTTGGCCGCAAGCTCTAGAATGGAACTGCCCGGAACATAGCCGACGTAAACCGAATCGTTGAAATACAAAGCGCGCGGGTTCGACGGAGAGATCTTATGGATCTGCATACTCGTCTTGGAGAATACCAGCACTTGGGACTCAACGGGCACGTTGAGTTCTTTGAGCAATCCGGGCAGTACCCCGAATTGGGGGTCCTGAGGTAGAACGAGTTCGCCGCGTTGTATTTTTCGCTCCAAGAGAGCGACAGGATCCTTTGAAAGACTCTCGGAGTATCGGATGGGAGGCAGGTCGAAGCTATCCTGTCCGAGCGCATCGAGGGCTGTTGGGCCCGATAAAATCGCGGCACCTAACCAAAAACGGAGCATTCGCAGCATGGTCCTTACCCTCCCTATCGAGATTCGGTGATTTGCCCTGGGCGAACTTCTGGTCCGTGTGCTGTCCATGCATTGTATCGAAGCCGAGGCCTATCGATCCAATGGAATCCTTCGGAAAAGCCTTAAATGCAATGCGACGAATCGAAGCAGTTTCAGGCGGGGTCGTGCTGACCTTCCCATCCTAGAAGGTTCTTCGGCTATCCGGTGTACCCCGCGGTTTAAATCAGTGTGCGAAGAATTCTCGCAGCGGCTTGGGCGCCGAGGCTCGGCTCAAGTGCCGTGTGCGCGATGCCCGATACGACCCGAGTGATGTTGTGGTCGACCTTCGATTCGACGCTCCAGTCCTCTCCCTGGGCACTGGTGATGTAGATCGATAGTGTGCGATGTCCGCTCCCGGGTCGCTCCCCTACGATGTGCAGGATCTGCATCCGGCCTTCTCTGGAGCGAAACATTCTCTCGCCAATCCGATAGCCGGCCCGAACGCGTCCGGATCGGATGACCAATACATCAGGAGCCAATTTTTTGCCATCTTTCGCGAGCTCGTTTCGCAGATGATCGATGAGCTCTTTCGCCTGCTGGCTTGAACTGTTGGCCAATGCATTGAGTCCATCGGATAAAACCAAGATTGAGTCGTAGCGATCGGCGTGTTGGTCCCTTAATCGCTCCAGCTTGCGAACGGAATCCGGATGCAATTGCTCACCGGTAACAGGATGTAGGATATAGTCATTGCGATTGAGCGAAAGGGTTTGTATCGGAATCGCTCCTTGGATTGTCGTTTCGAAGCCTTCGGGTAGTTCCGCCCAGATGCACTTCTTTGCGTCTTCGTAAATTCGATGGATGTGCAGGTCTAAATCTTTGGGAAGGTCGGATATACCCTCTGCGTAGCCTTCGGAGATAAACACTCCTCGTTGACGAACCTGCGCGATGCGATCCTTGGCCTCGGCGAGAATCTCTCCGTCGGATCGCTCATCCGAGCGTCGTCGGCAGTAGGCCAGATACACCCAAGCTGGATCGCCAAAATGTTCGGTAGGCTGTCCTTGCGGATCGATCACGCCTAGTCGCTTATAAAAGTCCCACATCGCATCGTTGACACGATAACCAAATTTTTCACGGATCCGGACATGGTCGTGGTAGCCGGTCGTCAGGTATCCGAGCATGGGATCGATGCGGGTTGGCAAGGCCATTAAATATCCAGGATTCGCGGGCATGATTTGATCGATGCACCAACCCAAATCATCGAGTGTCACATCCATGTGAAGTGTCGTGCAAATATCCAGTCCGATCATCAAGCCGTGCAATTTACCCATGACGATGTCCTCGAGGCAACATCGCACGAGCTGTTCTCGATTGCGAAATACTTCTGGTCCGATGAAACCAGCAACGTCGTTGAGGTGAACCCATGGCTCGGAACTCTCACCGCGCTGTTGCCTGGACAGAGTCAATGCTTGGCTCAAGCTTCTCGCTAGTCCGTATTTGCGAGACTCATGGATGAGCATGTCGGTCCCAAACCCATGGCCATTGGTGAAATCGGCTCCTTGGCCCGTCTCGAAATACAAACCGAACTTACCCGTTTTGTCTTTTGCGTGTTGCAAAAGTTTATCGACCGTCACGTCGAATGTTGCATTGGCTGCATCGGATCCTGCGATGCTCTGAAACCAAAGCGCCGTCGATCCGGGTTGCGAGAGCTCCAATGCCGCTTGGATGTCTATATGAGCCAAAACGCAGTGAGGAATTGTCGAACTGATTCCGAAGGTATCGAGGATCTCTTTAAGCGTTGATTCGACCAGGGCGACGGAGTCCGGTTCGCTCGACACGGGATTCGTTCCCACAAGAACATCGCCAACAGCATATGCGAATGCATTGAATACCTGCCAGCGAATATCATCGGGATGATCTGTTGGCGAATTTGGCTGGATTCGTGCACCCATGTACCCTTGGGATCCTAGCTGAGATCCAGGAAGCGGATTGAATACCTTTCGGCCGACTTCGATCAACTCCTGATTGCTCATGAGCTTGACCACGCATGCGATCGAATCGCTCGACAATCCAGGGCGAATCGCGTGGATTTCCTGCTCGCTTTGCTCGAGAAGAAACGCCTTGAGCTCTACCAGTTTCCAAGTTTGGATCTGTTGGGTTTGCGTTTTGGCTTGGGCCAACGCAAGCACCGAGTGCATTTTGTCTTCAAAGGGTCGGTGGGAATCGATTTGTTCTAAGGTGGTTTGCTCAAGGAGCTTGCGAGCCAATTGCCGCTCAGCGGGTGTACGAGCGGACACTCCAAGGATCTCATCCCCTTCTTTGTATTCGTTGGCTGCCCCCAGAACGCGGCGGTACCAATCGACATCCCAGCCTCCTGCGATGCGGTGGACGTAGGCGATGAGATCCTCGTTCTCAAAGCCTTCTGGCAAATTCTGCACCGAGGGTCCACTGGGCCGGTCCTGTGCTGCTGCGTTCAAACCGATGCAGCTTGCCATGCCAGCAAACATTCCAGTTTGCAATACCTTACGTCGTGTCAGTCCGATGCGCGGAGGTCTCATAGTCTTTGGTCAATTCGATTCAGGGATGAGTTCCAAGCAGATGATTCGGTCGCTTCCTCTGACAAACAGTAGACCATGCGAGAGGACCGGGGGGGCCCAGCTCGGGGGGTTCAATATAGGTTCTTTCGAGCCTGGTTGGGGTTTCAATTGGAGGTCCATCTCCGCGACGACCTCGTGCGTGTCGGAACCGAGCCTCAGGAGATGCAATTTGCCGTTTTCGCCGAGCCAGAGCCAGTGCGAATCGACGATCATGCCAGTACCACGATCGCGATTGCGTTGGCTCCAGACGGTTTTTGGGGGCTGGTTTCCTTGAAGCTCGATGCAGCGAATATCGGTATCGGTCGGGTTGCGTCCGCTGCTGGCATACAGGCGATTCTCATGCAGTAGGGGTGTGGTCCAGTGGGTTCGCATCGATTGACTCGATCGCATTCCTTCGTCGCGCCAAAGGAGCTTAAGCTCCGAGCCGGTGAACTCCAGCATTGCGCTGCCGATCTCGTAGGCTTCCGAGATGAAGATCTTATTGTCGTGTACCACCGGACTGGCTGCATTGACACTTTCGAGCGTTGCGGCCCGAAACGGAAAAAACTGTTCTCCCGTTCCGTCCTTGGCGCGGAAAATCAACAATCCCTCTCGCATGAGACTAACGCAGTAATCCTCGCCGTGCAGTTTCGCGATGATCGGCGCTGAGTAGCTGGCTAGATAATTCCCAACTCGATAGACCTCCTTGCCGGTCCGTTTGTCCAATGCGATCATCCCCGTTCCATCGGGCTTAGCACTGGGCATATCGTTGATCGTTGCAGAGCGGGAAAAGAAACCTCGCTTGGGACTTCCGCCGACCATGGCGATGAGCAAGTCGTTGTAAACCAGGGGACTGGCTCCAACCCCAAAAAAGTTTGGCACGACGCTGTAGTCGGTGCTGAGGTTTCTCTGCCAAAGTTCTTTGCCGGTTTCGATATCGACGCATGCAATCCTGCCGGCCACACCGTAGACATACACATACCGCCCATCGACGATCGGGCTAGATCGAGGTCCATCGTTGTATCCGTAGGCGTCTTGGTAGACGACGCTGGCCTCCCACTTCCAGAGGAACTTGCCGGTTTGGGCTTCGTAGCACGAGAGTCGTTCAACGTTTCCATGACGATCGAATTGAAGCCAACGGCCAAGGGCCGCGACTCCGTTTCCGTATCCGGTCCCAATTTTTTCATGCCAGACGATTCGCAGTCCATCCTTGGGCCATTGGGTCAGGATCCCTGTTTCTGAATTTTTCGAATCGTAGTGAACCCCGAGCATTCGAGGCCAGTCTGACCCTTTGGAGCGTGTCCACAACGAGAGTTTTTGGATCGGATCGAACTCTTGGCCGAGAGTCTCTTGGACCAGGGCGTTTTGAGGTCCCCAAGAAATGGCCAGCGAGCCGAGGATTCCCAGCACCGCGAGCGCGAGCCTGGGGCTGAAAATTCGGATCGGACTTGTCGCCAATACTCGCATGAACCGTTACCTTATGAAGAACCATGGAAGACCTTAGCATTACCCACTATTTGACGATTCCTGCAACCGAACTGCAAGCGGTTTATTCCCGTAGCGGTGGGCCTGGAGGTCAGAATGTCAATAAAGTCAACTCCAAGGCGACGCTGATCTGGGATTTGAATCAAACCCAGGCCCTTTTTCCGATGGCTCTGATGCGTCTGAAGGCCATGGCAGCATCGAGGATCAACGATGAAGGTTTCTTGAAAATTCACTGCCAAGTCCATCGCGAGCAGTCGCGGAACTTGCAAGCTTGCCGCGATCTGCTTCGGGGTTTGGTTCTCGAAGCGATGAAGCCTGTTGTCGTGCGCAAGGAGACCAAGCCCAGTGCTGGGGCCAGGCGTCGGCGATTGTCCGAAAAGAAGCTTACCGGTGAGAAGAAACAAGGGCGTGGCCAGCGCTGGGATTGATCCCTTGGATCGAGAAATTTCCCTGAAAACGACCTAAAAATCGGCTATCCCTCAAGCGATCTGTTGAAATCAACACGCATCTGTAGGAATCTGATAGGAGACCGAAAAACCACCACACGACCGATATTTACCTTGTTCGTATCGTAATTTCATGGCGCGAGAAACCGTATCGAAATACATTTCGCTCCGACGAAACCATCCGGCCTGGTCCTTACTAGCTTCCCCCAAGGGCCCGCTGATTCTCGCAAGCCTCAAGAGCTTGATCGACTCGAGCCCAGGGGGCGTAGTCCTCGAGGAGGCCGTCGAACGTCTCGCTACGGTCTTCGCCGATTATGCCAACGACTCGGAATTCGATCTCGGAGAGGATCACCCTTTGGCTGCCAGGCGAGAAATCCGGCAGTGGATTAAACGGGGTCTAATCGTCGAACGCGACGGCAAAATTCTTGCTACCGATGCATTCCAAAGAGCTTTGCTGTTCCTCGACTCGCTCGAAGACCATTCGATGACCTCCACGGCATCGCGGCTGGCTACTGTTCAACGTGCCATCGAGCTGCTCGAAGTCCAACTCAGCCGCAGCCAAAAGGACCGAGAACGTGCGATCCAGGCTCGAATGGAACTGCTGGCTATCGAACTCCAAGCGGTCCGAACCGGCGTGTTCGATGTGCTCGATGGGAAACAAGCCGAAGAGGGGATCCGAGAGGTGTACCAGTTGGCTATGAGCCTTCAAGCCGACTTTCGACGTGTCGAGGACTCCTATCGCCAAGCCGATCGCCAACTGAGGCAACGGATCATCTCGGAAAACCAAAACCGAGGACAAATCGTCGACGAACTCCTCAACGGACACGAACAACTCGTCCAGACCGTCGAAGGCCAAGTCTTCGAGAGCTTTTACGCTCAGCTCGTCAAGTCCTCGGAGCTCCATGACATGAAGTCCCGAATCCGGTCAATCCTCGAAAATGGGAATTCCGACAAAGCGCTTTCCAGAAAGCAAAAAGCAGAGCTCAAGCAACTCGTCTCGCGACTCGTCTATGAATCCGAACGAGTCATCCAAGCGCGATCGCACAGCGAACGCGACGTCCGCGGTTTTCTTAAGTCAGGATTGGCCAACGAACAACTCCGCGTCGGGGCCCTGCTCCAAGAGATCTTTCAAGCCGCCCTTGAACTCGATTGGCAATCGCAAAAAATTCGCAGGACCGATAGCCCGTTGCCTCCGATTGCAATCTCCTCGGGTAATCTACCTCTGATCGAGCGCCTACTCCCGAAACAAATCGAAAGTGACTCGGTGAGTCTACTCGAACTCGATGAAAACTATGCGGATCCGGCCGGTATGGGGGACGAATTCTGGAACGCCTATCGCGCCATGAATCGCGAGGCAGTCTTCAGAAACACCTTGGAAATCCTTAAACAAGACGGCCAAAAACTCACCATCGGTCAGTTGGCAAAAGCCATCCCTCCTACGCACGATCTAGAAACGCTCTCCTTTTGGCTCGCCATGGCCCGACAAGCCGGTTTGGAACTCGGCCAAGGAGCCCAGTCGATCGATCTGCATGACCAACTCGATGGGGACACGAGGTTCCAAGTCCCTTGGGTGGAAATGGCAATCGAAGATGTCGAAGATCTGAAGGTGGAGTCTTTGGAATGAACAATATCTTTGATCGATTGGCCGGTGAATCTCCAGACGACGATCCACAAAAATCCCCAGCCATTTCTTCTTCGCAACCCGCTGAACCAATCGGCTCTTCCGAGACCGTTGATGCAGGAACGATCCGGCGCGAGTTAAAAATCGCAGTTCAAGAACTCCTTCGCCAAGGCTACATCGAGGAAAGCCAACGCCATGATCTATTCCGTAGCGTCCGTGTTCAAATCGACGCGATCAACCAAACGCTCGCCCCTTTGGATCTAACCCTCAATGTCGACTCGCATCGAGGGGTGGCTTTCCTGCGGATCGCTAAACCCGAACTAGACGAGTCGAGTGAACTCGATGGCTGGAGCCATCCGCTGGTCCGCAAACAACGACTGACCCTTGAGCAATCTCTGCTGGTTGCGATTCTACGGCAAGCTTTTGCGATGCATGAGCAAGAGTATGGCGTTGGCCAGTCGACCTCTAAACTCTCGATCGACGAACTTCTACCGACGTTCCTGACGTACTTCGGCGACACCGGAAGCGATGCGAAAAACGAAAATCGATTGCTGCAACTGCTCGAGCAACTCAAGACGCATGGGATTGTTTCAGAGGTCGACGCGAAACAGGAAGTCGTCATTCGACCTCTGATCGCGCATCTGGCCAACCCGGAGTCCCTCTCGGCTCTTCTTGCGGTTCTGAACTCAGCCAAGGCTACTGCAACAAACCAAGGAGATGATTGATGCCACAGCGAGCCAAGACCTCCGAGGCGAACTCCAAAACTGCAGAGATTCAATCCCCAGAGGATATCGAAGCGATGCCCATCGCCCAGGGTGAGGCTTCGTTTGTCTTGACCCGACTGGAGGTCTACAACTGGGGACCCTTTCGTGGGATGCACCGAGCGGATTTCGATCCTCGTGGCACGGCGATCATCGGGCCGACAGGCAGTGGAAAAACAACGCTCGTCGATGCCCTGATGACCCTGCTGGTTGCCTCCCCTCGCTACAACCTTGCATCTACCGGCGGTCACGAAAGCGATCGAACGCTGATCGAATACGTACGAGGTGTCTTGGGGGGCGATGGTGCCGATGGTCGCCAAGAGGTCGCGCGGCCCGGCAAGACCATCAGCGGTATTTGCGCAACCTACGTCGGGGGCAAGCAGACGATCAAAATCGCTGGGATATTCTGGACCGAGGGGACTGGCAATGCCGCGGATGATTTGAAGCGGCGTTGGGTCTTTTCGATGGCTCCCGACCAAAGCTTGGACGTTTGGCTACGGTTGCTTCACGACGACGGGATCCGCGAGTTGCTCAAGGTTGGGCGAGAAACGGCCAATCTCAGGTTCTTTGAAAGCAAACGATCCTATCTTGAGCGGATTCGCAAGTTCTTTGATGTCGGCGAAAACGCATTTACCCTTCTAAACCGCGCCGCAGGCTTAAAACAGCTCAACAGCATTGACGAAATTTTTCGCGAACTGGTCCTAGAGGATCGATCCGCTTTCGACCGGGCCGTCGAGGTCGCTGCCGAATTCGATAACCTCTCGGACATTCACGCCGAACTGCAACTGGCCGAGCGCCAACGCGAATCGCTCCTGCCTGTTCTTGAGGAATACGAGAGGCTGCTGAAATCGCAACGCAAAACCGAGAAACTCCGGATTCTCAAACGCATTCTACCGATCTGGTTTGCTCGAATCAGCCAACAGAAATGGGAAGCCGAGTTTCTGCGACTCTCGGGGATCATCGACCAAGGCCAGCAAGAATTGACCCAGATGGAACAGAGAGCCTCGCTGGCGCGATCCGAGGTCGATTCCCTGCGTGAACGTTACTTGGAACTCGGTGGAAACATCATCGGTGAATTGGAAAACACCATCGCTGCCCAGCGAAAACTCGTCGACGAACGGAAAAAACAAGCGGTGCTCTATCGCCAAATGGTATCCCGTTTCGGATTGAACGACGATCTTTCAGAAGACATGCTTCGAGCCAATCAAATCGAACTGCGCAAGCAGCAGCAAGCCATGCAAGCGCAGCATGAGTCGCAGCAATCGATGACGCTCGGGTCGATGTCCACGCTCCAAGTCCACCAACAACGCGTCGAAGAACTGACCGATGCGATCCGAAAGGTCAAGCAGCGACCTGGCTCGAATATCCAAATCCCCTACCAGGAATTTCGCTCCGAGTTGGCATCCGAATTGTCGCTCTTGGAATCGGATCTTCCGTTCCTAGCCGAACTGATCGAGGTCAAAGCTTCCGAGGCACCCTGGCGCGGTGCGATCGAACGAGCCATCGGCTCCGAACGCCTCCGAATCCTCGTTCCAGCAAACAGGATCAAAGACGCTTTGCGTTGGGTCAATCAACGCGATAACCGCTTGCACGTTCGGCTTCAATCCGCAGAGTCTACCACCCAACGAGTCAGCTTCTTCGAAGACGGTTATGTCCAGAAGCTGAACATCAAGCCCCATGCGCTCAAGGATGCTGCTGAGCGACTGCTATCTGCTCGCGATCTGCATTGTGTACTGACCAGCGACGAACTGAGTGTCACCGAAAACGCTCTGACGATCGAAGGGATGATGTCCGGACGGCACGGGAAATTTGAGAAACAAGACCAACGCAGACTCGATCGAGACTGGATGACAGGGTTCGATAACAAGGACCAACTCGATGCGCTTGCTAAGCAATGCGTCGAGGAATCGCATTTGGCCCAAACAGCAAAACAAACCGTGCAATCGGCGCAACTGAAACTCAAGCAAATCGAGGAAACCCTCCGCATCCTCGACGCTCTACTCAACCTGGACTTCGCTACGATCGACCTGCCCAACGCCGAGTTGCACATGCAGCGTTCGCTCCTGCGCCTCGAAGGCCTGCTCGATCCGAAATCCGATACGAGCCACGCGAAATTGCAATACGAACATGAAAACGATAAGCTCGAAACGCTGCGCCAGAAGATCTCCGATCATCGCTCCGAAATCGCTGTATTCAACGACAAGCGTTGTTCGGCAGAACAAGCTTGCGAGGACGCTCGGAAACGCTCGGAAGGGCGTCTCGGGGATCATGAAGAAGCTCTAGCGAGCAAGCACTTGAGGGTCGAATCAGAGGTCCCCCCGCAGCGCCTGATCGAATCCGAAAGACGATTGGCCAAAGAGATCGAATCCCAACTCGATGAACAACTCATCCGCGATGCAGATATCGAACAACAGCTTGTGCGGAAAATGGAAAATGCCAAACGTGTCGATACCGGCGCGCTGGTCGAAGTCGGTTCAATCATCGATGAAGTTCCCGTTTATCTCGAACGACTAAGGGTTTTGACCGAGGAAGCGCTGCCTGAAAAACGGACGCGATTCCTGGAGTACCTCAACCGCTCGTCGGACCAAGGGGTCACGCAATTGCTCGCTAGCATCGACGAAGAGGTCGATGCGATCGAGGAACGGATCGCAGAGCTAAACCACACCTTGGTCAAAGTCGATTTTCGTTCTGGGCGCTACCTGCAACTACTGCCTCAGAGAATGAAAGATGAACGACTTCGATCGCTCAATATCGCCATGCAAAAAGTTCGGCACGCTGCCTTGAAAGACGATGGCGGTCAGAGCCACTTCAAAGCATTGCAAGAGATGGTAGCGATCCTGCGTGATGCCGGTGAAAATCGGCGTTTACAAGGATCCAAGGCTCTTCTGGATCCAAGATTTCGATTGCAGTTTTTTGTCGTCGAAGTCGATCGAATGACCGCTGAACGCTCTCCACCCCGCACCGGGTCACAAAGTGGTAGCGGCGGCGAAAAGGAATTGATGGCCAGCCACATCCTGACGGCCTCATTGAGCTACGCCTTGTGCCCTCCGGCCGCGACCCGACCACTCTATGGGACTGTCGTTCTCGATGAAGCGTTCTCGAAAAGCTCTCCGTCGGCCGCGACGAGGATCATCGAAGCGCTAAGAATCTTCAGCCTGCATCCAATCTTCGTGACCCCCAACAAGGAAATCGGGCTGCTGAAAAAACACACTCGAAAAGTCGTCTGCGTGCAAAGGCCCGGAAAAGAAGCCAGCTTGGCTTCCATCTCCTGGGAGAAACTCGAAGAAATCGCGC
>Ga0208085_1000263_pt1 | contig 20285 bp, 17 predicted proteins | sample LakMenEpi21Jun10_FD_150721 | JGI IMG/M metagenome (GOLD analysis project Ga0208085, IMG submission 150721) | Freshwater microbial communities from Lake Mendota, WI - 21JUN2010 deep hole epilimnion (SPAdes) | ecosystem: Environmental > Aquatic > Freshwater > Lentic | place: Lake Mendota, Madison...
GACGGTGTTCGAGTACCCGGGGACAGTCCCCACGTTTTTGGTCAATGCGTTTTTGGTGTTTAGTGGGTAAAAAATGCAATCTTTGATTTTTTGCGTCAGTTCTCACGGGCCAAAGCATCTAGCTAGATAGACCCACACTGCGAACCCCCGGGAACAGCAAATCTTATTCTGACACCCTGTCTGTTCGTTGTGTAACCAATCTAGTCCTAAGCATCCCTTTAGCTACTTACGCGAGGCCAAAACCCATGTTTAAATCATCAACCGACTCACGACTGAACGGTTATCAGTTTTCGTTACGCCAACTATTTCTGTGGATGCACATTGTTGCGGTCGCCTTCAGTGCATTTGCGGGGGTGGTGCATATTCTGGCTGGGAACTACCAAGAGCTTCGAGTCCTTTTCACAGCGATGACCATCGCCTTGGCGAGCGTTTGTGCGCTCGGATGCGGAGCGGCGTTGGAACGCAAACGAGCGATGATTTTTCCGGTCGCAGGCCTGGTGCTGACCTTGCTCGGCACGCTGATGAAGTTGTACTTGATTTGGCTTCAACAGCCGTTTCTGTGGATAGCAGAGTTTTACCAATGGATGATGATCATTTGCATTATGGCAGTAGCTTGCAGCCATATTTCGCTGTTATCGATTGCTCGGCTTTCCAAACGATATAGCTGGGCGATCTTAATAGCGGTGTTTTCGATTCTCACCGTCGCCTTGTTTTTGTCCTTGTTCATTATGTCGCCCTTAGACACGAAATTCGGGAATGGTTTTTTCCGTATCATTGCAGTGGCAGCGATCTCCGACGCGGCGATGTCGGTTCTGATTCCGATCTTTCACCTTCTGAGTTATAGGGAGATGAATGCCTTGGATTCTGGAGTCGAGCCGAGACTTGAATCCATCGACGCGGAGATCGCGCATTTGGAAGATCGCTTGGCCGAGCTGCGACAATTACGAATGGAAAACTCCTACGACTACGGACTGGAGGAATCCGGGGTACTTGCACGTTGATCACTGGAAGTCCGTCGTACAGTTAACGATTCGACTGCCGATCGTAGTTTTGGATCGTGAATTGGATCGTTGGGATTTCAATCCGATCAAGTTATCGCTGTGGTGGGACGTGCGGGCTCGGAGGCTCGCGGTACGGTGAAGAACGAACAGCCCTAGGCGCGGATGACCTTATTATCCTCCCCTTGCTCCTCCGGCCAAGATCCCGGTCGGGAAGGCGGAGGAAGAAGATTGAAACACAGAGTCACAGAGGACACAGAGATGAGGGGAGTGGGAAGAGAAAAGAGCGAGGAGAAGAGAGGGAGGCTTGTGGGGCGAATATTAGCGGGGGCTGGGGGCGCGGGGGGAGGATCGGGAATCGCGGGAATCGATTTCCTTTTTTACCACCGCGATGATGTCTTGATGGATGGTCTGGATATCTTGATTCGCATCGACGATGGCGGTGCGACCTGGGCAGCAAGGGAGTTGAGCAAGGAATCCGTCGCGGACTTTTTTGAAGTATTCGATCCCCCGTTTCTCGAGTCGGTCCTGGCCGCGTTGGATTCGGGAGGCTGCGATCGCAGGATCGATGTCGAGCACGATCGTCACGTCTGGTAAGCACCCTGCCGTGGCGATCTTACCGACCTGCCAGAGCGCTTCGACATCGAGGCCACCGGCGGAACCTTGGTAGACGACGTTGGCAAGCAGGAATCGATCGCAAACGATCGTGTAACCCGCATCGAGCGCAGGCCGGATGTTTTCGGCGACGAGTTGTGCTCGGGCGGCCATGTACAAGAGCATCTCGGTGGTATTGGCGAGCGGGATGTCTTCGCGATGCAGGAGGATCTCGCGGACTGCCGTTCCGAGCTTGGTCGAACCGGGATCTCGGTGGGTCTGGACCCGGTGTCCTTGGGAGCTAAGCCAATTGGCAAGCAGTTCGATTTGGGTGGACTTGCCTCCACCGTCGATGCCGTCGAGGGTGATGAACATAGGCATTACATCGCGAACGATTCCATGTCTTCCTTCGGCGCGATCTGGTACCCTTGGGGTTCCATGGAGCATCCGGCGCGCCCTTGGCTAAGGGACCGAATGGCGCTGGAGTAACCAAAGAGTTCTTTCAGGGGGGCCAGGGCGGTGACTTGGGTGATCCCACCGCGGGCTTCGGTCTTCTCGATGAGGCCTCGGCGTTGTTGCAAGTCGCCGACGATTTCGCCGAGGTAATCGGCCGGGGTGGTGATTTCCATGCGCATCATGGGTTCAAGAAGTGCTGGCCCGCCGGCTTTTAATCCTTCATCGAAGGCATCGTTGGCTGCGATTCGAAATGCGACTTCGTCGGAGCCGATTTCGGCGATCTCGGCACCGAGGATGCTGATGCGCATCCCGGCAAGTGGGAACGAGCCGACCAATCCGCCACCTTCGGCCCGATTCTTGAGTTCCTCTAAGGCGACTTGGCGCAGGTTTTCCGGGAGCATTTTTTCCGGTGGGGTGCGGTCTAGGACGATGACTTTTGCGGCGAGTTCCTCGAGGGGCTCAAAGCGGACTCTCAGGCGAGCAAAAAGGTTCTGAGATCCGACTTGGCGATTGCACTGTCCGGTGACTTCGGCTGGCCCGTGGATCGTCTCACGGTACGAGACTCGCGGTTTGTAGAATTTGACGTTGAGGTGGTAGTCTCGCACGAGTCGATTTTTGATCACTTCGAGGTGGAGTTCCCCCATGCCGGAAATGATGGTCTGGCCCGATTCGGGGCTTTCGCTTGCGTGGAAGGTTGGATCCTGACGCTTGAGCATGTCGAGGACTTCGGCGAGTTTCTTGCGTTCGGTGGTGTTTTCCGGCTCGATCGCCATGGAGATAACCGACTGGGCGAACTGGATCGATGGCAACTGGACCATCTCTCGGGTATCGCAGAGCGTATCGCCGGTGATCGAATCGCGAGGTCCGATCGCGCAAGCGATATCGCCGCATTCGAGGGTATCGATTTGGCCTTGTCGGTCCCTTTTCGAGGCGTGGATTTGCCAGAGTTGAGCGACGTTTTCTTTTTTGTCGCGATTGGGGTTATAGACTCGGGAGTTCGACTCGAGTTTCCCTGAATAAACGCGGATCCAAAACATATCTCCGGTTTTGGCCGGGAGGATTTTGAAGACCAGGGCGCAGAACGGGTCGTTCGGATCGGGTTTGCGGAGGAGTTTTTTGTCGGCTTTCTTCGGATCGCAGCCTTCGACTGCGGGGCGATCCAGGGGGCAGGGCAAGTAAGCAGCAACGCCATCGAGGAGGGGCTGGACACCTACACCGTGCAGGGCTGAGCCGCACAAGACGGGCTGGATCGCTTGGCTGATGCAAGCTTCCCGAACCGCCTTTCGGATCAGATCCGCGGGGATAGGTTTTTCGTCCATGGCCAATTGCATCAACTCTTCGTTGAGCGAGTAGAGTTTTTCGAGCATGACGTTTCGCCAATCGCGAGCGTCGGCCAGGAGCTCCTCGGGGATCTCTTGGACTGTGACGGTCCGTCCTGCGTCCTGGGTGCTGAAGCTCAGGAGTTTCATATCGATCAGATCGATGATCGCGCGGAACGGATCATCGGTGTGCGCGGGACCTTGTCCGACCGGGATTTGAATCGCGACGGGTTCGGCCCCTAGCCTAGGTCCAATCTCTTCGAGAACTCGGTAGAAATCGGCACCTTCGCGGTCGAGTTTGTTGATAAAGACGATCCGAGGGACACCGTACTTGTTGGCCTGCCGCCAAACCGTTTCGCTTTGGGCTTCGACCCCTTCGCGGGCGCTGAACACGACGACGGCCCCATCGAGGACACGCAGGCAACGTTCGACTTCAGCGGTGAAATCGACGTGTCCTGGAGTATCGAGGAGGTTGACCGAGCAGTCTTTCCAGCGGAAGGTCACGCAAGCGGCGAAGATGGTGATGCCGCGTTGCTGTTCTTCCGGATCGTCATCGGTTTCCGTGGTTCCTGAGTCGACAGCTCCAGCTCGGTGCTTGGCACCGCTCATGTAGAGCATCTGTTCAGTAACTGTGGTTTTCCCCGCATCGATATGGGCGATGATACCGATGTTTCGGATGGTCTTTAGCTCGCGAGCCATGCGTTGGTGTGCCGATGCTTTCCACGATGAGTGAACGAAAAATCAAGTCGATCGCTTGAACTGGTGGTTCTAGCTCGGTTCCTTGCGCAGGTCGAGCCACTCGCTGTGGAATACACCCTGACGATCGAGCCGTTGGTAGGTGTGGGCACCGAAGTAATCCCGTTGCGCTTGAAGCAGGTTCGACGGGAGCCGGGCTAGCCGATAGCTATCGAAGTAACCCAAGGCGGTGGTGAAAGCTGGGACAGGGAGCCCAAGATGGCTTGCAGCCATAACGACTGCTCGCCACGACTCCTGAGCATTATCGATCGCTTTTTTGAAGTAGGGATGGAGCAGGAGGTTCTCGAGGTTCGGATCGGCGTCGAAGGCCTCTTTGATGCGATCGAGGAACTGGGCGCGGATGATGCAACCACCGCGCCAGAGCAAGGCGCAGTCGCCGTAGTTGAGCCCCCAGTCGAGCTCCTTGCTGGCCTCTTGCAATTGCACGAAGCCTTGGGCATACGAACAAATCTTCGATGCATAGAGCGCCTGGCGAACCGCTTCGATGAACTTCTTGCGGTCGGAGACCAACTCCTTGACGGCCGCATCGAAGGCTGGGTTGTGCGAAGGGACTGGAGCCGATAGGACTTTGCTGGCTCGCACGCGAGCTTCTTTCATCGCAGCCAAGCATCTGGCGTAGACGGCTGTGGTCACCAAAGTGCTAGGTACCCCTAGGTCCAGCGCCAGTTGGCTCATCCATTTTCCAGTGCCTTTGGCTCCGGCGACATCAAGGATTTGGTCGACGAGGTACCCATTGCCACCTTGGTCATCGCGGACGCTGAAGATATCCCGGCTGATTTCGATCAGGTAGCTTTGAAGCTCTCCTCGATTCCAATCTTCGAACACACCGTAGAGTTCGTCGTTGGACAGACCGGCTGCTTCCTTGAGCAACAGATAGGCTTCGCAGATCAACTGCATATCGCCGTACTCGATGCCGTTGTGGACCATTTTGACGTAATGTCCAGCACCGCGTGGTCCGACCCATTCGCAGCAAGGGATGTCGTTGTTGGGTCCGACCTTGGCCGAGATCGCTTGGAAGATCGGTTTGATGGCAGGCCAAGCCGCTTTGCTGCCGCCGGGCATAAGGCTCGGTCCCTTGAGCGCTCCTTCTTCTCCACCTGAAACACCCGATCCGACGAACAGCAGCCCTTTGCTTTCGACCTGCTTGGTCCGACGTTCGGTATCGACGTAATGGGTATTTCCACCGTCGATGAGAATATCGCCCGGTTCGAGGTGGGGTGTCAATTGATCGATCAGATCGTCGACGGCAGGACCGGCCTTGACGAGCATCATCACCACCCGAGGTCGCTTGAGATTCTTGACCATCTCAGGGATCGAGTGGCAGCCGACAAAGTTCTTGCCCTTGGCTCGCGTGGCCATCAACTCGTCGACTTTTTCGGTGGTACGATTGAAGACCGCCACACGGTAGCCACGGCTCTCGACGTTCAGCGCGAGGTTCTCACCCATAACCGCCAAACCAATCAATCCGAAATCGCACAAGTCGCTCATTTGGGGAACCTGAATTATTTTCTATCGTAGGGTTGCACAGATCTGATCGCCTAAGGGGCGTATTCTATCCTCAATTCTCTGATGCGACAATCAAGCGGTGGGACAATCAAGCGTTGCACTACGAAACCGTTACTATTCGAAAGCATGACGGTGGCCGCGGTGCATCCATAATCCTAATCCAGGATTGCGTACGAAGTAGAACTCCTGGCCGTCGGTGCTGGTGTGCCAGCCGTCTCGAAGCCCCTCGATTCGGTACTTCTGCATGGCCTCTTGCCAATCTCCGTAGCGGAAGCAGACCCCTTCGATCTCCTCCTTGCTCAAGCCACCTGGGCAGTACTCGACCTCAAACCGCCCGTCGGGGGACCCGTGGATCAAATGCGCCGCGATCGATAGGTTTTTCGATAAGGCCTCATCGCTTTGAGTCCGATCCAAGATCTCCTGGGTGGTCCTATATCCATGTTGGCGGATGAGGGCATCTCCATCGGCATGCTCGCCGAATCGGTCGACTCCCGGAGCGACGACGACGATGGTCCCACCATCGGCGACAGCCATGCGGGTTCGATAGATGGCTTTGTTTCCGACCCATGTCTTTTTGTACTTGGTCGGATCCATCCAAACGACCAGTTTCTCGGGGGCTCGATCGAGTCGAAAGCAATTGACTTTGGCCGACAGTTCCCCGGCTTGGAAAAACACCGAGTGGTCATCTCCGATAAAGATTCCTCGCACGACGGGGCCTGCATCCGGGGTGGCTTCGACGACGGTCAAAACGTAGAGGATAGGAAAAGGAGTTAAAAACATTTCTGCACCGCGATTGAGGATGCGGCGCAGTGGGTTATCGCATCGCCCCATGACCCGTTCGCAGCCGTAGAGGGCACTGAGGTAGTGGCTATCGTCGATGCCGGCATTCCCTCCAGTTCCGACAAAGATGTTCTTGGTGTAGTTGGCCATTCCGATCACTTCGTGCGGGACGACTTGGCCGATCGACAGGATCAAATCGTGCCCCCCCTGGGAGATGATGCGATTGACTTGGGCTGGCCATGGTTTGGTGTAGATTCCTTCGGTCGCTTGCGTCACAAACTCTTGATCGACATAACCGAGGGTATCGACATCGGTGCGGAATCGATGGACGCGGATCAGTTCCCTGGGTAGGTCACCGAACATCTTGTTGAGCTCGGGCTCTTTCATCGCTTCATGGGTCCCGAGTGCGGGCATCACGTCGGTCAATCGATCGCCGAGGAGTTGCCAGGCGGCGCGCGTGATCGGACCGGCTTGGGAATCCATGCGTGTGTGGTCCGGTGGGATCGCAAGCACCCGCTCGGGGTTGCTCTGTCCTCGGGCTTTGCAAAACGCCTCGATCGATACCCGCAGTGCCTCACGGAAATCCTCCATCCCCAAGGCATGATTGGGCCCGCCGACTTGGTAGTAAATGGTCATGTCACGGATGCTTTATAATAAGGTCAATTGGTTTTAGTGAGTTAAGCGACGGGTGCGACGATTTCGAGCAATTCGATCGCAGGCTCTTGATTGCAGTGGATCAAGGCTGTGCGACCGTATGTTAATGTACCTTGTGGCACCTCCAGCAATTCCGAGAGGGTAGGTCCACAGGCGATTCGGAACAGATCGAACAGTTCGACCTCTCGCAGGATTTGGCGCTCGATGAGCACCCTGCCCAACGGCTTGGACTCTGCCAAGATTTCTGAACGGGCCGGCTCGGGAATCAGATCCAAATGAAGCCTAACGATTCCATACTGCACGACCTTCGCATCGCGGTGGGTAGAAAGGAGTATCTCCCTGCAGTAATCCCTTTGATTGAATTGCGTTTTAAGCACCCGAACATCGACGGTGTCTTGGTAATACTCCTCCACCGTTACGGTCATATGAGAAGTATGATTGAGCAGCCGTGCATAGGGCTCAGGTACCTGATCGGCGGGAGACTTTCGAAACGTCGCGAGCTGGGTTTGCTCGGCATAGAAAATCGCAAGAAGCGATTCGATCGACACGTCGTTTGGCAAGTGTGGTTTGGGTTCTGGCATCGCCGATTTTCAGGTCAGTGGAATGCGAAGCCCATCGTACGCCAGAGCGACGTGCTCGGGCAACTCGCGATGGAATGTCATGTAATCGAGCTCGTGCGAAAGATGGGTCAAATAAGCTTTCTTTGGTCCTAGCTGCTCGATGACATCGAGCGCTTCGCCGACCGAAAAATGGGTCGCATGCTTCGTGGTCCTCAACGCATCGAGGACCAAGACATCGAGACCTTCGAGCAGCTCCAAGCTCGATGGCTCGATCTGGTTGGTGTCGGTGCAGTAAGCGACATTTCCGATACGGTATCCATACACTCGGCAGTAGGGTCCGTGAATCAGCGGGATCGGGGTCAACACCGACCCAAGGATTTCCAAGGGCCGATCATCGACTCGGCGCAACTGCATGCTCGGGACGGCTCCGGCATGGGTCGGATCTCGCTTTTCAAACGCATAGTCAAAAACCTTGCGTATTCGGGCTTCGACAATCTCGGATGCATAGATCGGTATTGGATTGCCAAGCATGAACGGAAAAAGCCGAACATCATCGAGTCCGTGCAGATGATCGGCATGCTCATGGGTGTAGAGCACCGCATGGACCAACGGTATCTTCTCGCGCAGCAACTGCATGCGCAGATCCGGTGGCGTATCGATCAGCAAGTTGCCTTGCGGCAAGCCCAAGATCGCGCTCGAGCGGGTCCTTTGATTGCGAGGATGACCGCCGGTACACACCGCACAATCGCAACCGATGCACGGAACGCCGACACTCGTGCCGGTCCCGAGCAGCACCAAGGAACCTTGGATATCGCTTGCGGTACTCATAAATCGACCACCGGTCTATACATACCATTCCACATAACTGCGAGAACGACTGTCCAATTTCCGAACATCATCGACCCGAAATCGGCAACCATGAGCGTCCGTCAAATGGACAGTCCAAGCGCTAACACGCCTTACGTCCTCTTCGGCATTGAGCACAAATCGCGTCCTGCCGTGATTGGTCTCGACATCCCACTCGCAGGGCTCCTGGGTTCCCGAAACCCAATGGACCTTGAGGATTTGCGGAACGAACTCGCGAAGCGATAACTCCTGCTCGATCGCTTGGCGATCGGCAGGTTCCAACGCATCGAGGTTCTTTAGGCAGACGAGCTCTTCGGAATCTTTGGACAAAATCGATACCCACTCCTTGGGAGCATCCACAGGGTAATTCGGAACGACCATGACCTCGCTGTAGACGGTGCCTTGCGCATCGGTCAATCGCAGATGCTTCCAAGCATCTCGATCGAGCTTGAACGTCCAACGGCCCTCGGGCGATCGAAGGGCTTGCGTTCGGGCAAACTCTCCGCTGACACCAAGTCCGCTTGGGGAAGTTTCGCTCATGGCTATTCCTGGTGCTTCCAAGAAAGGGGGTTCGTTAGGTTACTCGGGGTATCGCGATGGGGGTCCTCAAAGGGACGCATCGGACTTCGCATCGGCTTGCCGGTACAGTTCGGTCGGAATGAGAATCTCGCTTGGGACATCCTCACCGTTGAGGTACTTCAGGATCACAGCGAGCGTCTCTTGCCCGATGCGAACAGGGAACTGAATCGGGTCGGCATAGATTTTTCCGTCTCGGATCGCACGCTTGCCATCGATCTGTCCGTCGAATCCGATGATCTTGATTTTGTCGGCCATATTGGCATTTTCCAACGCGGCATAGCAACCTAGGGCCGAAGGATCGTTGATCGCAAAGATCCCTTGAAGGTCCGGGTGGCTTTGGAGCAAGTCCTGAGTCGCCTTGTAGCTTTTGTCTTTGGCTCCATCTCCGGGCAATAGGCCGACGATCTGAATCGAAACTCCATTGGACTTTGTTTGCTCTTCGAGTTCGTCCCGGAATCCCTTGGTTCGGAGCATCACGCTCTCGACTTGGGGAAAGTCCAAGATGGCGACTTTGCCTTTTCCACCCAAGGCTTCGATCATGGCGATGGCCGCTTGCCTGCCCCCGGAGTAGTTATCCGTCGCGACATGCGTGACGACCTTGGCCCCAGCAGCGATCGATGCGATGTCGGCAGTAAAGACCGGTATCCCTGCTGCGTTGGCTTCCTGAATCGCCGTCCCGACGGCTCGGCTATCGCAAGGGGTCAGAATGATCGCAGCTACCTTCTGGACGATGAAGTCCTTGACCTGGTTTTGCTGCTTGTTCGAGTCGTACTCGCCACTGACGCTGACAAGTTCGTACCCGGCCTTGAGGGCCTCTTGTTTGACGGCCTCGGAGATCTCGACAAAGAAGGGGTTGGCATTCGTCAAGATCGAGATACCGATAAGCTTCGTCGGTCCTTTGCCCGGCGCGTTAGCCTGTATTTTTTCCGGTGCGTTTTTATCTGATGCGTCCTTGCTGGGCTCAGGTTTGCTTGCCGAGGGGGTGCATCCACCTGCTGAGCCAAAGCAAACTAGTAAACCAATAAGGCAGTTAAGAAGACTCAATGAACGCAACGACATGGCTGGACCTCTGATGGCTCTGGTAATGCCGGTTTTATTTGGATTTCTTCTTGTTGCTATTGGGCGGGTTTCGCAGCGGTCGAGCTCTTTCGGGTGGGGCAGCCCCGGATTTGGTTTTCTGGTTTTGGGAGTCGTCTGCAGCCCCACCCTGAGGTTGCTTTTTCTTGAAGAACGGCTCGAACAATTCAGCCAAGGTCTCAGGTGGCTTGGTGTTCTTGAGCTTGGGCTTGTCGGACTTCGGTCCGGTGGGCAGGGCCGGACGCTTGCCGGGTGCGGTGTTGGAAACTGCCGAGAGAATTTCGTTGACGGTGCCTTCGGGCAAACCGGCCAACTCGGTTTGAGGGGTGTACTTCTTGATCAGGAAGCGTTCGATCAGCGACCAGGTCGAGGAGGTGATGAAATAGATACACAGGCCGGCCGGGACACGGAAGAACAAGACCCCCATCATGATCGTCATGATCATCATCATCTGCTGGGCCAAGCGAGTTTGCTCGTCGGTCGCTTTGGGCATGAGGACTTTTTGTTGGACGATAAACAGCGTGATGGTAATCAGGGGCAGGATGTTCAGATAAGGCCCGAACCAACCTGGTCCTTTTCCTGAAATGAACTCGGGCATCCACTGCTGCCAATCCATGAACATGTCTGGACCGGCCAAATTCGAGCACCATTCAAGGCCTGGGATCAATGGCTGTTGGCGGAGTGCCACGTCGACCGACACGCACCGATAGAGTCCGATGACGATCGGCAACTGGATCATGGCCGGCAAGCAACCGGCGAGTTGATTGATGCCCGCTTTTTTCATCAGCATCTGCTGGGCGGCCATCATCTTGGTCGGCTCGTCCTTGAGTGCCTCCTTGAGCTTGGCCATCTCGGGCTGGACCCGCTGCATTTTTTGCCCATTGAGAGCCATGCGGCGACTGACGGGGAACATCAGCGAACGGACCAGCACGGTCAGCATCATGATGGCCAAACCGTAGTTTCCGATGATGTAGTAGAAGAAGTGCAGGATCCATCCGAGTCGAACGGCGAAGAAGCCGAAGATATCCCAGCCATACTCGATCGCTTCATCGAGCTTATAGGCCGACAGAAGCGATGGTGACTTCGGTCCGGCGAAAATTCGATAAGCCGAAGTGTGTTGTCCCATCGGTTCGATGGTGCTCGTTGGGGTGACGAACCAGAATCCGGTATTGTAGGCCTGCTGTCGCTGGGAATCGAATTTGGCGGGATCCAAATACTGATCGTTCAATACCGTCGCTTTGGCTTTGTTCAAATTTTTCATTGACTCGGGGGCCGTAGGGGATGGAACCATCGCGGCAGCGAATACCTGAGTGTCGAGTCCTATGTACTGGATGTCCCGCTTGGTCGGCTCGTCTTGAGGACCAAACAAAAGCGAGTCGGGATCGGTCGGAAACTTTTTGGCATGATCGACAAGCGTTCGAGTCATCGATATCGAACTGATGTTGGCGGTAGTTCCAAAAATCACGTCCCGCGCTCCAGGAGCCGAAAAGAAAGAAGGGGATAGTTTGGTTGGATACCACCAACCCTCGAGCGAAATGCCATTGAGTCCCTCTTGTCGCAAGGCAACTTCGTGGGGCTTGTCGTCGAGATTTCGAACGATGGTCGTGAGTTCCAAGTGGTACTGCCAATCGTCGGCAGAAACCGGAGACTTGGTCGCCTCGGGTGCCTTGAGCAGACGGTATTGTTTGACCAACTCGAGTTGGGCATCGATCCCAGCGAACTTCAACTCCGCGCTCAGGGGCAAACGAAATTCGACCCCCATGCCCCCCGGGACCTCCAACGGTGCTGCTTGCCAGGTCCCACGCAGGGTCGACTCGAGTCCCAATATCGACTCGTCCCCTTCGACGATCTCCTTGCCATCGATCTTGGCAAAGGTGACCCCGCAGGAACCGCGAGGTGAATTGCCCAGGACTCCCTCGATGGGAAAGTCGTCCTCGGATCGAAGGACGGCGACGGGTTCCTGAGTCAATTGGGCGATGAGCGTCTGACGCTTCGATGCGTCCCCCTGCCGTTCGACCTCCAGACGCAGTTCATCGCCAGGCTTGGCCGACGAGAGGATCTTGTTGAGTTGATAGACCGACGCAGGTCCTTGAAGACCATCCCAGCCGACGAGCACATCGCCAGGCTCTAGAGACTGGACATCATTCTGCCCTGGCTCAGAGCTCGAAGGCTTGGCCAAAGCGGCCGCCGAGCCTTGTGGCACCGAATGAACGATCACCCCGCCTCCGGAACGGTCTTCAGGGGCAAGGTATCCGAGATAACCACCGATGTTCTTGGTCTGAAGCGATCGGTAAGCGAAATGACCGGCTTTGGTCTGCTCGACCAACTCGATCCGTTCGATCGCCGCGCCGAGATTATCAAGGGTTACGAGGAATCGGTAACCGTCGGCCGCATCCATCGTTCCGAGCGTCCAGCGTTGGCGCGGTTGGCTCTGAGGTAGCGTGACCTCGGGATGCTCGGCGGCGAACTTCTCAGCAAACGCCTTGCTCTCCTCGATCCGTTTGGATTTCGTACTCGAAATATCCTGAAGCTTGGTCCGTTCCTGCTGTTCGCGCAGAGCCTGTTGCTGCCTCATGCTCGAGATCAAGAAAAAGATCGCTGTGCCCAAAAGCAACCAAGGAAGAAACCTGTTGTTTCGTTCGCCTCGGGGCGATTCGGAAGAAGTATTCGAGGTGTTCAAGGGGAGTCTGCTCGTTGCGGAAGTCGGCCGAAAGAATCGCGGTAATTGTCTTGCTAGGGTCCCGGTTTGCCTAGGGCAATTATGAATACCAAAGCGAGCCAGCACAAACGCGCAAATCCAGAAGCGGCAATTATTTAGGGGGTTTTGTTTCCTGTGCGGCGGCCGCCTTTCCCCTCGAGTTTATGGCCCAGCTCGAAGAATCGTCATAACCTGGACTTTCGTCAAAACCCCTCAACTTTACCAACCCGCAATCCGATACACCCGGATAAGGGACCGAAACGGAACGCTCGATCCGCCCGAATTGAATCGAGCTTCGCTAGCTGAACTCAAGCTGTTTTCTCGGGGTGTAAGATGAAATCGAATCAAATGACTGGCCGTGCTTGGGTTCGCCGTGTTCTTCGGCAAGCCACCCTCTTCGGAGGACTTGCAAGTGCCGTTTGCATCCATGTCGGAGAGACCTCGGCACAAGAGACTCTCCGCCCAATGCCTCCGAAAGCCTGGAAAAGCGCTGGACCTTGGCGAGCCATCGGCATCTCGCCGCGAAAACCCGCAATGGCCCCCTCTACACTGGCACCAGCCACATTGGCCCCGAGCGAGAGCTTGAGCGAACTCAATGCGGTAAGCCCCGCTTCGGCTCAGGAATCTCCAAGCCAATCTGCAAGCCCACAGGCAGGTGGGGTCGTCAACGCCATCGCGACGGACCAAGCCAAACAGCCTAGCTTGGTCAAAGTCCCCTCGATCAAAATCCAACTGCCCGAAGCGAGCTCAATCGCCCCGAATTTACCGAGCGTACCGAACTTACCGAATTTATCGAACGCTTCTTTGCCGACCGAACTGGAAACCTCGCGCAGTATCGGTGCCAAGGTCCGACTCAGCGCAAGCTCGATCAGCCAAGTCCCCAGCCAAGGGGTCGCGTTGGAGTCGTCGACCACCAACGCCGCAAACCTCAGAGTCACCCGCTCGGGTGACATCACAGCCGAAACGCCTGTCAAGGTGAACTTTAACCAGGAACGCATCCTGGCGCTCCCGGCTCTACCGAGCGCCAACAGCCCATTTGCCGAAACGGGAATCGAAATCCCTGTACGGGTCGAAGCCGTCGCCGAAACCGTTCAAACGATCCTCGAATCTCAACCGCCGATGGTCGAACTGCCCGCCATGGGTATCCTGCCGGTGACGCCGTTGGATATTCCAACACGGAGTTTGCCTCCTGAACTCCAAGCCCCTGAACTCGAAGCACCTGAGCTTGAGGCACCTGAGCTCGAGGCACCTGAGCTTGAGGCTCCTGAGATCGAAGCTCCTAAAATCGGCGAAATGCATCGAAGCGATGAGTCGGCCGCATCGAATGCAGCGCAAACGCTCAATCCCGAAGTCGATGTTTTGACTCTAGCGAATCCGGCCCTGTCTGCGAACCGAACCAGTGGTCCTGTCAGCGCTGCGTCTTCGATCGTTCCATTGCCCAGCATCGATGCGACCTCCGAAGAGATCGAAGCGATCTCGAAGCTGGCTCGCTCGACGAAACCAAGCAGTGACAAGGCCATGATGGATGGTGTTCTTAGCCAACCGGGCGATGAGATCTTGATCACCTCGGGACCTTTGTCCAAGCTCATCGATAGCGAAGCTGCCGAGTCGGTGATGCTCGAGACGCAAGCGATCCGGGCAGTTCAGGTTCCTGGCACGATCTCCCGCCTGCATGTCGTCGACAGCTCGGTTTGCCAAGTGGTTTGCAATGGCAATCGATTGTTCATCGTGGCGGACCAACCCGGCCAGACGATCATCGAAGCGAACATGGGCAAACATCAAAAACCGCTGCACATGAAGGTCGTTGTCGAGAGACCATGGGCTCGCGGCAAGTCCGCGAGCGTCAACCTCGATCAAATGCAGGCGATCGTAAGTCATCTTGCACCGACCGCCGAAATCACAGTACAACCCTCGGACGAAGGAAGCTTGATCGTCACCGGCTTTGCCCAGAGCAATCAACAGGCCAAGAAGGTGCTCGAAGCGATCCGGAAAATGGTCCTAGTGCCTGTGGTCGACCAAGTCGAGGTTCGATAGTTGCTCTAGGGTGGACTTGAGGGTGGACTCGGGAGTTGCCGTGCTGATCAATCGAAATCGAGTCGAATCGATGGCAACCCGTACGCTGATGGTCTCGGCAGTGCTCCTCGGAACCACTGCAGATCTCTGGGGCCAAACTCCCACCTCGCCGGAACCCAATGCCCTGACCTCCAAGGACTACCTGAGGTTGATGGAAGAGGCCAACTTGGCCGCTGGCATTGCCCCGGTAGGAGGAAGCTTCGTAGGGGCCAAGCCTCGACCCAACGGAAGCTTGCCCACACCCCCATCTGCCGCTGCCCCATCTGCGGCGTTTCCATCTGCCGCGTTTCCATCTGCCGCGTTTCCGCCTTCGGCATCGCCGTTTCCAGGGCTGCCGACCTCGACGTTGCCCTCGGAAGCGACAATGCCCAAGCCCGGTGCGCCGCGTTCGATGCGATTGCCACCGCCCCAGACCGCAACGCAGTTAGCACCTCCACCCCAATCCCCAACGGCACCATACCCACAAGCCGCTGAAGCTCCCACGAGCTTGCCGTCGATGGTTGCTGCCCCGGAAGTCACGGCGTCCCCTCAGGGCCTTTTTGCTCCCGAGACGCCACTTCCCCAGAATTACCAACCCCAGGCTTACCAACCCCAGACGTACCAAGCCATCGATCGCCCCTTGGAAAACGCGCGTTGGACAGGTCCTCGGTGGGTTGGACGTTATGCTTCGATCGGCATGCGGCGTCCTGGGGACGAGAGCTTGACGTATTCTCAAGCCGGTCCGCTGGGCACCTTCGGGTCGGACCTAGCCAGCGAGGTTTCGGTGGGCTATCTGACCAACCCTATGGATTGCTATGAGTTCAGTTACTTAGGTTCGCTGAATTGGAACCGGGCCAACGAGTCGACCGGGCCGATCAGTTCGTCCCTCAGTTCGTTGGATCCTCAGTGGTTGGATCCTTTTCAAAATGCGGACTTGCACCAGCAGCATCATTCGGCAGAGTACCGTCAGTATGGACTCGCGAGGCGGTCGTTGACCGACGATATCGGCAATAGCACGCTGGGAATGCGAGTGATCGACTACAGCGAGCAGTATCGCTTAAGGTCACTTGCCTCTGGCGGTGAGGGTCGCTACGAATTGGATACAGGCAACTTGCTCGTTGGAATCGCAAGCGGCATGGAGTTATGGCGACCGCTAAGCCAAAGGATGGCGTTAGGTGGTGCGATCGATGGTGGGTTGTATGCGAATTTTGCAGAAGCTCGCAATCAGGCAAGCGACGGCAATGGCCGCGATGCTTCGGTGCTGGACCAGGACCTATCGCTCGCGGCGTCGTTGGGATTGCACCTGCGAGCTCGTTATCAATTGCGGAGTTGGGCTGGTCTTTACGGTGGATATCGCTGGATGCTGCTGACGGGAGTTGCAACCGTCGACGATCAGGCGCCTAGTCCGTTAGCCGATACGCTTTGGCTTTCGACAAGCTCGGACGCGTCCCTTTTGTTCCATGGATTTGACGCGGGACTAGAGTTCAAGTTCTAGCAATCGGGCCAGGTCTTTAGGCGGCTCGGCGGACCACTCGCAAGGATCTTTGCGCGATCTGGTCGGTGATTTCGCATGCGACCTCGAGCGATTTGATCGCGGCCAGTCCATTGACCCTCGGTTGGGATCCGGTTCGAATTGCGGTCAAGAAATCCTGATGTTCGGCTGCAATGGCATTGCCGGCCTGAGGGGTGATCTCCATGCGGTCGAGCCAACGTCCAAAGAGCTCGTCCTTGACTTTGGCTCGCTCGGAGGGATTGAGCCGGTCTGCTTGGAGATCACCGCATTCGACGGCTGCCGATGCGCGGGTCGCGGTCCAAGAGTTGGTCGCGAAATCCAAATCGTACCACTCGGAATCGGCTTGGATTTCCATCGTACGGGCTGCGGCTGAACTGATCCGCGAGGCTCGCAAATGGGCTCTAGCACCGTTTTGAAACTCCAAATCGGCGACGGCTAGGTCCTCGTGCTGGCCCAAAACGCGGCGTCCACTTGCGCGAATATTCGCAACAGGCGAATCGATCAGACTCAGGATCAAGTCCAGGTCGTGGATCATTAGGTCCAAGACAATTCCGATATCGGTAGAGCGTCCTGTGTAGACACCCTCGCGACGGCTTTCGATGTAGTGCACGCTCGAAGGTTGAATTCGAACGAGCAGCGATTCCCAGACCGGATTGAAACGTTCGACATGCCCAACCTGGAGGATCGCATGGTTCTTCGTGGCGCAGCGATGCAATTCACGGGCTTGATCGACGCGATTGGCGATGGGTTTTTCGATCAAGGTATGGATACCTTGTTCGAGGGCCCATTTGCCGACTCGGTGGTGGTGTTCGGTCGGGGTGGCTAGGACGATCGCGTCGACTTGGTCGACCAGCTCGGAGAAATCGCTGAAACTTTTGACTTGTAGATTCTGCTCGACCCATTCGCGGGACGAAGCGATCGGATCGCATACACCGACAAGGGTGCAGTCGGAGCGAGTGGCAAGAAGTTTGGCGTGGATACGTCCGAGATGACCTGCGCCGATGACGGCGAGTTTGGGTTTCGTCGAAGTGTGGAGGTTCATGTTCGCTTGGATAGGGTGGTAGTTTGAACCTCGGGAATTCACGGATCGATCAGGCGGCTGCGGCTCGGCGATCTCTACCTCGACCGTGGCGGCCTTCGGAGGAATTCTCGATGAATTCAAAAAGGGTTTCGAGTTCGGGAGTGAGGATGCCATCCCCTTGGAGGATCTCTCTGGCGTGTTTGATACCGACCTTGGACCGATACAGAAGCTTGTGGGCTTCGCCGATGGCTCGGATCGCAGCGGTGGTAAAGTTCTTTCTTTTCAGGGCCACGACATTCACGCAGCGAGGCCTCGCCGGGAAACCTTCGGCAAGCATGTAGGGCGGGACATCTTGAAGGACTCGCGAGAGGCCGCTGACAAAGCTGTAGCAACCGATCGATGCGAAGTGGTGGACAGCGACACCGCCGCTGAGTGTCGCATCATGTTCGACGCGAACGTGACCACCGAGCATGACGTTGTTGGCGGTGATCACGCGGTCTTCGATAACGCAGTCGTGAGCGATATGGGAGGTCGCCATAAAATAGCATTGGCTACCGATCGAGGTGACCCCTTGATCCTTTTCGGTTCCTCGATTGACGGTGGTGCATTCCCGAAAGACGTTGCAGTCGCCGATGACGACCTGCGTCGGGGATCCTTGATAGGAGAGGTCCTGTGGCTCTCCGCCGATGACACAGCCGGTAAAGAAGCGATTATCCCGACCGATAGTGGTATTGCCGACGATGGTCACACCGTTTTCCAAGCGTGTTCCACGGCCGATCCGTACGTTGGGACCGATCATGCAATGATGTCCGATTCGAACGTCTTCATCCAATTCAGCTCGGGGGTCCACCACGGCGGTATGAGCGATGATCGTTGACATGTCCTGGGTCCGCTTTCTATCGTTCGACAGTTGCTCGCACGGATGCGTTGTATGTTGTTGGGGAAAACCTAAGCTGCTTTGATCAGCGCGTCGTTGGTCACGCTGCTGTGGTCCGGGATCTGTTCGGCTAGTCGTCCATTGAGGTTATGGCCGCTGCGGTAGGCAAATACACTCCCGTCGATCCAGTGTCCGCACAGCGCCAAATCGCCGATCAGGTCGAGGAGTTTGTGCCGGGAGCATTCGTCGGGAAATCGCAATTGATTGTCGATCGGTCCGCTGGGACCAAAGATCACCAAGTCGCGGTGCGTCACGTGCTGTGCAAGTCCGCTGCCTTGAAGTTTGGCCGCATCGCTCTGGGTCAGGAAGGTACGAGCCGGTGCGATCGACCAGAGGAACTCCTCAGGGCTCAGCAAGCAGCTAGTCGAGGTCGAAGGGATAGGACTCTCGGGTCCGTAATCGAGGTGGTAGACCAAGGTCAGGCCTGGGCAGGTCGAGGGACTGGCTTCGACATAAGCCTCAGCATTCCCAATCCGGATTGGTTTCTCGATCCGACAGAGTTTAGCCGGTCGATCGCTCGTGAATCGTCCGGCTTGGTGGATCGCCAGGGCCATCGCATAAGCACTGCCGTCCATACCGGGCATTTCGGCTCCGTCGCATTCGATGATGCAGTTATCGATTCCCATCCCGTAGAGTGCCGCCATGACATGTTCGACCATCTCGACGCTCGCGTCGCGATAGACCAACTTGGTACGCAACGGTGCATCGGTGCGATGGGCGGCCAAGGCCGGGATCATCGGTTGATCGACCAGGTCCATGCGGCGGAACACGATTCCCGTGTCAGGCTCGGCCGGTAGGAACGTCAAAGAGACGTTCTTTCCGGTCCAGTAGCCGCGCCCGCTGACATGAGCCACATGCGCGATCGTTCTTTGAAGGGGTCCCTGCATCATCTTCGTCAGAAAATCCATTTTCTATCGAATTAGCGATCGACGGTTTACTTGCGAATTGGCCCACCGGGTGGGTTGGCCAAAAGCGGAGTCTTGCCACCAGGATTGTTCGTCGCTGGAGCAGCAGGATTGACCGCCGTAGCGGCAGCAGGAATGTCTCGCTTGAGAATTCCGATGACCGGCTCGGTCAAGTCGTTTTCAGGGTTGAAGTAGATCACTTCGCGATCGGCACCGTAGAGAACCGACTGGGGCTTCTTGGGGTTCATCTGGGTGGTTTGTTTGCGGTTGTACCGAACCACCAGGTCGAATTTGTAGTACCGAGCCGCAAGGGTCACGCCCGAGACGATCTGGTTGTAGGTATCGAGCATGAGCCTTGCTTGACGCTCATCGAATTCCTCTTGCTTGTTCTTCGCGTCGAGTCGGAGTTTGCTCTCTTGACTAACGATCGCCTCTTCCCGCTGCTTGAACTCCGGGGAGTCCGAGTTGAGTTGGGATTGCAGTTGCTGGATCGACTCGGAAATCTTTTTGCGACGGTCCTCGAAGTCCTTCATCGTCATTTGGAATTCGGCCTTCATCGCTTCCATTTGGGCGGTAAAGGTTGGGTGGTTGTCGAGCACGTGTTCCATGTCGACGACCGCCACGGGTGTCATTTTGGGTTGTGGCTCTTGGGCGAAACCGGTCGGACTTGCAACCAGGGTCGCAAGAGCAAACCCGGCCAAGCGGGCATTGGAAAGCTTGTTAATACGGAACAGCACGTTTTGCACTCCTTGCGTTCGATGGTGGTCGCTGCTTGGTGGATTTGCTAAATCCGATGGCAAAGCAGCGCGTTTCGCTGGTTCCTTCCAGAGCGAATCGGGGGCATTCTGCCCGAAACGATTCCTCCGCGTAAATACCGATCCGAGGAAACTCCGATTTTTTGTCGTCGGCAAAATCCAAGGATCGAGCAAAACTAAGGCACGTGGGATAGGCTTCCAGCCTGTCCGGATTCAGTAGAAAAAAACGGCAACCAGGAGCAGCTCCGAACCAATGTCTTGAAGATGAGGACAGGCTGG
>Ga0208085_1000265_pt1 | contig 20122 bp, 18 predicted proteins | sample LakMenEpi21Jun10_FD_150721 | JGI IMG/M metagenome (GOLD analysis project Ga0208085, IMG submission 150721) | Freshwater microbial communities from Lake Mendota, WI - 21JUN2010 deep hole epilimnion (SPAdes) | ecosystem: Environmental > Aquatic > Freshwater > Lentic | place: Lake Mendota, Madison...
AATGGCGTTCTTCTGCCACTTCCAGATTGGGGAGATGCATCAGTTCCTCGGACGGTACCCCGATGCGACGTGGAGCTATCTCGAGGCGATGCAGTGGGACCCCCAACGAATTGAGCCATTCCATCGCCTGGGCCGACTACTGAACGCACAAGCCCGATGGGAGGCGGCGCGAGTCTGGCTCGAGGAGGGTGTCAAGCGTGACCGATCTGCTCGTGGGCTATTCCCAGAGACCTGGGTCACGGCGTGGGGCGTCGATTTTGAGTTGGCCATTGCGCGGTGGTGGACCGGCCAGCAGGACGAGGCAAACGCCACCTTCCGATGGCTTCTCGAGCGTCCGGATCTGCCTGCTGCCTTTCGCGAGGCGTGTGAACACAACCTGCGTCTCGGCTCACCATCGGAGGAGTGATGAGGCCGGTGGGTTCTCCCCCGAGCGTGGTGCTGACCATGATCGTTCGCAACGAGGCGCACGTGCTGGCTCGGTGCGTGGAATCGGTGCGTCCACTCATCGATGCCTGGTGCATCGTGGACACGGGCTCCACCGATGGCACTCAGGCCCTGATTTCTGAATTGCTGGGTGACCTGCCTGGCGAGCTTCACGAGGTTCCATGGCGGGACTTCGCCTACAACCGGACTCGGGCGCTTGAGCTTGCCCGCCCGCTTGGCGACTACTCGTTGATGATCGATGCCGATGTGGTCGCTGTGCTGGATGACGGTATCGCCGCGGCTGATGCCGTTGGTGCGCTGAATGCCGATGTGTATGACGTGCGGTTCAGCGACGGCTTGGAGTACGCGCGCCCTCAGGTGTCGTCAACCCGGCTCGATTTCACCTACCGAGGCGTGCTGCACGAGTTCCTCGTCGTCCCCGAGGGGGCGGTGCGCGGCGGCACGTTGCCCGGTGTACGTTTCGCTACCTTCCGGGATGGCGCCCGCTCGCAGAATCCCACGAAGTACCACGATGACGCCGAACTTCTTCGGGCTGCGTTGCAGACACGTGAGGACCCGGAACTCGAACCCCGGTACACGTTCTACCTTGCGCAGAGTTGTCGGGATGCGGGACTTGTTGATGAGGCGATCGACGCCTACCGCCGCCGCAGTGAACTCGGTGGCTACCTAGAGGAGGTGTACGTCTCGTTGTCATGGGTGGTTCGCCTGCTTGCTGGCCGCGACGGTTGCACGCCCGAGGTATTCGACGCCGCCTTGCGCGCAATCGACGTGGTGCCGAAACGTGCCGAGGCGTCCTGCCACGCTGCAACGGCGGCGCGTCGCGCTGGCCGGATGCCAACGGCGTACGTATTCGCCCGCCATGCAGCGTCGCTCCCGAAGCCCGAGACGGGCCTGTTCATCGAGCCTGATGTCTACCGGTGGCGTTCTCTCTACGAACTTTCCATTGCCGCCTATTACGTCGGGGCGATCGGGGAGGGAAGGGACGCCACAGAGCGTCTCCTCGGTATGGAGGATCTGCCGTCCGCCGAGCGTGCAGCGGTTGAAGCCAACCGCCACTTCTACGCCTAGAAGGCATTTCGGTGGTGTTGTCGGGTCCTCAATGTCCCGACTGACCATCACGAGATCGGCCCCCTACGATGTCGGGCGATGCGGCGACCTTCACGAACCCTCCGAGCGCTAGTGGTAGCGGTGCTCGGCACCGTCGTTGTACCGCTCGCCGCGTGTGGTTCCAGCGGTAGTGCATCAAGCCTGAGTGAAGAGGCCCAACAGGCGGTGACCGAGGGGGCGGAGTTCCTGCAGGCCAACATCGACCAGATCGACTCTCTGCACCTCAGCGGACTTGATCACATCTATCGGCGGTGGGGTGTCGAACCGTTGGCCGGCTTCGGCGCTGCGGCCTCTGCTGCGGGAAGCCAGGTACCCCCCTCGGGTGGCGGTGTCCCAACCGAAGAGCAGGCGCTGGCCCGCCTTGTTGATCCTGCACGACGGGTTCCACCGGCCGGCACGGCATCGTTGCCTGACACGTCTCGTGTGATGGTCAGTGGCCTGTACTGCGATGTCCGCCCGCTGACCGACGACGACCTGGCCGCATGGCAGCGGGAGTTGGGCGCTGGTGGGTATGGACCCACCCATGTGCTCCTGGCGTGGTTCTTTATGGAAGACCTCGGGTGTGAGGATCCACGAGCGGCATCACTCGCAGAGGAGGCCGTCCAACTCGTGGCAGCTGAACTGGGCTCCCGAGCGTCGACTTCGCCGCTGGAGCTGGCGGTTGATGACCTGTCGGTTGAACAGATCGTGGTGCTGGCCGAAGCTGGGCGAGCCGATCTCGTGGGATCTGGCTGGGTTGAAGCCATTGTCGCTGCCCAGCGGGACGACGGGCGATGGCAGTGGCGCGGGCCGTTGGCGGAACCGGACACGTTCGACTGGCATGCCACGGCCCTCGCTGTGTGGGCGCTGAACGCCCTCGGGGGTGAAGGGAAACCGGAGGCTTGGGTTCGCCGCTGAGAGGAACGCAGGCTGGCTGAGATCGTCAGCGGTCAGCGGCAGGGGCGACAACGAGCGACGCTTCAGGGAGTCGCAGCATCTCGGGAGGCAGGGCTGCGGCCTGCTGGTAGGTGTACCACTGTCCGTGTTCGAAGTCGTAGAGCTTGCAGGCCCGGGTGTTGGACACGAAGTCCCGGAACCGAAGTTTGCCGGCCTTTGCCTCGTCGATGTTTTCCACGATTGCCGTGGCCGCCATGGGGAGGTTGTACATGGGGATCCGGACATCGACGTGGTGGGGGATGTGGACCATGATCCAGTGGAAGAAAAACTCGACGACTGGTGAGGCGTACAAGGCGGTGGTGGCTTCTACCTGCCCGGCGAAACGGGTCCATTCCCGCCGCGGCCACCAGCGGAGATCCGGTCCGATGTGATGGATGTGGACCAGCGACCCGATGATGAAACTGAACCCAAAGAACGGCACTACCCAGACCTTGAGCACCATCCAGATCCCGGCCCACACGGTTCCGCCGCTGCTGAACCCGAGGGCGAACAACGCCACGGAAACCCCGGCCACCACACAAGCCACCAGCCAGCGGTCTCGGCGAATGGTGCGGGCAAAACGCGCTGGTGGTTTGCCGACCACCATCTTGTTCCACCACACCTCGCGCACGTAGTACGCGCCAGCTCCGAGCCATGACCACTCCACCCGGTGACGGGCACGCAGGTGCCAGGGGAGAGCGGCGTACTCCGCCGGTGTGACGGGGTGCCATACGAAGTCGAAGCCTTGCCGGGCGGTGTAGGTGTGGTGGATGCGGTTGTGCCCCAGCACCCATCCTTCGTAGACATGCCACGACGGGAGCATGGCGAGACGTCCAATGGTGCGGTTCAGGCGCCGACTCGTGAACAACGCGCCGTGGGCGGCGTCATGGCCGACGACGAACAGTGAAGCAATGGTCAACGAGGCGAACAACCACCCGGCGACCACCAAAAGTGGGTTGTCCACGATGATGAGCCACGCCACCGCCGCGGCGTACAGCAGGACATCGCGGGCGAAAAAGGCGAGTCCGCGGCTGGTGGGGCGCTCGTACGCCTCAGCGGGAATGACGTCGAGTACCCGCTGGAGGGAGCCTTTGCGCCCACTCGGGGTTCTGGCACTTTCGGGGCTTTCGTCAACGGTGAGAGTCACGGAACCTGCCGGTATCGGGTTGTCTGCCGCACGAGCTGTGCAGTTCCCCCATTCTTGCAGGTTGGCGCCCCCGCTGGCCCACCGGCGGGCGGGTTTGGTGCGGAAATGTCCAGCCGTACACGGTCCGCTGATGGTCCCTGGGTGGCTGGAGCATGACGGGCCGGGTTCCGAAGGGTTGACCAGCGTTCAGGCGGTCGTTGGGGCCACTGCCGTATCACTGGTGGCGCTGGGCCGGCGCCACGAGCGGTTCTTCCGCCAGAACAGGTAGCTACCCGCCCCGACGGGGACCGGTTCGAACCAGGTGGCGAACCGGAACAAGCCGATGGCGATGATGAGGTCGGTGTTGACGTCGTCGGTGAGTCCAGCGCCCAGCACCCAAAGCAGCGTGGCCTCGGCCACCCCGATGCCTCCGGGGGTGGGGGCGATCAGCGACACGGTGGCCATGGCAGATACGGCGAAGATGATTCGCGCCCAACTGACCTGGTCTTCGCCGAGGCCTTGAAGGCGGACGGCCACCCCGAGCACGAGACATGTCGTGAGTTGGGAGATGACCATGGCAATGGTGAGCGCGTGCCATTGCGCCCGGACGAGGTCAACGAGTTTGGTCCGGAACCCTGACACCTCACCCGCCATGTCGGTCACCGGTTGCCGGTGGAACAGGCGGAACACCGGGTTGACGATGCGGCCCAGCAGCGCCCCGAATCGACGGGCGAATCCGTCGCTGGCCAGAACTGCTGCGAGTACCCCGATGGCGACGGCAACCCCAACGACCAACACAATGGCCAACCACAGCAGGTTTACGCCGCCCTCACCCCTGACCACCATGACGGTGAGCGCCCCGGCGGCGAGTCCGTAACGCACCAGGTTCGTCCAGATTCCCGTGGTGAGGTAACTCGAGGTGATTGACGGCAGGTCGAAACCCCACGACCGCAGCATGGCGAAGTTCAACCCGGTTGCCACTGCCCCACCTTCGGGCACGGTGTTGGAAAGCGCCGACGATGCGGTGTTGGTCACGAACGACTCGCGCATCTTCAACCCTGGCAGGGTGAGCACTTGAGGCGGCAGGTTCGTGATGATGTTCGCCAAGCCCAACGCAACGATGATGATGACGTCCCACGTTGAGATTTGGCTGAGGACCTGTTCCCAGTTGGCTCTCGCCAATTTGGTGATGAGGAAGTACAGCACCAGCACCAGCACGCCGTAGGACAGGACCCCGCTGAGCATCCGTCGTAGAACCCGGGTTGGCCGGTCGCTAGGAAGGCCCTCATCGTCGGGGGCGCCGGTATCGACCTCGGGCTCAAGGGCCTGGCGGTGCCGGTCGGTCCCGTGGCGGTGGTGTCGCTCGCCGGATGCTTCCACGGCGTTGACACTAGGCGGTTGGTCCGGGGGGGACCTTCGTCCCTTGTGAGGGTGACGACCCCACGGCATGCTGAGTGGTGTCCGCGGGTGGCGCTGGTGCCGGCTGCGGGCACGTCACGACGATCTCCACGACTTCAGATCCTGCACCGATGAGTCGAGGAGGCCCTCATGTCCACCATCTCCGAACGTCGCTGGCCCTTGTGGTCGGGCCTGTTGGCTCGAGGCCTGCCTGCCCCGTTTCCGCCGCCCATGGCCGAGTTGTGGTCCGATCGTGACGGCATGCACCTTGAAGAGTTCCGCGAGGACGGCACGCTCGTGGTTCGGGCGGAACTCCCTGGTATCGACCCGGATCGTGACGTCGAGATCACCGTTGCCGAGGGCACGTTGTGCATCCGGGCTGAACGAAGCGCCCACCACGAGCAGCGCGGTGACGGTGGGTTCTATCGATCCGAGTTCCGTTACGGGCAGTTCACCCGGACCCTTGCCCTCCCGACCGGGGTCACCGCCGGGGACGTCACCGCCAGTTACACCGACGGGATCCTTGAGGTCCACGTCCCCCTCGAGGAGGGTGTCGAGCCGGTGAACCGTGTTGAGGTCACGCGCGGTGCCGAGTCTGGGAATGGCTCGGCATCCGGGGGCCGGGGGACGTGACCGCCGGACCGGTTGAGGTCAGGATCTGGCGTGGTGGGGGTGTGGCCCATCGTGAGGTGTGCGCTGACGCCGCTGAGGCGGCCCAGTTGGTTGAACGCTGGGCGGAGTTCGGCATCACCGGGGTGGATGTCGACGATCTGGCGGTCCATCACCTTCCCGGCCAGGTGCTCGAACCCGAGCTCGAGCCGGATGCACCGGCGATCGATCTTGATCCCGACGAGGAGTACCCGAGGGGGTGACGCTCAGTCGCTGAACTGGCCGTTGCGGATGCGTTCGGCATCGAGGCGTTCAAGTTCCGCTGCGGCGCTCACGACGACTTTTGAATCGGGAACGAAATCCAGTTCGGCGTTGCGCCCCTCGTAGTCCACGGCGTTGAGGATGACCCGCATGGCGTTGAGTCGGGCTTCGGGTTTCGATTCGGAGCGAATGATCGTCCATGGCGCCTCGACTGTGGACGTGCGCTTGAGCATGCGGTACTTCATCTCGGTGAAGTCGTCCCAGTGTTCCTGGGCCTGCAGGTCGATCTCGGACAGTTTCCACTGTCGCAGTGGGTCGTCGCGGCGACGGTCGAACCGGCGCTTCTGTTCGGCCTTGGTGACGCTGAAGTACAACTTCACGAGGATCGTCCCTTGGCGGACGAGGTCCTTTTCGAATCCGACGACTCCACGAATGAAGTTGCGGTACTCGTCATCGGTGCAGAAGCCGAACACCGGTTCCACCATGGCCCGGTTGTACCAACTGCGGTCGAACAGGACCATTTCGCCGCCGTGGGGGAACTGGGCCACGTAGCGCTGGAAGTACCACTGGGTGCGTTGGTCCTCGGTGGGTTTGCCGAGCGCCACCACCCGGTAGTGCTTCTCGTTCATGTACCGCGTCACGCGGCGTATGGTTCCACCCTTGCCGGCGGCGTCTCGGCCTTCGAAGAGCACGATCATGCGCCGCTGGTGGTGTTCGAGGTGCTGTTGGAGTTTGAGGAGTTCCACCTGGAAGGGCTTGAGTTGATTCTCGAGCCGGGCTTTGCGCGACGCCGAAGATTCCCGCTTCTTGCGGTCGGCGAGTTCGGTTCGCAGCCGGGCGTTCTCGGCCACGACGGTCGAGACCCTCAGGCGCCGTCGGCCGACCTGCACCACGGGGTCGTCACTGCTCTTTAGGGCGGGGGTGGGAGTACGTCGGGGGGTGTCGGTCATTGGTATCGGGTCCTGTGAGGGGTTGCCCTAGTTGACCACACCGGTCGTGCCCTTCGCATCGGCGGCGTGGGGCGGTGGTGGTGGCCGCCACGGTGGGGCGGGTGGGCTCAGGGCGGGATGGGGGCCGGGATCGGGGCGAACGGTGAAGGGGGCAGGGGCCCGAACCGACGATCGCCGGCGTTCCACGCCGTGGCGGCGTCGGCGGCTTCCGTGCGGTTTCGCATCACGAAGTTCCACCACATGTACAGGTGCTCCCTCTCGGGCGGTCCCCCGAGGATCAACAGGTCCGTTCCGGGTCCGGGGTGCAGCGTGATGCGGTCAGCCCCGATGGGGAGGTGTCCGATGTCACCGGGTGCGAGTGTGAGCGGGGCGCCGGAGGCGGTCTCGATGGTGGTGTTGCCGTTGAGTACGAGTACGCCGTGTTCGTGGCCGGCATCGACGGTCAGGCTCGTTCGGCCTCCGTGGCGGGAGGTGACGGCGAGACAGAGCGCGTCTCGGTCCACCACGGCGGGGGACGACAACCCCTGCCACGTTCCGACCATCACCGTGAATGAGAGGTCTTTGTCGTCGCGGAGCTGGGGGAGGTCGTCATGGTGGGCGAAGCGGGCTGGGCCGTGCCGGGTCCGGTCCGGTTGGGCCAGCCACAGTTGCGCTCCGGTGGGTGCGTCGGTTGGGTCCTCGGCGGTCTCGGCATGGGTCACTCCGTGCCCGGCGGTCATGAGGTTGACCTCGCCAGGTCGGATGATCGCCGATGACCCGAGACTGTCTGTGTGGTGGAGGGATCCGGACACGAGCCAGGTGACCGTGTGGAGCCCGCTGTGGGGGTGGGGGCCGACCCCACCGATGCCCGGGGCCGGTCGAGTGCCCACCCCGGGGGTGAACACGTCGGCGAAGCACCAGCCTCCAACTGTGCGCAGCGCCCGCTGGGGGAGGGCACGGGCGATCGTGTCGGACCCGACCCGTGTACGCCGGGCCGGGAACACCCGGGGGGCGTCGGTCACGTCCGTTGCTGGGTGAGGCGGTGGAGCACCCGGTGCACCAGGTCACCGAAGGTGGCGGCGCCTTCGTCGCCGAGCGGTTCGAACATCAGGTCGTGGACGGCGGTGGCGTGGCCCGGTGCGGCCGCAGCGAGCACGGCGAACCCTTCATCGGTCAGTTGGGCGAAGGTGCCTCGACGATCGTCGTCGCAGCCCATTCGACGGACCCATCCCCACGTCTCGAGGCGGCTCACGGCGTGGGACAGGCGGCTTCGCGAGTACACCGAGTCGGTGGCGAGTTCGCTCATGCGCAACTGGCGGTCGGGCGCTTCGGACAGGCGCATCAACAGGACGTAGTCGCTCATGGTCATCTCCGAGTCCTCGTGCAGTTGTCGTTCGAGCGCCTCGTTGAGTTGGCGGACCATGGCGATGTACGACCGCCAGACGGCCTGCTGGTCGTCGGTGAGCCATCGGGGAGCGGGTCGGGCGGCCATGACCCCAGCGTAGCGAAAGTTGACGATTCAACGAACTGCCGCTAGAGTCGTTGAATACTCAACCAACCTGTTCGAGGAGAACGCCATGTCTGACACCACCGCACTCACCGGCTCGTACACCATCGACCCGTCCCACTCCCGGCTCGGGTTCGTCGTACGGCACGCCATGGTCACCAAGGTCCGTGGGTCGTTCGCCGATTTTGAGGGCTCGGTGACCGTGGATGGAACCAACCCTGCCGCATCGTCGGTGACCGTGTCCGCCGCCATGGCGAGTGTCACCACCGGCGACGAGGGCCGCGACGGCCACTTGCGCTCCGCCGACTTCTTCGACGTCGAGGCCAACCCCACCATGGCCTTCGTGTCCAACGCCATCGAGCCTGACGGCACCGACGACTACAAGGTCACCGGCGACCTGACCATTGGCGGCGTGACCCGGCCCGTCACCATCGATCTCGAGTTCACCGGTGCGGCGAAGGACCCGTTCGGCAACGATCGCATCGGTTTCGAGGGACGCGCTGAGATCAACCGCAAGGACTGGGGCCTCGAATGGAACGCAGCCCTCGAGACGGGCGGCATCCTCGTGGGCGAGAAGGTGAAGTTGGAACTCGACATCTCGGCGGTCAAGGCCTGACCGTAGCCACCACCGGCGGTCCTTGCGCCTGGGACGTTGCCACCGCTGGCAGCGCCCCAGGCGCTACCGCGTCGGGATCACGCCGACGCCAGCGCCACCAGCGCGTCAAGGTCAGCGGCATCGGGCACCCCAGTGGTGCGGGCAACTTCAACCCCTTGGGGGTTGAACAGGATCACCGTGGGAATGCTCCTGACCGCCATGCGGCCCGCCACCAACGGGTTGTCATCGACGTTCACCCTCGCGAACGCCACCGGCCCGCCCTCGGCGGCCATGACGGCTGCCGCCTGTTCGAATGCCGGCATGAACCGCCGACACGGACCGCACCACGGCGCCCACAAGTCCACCGCCGTCCACCTGCCCGAGGTGGCCTCATCAAAATCTGCGTCCCCGATGTCGGTGACGGCGCTGGCGGGGTCGTGGAGGTCGTGACTCATACCCGTTTCAACCATCCCCCGCACCGGATTGTTCCGACCTCCCCCGTGAGGCTGTGGTTGGATGGGGTCATGCGCATCGATGTGTTCTCCGATGTGGTCTGCCCCTGGTGTTTCCTCGCTGCGCGCCGGCTCACCTCAGTCCTCGACGACCTCGGGAGTGACCCGGACTCGGGACTGAGCCACCCCATCGAAATCCGATGGCGGGCGTTCCAGCTCGACCCCGGGGCCGGGCCACGATCAACTGACCTGCGGACGGCACTCGAAGCGAAATATGGACCTGGCAGTTTCGACGCCATGACCCGGCGGTTCGCCGAGCTCGGACCGCCGGTGGGGATCGCCTACGACTTTTCCATGGCCCAGCGGGTCAACACCTTCGACGCCCACCGCCTGTTGGCGTGGTCGTGGGACACCGGGGGTGCGGTTGAACAGAATCGGTTGTCGGACGCCTTGTTCAGCGCCTACTTCGAACACGGTGAGGACCTCGCCGACCACTCCGTTCTGGCCCGGCTCGCAGATTCTGTCGGGCTCGACGCTGAAGCCGCAGCCGACGTCCTCGCCGGTCAGGGGTACTCAGCTGAGGTGCGTGCCGATCTTGCCGAAGCCGCCGGCCTCGACGTTCACGCCGTGCCGACGATGGTCATCGGCGGCCAGTTCACCCTTCCCGGCGCCCAGGACCCCGACACGCTCCGGTCGGTGCTGGTTCGCGTGGGGCGACGTATGGGCAACGAAGGCTGATCCGCTCAGCGCCCCGACACCCACGCCTCAGCCTGACTGGCGATGATACCGACCAGTTCACCCATGACCAGGTTGGCGTCCACGAGGTGCAGACCCCATGGCGCGGTCAGGTCTCCGGGCACGTCGGGGGTGCGGACCTCGTCGGGCACGACGGTGACCTCGAGGTAGTGGTACCCGTTGCGTTCCACACACGCCACCTCGATGAGTCCGGGGAGCGCAACCCATGGTTCGGTCGGTTGTTCGCCGGCCCGGGACTGTATCCACCCGACGCCCTGGGGTGACTGGGTGTCGGCGAAGTACGGGGTGGCAGAGACGGCGCCTAATGAACCGGAGAGGTCTGCGGGGTTGGTGCACGCCGCCCGACTGCCGTCGGGGCTGGGTGCCCCGAAGTACGCACCGGGTTCGGGTGGGGCGGTGGACCGATACGAGGACCACGACAGGTAACAGCCGGTCTGTGTGTCGCTTGTGCACACCGGGATGTTGGCGAACCCGCCGCTGGTAGGGCTTTCAGGGATGGACAACCCCATGAGGACCGCTGACACGAGCTGTTCGCGCATGGCTGGGTTCGGGTCGAACTCGTCGGTGATGAGTTGGCGAAGGACCCCGGTCCCCTGGGAGTGGCCGACCAGGACCACGCCGCGTCCGCCGTTGTCGTTCGCCATGTAGTGCCGGAACGCGTCGCGTGCACTGGCGTACGCCACGTTGAACGGTGAGTTCTCGTCCACCGGCGGGTTGCCAGCCGCATCGCGCTCAGCGGTCCCCGCCTCCTCACCCTCGTCACTCGTGGTCCCCTCATCGTTGATGGCTCCCGAGATGGTGGACAGGGTGGCCTGGTTGTACATCGGTGCCCACACACGACACGACCCGGCCAATCGGGCGACCTGGCTCAGCACCGCCGTGGCCTCACCGCCACCGGGTTCGAGGTCACTGTTGGCGCCAGGGTCGCTCGACACCGTGGGGTAGACGTAGAAGCAGTCCACCGGGGGGTCCGCCGCCTGTTCGAACACCTCGGTGGTCCGGGTTCCATCCGCCTCGATCACTTCGGCGTCAAGGTTGGTGTCACATACGTCTTCGGCGTCGGGTCGACACAACCACGTTGACGGGTCGGCGTAGACCTCCGAGGAGTAGCCGGTGAACGGAGCGGGGGCGAGGCCAACGGGATTGGTGACCGTCGACGGTGCGTCATCGGTGGTCGAGGGCAGGGCCGAGTCGTCGTCCGTTGCGCACCCGGCGGCCAACAGCACCCCCACCGCAATGAGCGACAGGCGGAACCGCCAGCGGGACAGAGACTTTCGTTGCATTCCAGCGACCATAGCGGTGACCGTGTGACGCGCCGGTTGCAGTCAGGTGTCGGTGAGCCACGCCCGCCACGATTCGACTCACCTCTCCCTACCGTGGTCCCCGTCGACCATCCCCCGTCGGCTGCAAACAGGCGACGTCGTCGGTGCCGGCGTCACGACAGATGAGGTGAACACCATGGAGATCCGAGACGCGATTCGCAAACCACCCGTCACCGTTGACGTCGACGCCACGTTGGTTGAGGCAGCCGGCCTCATGGACGCTGCCTCCGTCGGATGCCTGGTTGTGCTCGACGGCAATCAACCCGTCGGCGTGATCACTGACCGGGACATCACGGTGCGTGCGGTGGCTCGCGGGATGGCCCCTGACGCCAGGGTGGATGCCGTGATGAGTACCGACATCATCACCGCCGACGCCGCCGCGGACCTGCGCAGCGTCATGTCGGTGTTTCGGTCCCATCCGATTCGTCGCATCCCGGTCATGGACAACGGGAACCTCGTTGGGGTCATCACCCTTGACGATCTCATGGTGGACCTCTCCGCTGACCTTTGCGACCTGACGCGGGCGGTCACTGGTCAGGTCGTGTTCGGCCATCCCGAGCCGATGCCGGCGTCCCCAGTGGCCGCGGCGCGCCGGTGAGTCGTGGACGCAGACCGCACTGTTGGCGGTGATGATCCTCAGGCAGTTGTGAGGAGGTCAGGTCGTTGGCGTCGCGGGGCACTCATCGGTGGGGTGGGCGTCCTCGTGGCAGTCGTGGTGTTCGCAGTCGGGGTCTTCGTCGGCACCATCGGACTGCAGAACAGCGCAGCGGCCGACCCCGCCGATCTGCTCGACGAGATCGCCGAGGCGGGGGTGGTGTGTCTGCAGGTGGCCAGTCTCGTGGTGGAACACGACCACAAGACCTTGGGGTGCGCCACCCAGACCAACGGCATCCTGACCGTCGAGACGTGGGGGCGGCGACCGTCACCTGACGACTGGCTGGCGGAACGGTGCGCCATGCTGGCCGACTTCGACAAGGCTGAAGTTGGGGCGTACGTGGTGTTCCCCGAAGGCATCATCCGGGTCGCCAACGGGGCCATCCCCATCGAGAGCAACATCGAGCGTGAGACACCCCAGGCAATCGGGGACCGACTCGCCACCTCGTTCGGTGGGACCTCGACGCTGTACGAGTGCCCCTGATCGACGCTTCGGTGAGGTGGCTCGACTCAGCGCAGGGGTTGGCTGGTGGGCTCCACCGGTGAGGGCAGGTCCGTCTCACCCATGAGGGCCCGGTCCACCGCAGCGGCGCACGAACGTCCCTCGGCGATGGCCCACACGATGAGACTCTGACCGCGCCCCATGTCGCCGCAGACGAAGACGTTGTCCACGTTGGTGCGCCATTCGTCGTCACGGGCGACGTTGCCCCGTGGGTCGAATTCGAGACCGAACTGTTCGCCGAGGCCTTCGCGTTCGGCACCGGTGAACCCCAGGGCGAGCAGCACGAGTTCGCAGGGCAGATCGAACTCGGTGCCATCCACGGGCACGAAGGTGGGTCGGCCGTCAACGACCTCCGAGCGCACCTCGACGGCACGCAGTCCCGTCACGTTGCCGTCGTCGTCGCCGAGGAACGACACGGTGTTGACGGCGTACACCCGTTCCACCCCTTCTTCATGGGCTGAGGCGGTGCGCATCATGAGCGGCCACGTCGGCCACGGGGTGGAGGCATCACGCTGGTCGGGGGGGCGAGGCATGATCTCGAACTGGTGGACGCTGCGGGCGCCCTGGCGGTTGGCAGTGCCGAGACAGTCCGCCCCGGTGTCGCCACCACCGATGATGACGACCCGTTTCCCCTCGGCGGTGATCCACGGCTCGTCGAGGTCGCCCTCCTGCACCCGGTTGGCGATGGGGAGGTACTCCATGGCCTGATGGACGCCTGCGAGTTCCCGGCCCGCAATCGGCAGGTCGCGCCGCACGGTGGCACCGCCGGCGAGCACGACGGCGTCGAACTCGGAACGCAGCTCGTCAGCGGTGACGTGCACCCCGACCTCGACGCCGCAACGGAACTCGGTGCCTTCGGCGCGCATCTGGTCGAGACGACGGTCGAGGACCGCCTTTTCCATCTTGAACTCCGGGATGCCGTAGCGCAGCAACCCACCAGGACGGTCGTCGCGTTCGAACACCACCACGGTGTGTCCGGCGCGGGTCAACTGCTGGGCCACGGCGAGGCCGGCGGGCCCTGAACCCACCACCGCTACCCGCCGGTCGGTGGTGCGGGTCGGCAGCACCGGGGTGACCCAACCCTCGGCGAAGGCGCGATCGATGATGGACACCTCAGACAACTTGATGGTGACCGGCGGCTGGTTGATGCCAAGAACGCAGGCCGCCTCACACGGGGCGGGGCAGAGTCGACCAGTGAACTCGGGGAAGTTGTTGGTGGCATGGAGGCGTTCGATGGCCGCCTGCCACTCGTCTCGGTACACGAGGTCGTTCCAGTCCGGGATGAGGTTGCCAAGAGGGCAACCCTGATTACAGAACGGGATACCGCAGTCCATGCACCGGCTGGCCTGGGTGCGCACGTCCTCGACGGGGAACGGTGCCGTCACCTCTTTCCAGTCCTTGAGCCGCACCGGCACCGGCCGGTACTGCGGTGTCTTGCGGTCGTGCTTGAGAAACCCTTGTGCGTCACCCATGATCGTGTCCTTATCCGGTCAGTCTGCTCACACCCGGGCGGCGGCCATGACAGCCTCCACCGGGTCGGTGCCGTCAGCCAACGCCTTGGCCTCCGCAGCGAGAACTCTGGCGTAGTCGCGTGGCATCACCTTGACGAAGCGATTCAGTTCGGCGTCGCCACCGGCGAGGATGCGTTCACCCACGGCGCTGCCGGTTTCGTCCACGTGGCGGCGCACCCGGTCGCTGAGCCACTGGCGGTCCTCATCTGCGAGCGCCTCGAGGTTCACCATCTCAGGGTTGACCCGCTCGGCGAACCGACCGTCGATGTCGTAGACGAAGGCGACGCCACCTGACATGCCGGCCCCGAAGTTGCGTCCGGTGGTGCCCAGCACCACGACTCGGCCGCCGGTCATGTACTCGCACCCGTGGTCCCCGACGCCTTCCACGACGGCAACGGCGCCTGAGTTGCGGACACCGAATCGTTCGCCGACCATGCCGCGCAGGTACACCTCGCCGCTGGTGGCTCCGTAGAGGATGACGTTGCCGGCGATGATGTTCTCCTCGGCGACGAAGGGGGCGTCGGGGTGGGGTGCCACAATGATGCGCCCGCCCGAGAGGCCCTTGCCGAGGTAGTCGTTGGCGTCACCGGTGAGCCTGATCGTCATCCCCCGGGGCATGAACGCCCCCAGGCTCTGCCCGGCCGAGCCGGTCAGGTTGATCGAGATCGTGTCGTCGGGAAGTCCTTCCCCGCCGTAGCGCTTGGACACCTCGTGACCCAGCATCGTTCCCACCGTGCGATTGATGTTGCGCACCGTGTGGTCCAACACCACCGGTTGCCCCTCGTCGAGCGCGGGCGCAGCTTCGGCGATGAGTTCCACGTCGAGTTTGTGCTCGAGGCCGTGATCCTGGGTGGTGGTGCACAGGCGTGCGGCGCCGTCGGGCAGTGGCGGGAGCGCCAGGATCGGCGACAGGTCAAGACCGGCGGCCTTCCAGTGGTCGACGGCTCGTTCGCTGTCGAGCAGTTCCACCTGACCGACCGCTTCGGCGATGCTTCGCAGTCCCAGTTCGGCGAGCAGTTCGCGCACCTCGGTGGCGATGTACTCAAAGAACGTCTCGACGAACTCGGGTTTGCCGCTGAAACGTTCCCGCAGCACCGGGTTCTGGGTGGCGACCCCCACCGGACACGTGTCGAGATGGCAGACGCGCATCATCACGCAACCCGACACGACGAGGGGCGCCGTGGCGAAACCGAACTCTTCGGCGCCCAACAGCGCGGCGATCACGACGTCACGCCCGGTCTTCATCTGGCCGTCCACCTGAACCACGATGCGGTCCCGCAGCCCGTTGGCCAGAAGTGTCTGCTGGGTTTCGGCGAGGCCGAGTTCCCACGGTCCGCCGGCGTGTTTGAGCGAGGTGAGGGGGCTGGCGCCAGTGCCGCCGTCGTTGCCGCTGATGAGTACGACGTCGGCGTGTGCCTTGGACACCCCGGCAGCCACGGTCCCGACCCCGACCTCAGCCACGAGTTTGACGTGCACCCGGGCCGACGGGTTCGAGCACTTCAGGTCGTGGATGAGCTGGGCGAGATCCTCAATGGAGTAGATGTCGTGGTGCGGAGGCGGGGAGATGAGGCCCACACCGGGGGTGGAGTGCCGGGTCTGGGCGATCCACGGGTACACCTTGTGGCCGGGCAACTGACCGCCCTCGCCGGGCTTGGCGCCCTGGGCCATCTTGATCTGCAGATCGTCGGCGTTGGTCAGGTAGTGGCTGGTCACCCCGAAACGTCCCGACGCCACCTGCTTGATGGCGCTGCGCTTGGAGTCCCCGTTGGACATCACCTCGAACCGTTCGGGGTCCTCTCCGCCCTCACCGGTGTTGGACTTCCCGCCGATGCGGTTCATGGCAATGGCGAGCGTCTCGTGGGCTTCGGCCGAGATGGACCCATACGACATGGCGCCCGTCGAGAACCGCTTGCAGATGTCGGCCACCGACTCCACCTCGTCGACGGGGATCGGCGAACGCTCCCCGGTGCGCAGCCGCAACAGGCCGCGCAGGGTGGCGAGCTGCTCGGACTGGTTGTTGACCGCTTCGGTGTACTCCCGGAACACGTCGAAGCGCTTATCGCGGGTGGCGTGCTGCAACTTGAACACCGTGGTCGGGTTGAACAGGTGGTACTCGCCTTCCCGGCGCCACTGGTACTCGCCACCGACCTCGAGGGGACGGTGGGCGATCTCGGCCTCGTTGGGCAGATGGGCCCGACGGTGACGGATCGCCACCTCGGTGGCGACCTCGTCGACCCCGATCCCACCGAGTCGGCTGACGGTTCCACGGAAGTACTCGTCGACGAGATCGTCACCAAGCCCGACCGCTTCGAAGATCTGGGCGCCGGTGTAGGACGCCACGGTGGAGATGCCCATCTTCGACATCACCTTGAGGATGCCCTTACTGGCCGCCTTGACGTAGTTGGCGGCCGCCTTGCCGGCCACGTGCTCGGTCCCCTCGTGGCCGGCCCGACGCAGGGCGAGGTCCTCGGTGGTCTCGAGCGCCAGGTACGGGTTGACCGCCCCGGCGCCGTACCCGACGAGCAGACAGAAATGGTGCACCTCGCGGGCGTCACCGGTCTCGACCACGAGGCCCACCCGGGTGCGGGTCTTTTCGGCGATGAGGTGGTGGTGCACGGCGGCGGTGGCGAGCAACGACGGGATCGGGGCGAGCTCGGCGGAGGAGTGACGATCGGAGAGCACGATGAAGGTGACGCCCTCAGCGATCGCTGCCGACGCCGCCCGGCGAAGGTCTTCGATGGCTCGCGCCAACCCGGGCCCACCCTCAGCCACGGGGTACAGGCACGGCAACACCCGGGTCGACCAGCCCGGCACGGCGTTGTCGATGCCCACGATGGCGGCGAGCTCGTCGTCGGTCAGTACCGGCCGGTTGACGAGCAGTTGGTGACACGACCCGGCGGTGGGGTCGAGCACGTTGCCTTCAGGTCCGAGCGTGCGTCCGAGCGCCGTGACGAGTTCTTCCCGGATGGCGTCGAGTGGGGGGTTGGTGACCTGGGCGAACAACTGGATGAAGTAGTCGAACAGCAGGCGCGAGCGGTCGCTGAGCACGGCAAGCGGTGTGTCGGTCCCCATCGAGCCGATTTCCTCGGCACCGGTGCGACCCATTGGCTCCACGATGAGTTTGAGTTCTTCTGTGGTGTACCCGAACGTCTGTTGGGCGGTGAGCAGGTCGATGTCGCCCTCGGCGCGTCGGGTGGCGGCGGCGGCGAGTCCGTTGGGGTCGGCGTCGACGAGGCGGGACAGGGGCACCAGCTGTTCGTCGAGCCACTGCTGGTAGGGGTGTTCGCTGGCGAGCGCCCCCTTGATCTCGGCGTCGTCGATGATGCGGCCCGCACTGGTATCGACGAGGAACATCCGTCCCGGCTGTAGTCGACCCTTATGGACCACCTTGTGGGGTGGCACGTCGAGGACCCCGACCTCGGACGCCATGATGACGAGGTCGTCGTCGGTGACCCAGTAGCGCGACGGGCGTAGACCGTTGCGGTCGAGCACCGCCCCCATCACGGTTCCGTCGGTGAAGGCGATCGATGCCGGGCCGTCCCACGGTTCCATCAGCGACGAGTTGTACTGGTAGAACGCCCGCCGATCCGGGTCCATGTCGGCGTGGTTCTCCCACGCCTCGGGGATCATCATGAGGACGGCGTGAGGAAGGTCGTACCCACCGAGGTGGAGGATTTCGAGCGCCTCGTCAAAGGTGGCGGAGTCGCTTGCCCCCGGGGTGCAGATGGGGAAGATGCGTTCGAGGTCGTCGGAGAGTTCGGGTGCGGCCATGAGCGCTTCGCGGGCGCGCATCCAGTTGCGGTTGCCGGCCACGGTGTTGATCTCACCGTTGTGGGCGACGAAGCGGAACGGGTGGGCGAGCGGCCACGACGGGAACGTGTTGGTGGAGAACCGGCTGTGCACCAGCGCCAACGCCGAGGTGACGCGCTCGTCGGTGAGGTCGGTGAAGAACGGGGCGAGCTGGTTGGTGGTGAGCATGCCCTTGTACACGAGCGTGCGGCCCGACAGGCTGGGGAAGTACACGCCACCCGTGGCGTGCAGCGGCCCGATCTCGTGTTCCATGCGTTTGCGGGCCACGTACACCCGTCGCTCAAGTGCGATGCCCTCGAGTCCGTCGCCGGCGAGGAACACCTGGCGGAAGGACGGGAGGGTTGCCATGGCGCTGGCGCCGATCATGGACGGGTCGTGAGGGACCTCACGCCAGCCGAGCACCTCGAGACCTTCGCTGGCGGCGACCTTGCCGACCAGTGCTGCAACCTCGTCGGCGTGTTCGGGGGAGCGGGGAAGGAAGGCGATGCCGGTGGCGTACGCACCGGCGGCGGGCAGTTCGAACGCCACGACCTGGCGCAGGAAACTGTCGGGGACCTGCATGAGCAGCCCGGCGCCGTCACCGGTGTTGACCTCGGCGCCCTGGGCGCCGCGGTGTTCCATGTTGCACAAGGCCCCGATGCCCATGCGCACGATGTCGTGGCTGCGCCGACCCTTCATGTCCACGATGAAGTTGACGCCGCAGGCGTCGTGCTCGAAGTCGGGGTGGTAGAGGCCGAAAGGCCCGGGAGACTCGGTCGTCATCAGGGTTCCTGGCGTTCGTGCCCCACCGGTGGCGGGGCCTGTTGTGCGGCTACCGGGACGACGTTGGCCCGAGTCCGAAGATGGTACCCGGCCCGGCGTTGCAGCGCCGAACCGGAATCGGGCATCGCCTAGGACCCCTGAACTGGCAGGTGTCGGGGTGCCTCCAATTCGCTGCTGGTGAGCGATACGATCTGCCCCACCAGAGAAGGGAGGTGGTCCAGCACATGAATGACGCAAGCGCTAGTTGTGGGACCCTGGAGGTGGCTGGCCGCTGAGCGGCAGTCGGACCCTCGGTGGAATCCAACCACGCCACCGCTCCGCAGGGTTGCCGGGTCATGGTCCCTCCCGGTAGTAGAGGACCCTCGGGGTGACAGTCGACAGGTGAATGCGTGAGGGCGGGCCGTGGCCCGCCCTCACTGCATGTTGGGGTGACCTAGCGCCAAACGTCGCCACGGCTAGTGTTCCGTCCGGAGCGGTCCAAGGGAGGGCCGACCGTCGGAGGGTGTCGCTGTGGGGATCCGGACGAAACTTGTTGCGGTCATCGCCGCATCGGCAGTGGTGGTGTCGGTGCTCGTCGGCGCTCCGCACTCCGCGTCGGCGCTGGTATTCGAACCTGGGACGGGCCCGAACGACACGGTTGAGGATTTCGTGGTTCTCCCCGACGGCTCACTGGTGATCGCCGGGACGTTCACCGAGGTGGATGGGACGCCACGTCCCCATCTGGCCCGGTTGAACGCCGACGGTTCACTGGATACCTCGTTCAACGCGTCGGTCAACGGTGCGGTGTACGACGTGGATCTCCTTGACGACGGGTCATTGCTGATCGCTGGCGGTTTCACCCAGGCGGGGGGCGACGGTCGGGTTCGTGTCGCAAAGCTGGAGGCCAACGGGGTTGCCAATGGTGACTTCAAGACCACCGCTGGGGCGAATGGTCCGGTCTACGACGCCGAGGTCACCTCAACGGGGGGTGTCGTCATCGGCGGGTCCTTCGCGTCGGTGCGTGGCAACACCCGAAACAATCTTGCGCTGCTCGACGACGGAGGCGGCGTTGACGGCAGTTTCAATCCCAACGTGAATGGCCTGGTCCGCGAAGTGGTCCTCGACGACACCGGTCGGGTGCTCATCGGCGGAGATTTCACCGAGGTGGCCGGCACGGCACGCGGCCGCGTCGACCGCCTTCTTGCGAGTGGCGCCCCTGACACGTCGTGGACGCCGGGTTCGGGAGCGAGTGATTCGGTGTTCACCATGGCGGTCGACGATGACGGCACCGTCGTGATCGGCGGATCATTCGCCACCGTCGACGGGGCGACGAATCAGGGCATTGCCCGACTCGGCGCAACGGGCGTACCGAAAGAGGGATTTTCCACGGGTGGTGGGTTCAACTCCGTGGTCCGAGACGTTGCCTTCGACGGTGACGGGAACATTCTCGCCGCCGGCGGATTCGTGAACTTCGATTTGACCG
>Ga0208085_1000267_pt1 | contig 20045 bp, 20 predicted proteins | sample LakMenEpi21Jun10_FD_150721 | JGI IMG/M metagenome (GOLD analysis project Ga0208085, IMG submission 150721) | Freshwater microbial communities from Lake Mendota, WI - 21JUN2010 deep hole epilimnion (SPAdes) | ecosystem: Environmental > Aquatic > Freshwater > Lentic | place: Lake Mendota, Madison...
GGTTTAGTTGTTGGTTTAGCTGTTGGTTTAGCTGTTGGTGTAGCTGTTGGTTTAGTTGTTGGTTTAGCTGTTGGTGTAGCTGTTGGTGTAGCTGTTGGTGTAGCTGTTGGTGTAGCTGTTGGTTTAGCTGTTGGTTTAGTTGTTGGTGTAGCTGTTGGTTTAGTTACCCGTTCATTAATAATAGCTTGAACTTCGCTATTGAGTTTCTGACGAAGTTGTAAATTAGCAATCCCAGTTTCTGAAAGTTGATGTTGCTTCTGGTACTCCTTTACTAACTCTTCTAACTGAGGACTGTAAAATTGATTACGGGGAAGTAGAGTTTTTGGTTTAAGTACAGTATTCAAATTACTTTGTAGAATTTCGACGATCATAGCAGCTTGATCTTGAGTTTGGGGACCTGCTTTCCCGTCCACCTTCAACTTGTAGCCTGTTTGAAATTGAGTGATGGCCTTTTTAGTTTCCTCATCAGTTAAAGGATCTTTTGTAACTTTAACATTATAACCCAATCCCCGTAGTACAGATCGGAATTCATCTGGTTTATAATTGCGTTGACGGGCTGCAAAAGCTACATCCGAAGCTGCAACACTAGCTGCGACCATACAGGCTAAAGCTATAGTTACTCTGGATTTATCAAAACCACACCACATCATAAAAACTCCTTGGTATTAAATCCTTGCTAAATAAAGATTAGCAGGTATTTTTGCAATTTTTTAACTTGTGGCTTAATAATTTAGTTACTAATACAGAGGCTCTACCTCTATTAAGTAGTCATGCCAAATAAAATGTAAAATTTATTTGGCTGTGTTCCTTATCCAGCCAAGGATACAGAACTTTAACATGGGAAATTAATTTTGTATAGGTACTTATTATTGTATTGAAGGCCAAATCTTTAGAACTCAATGAGAACGGGAGAAAAAATAAAAGATTTCAAACCCACCGAAGTGGGTTCTGCTCATGTAAACGCCGTTTCTAACCGCCATTTTCATCCAGACAAAAATTAAATCAATTTTGATAATTGCGTGTCTAGCGTTTGAGTCGTGTCCACAACCGTTATATAAGGTTGTTCTTGATTTGTAAATGGTTCAGATTGGTTAATTTGCGATGTTAATAAATCAGCAGTAGCATCAGCAATATCACCAGTGCGGTTAAGTAGTCGTTCTTGGATCACTTCTAAGGGTGCGATGCAATTGATAATATGTACAGGTAATTGATGCTGTTTAGCTTGAGAAATAGCCGCTTCCCGTAAATCCTGACGATCATATTTAGCATCTAAAATTACAGACCAACCTTGATTAGCCAGTATAATTCCTAGTGCCAATAATCGACTATAGGTTTTTTGTGTCATTCCTGCGGTATAAATTTCATCACCACCTCTAGCTAGTAGGGGAATGCCCGCTAAATGCTTACGCACAGCATCAGAACGGAGATGAACTGCATTCAGTTTTCGGGCTAAATACTTAGCTGTGGTACTTTTCCCTACACCAGATAATCCCGACATCAAAATCAGTTTTCCCTGTTGGGGTTTAGTATATTCCCATGCTTGATGATAATATGCAGATGCGGTTTTTGATGCTTCCTCTTTCACAACATCGGATACATTAGGATCATCTAACAAAAATGAATTTACTTTAGCTCGCACATAAGCCTGACGACTTAAATACAAAGGTAATACCTGTAATCCTTCCCAATCTCCAGTTTCTTCTACATAAGCGTTTAAAAAAGCATTTCCTAAATCTTTCCGTCCTCTAGCTTCAATATCCATGACGGTAAAAGCTACATCATACATAACATCAGCAAAACGAAAAGGCTCATTAAATTCTATGCAATCAAACAACATAATTTTCTCATGCCAAAAAGCAATATTTCTGAGGTGTAAATCACCATGACATTCGCAAATATAGTTATTCTCAATTCGGTTTTTAAATAATTCTGAATGTTCAACAAAAAAGTTATCTGTATATTGTTTTGTCTCCTCAAATTGCGTTTGTGTTTGGGGTCCACCAATATATTTTTCAGCTTGCTGATAATTCTCATCAATTGCTAACCGCACTTGGGAAACTTCCCCAAAACTGCGAATATAATCATTTGTCTCAGCTTGAGCATGATATTGAGCTACAACTCTTCCTAATTCTTCTAATTGATTTTCTTGTAAATTCCCATTGCCAAAAAGTTCACTAAATAGGCATTCTTGGGGAAATTGACGCATTTTTACTGTATATTCTACAGCTTCTTCTGTACCACCTAAATGGTATTGTTCACCTACTAAGGTTAAAGGTATAACTTCCAGGTACAATTCACCTGCACCCCGTTGATTTAATCGTAACTCTTCCTCACAAAAATGTTTTCTTTTTTCTAAAGTGGAAAAGTCTAAAAAACCAAAGTTGGCTGGTTTTTTTAGTTTGTAAGCATAATCCCCTGTTAAAAGAACATAGGAAATATGAGTTTGTATTAGTTCGATTGGTTCTATGACAGGGTGAGGATAAAATCCTGGCTGTAACATTTGTGAAATTAAGGTCGGAAGATTTGTTTCTGTCATTGGTCAATTGTTAGTAGTTTGTGGTCAATTATTTTTGGTTCGTGGTCAATTATTTTTGGTTCGTGGTCAGTTGTCAGTGGTTTATAGTCAATTATTTTTGGTTCGTGATCAATTGTCAGTGATTCGTGATCAATTGTTTTTGGTTCATGGTCAGAGGGATTTTGATAGTCTTACCTTCTACAAAAAAACCAGGGTTAACCCTGGTTCTCTTCGTGATTATTACCTATTATTACCTGAATTTTAGCCTTTAGCTCCGGCAAAAAAACTTAGGTGATAAGGTGTACCTTTGGCAGGGTGAATCTGAATTTCGCTGATTACGGTTGTACCAGTCCACTCTAATTCGGGAATGCTCAGTTCTATCTGAGTTTTATTAGCAGTAACTTGTTTGAGCAAGCGTTCTACAACTTTAGCGTCAAGAACTAGGGAAATTGATTCAATTCCTTTGTGACCATACAAGTTAGCGGGAATGAGGCCAGAACGGCGTAAAGCCTTGGGTTTACTACCTTCGGGACGGGGTTTAGATTCGAGTGCGATCGCCATATAATTTTTGGTTGTTACTTGTTACTTGTTAATTATCATTCAGTAATTATCATTGACTAACTCGCTGTCCCATTAGGGTGTAACAGTGCGCGTTTTGGTCCGTGAATAGGATCTTCGACAATGATAGTTTGATCACGACTTGCTCCCAGTGAAACAATTGCGATCGGCACTTGCATCAATTCTGCTAAGAATTTGATATAGTCTAGTGCTGGCTGCGGTAGATCTTGCAGGGTACGACAGTGAGTTGTTGGCACTTGCCATCCAGGTACAGTTTTATAGATGGGACGACAACGGGCAAATTGACGGGCGTTAGTGGGGAAGTGTTCGCAACGTTCACCATCCATGTCATAAGCTACACAAACATTGATTTCCTCTAATTCATCGAGAACATCTAGTTTGGTAATTGCCATACAATCCATGCCATTAATACGGACTGCATAACGACCAATTACCGCATCAAACCAACCACAACGACGTTTACGACCTGTAGTTGTGCCAAATTCCGCACCGCGATCGCCTAATAAATCCCCAATTCCGCCGTTTAGTTCCGTGGGAAATGGACCTTCTCCGACTCTAGTAGTGTAGGCTTTGGACACGCCAATTACCCGATCTATCATTGTTGGTCCGAGTCCGCTGCCAACGCAAGCCCCACCAGCCACTGGGTTAGAGGATGTGACATAGGGATAAGTTCCATGATCCAGGTCAAGCAGTGTCCCTTGCGCTCCCTCAAACAAAATATTTCGTCGTCGTAAAACTGCATCGTAAATTTTCAACGATGTATCAACGACAAAAGGACGCAAACGTTCTGCATAACCTAAATACTCCTCAATCACTTCTTGCGGATTTAGGGGCGGTAGATTATACAGCTTTTCTAAAATGGTGTTTTTATAGTTTATCGTCCACTTTAACTGTTCACGGAGTCCATCAGTGTCCATCAAGTCTAACATCCTGATGCCTGTACGTTCCGATTTATCCGCGTAGGTAGGACCAATACCTCTACCCGTTGTACCGATTTTATGATTTCCCCGTACTTCCTCTGATGCCTTATCAATCATGCGATGATAGGGCATGGTGACATGAGCCGTCTGAGATATCAACAGATTGGCCGTGGAAATATTTAATTGTTCTAGTTGGTCGAGTTCTTTGATCAAAACCTGTGGATCTATGACTGTTCCACAGCCGATGATACACTCGGTATTTGGATACAAAATACCAGAGGGAATTAAATGCAGCTTAAACGTCTGACCTTGGACTACGATTGTATGCCCAGCGTTAACTCCCCCTTGGTAACGTACCACCACATCTGCAGAGCGGCTGAGTAAGTCAGTTATTTTACCTTTTCCTTCATCGCCCCACTGGGCACCTATGACAATGACGTTAGCCAAGAGATTATATTAAAGGGTAAAGTTTCCACAAATATCCATTATCAACACATTCTTGAGTTCTTGTCAAGCAATTAATTCTGATAGTTCTATCACCTGGTTAAGATAGGAATTGCAATTCATAATAGAACATAAAGGAAGAAAGAAAAGGTACAATAACACTAGACTGGTTTTACGGCACTTCCTCATGTAAGTACATATCTAGCGGGTAAGATCCCGCACCACAAGAGTTTCATGAGTGCGGAAAACGCTGGATTTAAATAAACGAACCACAGAGGCACGGAGGACACGGAGAAAAATGCAACGGTCTGTTTTATTAGGGAATTTACGGTTTAAACCAATTAATTGGGTAAGTTTTTTTGCTGATTTCCTCTTGGTTGGGATGGTTTTTGGTCCCATTCTTGCACCTTTTTTGGCTGGTTCTGGTGTGTTTGTGTTGCCGATTATTGCGGATATTATTTACTTTATGGGTAATCATGTCTGTCCTCAACCTACTATGGGTTTGGAATTATCTTCACCTTTTATTATGGCAGTGTGTATGCGTTGTTATGGGACTATTACAGGTTTGTTAGTTACTCGGATTTTGTATGGTTTAACTAATGGAAAAGGTGTTTTTTGGTTGAGTAAATATGGTTGGTATGGTGCTGCTTTTACTAGTATCTTAATGATGGCTTATCCATTAGAATTAGCAGCGGAGGTTTTCGGCTTTTGGGATTTTAATAATTATCTTGCTACTCCTTTTGGTTTAGTTACGGGTTTGGCTTGGGGTCTCTTTACTATGCCACTTTTACACCAGAAAATGCGAATAAAACAGGTATAATATTTACATAAATAATCTCTAATTTTTTATTGCTGAAGATAATAATTAAATCTGGTTCGTAATTGTTCAATTGTTAAATCTTGGGTCCAATATTCTATTAAAGCATGACCAAATGCCCAAGCATTACGATCTGGTGTAGATGAATTTTCTAACAATAATGGCCACAGAGATAATAAATCAAAGTTGCGGGTTTTAGAATTGTCTATATTTAATAACGGAAAAAGTTCATAAGCCATTTGTAATTTCCCAATTACTATGGGTAATTTTTCAATGGGAATTTGTTCTGCTAGTAAATAAGCCAGGGTAGGAGAACCTGTTGATAATGTGGAAATAAATTGCAAAACGGGACTTTTTAATATTGCGGTAATTCCTTGAGTAGTTGTCATTTGAAATGTATAATGATCAATAATTCTAGCTGCTGCTGTAGTGCGAGTTTCTAAATTACGTAAAAAGCGAGTTAGTCGTAATTGTTTGGCTGGCTCTATTGCTGCTAATAATCCTGAAGATAAGGCTTCTATATTCCAATTATTACGATTATTTTGCGGATCATTTGTAACAATAGGTAAAACTAAATTAGCAAAATTTCCTAATAGTTGTTGACGATATTTTGTGGCTTCTCGAATAGAAATTTCTTTGGGTTTTTCTCCCTTTTCCCAATTATAAGGAGGTTGCCATTCACGAATAGGACGTAAACGATCTACTTGAGTTACAATCGCAATAATGGGTAAATCTTCTACTTCTAATTTTACATCTTCGAGAAAATCTACATCCATTTGTAAAGCTGGATCTAGTGCTGGAGTAACTAATAATAGTAAATCGGCATTACTAGCATAATCAATGACTAAATCCCGCAAATCTTCCCGTTTTACCTGTTCATAACCGGGAGTATCCCAAAGGTTAATAACTTCCCCATTTTCCGTTTCCCAATGATAATTTTGAATTGTATCTGTACTCGGTAAAACATCAACCGTAGCTAATTCATCTTGAAAAAGAGTATTAATTAAACTACTTTTACCTGCACCTGTGCGGCCAATAATGAGAATATTTATAGGTTTTTGGGCAACTGTTTCTAGGGGTTCAGATTGGCTGAGAATGTCCCGCAGGGTTTGGGTTTTAACTTGGGGTAGGGTGGGGATAGGTAATTCAATTTTAGTGTCTGCATAGAGAGTGATCGCTTGTTTGCATAAGTTCCGTAAAGCGGCTTCTCGTAATAGTTGACTCAAGTTTATTAATAATTCTTGAGAAGCCCGATTTCCCACTCCTTCACTAGCTTTTTTAGCCACCGCAGTAATAGGATTTAATACCCATTGCGCCCAATTCCAAACTTTCCACAATTTACGGGCAGATGGTTCTAATTTACGATAAACTTCATAAGTTTGATAAGCTTGTCCAACTGTAACTTGATTAAGAACAGGAGATAATTTTTGCATCCATTGATCCATATCATCTACTGTACCCCGAATTAAACCGTAAACTTGGGGAATATAAATATTTAAAAGTGGATATTTAATCTCAGGATTATAAATATGAGAAATTACTACTATTAGCTCTTGACATCTTTGCCAAAAAGTTTGCCAATCTTCCCAAATAGGTAAATCATTTGCAGACCTAATAAGAATATCTTGTAATGCAGTTTCTACTGCTTCAGTCGGATCTGTTCCGATTAATAAATTATTATCTGTGGAAGTTTCTAACTCTTCTCGAACTTCTGCAAAAACAGCTTCAATTTGATTGATTGCCAGTTTAGTCCAGCGTACCAGTAACCACCGCCAACCGACAAATATAAATGTAAATAAAGCCCAAATCCAACTTAATCCCCAAGTGTGAATTTGTGTTCCCGCTGCAACAATGAGGAAAGAAATAATAATCACAATTGGTGAAACTAAGATCATCCATTGCCAGAGTTTTAAGCGTATCATTGTTTTATACCTATTTGTAAACTTCAGGGAGATAAAAAAGACCTAACAGTTCCAGAACAATAGACATCAGAAAACTCAATCTGCCTCTGTGCGTGAGATAATCATAATTCTAAATACCAAAGGAGTCCGTAAAAATGAGTCGTATTAATCCCTACACATTACAAATGCAAATCACCCAAATGTTTGCACAAGGACAATCATTTTTTGCCCTGACCAAAGTTCAAGATTGGTTAAAAGAGCATAATCAAAACCCCTTAGATTACGAGATTATCTTCCATAAAAAACCCGCACCTCCCGGTTCAAAAGAAGTAATAGTTATAGAAATAGAACTCAAACGTAAAGATGGAGAACCAGTGGATTCTTGGTTACAAGAACAAGCCAATTTACACGCGTAATTAGCCCGGTGGCAATTCCAAGGGAATATTACCGAGAAATCCTTTCCGAAAATCAGTAATCATTTGTCTAGCTGCACGTTCCACATCCCCTTTATAACGATGTTCTGCTAAGACTTGTAAGTATGTTTCCCCTGTGTGCATGATCGAGTCGAGATCATATCGTGTAAGTAATGGGTGTGGTGGTAATGAATGAGAATGTGTTTCCTGAAGTTCATTCAGTATATCTACGAATGCTGCGGCTATGAGTTGATTATCATAAGCCGCTTCACCAATATCATCACAAATGGCTAATTTAATGGCTGCAGCTTGGCTATCAAGTCTTGCTGGAATGACCCCAGGAGCATCCAACAATTCTAGATGATCAGAAATTCTTACCCACCGCAATTGTCGAGTTACACCAGGACGGGCGGCGCTTTCTACGACTCGCTTTCCTATCAAACGGTTAATTAAAGCTGATTTACCAACATTGGGAAAACCAATGACGACGGCGCGGACAGGACGGGGTAACATTCCCCTATCTGTGCGGCGTTGATTAAGTTCTATCCCTGCTGCTTGGGCGGCTTTGGCAATGGCAATGACACCTTGACCATGTTGGGCGTTGGTAAAATATGGAAATTCTCCTTGATTTTTAAACCACTCTATCCAGCGCGATCGCACTTGTGGTAAAATCATATCTACTCGGTTGAGTACCAGTATCCGTGTTTTTGTCCCCACCCATTCATTCATTTGTGGGTGACTTGTAGCTTGGGCAATACGAGCATCTCTTACTTCTAAAACCACATCAACCCGTTTTAGCTGTTCTTTGAGATTTTTTTCAGCTTTGGCAATATGGCCGGGATACCATTGAATTAAATTTAATTTGTAGTTTTGTGTGATTGACATTGTTAGTTTGTTAGTTGTCAGTTGTTAGTTGTCAGTTGTCAGTTATTACTAATGATTTACTTGATGTGATTGATGTAAAATTAAACGATTACCGTCGGGGTCGTAGGCATAAATTTCTTGACCGTGGGAAGCTATAGAAATTTCTCCAGGTGGGGGATAGCCTAAAGATGTTAAATTAGATATGGCGGTTTTTAAATTATTCACTTCTAAACACAAACTTAGCGGACTGTGAGTATTAATGACAAATTCCGATTCATTTGCTGATTTGGGTTTAAAAATACCTAATTTTAACCCAGCAACTTCAAACTCAGCGTAGATATCGGGAATTAGTTTCTTTGGTTTTTCTTCTAGTAATTGACTATAGAAACCGACTATATTATCAAAATTAATTGTGGCTATGGTGATGATTATACTATTATATTGCATATTTTTTTGATCTTAAATTTACTACAAAAGTGCGGTTAATTCACCCTCCTAAATGGCTTGAGTGGTGTACACCTTATGCGGGCAAGATGCCCGCACCACAAGAGTTTAATTATTTATATCTGTACTTCATGGCTGTATATCTTTGAATATAATCAATATTTATGAATGTAATTTAACCTAAAAGCGTCCAGCCTCTGTATAGAGAAATTAAAATACGTAAAAACAGTTAGCGATAGCTTCGCTAACCGTAGGTATTATCTACAACAATTTTTTAGACAACCACTGGGATTAGTAGTATAACTTAAAAGTCAAAACAGGCTTAATTTAGTATTTACCCGTAAATACCCGTTCTGCAGGTCCTGTCATGTAAATCCGGTTGTCAACTTCTGACCATTCGATTTCTAGAGAACCACCGGGTAATTCAATAATAGCATGGCGATCGCACAAATCATTCAATACTCCCGCGACTAAAGAGGCACAAGCACCAGTACCACAAGCGAGGGTAATTCCCGCACCCCGTTCCCAAACGCGCATTTTCAAATAGTTACGATTTACGACTTCAATAAATTCCGTATTGGTTTTTTTGGGAAATACAGGATGATTTTCAAACTGGGAACCAATGCTTTCTAAATTAATAGCCGCCACATCTTCCACAAATATGATACAGTGAGGGTTTCCCATACTAACACAGGTAACATCCCAAATTTTTCCGGCTACTTCCAAGGGATGATTAATGACTTGAAGCTGACTAGATGCTAAACTAGTGGGAATTTCCCCTGGCAATAATCGAGGTTCACCCATATCCACTTTTACTTGACCATCATCTGTAAGTTGTGGTATAATCACACCTGCAAGGGTATGAATACTATATTTATCCTTTGTCCGGGCAATACCCTCTAATTCCGTCAAAAATACCGCTAAACAGCGAATCCCATTACCACACATTTCCGGTTCTGAACCGTCGGAGTTAAAAATCCGCATAGTATAATCAGTACCATTTTGTCCAGGAAGTGCGAAAATCACACCATCTGCTCCGATTCCAAAATGACGATCACACCACTGTACAGCTTTCTCAGGTGTTAATACTGGTGTTAATGAAGAACGGTTATCAATAAGGATAAAATCATTACCCAGTCCGTGATACTTAGTAAATTCGATTGCCATTTTGCTCTATATGAATTATCAAAGATCTATTAATTTTATGAAAAAATCTGTCATTTGTCAGTTGTTAATTGATAATTTTTTCTATCACTAATCACCAATATATATATGACAGCTAATCAATTTGATACTTCACTACCTAGCACTCGCCAAATCCAAAAGTGTATTAAAGAAAAAATCACAGTCGAATTTAGATTAATGACCGGTGATACGATTATAGGTCGGATCTTTTGGCAAGACCAAAATTGTATATGTGTTTTAGATAGTAACAATGAACAAACTACACTTTGGAGACAAGCGATCGCCTATATGAAACCTTTAGGTGATATGGTAGAGGAAAAGGGGTTAGTCCCCCAAAATGCCAATTTCGAGGTTGTACCCGTATAATTTGTCAACTGGCAAATCCATGGGACTTAAAGGCGATTTTTTTACCCAAAAACCAATCTAAATGACGTGGTAAAAGGGTTTCTAAATCATAATTCTGGATAATTGTTTTTCGCGCTTTAGCACGAATAGAAATCATGTCTCCTGAATTATCCAAAGCTTCATCTACCTTTTGAGCAATTTCTAGGGGAGAAAAGAAATCTACCAATATGCCATTTTTACCATCTTTAATAACTTCTAACACAGGTGGGGTATGAGAAGCTATTAATAAACATCCTGCGGCCATTGCTTCTAACATTGACCATGATAAAACAAAGGGACGGGTTAAATAAATATGAGCACAGGAAGCTTGTAATACTTGTAAATATTCATCGTAAGATAGCCGCCCGGTAAAGTGTAATCTAGATAAATCCAGATCTAACTTTTCTAACATTAACTGTTTATAAGTTTTACCATCGGGAAGATTTTTCCCATAGGCGACTCTATCTTCACCCACAACTACAACATGAGTTTTAGTCCGTCTTTGTTGAATTAATGCTACTGCTTCCATAAATTGGGGAAAACCCCGGTAAGGTTCCATACCCCTACCCACATAAGTTACTAATTCTTCTACTTGGGAAAGGTCAAGATTAATTCGGGGTAAAACTAATTTTGCTCCAGGTTGGGGTTGGAAAAATTTGGTATCAATACCATCGTGACAAACAGCGATCTTGCTATGATATTCTACAGGAAATTGTTGATGTTGCCAATTAGTAGGGGTAAGTCCACGATCACAATTTTGTAAATCAAGTAAAATTGGGGCATTTTTGACGCGAATGCGACATTGATCATCTACAGTTAGGGGGTCGCTGGGGTCAAAATCGGCATCAGTTCCATGGGCATGATAAAACCATTCAAAGAAACATAATAATTTAGCTTTGGGGAAAATTTCTCTCATAAATAATGTTGGACCCCAACCAGAATGACCATAAATTATGTCTGGAACAAAACCCTGTGCTTTCAGTTGTTCACCCATTCGATATACAGCTTGTCCTGTAACTACTGCATTTTCTAAATTGCGGACATAATGATGAGTTGAGGGGTTAGCTTGACGAGAGGGTTGATACATAACCTTTAATACACCGGGAATTGCCCCTTCCTGACGATTGGTGCCGAAGACAACTTGATAATTACTATTTTTGGCTAAAGCCGTGGCCAGGTGGCGAAATTGGGCAGGGAAGTTAGGATGTAAAAATAAAATCCGTCGTGGATTTGTAGAATCACTTTTCATATCTTTATTGTCTATGCATTCTGATCAGTATTGTGCTTTTCCATTAAATTATTAACTTAGTTTACGACTAATCTCATAAAGTTGAGCGAATTTTCACAGGGTTTTTACTGCTAGTCAACTGCACACAGAGATGTTTTCCCTTGTAAATTAAGGGTTTTGCAGATTTTAAACATCAAAAAATAGCCAATTCACCGGGGATAGGCATGACCCGTGTAATTTAATGAAAACTTAAGATTCTTGTCGAAATGAATGTTTAGCAGCGATCGCTAGTATTGTGGAAACTGACGGATAAATTTTCGGCTGTCTCTCAAGTTACCCACTACCCCGGTCTCACAATGACTACTTTTAGTAACTTTTTCCGTTCCCTTGTCCTGACCACCATTTTTAGTTTTCTGGTTCCTGTCTTCCTAGTTGGTGGTATATTGTTGGTTTTATGCCTTTTTAGTTACATATATGGGCTAAAAACCATAATTTCCGGTGTTTTTCTGCAAATTTTCCATTTTCTCGCCACTTTCGGTAGTGGTAGTCCCCTCAATGGTCTATTGACAATTAGTTTAACTTGTGGTTTTGTTGGGTCACTGTTTGATATTTACGTTTATTATCGCCATCAAATTCTTCGTACTGACCCCTGAAAGTCAACAACCTATAAAATCAGCTTTGATGAATTACACAAACATAAAAAAGGTAATTCTCACAATTGTAACCCGTAGTTAAATATCTATATATTTTAATGTAGTTGTTTTATCATTAAAAAGTCTTTGTGTATTGCATTAGTGTTACGCAACTGAATTTAGGTGGGCATATTTTAGCAAAAGCCCAGATTGTTGAAAATATGACTTCTGTTGCTGAACAATACCGTATATAATCGGACTTACTAAATTGAAATATGAAATTAATGCTTACCTATAGGACTCCGCGCCTATGCGTGAGACATATTCATTCTCCCAACTTTTCAAACAACTTTGCTAACATCACATTAGAAAATATAAACCCATCAGGATCGCTAAAGCGCAATTTATCTTTAACAATTTTCACCCAACCTTGAGCGAAGTACGGTTGTAAACAGCTTTGAATTTTCTCTATTTGATGGTTGCCAAATTTTGCTGCTAAGGAATTTAAACTTACTCCTTCGGCCAACCTTAAACCTAACATTAAAGTTTCTAGCAAAACATCCGCCTGCGGGGTAACTTCACAATCAATTACAGCACCAGCTTTTAACCATTGGTAATATTCCTGAGTTTTCCGGGGACGAGTAAAGCGCTTACCCTGAGTATAACTGGCAGCACCCATGCCAAAACCATAATAAGGGCGATTTTGCCAATAAACTCGATTATGCTGGCATTGATGACCTATTTGGGCATAGTTAGAAATTTCGTAATGTTCGTAACCCGCATTTGTTAGGGTTTTTTGCCCCAATTGATACATTTTCACCGTGGCTTCATCTGTGGGCAAAGGATGATCTCCCGGTTTATAATAACGATTAAAGGCTGTCCCCGGTTCAATGGTAAGATCATAAATAGAAATGTGGGTTGGTGAGGCTGCTATGGCTTGGGTTAGGGAATCTTGCCATTGTTCTAAACACTGGTGCGGTAAGCCGGAAATTAAATCTAAGCTAAATTCGGGAATCTCGACTTGGTGGATTAAGTCTATAGCTGTAATAATATCAATAAGTGTATGCGATCGCCCTGCGGTTTTTAACAATTCTTCTTGGAAAGCTTGTACACCCAAACTGACCCGATTTACTCCTAAACTGCAATAACCAGCAATATGTGCTAAATCAAAGGTACCGGGGTCAATTTCCATGGAAATCTCTACCCTAGAGGTCATTCCCAATCGTTTTTCTAAAGTTATTAATATACGTTGCAACTGTTCTATTGATAACAGCGAAGGAGTACCACCACCAAAAAAAATTGTTTCTAAGGGTTGACCATAAACTGGTGCAATTCTGATTTCTTGACATAGAACTTCAACATATTCAGCTATTGTGCCAGAATTTTCCCCTCGTGAGCGATCGCCCACCACAAATACCGGAAAATCACAATAAAAGCACCGTCTCCGACAAAAGGGAATATGCACGTAAGCGGAACTGGGAACTCCCCAACCAATATCTTGTTGACTCATTCTAATCAATAGTGAAGTTAATTGAATCTGGCAGTTAAAAATAGTGAAAATGAGGAGTTTATTGACAACAGAACGGCATAGATTTAATTGTCAGAGTACAGATTAACGTTGGGTAGTTAGGTTTTTAGACAGGTTGATTACCTTTCCTGTTACAAATAGATAGTATAACATCATAAGTCGTTGGGAGATTTATCGCCCAGATAATTTTCATCCCTGGCTTAAAGGACTAGCTAAAAATTTTTGGGCTTTTTAAGTGGCAATTTCGGGCTTTTTGGCATATTCTGTCTATCTACCCAAGCAAGCATACTTTATTTTATCGGATACATACCATTATAGGAACATAACACAACCATGCTGGATGTCATTATTATTCTCTCATTTATCTTGGCAGCGGCGGGGATAGGTTATTTCAGCACTGACCTCCTCCCCCCAGGTACTCTTACTGGAGTTAGTAATTTAGATGCCTTACGCTTAGTTTTAGCCGTATTTGCCGCAATTATTGGTGGTGCAGTCGGGCTGAGTTTCCAAACTACATACCGTCGTCTGGAGTCACAAGTCCGGGAAATGCCCTTAGAAGTGATTTTAACCCGTGCTATTGGCTTAGTAATTGGGTTATTATTAGCTAATCTCATGTTAGCCCCCCTGTTTTTATTACCCATTCCCCCGGATTTTGGCTTTATCAAACCTCTTGTAGCGGTTGTTGGTAGTATTATCCTCTCTGTTACAGGAATGAATTTAGCAGATACTCACGGGCGGGGTTTGTTAAGATTAATTAACCCCAGTACGGTCGAAAGTATGGTAGTGGAAGGAACTCTCAAACCTGCCAATACTAAAGTTTTAGATACTAGCTGTATTATAGATGGGCGCATTGAAACATTACTAGAAACAGGATTTTTAGAAGGGTTAATTCTTGTCCCCCAATTTGTTTTACAAGAATTACAACAAGTAGCCGACGCGAGTAAAGATCAAAAACGGGTCAGAGGTAGAAGAGGATTAGAAATTCTCAACCGCATTCGGGAAACTTACCCGGAACGGATTTTAATTAATCCTGTGGACTATGAAGATACTACCACTGTTGATGCCAAATTAGTCCGTTTTGCTCAAGAAATTAATGGGACTTTACTTACCAATGATTACAATTTGTCAAAAGTTGCCAGTGTGCAAAAAGTCCCAGTTTTGAATGTTCATGATTTAGTAAATGCTGTTCGTCCAACTTATTTACCTGGTGATAATCTTGATTTGAAAATTCTTAAAGAAGGAAAAGAACCAAGTCAAGGAATTGGCTATTTAGATGATGGTACAATGGTAGTCGTGGAAGAAGGTAGCGGTTATGTTGGTGGTGAATTGCGAGTAGTAGTTACTAGTGCCTTACAAACCTCTGCTGGAAGGATGATTTTTGCCAAACCCCAAGCTTCCGCATTAGCGTAAGGAATATGGCACGGAAAATTAGAGTTAAATTATGTAAATCGGTGTGGGAAAACTGCACCGATAAAATGCATTTAATTTTGTTTCGCGCCAAGACAGAAATAATTTAATAGTTAATTCAAGGTTTTTTCTAAATAAAAAACTAGAAATTATAAATATTTTTTAATTACATAATTTTTAAATTTTCCCCCTCGATATTCTAGTTTTTCCTAACTATAGTAAATCTCTATCTATGGTGTTTTAGTAGGTTTAATATTTTTGGCTTTATAAAATGTTTCTAAACTATCACTATCACCCACAAAACGCCAATGCCAAGGTTCATAACTCACACCTTGAAGATTATCTTTAGGAAAGGAAATTTCAAAACTAAATCGGGCAGCATTAGCTTGTAACCATTGATAAGCTTTAGTATTATCAAAATTAGCTTGCAGATTAGTTGCTGGTGCTGTACCATCGCCAATATCTACAGCATAACCTGTATGATGTTCACTATGACTTGGTGGTGCGCTTAGGGCTGCTCTTTCGGATGGGGTTTGATTACGCTGTGCGCCTACACCGAAAAATAACTGCTTTTGCTCTTGTACAGAACGAAAGCCAGAAATTGGGACTAAAATTATACCCGCACTTCTAGCAGCTTGTACCATTGCTTGAAACTTGACAGCAGCAGATTTTCGCATTCTGATTCTACTATCACCTGTAATTGGCGATAATTCTGACTCTGGTGCTTCTGAATATGGGAAATGTCCTAACACCGTATCATCACGATTAATTGCGCTATTGGTAGCTACAGGTGGAGAACTAATTGCTTCAACCACAGAATTAGCCGTTGGCTTAGGTATTGTCAGAGAAAACAAAAAACCACTAGAGACAGCCAGTAGTAAAAATCCAGTAAATCCACTGATAATTATCACCTGTGGTTTTAATTTTATTCTACTTTCTGCATCATTAGTATCACGTAGAGCCTCCGGAATATCATCGTCAGTGAGAGGATATGAATTGTGCGGTTTTTTAGGAAACCCAGCTTTATTCAAGTTTTTGCTCCTATTTGTGTTTAATAGTTAAAAAAAGACAAGAAAGAGGTAAAAGAAAACAGTTTTTTGAAGTTTAATTTTTAATTTTTCTAGGTGTAATCTTGATAAATCTTTTAGAACTATATTTTCCTCAAAAACATAACCGCCCACCTTTGTGGTAAGCGGTTTTGGCGCGAATTCTTTTGTTATTATTTAATAGTTCTTCCTCGTCGGATTTATCATAACAAAACCCCAAGTAATTGTCAACCCCCCCCATCCTCTATTTTCGCGCTTTGATTTATTTGTAAAATCTGTTGGAAATTGCTGATTTTTCCGGCAATATGCAGCATATTAAAAGTTAACGAGGTAAAAGTTTTAATCAGAAAGCCTTCCATAAAAAGTTTTATGGCTCAAAGCTGTTATATTGTGTAAATCTAGCTAATAACTCCTCACGAGATAATTGTAGAAGCAAAGGAGTAAATTCTTCTCTACCCATGGCAATTATCGGGTTGATAATTGTTTGTAGCTGAGAATCAACCTGTCCAAACCGGACTTCCATGATACTTTCAATCATAGCGCGTCGTTCTCTTTCTATACCTTCTTGTCGTCCTTCTTGTCGTCCTTCTTGTCGTCCTTCTTGTCGTCCTTCTTGTCGTCCTTCTTGTCGTCCTTCTTGTCGTCCTTCTTGTCGTCCTTCTTGAAGTCCTTGTTTTTTCAGTTCTTCTAATTGTTGTTGATAGATTTCCGATAGTTTCATAATCAACTCCTGATCATCTTTATCAATATCGTGTTCTTGTCGTTGACGTGCAGACAACACAGCAATTAGGTTATTTACTAATTGTATGATATCGGCAAGAAATGGACTATGATTTGCTAATGCCTCTAACTCCTCAACTGCTTGTCTTTGTACTTTTCCTTTACCTAAAATTCTCAAAAACAGAGTTTCTGGTGTGTTGGGAAGTTGGTGAATTGCAATAATGATGGTTTTTAAGCCTTCTCCCAAAAAATAAATCCCTTTTACCCAATTTTCTTCATCTACAGTTGTATTAAAACTTGCGAGTAGTTCCGCTGACGCAGTAGGAGAAAAAATCCACAGTCGGGGTAATTCAGCTTCATTTATGCGGTTATTATTGCGGTTAGATTGACGCTCTATGTCCGCATGAATATCAAATAATTTACCCATACAACTGCGAATGTCACTTTTAGTCACAGCATTGCGAAATGGTTCAAATATAGCATAATTTGTCACCATCCGTCCCAATATTCCCAGGATGTCTAGGCTTTGTGTTGGTTGGGGTGAAGGAATAAATAAAACGTCAATTTGTCTGACTTCTGCGGTGATATCTTTACTGGTTTCTACCTGACCATAGGGTGTTAATAGTTCAGTTAGATATTGTTTGGCAAATTGATCATGGATAAAGCGAGTCATTTAAGTTGATTTTAAGACAAAAAGATTAATTTAACACTAACTTTGACACTGAGAACAAAAATGACTAGAACGCCCACCTAACTTCAGCCGTTGGATAACATGACCACAAACTTTACAAGGTTCTCCAGTCCGATTATAAACCCACGCTTCACCGCCATAATTACCGTTAACTCCTTTAACACTCAAGAAATTACTAAAAGTCGTACCACCTAGGGCAATACTAGCGGATAAAACTTCAATAATGGCAATTCGCAAAAGTTCAATTTGTGAGATTTGCAACTCTGTACAGGGGGTAGTCGGTAAAATCCGACTTTTAAACAAAGCCTCATCTGCATAAATATTACCTAATCCTGCCACCACCGACTGATCTAATAATCCAGTTTTAATTGGACGACGGGATTTTTTTAATTTATTGGCAAAATACTCCACAGTAAACTCTGGGGAAAAAGGGTCAACTGCCAATTTTGCCAAACCTGTAATAATAGCTTCTACAGGCATATTACCAGGAACATACCAGATTTTTCCAAAGGTACGCTGGTCAACAAAGCGTAATTCTTGCTTTTCTCCAAAAAATAACCTAACTCTGGTGTGTTTGTGTAAAGGTTCATCTTGGTTTAACCAAAGTAATTGACCAGTCATGCGGAGGTGAACCCCTAAATAACTTGGGGAAGGGGTAGAAAGTTCAGCGAGGAGATACTTACCACGACGATGCCAGGTAGCAATGGTATTTCCTTTAATTCTATCAACAAATTCATCAACAGAAAACGGGTAGGAGATGGTGCGTTGTAGCAAGATATCTCCCCCCGTGACTTCTTGACTCAGGGTTAATTGATTTAAACCCCGGCGGACTGTTTCAACTTCAGGCAGTTCAGGCATTCAAGCAAATAATATTTCTAGGGGAAACAATGGTCAAAGAAAGGAAATGTCCGATATCTTCGCATTGACATCTCCCCCCATTATCCCATTAAACAATCCCCTTGAGGCTTGGCTGTTTATTGTGCTGCCGCTTTAGGTTTAGGTGCTTCCACCTCAATTAACTCATCTAGAGCAAAGTTGTTAGTATTGAGATCAGAGTAGTTAACTTTGTCAAAGCGAACAATTGCAGGATATTTGATGCCGCTTTTGTCCACAGAAACCACTGTACCAAGATCCTGAAACCAGTAGGACTCAGGGCGGAGAACACGTACTTTAGAACCACGTTGAACCATGATGGATCTTCCCTTTTGAAGTATGAATTGCCGTTAAAGTAGGGCTGATTGTTCTCACTCTACAACCTGAAGGTGTTTGCTTGTGGTTTTGTTAAGTTATTTGTCAAATTGGTGAGTTTTCATGGGTAATAAGTTGTTAATCTTTTTATCACCCCTTGACAAAGTACCTGTAATAGATTATCCTCATTCCCAAATACTCCTTGAAAAATATCTTATGTCTTGGTTAATACAAAAACACTGCCTTCATTGCCCCTGGCAATACGCAAATTATCGTCTATATAGGTAATATCTAACCAACCTTGTTGTTGTTCACTTTGAATGGGAAAATCAAAAGCTAATTTATTTTGAAAATCACCAGATTCAATTTGTTGGATGAAGTTTCCCGGTGTTGTATAACCAATTAGGCGTTGTAAACCAATGATAGAACGTTGGAATTTTACTTGCACACGCCGTTCTGATACTGGTTCAAATTTAGCAACAACGCTGACTAATCCCTCCAAGGAAGGAATCCCATAGATCTCAGCTATGTTATAAACACTATTGCTCCTTACCCGAATACATTGGTAAATTTGACCAAGTTTACAAAAGGGTAAACGATCTATCTTGAGTAAGGCTTTGCTTGTTGTATATAGCAGTCGCCAGTTGCCTTCTAGTAAATTAGTAGCTGCTAATGGTCGTGGTGTAGGATTAAAGTCTTCTAAGTTAGCGATCGCTGCTAAAATGGCTTGTTGTTGTTGTTGATTTGCTAATAAACCACGATTGGTGCCGACAATTATCTCTATAAGAGTTGATTTGCCTATCATTTGTTTATGCCTTTTGGAGTTTGTATGATCAAACAGGAGTAATAAAATATTAATGTTCTTTGTCTATAGCCATACAAATGATTAATAATGCCTTGTTGAATACCGTTTCCCAATTAAATGAAAATTTTCTTTGATTCGGATAAAGCGATTAACGAGTTGAATGAAGAAATAAATTAACTCGTATCAAATGATAGACTCTTAATGTCTAGTTATATAAACCTCTCTGTGTGATTGTTGATATGTTAGATTCTCCCCTCCGTGAAGCCCCCCGAAACCAGCGAGCAGCGGTTATTCCCTTAAAACAAGAGTCCTCAATGTTGGACTGGTTGCGGCT
>Ga0208085_1000268_pt1 | contig 19992 bp, 13 predicted proteins | sample LakMenEpi21Jun10_FD_150721 | JGI IMG/M metagenome (GOLD analysis project Ga0208085, IMG submission 150721) | Freshwater microbial communities from Lake Mendota, WI - 21JUN2010 deep hole epilimnion (SPAdes) | ecosystem: Environmental > Aquatic > Freshwater > Lentic | place: Lake Mendota, Madison...
TCTTTCCTAAAATGATCCAAATGTCGATTTGACGGTATGGTGCTTGCTGCCTCCTGCACCGGATTTGAGCTTTACCCGCTTTTTTGAATGTTGGCTCCATTTTGATGCAAGCCCGCCGCTGCGCGATGGCTGTGTGTGCGCATGATGGCACCAACCAAGGTCCGATCCCAAAAATGTTACTCCCTTTCGAATACGCATTTCGCAACCTCTCCAGGCGGCCTGTCAGGACTGCGTTGACACTGTTTGCCCTTTCGGTGGTTATCTTGCTTGTGTTCATCGTCGTCGCTTTTATCCGCGGCCTCGAGCAATCGCTAGGTGACAGCGGCGACCCTGAAGTTGTGCTGGTGTATTCTGTCAACTCCGAAGACAACCTGGAGAACTCCTCGATTGCGGCGCGAACCCCCGCGCTCCTGACGGCCAGTTTGGATGGAGCCCTGGAACGATTCGGGATCAAGCATGTTTCACCTGAGTTGGTCTTAGGCACTCGGGTCTCCAGCGCGAACAATCCTGTTGGCCTTGGACTCCTACGTGGTGTGACCCTCAGTGCACCTTTAGTACGCCGAGCGATTCGGCTCGAGGAAGGCAACTGGCCCGGTCCGGGAGAAGTGATGGCGGGCAAGTTGGTCGCGGCAAAACTCGGCTGTGATGAGTCCTCCCTGGCAGTGGGAAATCCGATCGATTTCGAGGGCCGAACCTGGCGGATCAGTGGGAGATTCGCCGCAGGTGGGACAGCTTATGAAGCGGAACTTTGGTGTCGGCTGGAGGACTTTCAATCGGCCACCAAGCGACAGGATTTGAGTCTGATCGCGATGTTGCTCAAGCCTCAATGTTCAGCCGCAGAGGTCGAGCTGTTTTGTATAGAGCGGACCGATCTGGAGCTGCGAGCGATTCGCGAAACCGAGTACTACGCCAGCCTCGAGCAGCATTACCAACCGGTTCGCATGCTAGCTTGGCTGGTTGTTTGGCTCGTTTCGGCGGCCGGGGTTTTTACAGGTCTCAACATGATGTACGGTGCTGTGGCTGGTCGCGTGCGGGAAATCGCTACGCTGCAAACGATTGGCTACCGTCGGCGGGCGATTTTGTTGAGCTTGGTTCAGGAAGGTGTTCTGCTCGCAGCGGCTAGCTCGCTGGTTGCTGGCACGATCGCATTGATATTGTTCAACGGATTGGCTGTCCGGTTCACGATGGGAGCGTTTGCGCTGCGGATCGACAGCATCTCGATTTTAACGGGCTGTGGAGTCGGCTTGCTCCTCGGGGTCCTAGGTTCCTTGCCTCCGGCTCTCAAGGCGTTACGAACCGAAGTGGCGTCTGCCTTAAAAGCTATTTAATTTTTTTCCAATTCCAAAGGAGATTCGAGATGAGAATCGTTTTCACGATCGTTGTCCTGTGCTCGCTATTGACCTCGCTATTGACCTCGATTGGATGCCAACCAAACAAGGAGAAAGCTCCAACCGCTAGGGCCGCTGGATCGGCCTTTGTGCTGGCCGAGGAACCTGGGGAGGCCATACCCGTTGGGACCGCTAAAGAGTCAACTAAAGACGGTGATGACGTGGTCGTCTTGGGACTTGTAGGTGGCTCGACCAAGCCATTCGTCGAAGGTTTGGCCGCATTCACGATCGTCGACCCCAAAGTCCCTTACTGCGCTGATGAGGAGGGTTGCCCAACACCTTGGGATTACTGCTGCCAGATCGATGCTGTTCGACAGAACATCGCGACGGTAAAGCTAGTCGATTCAAGCGGCAAGCCAGTCATGCAAGGGGCTCGCGAGCTCTTGCCCGTCAAGGAGCTGTCTACGGTTGTCGTTCAGGGGATCGCCAAACGGGACGAACAGGGGAATCTGACGATCGCTGCCCATCACGTATTTGTAAGGCCGGGCAAGTAGTCATGGAAAAGCCGAAGCTTGATTTAAACCCATTGGCAATCGACCGGACTGCAGCAAAGCCCGATCTCCGTGGGCCCGATCGCCGGTGGCCCGATCGCCGGTGGCTGATGCGGTACTTGGTTCCCGGAAGCCTGCTGCTTGGATTTGCCGCTTTGGTGATGACTGCGGCGGGCACTCAGTTCCTGCCTACTCAAGCGGTGAGCGTCATTCCGGTTTTGGTCAAACGTGCAGAAGCAGCCCGCACAGGTGAGCCTCTTTTTCAAACTCCCGGTTGGATTGAACCGCGTCCGACTGCGATTGGAGTGACCGCCATGACGCCAGGAGTGATCGAAGAGCTGATGGTAGTCGCTGGGCAACGGCTGGAAAAAGATGAGCCGATCGCTCGACTTATTTCCATCGATGCCGAGCTCGCCGTAGAGCAGGCTCGCAATGGCTTGGCGATCAGCCAGGGGGAGCTGAATCGAGCGAATGCCGAGTTGAATGCGGCTCGAGCCCGTCTGGAGCAGCCCGTTCATCTGCAGGCGATTTTGGCCGATTCCCGGGTCGCATTGGCCATTGCCGAGACACAGCTCGCCAAGCTTCCTTTTTTGATCAAAGCAGCCGAATCTGACTTGGCTTATGCTCAGAGCAATCTGGAGAGCAAGCGGTCTGCTCGAGAAGTTATTTCGCAAAACGTGATCGACTTGGCTCAAAAAGACGAGGCCGTTGCTCAGGCCAATCTAGCCGAACTCCAACAACGCCGTCCACACTTGGAACGCGAAATACTCGCTTTGCGAGAGAAGGTACAGGCGATTGCCAAACAAGCCGAATTGCTGATCGACGAAACTCGCCAGGTTCAAGAGGCGGAGGCAAAGTGTCAATCCGCAACGGGAGTCAAAGAAGACGCAGCCGTACGATTGAGGCAAGCTGAACTTGCACTCGAACGAACGGTGGTACGTTCGCCGATCCACGGGCAAGTTCTGCGATTGGTCGCTGCTCCAGGGACTCGCGTTATGGGCCTAGAGGGGCCCGCCGGCCAGGGAGCAAGCACCGTCATTGAGATGTTCGAGCCTACTCGCTTGCAAGTGCGGGCGGATGTCCGGCTCGAGGACGTGCCCTTGGTCCTTCCAGGCCAGCTTGTGGAAGTCAAGACCGCTTCATCGAAAGAGGTCCTATCGGGACGCGTACTACAGATAACCAGCCAGGCCAATATCCAGAAAAACACTTTGGAAGTGAAAGTGGAATTGATCGAACCGCCCGCGACGGTCCGACCGGAGATGTTGGTGACAGCGACTTTTCTTTCAATGAACAGCCAGCAAAGCGATGTCAGTGTAGGCAAACGCGAGGGCATTTATGTTCCGGAGACCTTGATTCAGACTGCCCAAGGCAGCGCAGGCCTGTGGCTAGTCGATAGCGCCTCGACCGCACACCTGCGGTCGGTTCAAGTTGGCGCCAAGGCAGAGGATGGATTGGTGGAAATCAAATCTGGGCTGCAGGTCACCGACAAGCTGATTGTGACCGGCGCTGAAGGATTGAGAAATGGCGCAAGGGTACGAATTGTTGGCGAAGATTCCAGTTTAGGAGTCCGTTGAATGGCACTGGTTGAATTGCATGGAGTCTCCAAAAGCTTTCGCAAAGGAGAGGAGATCATACGGCCGCTTGACAATGTGGATTTACAGATCGAGGCCGGAGAGTTCCTCTGCTTGATGGGGCCCAGCGGGACAGGCAAAAGCACCTTGCTGAATCTCGTCAGCGGGATCGACCGTCCAGACTCAGGAAAAATCGTGGTGGACGGTATAGAAATCACGCGCCTGAGTCGCTCGCAATTGGCCGACTGGAGGGCTTCGAATCTGGGTTATATCTTTCAGACGCACAACCTGATTCCAGTCCTGACGGCTTATGAGAATGTCGAACTGCCGACGTTGCTATTGAAGTTGACTTCCGCCGAGCGACGTCAGCGGGTTGAGCTCGCTTTGGAAGCAGTGGGGCTAAGCGATCGTGCTCGGCACTATCCTCGGCAACTCTCTGGGGGCCAAGAGCAGCGTGTTGGCATCGCTCGGGCGATTGTGGCTCATCCCAAAGTCGTGGTCGCCGATGAACCTACAGGCAGCCTGGATGCGACCACCAGTGAGCAGGTTCAGGACCTGCTGCAACGGCTCAATCGGGAACTCAACATCACCATGTTGATGGTGACCCACGATAGTGACGTTGCGAGGATTGCCGCAAGGCAACTGCGGCTCGATCGGGGAACCTTTGTCGAAAGCCACAGGGAGGTGCCCCGATGCTGATGTACGTTATGAAGACTCTCTGGCGACACTCAACGAGAACTACCTTGACGGTGCTGGGCTCAGCCGTTGCGATGTTTGTTTTTTGCATGGTAGGCGCAGTCCAAGAAGGGCTGGATCGCTTGGCCAGCGGACTCGATGCGGACCGGAACCTGATCGTCTTTCAGGAGAACCGGTTTTGCCCCACCACCAGTCGCTTGCCTGAGGATTACGATCGGATAATCCGCGAAGTTCCTGGTGTTAGCGACGTGATGCCAATCCAGGTTTGGACCAACAATTGCCGAGCTAGCCTGGATATTGTGGTCTTCCAGGGTGCCAATCCAGAGCAAATTCGAACTTCGCGACCGCTGCGATTGGTGACGGGAGATTGGGACCGGTTTGCCTCTCAACCAGACGCGGCGATTGTCGGAACGAACATTGCCAAACGCCGCCGACTGGCAGTCGGCGACCAGTTTTCTATCGGGGAACTCTCGGTCAGAGTCGTGGGAGTCTTTGAGTCGCGAGTACCTTCCGAGGAGAACCTGATCTACACGAATTTAGCGTTCCTGCAACTGGCGCGAGGCCAGGATGGCGCAGGTCTGGTCACTCAACACGAGGTTGCCTTGGCACCGCAAGCAGATGCCGACCGAGTCGCCACGGAAATTGATGCTCGCCTGCGGGCCCAGTCGATTGCGACCAAAACACGACGCAAAGGTGCGTTTCAGGCCAGTACTCTTTCGGACTTGGTCGACTTGATCGGCTTTGCCCATTGGCTGGGATATGCTTGCGTCGGACTGGTCTTGTCGTTGGTCGCCACGACCACCCTGATGAGTGTGCAGGATCGATTCAAAGAATACGCCGTCTTGCAAACGATTGGTTTTCGACCTCTCAGGACGATGCGGTTGGTTCTGCTCGAGAGCCTGCTGCTTTGTCTTGTCGGTGGCAGCACGGGAACATTTTCGGCGTTGACGATGTTGGCCTTGGGGGGTTTTGCCATTGGGGCAGAGGGGGCGACCATCGCGTTTGAACCGACAGTCAACCTCGGTGCAACAGGGCTACTAGTCTCGGCGTTGCTGGGCTTGCTGGCTGGGATCGCACCTGCTCTTGGCGTTTCGCGACTTTCGATCGTTAGTGCCCTGCATCAACCTTGAATTCAGTCGTTCTGATCCCGGTGAGCGAAGGCCGATTCAATTTGGGTTCATACAAGGCGAAAGACTGCATATCACCCCTCCGAAAGTAATCGATGTAGATTGAGCAACGATAACATAGGCAACAAAGAGGGCAGAAAACTCTGTCTACTTACGCAATGTTGCGAGTCCAGGATCATCTGATACCCGTTGCGCCGACCGTCTTGGCTCTGTTCAGTGTTTGCGAAGGTGACTCGCCGAAGAGATTGCGACATTCGCCAGCGAATCGACCAAAATGCCTCCCGGGGTCATCAAGTGCAATCGTCGGTCTTCCAGTCTCGAAGGCATCACTACAGCCCGATGACTCTTTGTCTACTACAACAAGCCGGGCGGAATCGTCGGTAGCTGCGATCGAAAACCAATTTTTGTCGGAAATGGGTTGCGTTACGTGTGACCCACAGGGGATAATTCAAGTTGGTGTTTGGTCTGCGAAAATCAGCAAGACCAAACTCAAAGTCCTATCCGGGACTGAATCCCTGGTTTTCCAGAGAAATCGATGCGAAGAACGGGTTGCAAACGTTGTTACTTTGCCGCTTCGCTAGACGCTACACTTAGTTTTTTTGATTTGAAACGGAGCTTTTTATGCGAAGTTACTCCTCTAGGCTGACCGTCGCGGCCGCGGTTCTGGCCGCTGTTGTGGTGGCCGGTTTCGCACCCGTGGCGATGGCACAGCAGGCCAAAAAGAAGCCAAACATTCTCGTCATCTGGGGCGATGATATTGGGACTTGGAACATTAGCCACAACAACCGCGGCATGATGGGCTACAAGACGCCAAACATTGACCGCATCGCAAGGGAAGGCGTGGGCTTTACCGACTACTACGCTCAACAGAGCTGTACGGCCGGTCGCGCGGCTTTCATCAGTGGCTCGGTGCCGGTACGTTCAGGCATGACCAAGGTGGGAATGCCCGGCGCCGCCGAAGGCTGGCAAAAGACCGACTGCACGATGGCCACGGTCCTGAAAAGTCAGGGCTACGCGACGGGGCAGTTCGGAAAAAACCACCAGGGAGATCGCGACGAACACTTGCCCACTATGCACGGATTCGATGAGTTCTTCGGCAGCCTTTACCACCTCAACGCCGAGGAAGAGCCGGAGAACGAGGACTATCCCGGCGAAATGGTCCTAGCCAACGGCAAGACATTTCGCGAAGTCTTCGGGCCACGTGGCATGATCAAGTCCAAAGCTGATGGCAAGGGGAGTCAGGTCATCGAAAATCTTGGACCTCTTACAAAGAAGCACATGGAGACGATCGACGATGAAACCAACGAAGCAGCAAAGGACTTCATCAAGCGCCAAGTCGCGGCCGACAAGCCCTTTTTCTGCTGGTGGAACGCAACGCGTATGCACTTCCGCACCCATGTGCGAAAGGAAAACCGCCATCCGGGAAATGACGAATACACCGACGGCATGATCGAACACGACGCCTTGGTCGGCGAACTCCTCAAGTTGATCGATGAACTCGGACTCGAAGATGATACCATCGTTATGTATTCCACAGACAATGGCCCTCACTACAACACCTGGCCAGACGCCGGCACCACTCCCTTCCATGGCGAGAAAAACTCGAACTGGGAAGGCGCGTTTCGCGTCCCTTGCTTTATCAAATGGCCGGGTCACTTCCAGGAGAATGTCACGCTCAACGGCATCGTGTCGCACGAAGACTGGCTGCCAACCTTCGCTGCCGCTGCGGGAAACCCCAACATCAAGGAACAACTCCTCAAGGGTGCTCAAGTCAATGGCCGTCAATACAAAAACCACATCGATGGTTACAACATGCTGGATTACCTCAGCGGCAAGACCGACAAGTCGCCCCGCCGCGAGTTCATTTATGTTGGCGACGATGGCAATGTGATGTCCGTCCGCTATGACGACTGGAAGGCGACCTACTTGGAGAACCGCGCGCACCGACTGCAAGTGTGGCGGGAGCCATTGGTGCACCTGCGAATGCCGCTGCTCTTCAACCTCCGCCGTGACCCGTTCGAAAAGGCCTACGAGAACTCAAACACCTATCACGACTGGATGATCGACCGTGCCTATGTGCTCGGGCCGATGCAAGTGGTCGCGAGCAAGTTTCTCATGAGCATGAAGGAATTTCCGCCCAGCCAGAAACCGGGCGACTGGAGTCTTGAGTCACTTGAAAAACAGATCAAGGACATGACCCTCGGCGGTCAATAATCCGATCGAAATCGGGGATGCAACTGAGCAGTGTTTCAGCACAGACGCAATTCACATGGGACGGATCAATGCCTTAGAACAGCTTCCTGAGGCGAGAGGCTAAACGGTCCGTCCCATGGCCAGATTGCAGGCTCAGGAATCGTCGGAGGCTAACGGTGATTGGGCCAGCGGATTTCGAATTGAGCCAGCCTTCACTCGTTTTTTCCAACGTTGGCTCTTAGTCTCTCGTCGATTGAAGCCAAGCAGGTTTTCGCATAGACCAATCGTTCGTCATCATCCGAAAAATATCGGGATTGAAATACCGCGCCTCGCGTAAGCATTCTCTGCTGTACAGCACAACGGAATCATGACCATACAGAATAACGTGCTGAGTCGAATCATAGCCCGTTCCCCTCTTAGAAACATAGTTCCACAGTATCGCGATTTTTGATTGTATCATCGCGATTTGGCCTCGCCATCGGTATACTGAACTTGCGGTGAACCTTATCCTGCCATCCCGGGCTCAAGATACTTTTGTTACAGATCATTGCGAGTGCGATTCTTGCTCGATAAACTAGAGAGCACCTTGATGGGGGATAAAGTCGTACTCACAGGCAAACGAGCTGAAGAGTCTCCAAGCGGGCAACAACCACTATCGCTGCGGCATCAAGAATCCAATGAAGTCGGATTTACGCTTTCCAAAGGAATCGGATCAAACGGGACCACCGACAACGGTGTCCTGCCCCTCCAACACAGCACGAGAGCCACAGGCACGAGAGCCCCGCAGGGAGAAGCTTTGATAAACGTGGTCATCATGAAATGCTTTAATGTCCAAGCGTCGAACAGATCGCACTGGGTGCATGGACTGCGATTGCTTGTGCTGCTTGTCGTGCTACCGATGGGATTCGTTTTGGATCGATCCTCCGATGCTGCTGAGCCCTTGGAGCAGTTCCTTCAAGAGCATTGCATTCGTTGCCACGGTCCGCAAAAAGAGCTTAGCAGCGTGCGTATCGACCAACTCTCGCGTGATTTCCGCATGGGCCCCGACTCGGATCGCTGGGGTGAAATCCTCGAAAAGATCAACAGCGGCCAGATGCCCCCGGAGACAGAGCCTCGACCTAGCCAGCAGCAGATCGCACAGTTCGTTACCGATCTCGATGCAAAACTCAAAGAGGGCCGCGCTGCGAGGATGGCCGCAAGACCCACCGTTTCCCATTACCGCTTGAGTCGCAAAGAGTATCAAAATACCGTCTACGACTTGCTCGGCGTTCGCTACGATCCGACCAAGCCCGGCGAATTGAACGAAGACACGCTCTGGCATGGCTTCGAACGGATCGGCTCGGAACTTTCGCTCTCCGCCTCGCATGTCGATCGCTATTATCGCGCTGCTGGATTGGTTCTCGACCGCGTATTGGCCGGTTCTTCGTCCGAGGCTCGCATCGTTCGGAAAACGGCTTCCGAGTTGCGTTACAACGGCGGCAAGGAGCAGCAGAAGATCCTCGACCGTTTCGGAATCAAGCGACCGCTCCGTTTTCTGCTGTTTCCGGGACGGGTTCAGACGGCCTTATCACCCAATTGGTTTGGCAAGACAGGTCCTGAGCATAGCGGTCTATACAAGTTGCGTTTGCAAGCGAGCGGTATTCGTCCCTTGGGGGGCCAACCCGCCCACTTGAGCATCGGGAAACAGACCGGCGAAGAGACCGTCGAGAGCCTCCTCGATTTCGACCTTACAGCTTCGGAAGACAGTCCTCAGGTCTATGAATTCGAGGTGTTTCTGGAAATGCCGACCTCCTTGGACTTCTGCGTGGTATCCACCGATGGAGTGGATCGACGGCAGGGAGCCGCGTTTCGCAACGCACTGACAAGCCAAAATGGATACCTCTTTACGCACAGCAGCGAGACATTTCTGCTCAGTGCAAACGCTCCGCAAATGTTCGACAACCATGGGAACGGGCTTTTTTCGACGGTCATTCTCGATTGGATCGAATGGGAAGGGCCCATCGTATCGGATCAGGAGCGGGAACGGCAAAGCGGGCTGATTCCAACGGAAGATGCGACGGCACAGGTCGTTGCAGAGCACCTACAGCGATTTGCCGAACGCGCCTGGCGACGGAATGTATCGATCGAGGAACTGACCAGTTATTTGAACGCCTACCAAGCCGAACGCGAAGCGGGCGAGACAATGGCAGAGGCCTATCGCGTAGCCCTACAAGGCGTACTTACTTCAAGGCACTTTTTCTATATTGTCGAGGGATCTTTGCAGGCGCGGGAAACACTCACCGACTCGGAACTCGCCACCCGGTTGTCTTATTTTCTTTGGAGCTCCATGCCGGACGAAAACCTTTTGACCCTAGCGAATAACAACTCGCTTACCAACGGCAACTTGGCCCAAGAAGTGGATCGGATGATGGCGTCGGGAAAGATGGATCGCTTTATCGAAGACTTTTCGCGTCAGTGGTTGCAATTGCATCGCTTAGGGATGTTTCCGCCCGACAAAAAACTATACCCAAACTACGATGCTTGGCTGGAAGTCAGCTTGCGGCGCGAACCCATCGAGTACTTCCGCGAATTGGTTTCAAACAATAGGTCGATCGATAGCTTGATCGATTCAGATTGGACGATGGCAAATTCCAGACTGTGCGAATTCTATGGTCTCAACGAACCGAGTCAGGATGGGTTTCAACGCGTTGCCCTCAAACCCGAGGACCATCGTGGTGGACTATTGACCATGGGAGCGATCCTTGGATTGACCTCCGACGGGACTCGGCAACGCCCGGTCCATCGCGGGGTGTGGGTCAGCGAAGCGATTTTCAGTAAAACGCCACCATCACCGCCGGCGAACGTCGAGCCTATCGAGCCCAACGCTCCGGATGGTCCCAAGACGACCATCCGCCAAAAAATCGAAGCGCACCGCACCAATGCCAACTGCGCTGCCTGCCACGCAACGATCGATCACTTCGGGATCGCTTGGGAAAACTATGATGCGATCGGACAGTGGCGAACTTTCGAGAAAGTCGAAAAGGGGGTCGGTGACGATCCGCAGATCGATGCCTCGGGTAAAATGCCTGACGGACGGACATTTGAGGATCCTGTCCAATTCAAGAAACGCCTGCTCGAGGATCGCGATCCGATCGCTCGAGCCCTGATCGAGCATCTTTGTACGTATGCACTCCGTCGCGTCCTGACCTTGGACGATTCGGAGGATCTCCAAAAGATCGAAGCCGAGGCCAAGAAGCACGAATATCGCATCCGAGATATCGTACGCGCAGTGGCCTTGTCGGATCTTTTGAGGAAGCGTTGAGTCCTATGTGGGATGATCATGTCCGTTGGCGATTGAACCGAGGAACGAATCGATGAATTTTTTGTCTCAGTCTTGGTTGATCGACCGTCGCCATGCGTTACGAGCTTTAGGTAGCTGCATATCCCTGCCTTTTCTCGAGTGCATGGTACCATTGCGGGCTGCCGAGCAAGCTCCCTCGCCCCGACGGAGCGCCTTTGTCTACTTGGCAAACGGTGTGCATTCGCTCAATTACCAAATCACCCAGTCGGGCAAGGATTACCAGTTTTCACGATCGCTCAAACCTTTGGAAAAGCACCGCAGTGTGATCACCCCGATCAGCGGATTGCATCACCCCGGTGCCTTAGGTCATCATCACAACTGCATCTCGGTATGGTTGACCGGTGGAAAGCTCGGTCCGTCGGATCGAAATACCGTATCGATCGACCAGCAGATGGCTGGAGTAACGGCCAAACACACACGGTATCCTTCGATGGAGATCGCACTGACGGGTGAATCGCTCAGTTGGACCCCTGATGGTGTCCGCTTGCCATCCATGCGGCGATGCAGCGAAATCTTCGCGTCGCTTTTTGAGGAGCCCAAGGGCGGCACCACCGCGCAGCGCAAGGCTTTGCGTCGCAAGGGGAGCGTCCTGGATGCAAATCTCTTGGAAGTACGTCGGCTCGAGGAAGCGATAGGAGCAGCCGACAAAGGACGGCTCGATCAGTACCTTACCTCGGTCCGAGAGGCTGAGATCCGCACCCGTCGAGCCGATGCGTGGCTCGACACCCCACTTCCAAAGATTGCCGAGAGCGATCGCCAAAGGACCAATCGGGACATCGCTGCGACCCTTGCAGGTGAGTATTTCCGAACGGTCTACGACCTGATTGTCCTGGCGTTTCAAACCGACGTGACGCGCATCGCCACCTTCAGCCTCGGAGGAGAAGGGGACGCGTTCTCGATTCCGGAGATCGGAATCACCGAGTCACGCCACCAACTGAGCCATCATGGAGGGGACCCAGGGTACATGGAGAAGCTGACCAAATACGACACCTTTGCCATCGAGCAATTCAGCTATTTCCTGACACGATTGCAGGAGGCCAAAGACCTCAACGGCCAACCGTTGCTCAGCACGACCATGGCTCTCTTTGGTAGCGGCATGTGCTATGGTCACAGTCACGGCAATGCGAATCTCCCATTGGTTCTCGCTGGAGGATCCGATCTGGGTCTTCGGCATGGCCGTCATCTCGATTTCAACGAGGGTCATTTTCAAGGATACCAACTCGACAAGCCCGGCGAACACTACGCTTTGTGCAGTCGCCCTGCAAATTCCGAAGCTCACATGAGCAATCTGCTATTGATGATGGCGCAGCGTATGGGCGTCGAGACCGACAAGTTTGGGGACAGCAATTCTGCGATCGATTTATGAAACCATTTTGCATCTTGAATTCACTGTTGAGCCTTTGCCTTGGCGCGTACTTGGTGTTGGCTCCTACGAGTTCGGCCGACGAACCGTTCCGACCTCAGGCCGGCAGTTTCCCACCGCTGGACAAGTCGCACAGCTACAAAGGGGAACTGGTGTTTGTAGATCACGCCAATCGTCGAGGAAGTCTGCGGGTCGCCGGATCGGGTATGTTTTTCCGGAACGATCCCCATCCATTTGCGATGCTTCCCTATGGCATCCTACGCTTCCGAGGTGGTCCAGCGGACCTAAGAGACATTCCGCTTGGGACCCTCTTGCATGTCCATGCCTTCTTGCCGCCCGACCCAAGGATCTCCTCGGTGCCTGTTTTGCCTGTTGACAACAAGGACAAAGATGCCAATCACAATCGTGGTGCAGGGGTAGCGCCGGCCGAGAATCATGTTCTGCTCATGGAGGACGAGCCGAGTCGGTGCATGCGTCAGGGTCTGATTTGGAGGTTGAGGGGCTTAGAGATTCAGAACAAGGAGGGGAAGATAACCGCCGTGTGCGAATCGAAGCAGAATCCAGATCCGAACGTATCTGAGCAAACGATGACCTTTGATGCTGCGACTCGCATCTGGCGGGGGCGAGAGGCTTTGTGCATCGATGATTTGATTGCCGAAGGTAGTTGGCCTTCCAATGGCAAGAAATCGCTCGATGGCCAAGTGGTCTTGCTGGGGATCACATGGAAACCCACTCCCGATGGCGTTTTCACTCGTTTTCATATTTCCGATATCTGGTGGGATGAAGCGTCGTTTCAGCGCGCGGCGGATCTTCAATCCGAGGTGCACCGAGCGTTCATCCGCAGTCGCTGGATGCCTGCATGGATCGATGAAGTGGAGTATGGCAAGTTTGGCCGAGCGACCGTGACGGCTACTTTGTTCGGAGGAATGGATGACGCCTTGTACAGTGATTTCAAGCAGGGTGTGCCGGCCATGATGAATGCGGTTGAAAATACTCTCAAGCACATTCATGGTGCGTATAGTCCAGCGCACATGGCATCGCGGGGTACGATCTTGGAAGTCCACAAGGCTTCCGGTGCCCCCCCGGTCGGTAGCAGTGGCGTTCAGATTCGTTTTGAAACAGACTTGGTGATCGAGGGGATTCGACCAGGGAGGATCGTACGTGTTCGACCCAATTCTTGGCCGCAAGTCGATGTCCCTCGCGAGGAGTATCTCAACGACTCGAACGACATTGAGGAGCGATTTCCCAGTCCTGCGATCTTTCCGAAGTACTAGCATCGAGCACTGCGATAGCCGCAGCCAACGGCTTTGAAGTTGCGCTATTCGCATGTTCGGAGTTTCAATCGATGTTTCCCCTGGCTTTTCGTACTCGTACTCCGCTTTAGCAGTACTTGTACTCGTGCTCGAAGATACGGCATCGAGTACGAGTACCATTTCATTGAGTACGAGTACGATAAAAATCAAAACAGCGCAATTTCAAAAGCCAGCGGCGAGGAAGTCGCTATTGTGCACTGAGCACGAGCACGGCGAAATCCGATGCAAGGCACGAACTCCGTTTACACTGAACGAATCCAGTCTGACGAAAACTCCACGAGGACCCGTTTTTGAATCTCATGGCAACGCTAAACTGAACGCCTCGAATCCCTCCTCCTTTCTAAACCATAACCCGTTGCCCCATGTCGACCCGAGTTCTCATCGATCGATCGCTTGATAATCTCTCCAAATGCTGGCGATCCTTGGTACAGACGGACCTGATTTACAAGCTGCTGGCTTTTTGCCTTTTGTCTCCGATTTTTAGCCTTTTTTTGGGGTATGCGTTGGCTTTGAGCGGCAACCGGGTCTTAACCGATCTCGACATCGTGCATTTCGTAGCAGGCCCATTGGGCCTGATCATCTCGGTTCTTCTGGGTGCCGTATGGCTTGGACTATTGGCTATCGAGCAAGCCTCGTTGTTGGGAGTCTTGGCCGCAGAGAGCCAAGGGAAGAAACTTGGACCGATCCCGGCTTTGTTGTTTGCTATCGCGCACAGTGCGACGATCCTCCAGCTCACTGGCCGATTGATCATCAAGACGGCCGCGATAGCTGCCCCCTTTCTCCTGATAGCCGGCGGAATCTACTTTTTCGCTCTGGGGGATCACGATATCAATTTTTATCTGCATACGTGGCCTTTGAAATTTCGGATCGCCATCGCATTCGGAATCGCCTTAGCCCTCGGCTTGATCGGGCTGTTGCTGCGATTTCTTTCGTCTTGGTTTTTGGCTCTGCCGTTGATTCTCTTTGAACGGATGTCTGCCAAAGAGGCGCTCAGGGTCAGTTCTCAGAAAACCCTGGGCAATCGATTCAGGGTATTCTGGCGACTTGTGCTCTGGCTGCTCCTAATCATGACCGCCCATTTTTTAACGACCTGGGGGATCGGTCGGACGGCTGCTTGGTTGGTGCCAAGCTCCATTGGTTCACTTGCCGTGCTTGCAGGTCGCGTCGGCTCGATGTTGGTCATCCTGGCGATCGCCAGTATCGCTTTGAATGTTCTGGCTTCGATCAGTTTTGCGATCCTGCTGTTTGGATGTTTTCGGGAATTCTGCCCGGAATGGAGTCGATCGCTCGGCTCGACGAACTTGGATTCCTATTCCAAGCCTTCAGCCAGATATTTGCTAACCAAATCACGTATGATTTCCGGAGGATTCATCGCGCTTCTCGCCGTGGCGTTGATTGGGTTCTGGGCGGTCGAATCCTTGGAACTGACCGACCACACCCAGATCATGGCGCACCGAGGCTCGTCGAAGGCAGCCCCTGAAAATTCACTTGCTGCGATCCAACAGGCGATCGCGGATCGGTCCGATTGGGTCGAAATAGATGTTCAAGAGACCCTTGATGGCCAAGTCGTCGTGGTGCATGACAGCGACTTGATGAAACTAGCCAAAAGCCCTCGCAAAATCTGGGAGACCACTAGCCAGGAACTCGCGTCCATCGATATCGGCAGCCTGTTCGATCCGAAGTTTTCCAATGAGCGAGTCCCCACCCTCGAGGAAGTGCTCATTCTCTGCCGCGATCGCATCGGGGTTATCATCGAATTGAAGTACTATGGGCACAACCAACGACTCGAACAGCGGGTCGTCGAATTGGTCGAACAGACGGGCATGACACGACAGGTCATGATCATGTCGTTGAAACCCGAGGGGATCAAGAAACTCAGAGCCCTACGTCCGGCGTGGAAGTGTGGGCTTTTGCTATCGGTAGCCGTCGGAGATCTAAAGACCGTCGAGGCCGATTTTTTGGCCGTGAACGCCAAGTTCGCCTCTCGTGCCTTGGTCCAGCAAACCCACTCGGCTGGAAAACAGCTCTTTGTTTGGACCGTCGACGAACCCGCAGCGATGTCGAGCTTAATGAATCGAGGGGTCGATGGTATTCTGACGAATCGACCCGAGATTGCCCGAAGGGTCATCGAAAGTCGCGCTCAGATGAGCCTTACCGAGCGACTGCTGACCGAGCTTGCAGCGATGCTTCGAGCCGACAAAAAGCAAATTCCCGAAGAACCCTAGTCCCAAGCCAACAAACACAGTAGGGTGGTCTTTCTTCGGATCGGACTATCAAGAACCTCATGGCAAAAAAAATCCTATTCCTTCACGGTTGGCGCAGCGTACCGGGCGGGGTCAAATCGACTTACCTCAAGGACCACGGGTACGAGGTGATCGCACCGGTCCTCGATGACGAGGACTTTGACTTTGCGCTAGCCACCGCACAAGCGCAGTTCGATCTCCACAAGCCCGAGGTGATTGTCGGTAGCTCTCGCGGGGGGGCGCTGGCGATGAACATCCAGAGTTCCGACGCGAAGTTGGTTTTGCTATGCCCCGCATGGAAAAAATGGGGTGTTGCCAAGACGCTCAGGGCCGATTCGGTGATTCTCCACAGCCGGGCCGATGATGTCGTGGCGTTCTCGGATTCCGAGGAATTGGTCGCCTGTAGCGGGCTACCTTACGAATCCCTCATCGAGATTGGAAACGATCACCGCTTGGCCGACTCGGCTTCGTTGTCCGTCATGCTATGGGTCTGCAATTTGTTCGCATCTGGACAAAAGATCCCAGGTATTGAAGGGCAACACCCAAGCGATGGGGATGCCAGTTCTCATGAAGAAGCCAGCTATGTCTGCGATGCTTGCGGAGAGGAGATCGTCATCCCGCTGGACCTGACCGAAGGCTCGAGTCAGACTTATGTTGAGGACTGTCCTGTCTGCTGCCGAGCCAACACAATTCACGTTCAAATCGATGATCATGGGAACGCCCAAGTCTGGGCGGAACCTGAGCAAGACTACGACTGATGCGCAAAGTCGGCTAGGACTATCGATCCTAGAGCTAATTTCGCGCAGCGCCGCTCAAGAGCCCGACCATGGCTTGCCCCATGGCTTGGCCAACATCCATGTAGACTTCGGCTTTACCTCCGTAATGACCATTGCCGCTACCCCCTTGTGCCATCGGATGGGTGTAGACGGTCGCAACATTCCCCTGAAATTCCGGATGCTTGCCTGCACTTCCATCGACGGCCAAATGGGCATCGAGAACCAAACCTCCCGGTCCGGTGCTACCCATGGCGGCTTCGCCTAACGTCCCGCAGACAAATTTTGCATTCGGTGCGTTGAACTCGTTGCGCAGTGCGTTGATGAATGCGACCAAGTTCTTTTCGTAATGGGCAGCGTGTCCGGCGTTACCCGCATCGCGCTCTCCTTGCCAAAAGAAGAATCCAGCTACTTCATAGTCTTTGGCATCCGGGTAGTGTTTGCCAAGATCCGCGAGCGCTCGTTTGGCATCCCCGATGTCGGTATCCCACTGCTTGCCTGCGTACCAATCGATCGGCTTTCCATTTTTATCCAGCCAGGGTGCAGGCTGGGTATTCAAGCCCAGGACAGGGTCCATGGGCCAATTCTCAGGTCTATCCTTGTAGCCGGCATAGACGAGCCGTTGCTCGTTGCCCGATTTGTCTTTGCTCAGAAACTCCGAGCGAGGACTTCCAGGTGGCAACAGATCCCATCCTAAGGCTCGGTTGCCGATGCAGCACTTGAGGATCAATACGGGTGCATCGATCGCATTACCGAGTCGATGACCGATCCCGTATTCCGGTCCAAGGTTCCCGCCTGCGACGCTCATCCATTCATTGCGCAGTGGGCCTTTTCCGGACATGTACTGAACATATCGGACATCTTTGCGCTCTACCCAAGCTCCTGAGTCATCGACCAGATAGGTGTACTTTTTCTTCTCCTTGACGGCATGCTCCAGCGAGATTTCCCCTCCTTTGACTTTACCGAGTCCGACCATGTTCGATTGGCCTAACAAGAGAAACACCTGAACCGGCTTGGTCATATCGGCCGGTTTGCCATCGTGCCTTGGAATCGCCGTAGTCGTTTCTTGGGCATGCGTTTGGGCCACGGAGACTTGTGCAAACGCCCAGAGACCAAGGAACACCATTCGAACAAAAAACATCGTCATCGAAGCAACTCCCGATAGGCAAAAGTCACCGGATCAAAGGTTCCGGTAAGATGCGATTATACTGGATCTCAGCTACATCGATACTGAATCAACATATCACCGAAACAACACCGAAACATCAGATCGACAGCCATACGATTCCCGTAAGCTAGCGCGATCGAGCGTTCCGAAAACCTCCCTACCCAAAGATTTCCCAAATGCGTGCACCTCAAATAGTCCTAGGCTTTTTCCTGCTCCTGGGGCATCTTGGATGGGCGGAACTTGTCGCCCAAGACGTCCTCGTGGCGGACTTTGAAAACGACACCTATGGAACCTGGAAAGTCACCGGAGAGGCCTTTGGACCGGGGCCGGCTCGTGGGAAGCTTCCCGGGCAAATGGCAGTCAGCGGCTTTCAAGGCGAACGCTTAGTGAACTCGTTTTTTCAGGGTGACGACGCGACCGGATCGCTGACTTCGCCCGAATTCACGATCGATCGCAAGTTCCTTGTGTTTCTTCTCGGCGGGGGAAAGAGCAGCAAGCTTAGCCTTGACCTATGGATCGAGGGGCAAATGGTGCGCACCGCCACAGGGGCCAACGACCAACCTGGAGGTAGCGAGGAACTCTCGCAGCAGTTTTGGGATGTATCGCAGTGGGTTGGAAAAAAGGGAATCTTGCGGATCCTCGACGATGCCAAGGGTAGTTGGGGCCACATCAACGTCGACCACATTCTGCTGACCGACACAAAACCCAAAGAATTTTTGATCGATGCCGAACGGACCTTCAAGGCCACGGAGCGTTACTTGCATCTACCGATCAAGAATGGCGGTCCCAAGCGGGTCGTCACTTTACTTGTCGATGGACGCCGCACGGTTCGTAACGACATCGAACTGGCCGACGGAGAACCCGATTGGTGGGCACCGATGGATGTGAGTGCGTGGAGGGGACAGACACTGACCCTGCGAGTCGACAAATTGCGTGAGGACTCCACGGCGCTCGCACGGATCGAGCAGAGCGATGCGATCAAAAACATCGAAGATCTTTACCGTGAGCCCAAGCGGGGGCTGTTTCACTTTTCGCCCAAGCGCGGATGGAACAACGATCCGAATGGCTGCGTGTATTACAACGGAGAGTATCACCTTTTTTTCCAGCACAATCCTTACGGATGGTCCTGGGGAAATATGCACTGGGGACATGCTGTCAGCAAGGATCTAGTCCACTGGGAGGAGATTGGCGATGTGTTGCTGCCCGACGAGATGGGACCGATGTTCAGTGGCAGCGCGGTGGTCGACTCGAAGAATACCAGCGGATTTGGGAAAGATGGCCAAGCTCCTTTGGTCCTGATCTATACCGCTGCGGGGAACCCAACGGTCCAGGGGATCGCTTATAGCACCGACGGTAGGAATTTCACCAAGTATCCAGGAAACCCGGTGCTAGGGCAAGTTACAGGAGGGAACCGGGATCCGAAGGTGATTTGGGATGAAGCCAATCAACGATGGGTCATGGTTCTGTATGTCGAATGGCAAGGCAAGCACACGGTTCATTTTTTCAATTCACCGAACCTCAAGGACTGGACTCTGGCGAGCATCGTCAATGGCGATGCGCCCGGCTCTGGATTTCTTTACGAGTGCCCCGATTTTTTTCCGTTGCCTGTCGGTGGTCAGCCAAAGCGTACGAAGTGGGTGCTCCTGGGGGCGAACTCCGAGTATACGATTGGGGATTTTGCATCAGGGCGATTTCTAGTTGACGCTACACGGCTCAAGGGGCATCGAGGTAAAGGTTTTTACGCAGCGCAGAGTTTCAGCGATGTACCCGACTCACGGCGGATCCTCATCGGCTGGTGGCAAACCGAGACGAGCGGGATGCCTTTTAATCAAAGCATGTCTTTGCCCCTTGAACTCGGACTGATCCAAACCGACGATGGGCCTCGCATGACTTACGCACCGATCAAAGAACTGGAAAAGCTACGCGTCCGAAAGCACACGCTCGGCGAACTATCGCTTAAGCAAGGCGACAGCAATCCTTTGGAGTCCATTCGAAGCGAGCTCTTGGAGATCCGCACGGAAATCGAGCCCGGCGATGCAAAGCAAATCGTGATGAACTTGCGCGATGTCATGATCGAATACGATCCTATCCAGCAGGAACTGAGCGTCGCCGGGCAGCGTGCATCAGCCCCGTTGAGGGACGGCAAGTTGCGGCTGACGATTTATCTCGACCGAACGGGGGTCGAAGTCTTTGCAAGCGACGGGCTATGTTACGTCCCGATGCCATTCCAGATGAATCCGGAGAATACGAAACTTTTCCTCGAAGTGCGTCAAGGGCAGGCCAAGGTACTTTCGCTCGATGTGCATGAACTGCGGTCTGCTTGGAT
>Ga0208085_1000270_pt1 | contig 19977 bp, 20 predicted proteins | sample LakMenEpi21Jun10_FD_150721 | JGI IMG/M metagenome (GOLD analysis project Ga0208085, IMG submission 150721) | Freshwater microbial communities from Lake Mendota, WI - 21JUN2010 deep hole epilimnion (SPAdes) | ecosystem: Environmental > Aquatic > Freshwater > Lentic | place: Lake Mendota, Madison...
CGCCGCCGCTAGCGCGTCGTGTAGAGCCATTGGGGACAATGGCTCTACACTGGAAGAGGCCTATTGGTAGATCGATTGTCCCCAATCGATCGGAGCTATAAGAGCGGTTGGCGGGTGAGCAAAGCAGCCGAACAGCCTTAAGAGGCCGCCGCTTGCGCGTCGTGTAGAGCCATTGGGGACAATGGCTCTACACTGGAAGAGGCCTATTGGTAGATCGATTGTCCCCAATCGATCGGAGCTATCGGACCGCATGGCTGGTGAGGAAAAGCAGCCGAACAGCCTTAAGACGCCGCCGCTTGCGCGTCGTGTAGAGCCATTGGGGACAATGGCTCTACACTGGAAGAGGCCGCCGCTTGCGCGTCGGGCGGAGCTATTGGGGACAAGGCTCTAGGATTTTGGCTTTTTTTTCGGAGGGGTGCTTTCTGCGGGTTTGCTAGCCGGTTTGTCTGAAGTCGATTTTTCGGCGGAAGCTTTTTCCCCTGAGGTTTTTTCGGTGCTCGGAGAGGAGCCACTGTCGGCGGCAGCCGATTTCTTGTAGGAGTCGCTGCGGTAATCGGTTTGGTAAAACCCAGAGCCTTTGAAGACGACTGCTGCTCCGGTGCCGATCAGACGCCGAAGCTTGAGTTTTTTGCACTCAGGGCACTTGCGCTCTGGGTCGGCCGAGATGCTTTGGTACAACTCAAATCGATGGCCGCAAGCGTCGCACTCGTAATCGTAGGTTGGCATGGCTTGTCTGTTTTTGAATCGCTGGGGACTGTTAAGGACGGAAACGCCGACCGGATCGATCAGCCTATCTTAGGTGGACGGTCCGGTCGAGACGACCACCATGCTTGGGCGAACCACTCGGTCGTGAAGAATGTAGCCAGTGCTGTGCTCGACTGCGACACTACCGGCGGGGTGTTCACCGCTGGCCTGTTGCGCGATCGCTTGGTGTACGTTGGGGTCAAAAGGCATTCCGACCCCTGGAATCTGCTTGCAATGGTGCTTGCTCAGCACATTGACGAACTGTTGTTGAACTAGCTTTACCCCAGCGACGAGCCCTTCGGTGCTCGAACCGGGAGTTGCAGACTCGATTGCGCGGTTGAGGTTGTCGAGCACATCGAGCAGATCTGTGACCAAAGGCATCGCAGCATACTTCAATTGCTGGTCGACATCTCGGAGAATCCGACGTCGGAAGTTCTCCAACTCGGCTTGGGCTTTGAGTTCTCGGTCTCGAAGTTCGGCGACCTGGAGTTCTAGGGTTTGCACGAGCATTTCGGGCGAGTCATCTTCGATCGAATCGTAGATATCGTCATTGTCCTCTGAGAAGTAAGAATCCTCTTGGGATTCACCTTTGGCTTCGCCTTGGGTTCCATCGGCAAGGTCCGCAGGGTCGCGCCAAGGATTGTTCTTTGGATCTTTGTCGTTTTCTGTGCTCATTTGGAAACCTATCTTAGATCATTTCGCGAGTGTTTTTGAGTTGGATCAACTATTCCCTTGGCCTTGGAAATAGGCCACGATGCGGTCCATAAAGGTTTTGCGTTCTGGCGAGATGTGTTTTTCTTCGAGTTCGGCCAATTCCCGCAGGAGTTCTTGTTGGCGTTTGTTGAGTTTTTTGGGGACCTCGATAAAGGTTTGGATCAGAAGATCCCCTCTGCCTGAGGTGTGCGGGTCGGGCATGCCTTGTCCTCGCAAACGAAAGACGGTTCCGCTTTGCGTACCGGCAGCCACGTCGAGTTCTTTGCGACCATCGAGCGTGGGGATCTCGACTTTGGCTCCTAGTGCGGCTTGGCTAAAGGAGATCGGGAATTGAAAAATCAGATCTTGCCCGTCGCGTTTGAACAGCGGGTGAGGTTTGACGTGGATGAAGCAGTAAGCATCGCCGCGTGGTCCGCCGTCGGGGCTCGGTTGCCCTTCGCCCTGAAGCCGAACTCGCATTTCGTCGTCGACGCCCGCAGGGATCTTGACTTCGAGTTTGACTTCATGGGGCCTGAGTCCGTTTCCATCGCAGGTCGAGCATGGATTGCTGATGGTCTTTCCGCTGCCTCGGCATATCGGGCAAGTGGTTTGAACCCGGAGCACCCCCGAGGCTTGGACGACTTGACCTCGACCTTGGCATTTGCCACATGTTTCGGGCTGGGAACCTTCGGCAGATCCGGAGCCTTTGCATTTTTCGCATGAGGCGTATCGGGTCAGCGAGACGGTTTTGGTGACCCCTTTTGCAGCTTCCTCCAGATCGAGGGTGACATCGCATCGCAGGTCGGCACCGCGTCGGACGCGAGAGCGAGTTTTTCCACCGCCGAAGAAATCTTCGAAGATCGAGCCGCCGAACATATCTCCGAAGGCTTCGAAGATATCGCCGACTCCTCCGAAGCCTTGTCCTGCAGATCCGGTGGCGGCGTGTCCGTATTGGTCGTACCGGGCTCGTTTATCGGAGTCGGAAAGGACTTCGTAAGCTTCTGCGGCTTCTTTGAATTTGTTGATCGCGTCGGTATTTCCCTGATTGGAATCTGGGTGGTACTTCAGCGCCAGCTTGCGATAGGCCTTTGCGATTTCGTCTTGGGAAGCAGTTTTGCTGACCCCTAGGACTTCGTAGTAATCCCGTTTGGACTGAGAAGACACGGTATTGGTCTGGCTATCCTTGCAAGGTTTAGAAAAAAAGGCCATTCGGTGAGCGAATGACCCAGTCAGGGCGGACAGTCCATTTAGGACTGTCCGCACAAAGAAGTCTCTGATCTTAGGCTAGTGGGCTTATTTAGCGCACCGCTCCTTCGATTTTTCTTTTCTTCTTGTCTTCCTTGTCCAGGTTGGTAACCAGGGCTTCGGTCGTCAGAAGCAATCCGGCGATACTCGCGGCGTTGGCAAGAGCGGTTCGAACCACTTTGACCGGATCGATGATTCCGGCGGAGAGCATGTCGACGTACTTGCCTTTGTTTGCATCGTAGCCCATCGTGACGGGCTTTTGACGAACTTCGTCGGCAACGACGCTACCGTCGATTCCGGCGTTGTCGGCGATTTGACGCAAGGGAGCTTCCAGGGCGCGTAGGATGATATCCGCACCGGTTTTCTCGTCACCAGAGAGGCTGCTGACGATTTTGGAGACAGCATCGGTGCATCGGAGCAAGGCGACACCACCGCCTGGCAAGATACCTTCTTCGACCGCAGCGCGGGTCGCATGGAGAGCATCTTCGACGCGAGCTTTCTTTTGCTTCATGTCGGCTTCGGTTTCGGCACCGACGCTGATGACAGCCACACCACCGGCGAGTTTGGCGAGTCGTTCTTGGAATTTCTCCTTATCGTACTCGCTATCGGTTTGATCGATTTGGGCGCGGATTTGGGAAACGCGTTGATCGATCGCTTTGCGGTCTCCACCACCTTCGACGATGGTCGTGTTGTTCTTATCGACAACGACCTTTTTGGCTCGTCCGAGGTGTTCGAGGGAGACTTTTTCGAGTTGGATCCCGAGGTCTTCACTGATGAAGGTACCGCCGGTCAGGACAGCGATATCCCCGAGCATCGCTTTGCGTCGGTCGCCGAAGCCAGGGGCTTTGACGGCGCACACGTTGAGGGTGCCACGGAGTTTATTGACGACCAGGAGCGTAAGGGCTTCTGCATCGACATCTTCGGCGATGATCAGCAGGGGTTGGCCCGAGGTGCTAACCTTTTCGAGCAATGGGATTAGGTCCCGGATGTTGCTGATCTTCTTGTCGTACATGAAGACCAGCGCGTTTTCCAACGTGCAGCTCATGTCCGCGGGGGTATTGATGAAGTAGGGGGACACGTATCCTTTGTCGAACTGCATCCCATCGACATATTCGACGGTGGTGTCTGCCGTTTTGCCTTCTTCGACCGTGATCACGCCGTCTTTACCGACGCGTTCGAGGGATTGGGCCAGTAGCGAACCGATCGACATATCGTTGTTGGCCGAGATGGCACCGACGCTAGCGACTTCATCGCGGCTCGATACGGGCTTGGCCATCGCGTGCAATCGCTCGACGGCAGCCTCAACGGCTTTGTCGATCCCGCGGCGGACTGCCGAGGGGTTGCTACCGGCAGCGATATTGCGAAGCCCTTCTTTAAAGATGGCGCGAGCCAGGACGGTCGCGGTGGTGGTTCCATCGCCGGCCAGGTCGCTGGTCTTTTGAGCGACTTCGACGACGAGTTTGGCACCCATGTTTTCGAATCGGTCTTCCAATTCGATTTCCTTGGCCACCGTCACACCGTCTTTGGTGACAGTCGGTCCGCCAAAGCTCTTGTCGATGATCACGTTGCGTCCTGTCGGACCCATCGTAACAGCGACAGCATTTGCCAATTTCTCAACGCCCGCGAGCATCCTCGCACGAGCTTGATCATCAAACATTAATTGCTTAGCCACGCTTCGCAGTTCCTTTTTCTGAGGATTTTAAGATGAATATCCGTTGTCTGGGGGGAGACTAAGCGAGTTTGGCGAGGACGTCGCTCTCACGAAGGATCTTGTAATCGACGCCGTCGACTTCGATCTCGCTCCCGCCGTATTTGCCGAAGATGACTTCGTCGCCTACAGCGATGCTGAGAGTGGCGCGGACGCCATTGTCGAGCAGTTTGCCGGGTCCGACCGCGACGACCTTGCCACGTTGTGGCTTTTCTTTGGCGCTATCTGGCAGGACGATGCCACCTGCGGTGGTCAGTTCGGCTTCGGTAGGTTGGATGACGACACGATCATCGAGTGGACGAATATTGACTTTGGCCATTGGATTTACCTCTGATATTTAAGATTTGAAGTTTTTGAAAGTATTGATTTTTGGGCGTGTTGTTTGGGTGGATCAGCAGAGAGCTCGGGCCGACTACATCATGCCGCCCATGCCGCCCATACCACCCATGCCGCCCATGCCGCCCATACCGCCCATACCACCCATGCCGTCATGGTCATGGTGATGTCCGCCCCCTGCAGGTTCTTCTTCCTTGGGGATTTCCGTGACGAGGGCTTCGGTCGTCAGGAGCAGCGAGGCGACGCTTGCGGCGTTGCTGAGTGCTGTTTTGACGACTTTGGCTGGGTCGATGATCCCGGCTTTGATCATGTCGACATATTTGTCGGCATTGGCATCGTAGCCTTCGTTTTTATCTTTGAGTTGACGAACGCGATTGACGACAACGGCGCCATCGAGACCGGCGTTGTTGGCGATGGAGCGAAGCGGATAGTCCAAAACGTTTCGGATGATACGAACGCCTAGGGCAGCATCCCCTTCGAGTTTGAGCTTATCGAGGGCCGCTTCGCATCGCAGCAGAGCGACACCACCGCCAGGAACAATTCCTTCGGCAAGTGCTGCTTGGGTCGCAGCCTTTGCGTCGTCGATGAGGGCCTTGCGTTCCTTCATTTCGGTTTCGGTTGCCGCACCGACGTTGATTTGGGCAACCCCACCGGCGAGTTTGGCCAAGCGTTCTTGGAGTTTTTCGCGATCGTAATCGCTATCGGTGTTGTCGATTTCGCGGCGGATTTGCACGACGCGAGCTTCGATCTTGTCCTTCTTGCCAGCACCGCCGATGATGACGGTCTCTTCGCTGGTGATTCGGATGCGTTTTGCGCGTCCGAGGTCGGTGAGCTTGACCGATTCGAGGTCGATGCCCAAGTCCTTGAAAATCGCGTTGGCGTTGGTCAAGGTCGCGATATCCCCGAGGATGGCTTTACGGCGATCTCCGTAGCCGGGTGCTTTGACAGCAGCGACGCTCAAGATGCCTCGCATCTTGTTGACGACCAGGGTCGCCAGGGCATCGCCATCGACGTCTTCGGCGAGGATCAGAAGCGGCTTTTTGGCTTTGCTGATCGCTTCGAGCAGAGGGATCAGTTTCTTGTTGTTGCTGATCTTGTCTTCGTGGATCAGGATGTAGCAGTCTTCGAGTTCGACGGTCACTTCGTCTTGATTGGTGACGAACTGAGGGGAGAGAAAACCGCGATCGAATTGCATCCCTTCGACGATTTCGACGGTCGTTTCGTTGCCGCGTCCTTCTTCGACGGCGATGACACCGTCCTTGCCGACCTTGATGAAAGCTTCGGCCAAGACATCGCCGATGGCAGGATCGTTGTTCCCTGCGATGGTGGCGACTTGTTTGATTTCTTTCTTGCTCTTCCCATCGATGGGGGTGGACATCTTGCTGATTTGCTCGTGGACCACTTCGACGGCTTTGGCGATTCCCCGCGAGAGGGACATCGGGTCGGCCCCGGCAGCGATCATTTTGAGCCCTTCGCGGAAGATCGCTTCGGCCAGTACCGTAGCGGTGGTCGTTCCGTCACCGGCGACATCGTTGGTCTTGCTGGCGGCTTCTTTGACCAATTGGGCGCCGAGGTTTTCGAAAGGATCATCCAATTCGATTTCTTCGGCGACCGTTACGCCGTCTTTGGTGATCCTGGGAGAACCCCAACCTTTATCCAGAACCGCATTGCGGCCACGGGGTCCTAGCGTCGAGCGGACGGCTCTTGCCAACTTCGAAACACCCGCCAATAGAGGCTGGCGTGCTTCGTCATCAAATACCATTTGTTTTGCCACGTTGAACTCCTTGAATGATGAAATTCGGCCCGATTTGGCAGTCGGACTGAGTGGAGCGATTGTTGAGCAATCCGCGTGCCAACAAGCCAGAAAACCGGGTTGGGTTTTGCGCAAGTCTCTATCTGATAGGGGCTTAGGGTGGGTTGTTTGTTTGGCATTGCCGCGAGGTCTGCCAAAATGCGCAGTGTGCTGCGCAAGTGTCCTTGGTCAGGCTCGCAGGCTCTTTCGGTGAGCTTAGAGTTCCGATTGGAAGCTGTATTGGATGGTTTCGACCAGCCATAGAGCCAGGCCTAGCAGGATGCCTGAGATCAGCAGGACCCAGGCGACTTGGACCCACCCGCTTGGGTCTTGCGCGACCATGGCGTTGCGGGCTAATCCCATATTTGGAAAGTACTCATCGACCGACAGATCGAGCCATCGAAACAGGATCGACCGGAGTCTATAGGCGATGGTGAATTGATTGATGACTGCGGGGATCCATGCCAAGACGCCTTCGGCGACCAAGGCATACACAAAGGAGATGACCATGACTCGTTTTTGCATCACCACTCCGATCAGGGCGAAAAGAGCGCCGTAGGCAAGCGAGGCCAGCAGGCACATCAGCGAAGCGGTCAGCCAGAGTTGGGCTGGGTTTTGCAGCGGCAAAAAGGGGGTCGCAAGGCTTACGGCGAGTATCCCTGCGGTGCTGGTCCATAGGACTGCGACGAGGTACTTTCCCAGGAGCAAGGAGCGTCGGCCTGCGTGTCGCACGAGGGCATAGATCCAGGTTTGGCCTTCGAGTTCCGAGTGCACGATTGGGGAGGCCAGAACAAGCATCCCGAGCATGGTCATGACTTGGGGGATCAGCAGGTACACGAGCATGCAAAATGCGAGGTTGGTTTCGTCTCGGATAGTGGTTTTACCGTCGGGGAGTTGCGAGACATTGACGGTGTATTTGGCTTCATTTGGGGTCAATTGCGACACGGCGATCAGCAGAGCCGTTGGGATGCAGACCATCAGCAGGAACATCGCCCAGCGGCCTGGGGTCATCGAGCGGGCCAGTTCGTAGCTGACCACACCGGGTACGGCTTTTGAGAGCCTGGAGAAAAGTGACGTGTTGGTCGCCGAGCTCATGAGGAAGCTCCTGTGTTTTGGTAAGCGCGTTCGCCGCGATGTCGGGAGATCAGGAGGCGAAACAGGGTGCTGATATCTCCATCGGTTCCGGTGATCCTTTCGACGGAGACTAGACCGCTGCTGGCCCAAAGAGCCAACGATTCATAGAGTTCCATGGGTCGATCGACCGTCAGGATCAGTCGGTCGGGCTGGGAGTCTCGGTGCACGGCGCGGATCCATGGTTTTTCGGCCAGGAGTGAAGCGAGTCGATCGCGGGTTTTGGATTGCACGATGACGTCTTGGGGGAGATCGGCAAGGAGTCTTCGGAGTTCGCCTGCGGTTCCGCTGGCTAGGAGTCGTCCTCCGAAAATGAGCATGAACGAATCGGTGATTCGTTCGACTTCGTGGAGCACGTGGCTTGCAAGCAGCAGGCTCTTGCCTGACTTGGCCCATTGGATCAGCAGTTCGCTCATTTGGAATCTGCCGATGGGATCGAGTCCGTTGAAGGGCTCGTCGAGGATCAGCAGTTCGGGCCGATGCGCGATGGCTTGGGCTATTTTGCATCGCTGGCGCATGCCGAGCGAGTAGGTGTGGATCGGTCGATTGCGAGCCTCGGCCAATCCGACTTCTTCGAGGACTTGGTCGGTCCTTTCGAAGGCCGCAGATTTTTTCCAGCCGGACATTCGCAATAGCTGGACGATCCATTGTTGGGCCGAAACTCCGTGGACTAGCAGATCGGTGGCCGGGCAGACCCCGAGTCGTTGTTGCAATGGCCCGGAGTGGCGGGGATTTTCGCCGAGGACTTTCAGGCTACCGAGGGTAGGTCTCAGAGCACCGGTCATGAGTCCGATGAGTGTGGACTTGCCTGCTCCGTTGGGTCCGATCAGAGCGTAAGCACCTTTGGGGAGGGTCAATTGCAGGTCGTTGACGCCTATGACCGTCCCGTACATGAGGGAGAGGTTTTGGAGTTCGAAGAGGTTTTCTTCTGGACGATCGTTGGGAGTCATTACGCTTTTAATACCCGTGAGACTTTCCAATACGCAAACCCATAGCCAGCGACCGAGACGATAGCCACTGCGATCCATGGAGCCCAGGTCCAGGGGTCTTTGACGGCCAGTCCAAAGATCTGTTGTTGCAGATAGCCGAGTGTTTCGTAGGGTGAAAAGAGCTTAAAGGAGTTCCATGGGGCCATCGCTTCGATCCTTGCTCCGCGGCCCTGATATTGCAATTGCTCGCGGAGTTGGGTGGCCGTCCAGAGTGTGAAATAGGTCACCGAGCCGACGACCCACATGGAAAACCAAGCGAATCCGGCATAGCGGCTTTCTTGGGTCATCGACGAGAAGGCAAGTGCGACGGCCGTCGTCGGGACCATGAGCACAAGGGAAGCAAGGAGAATTCGAAATGGGATATCCCAGGTCTGAGCGATCGCGGTCGAATCTGTCGAGAGGAAAAGGCCTGCGACATAGATCAGCAGGGCTGGCAATGCGGACATGACGAAGAGCAAAAAGTACAGGACGAGGGCTTTTCCGAAGATGTATTCGGCTGGGGTCAGCGGTCTTGAGAGGTACAGCAGGTAGCCTCGGCTGCGCAGGTCGTAGCTGATTAGGCGTGGAGCGACCAGGCCGAGCACGACGATCATCCCTAGGGCTTGGGGGTAGCGTGAGAGATTGAAAAGGATGTAGGACCAGGTGAAGTGACGGTAGGATTCTGGGCTTTCGATTGCGGCGTTGAGGTCTACCCCTGCCCGCTGCGCGATATTGCGAGACTGAGGGTTTCTAGCAAGGATCGAGAGCAGGGCCCGGGGGCCATCGCGATCGAGGGTTTGCTCGAAGGTCGCCACGAAGATCCCTGCGATCAGAGCCGGGATGGCCATGAACATCAAAACGCGTTTGAGCCAAGTCCCTTTCCAGACCAGGTGGATTCCGGTGCTTGCAAGGGCCAGCGAGCGCGTCGAGCGCGGGGTTTTTTCGCCTTCCCATTTCCGATATCCGATATCCAGCAGAGGCATCGAATTAGCTCCTTACAGCATCCAAAAAAGCTTGTTCCAGTGAATTTTTCGCTTGCTCGATCCGAAGAACGGTCACTTGCTGCTCAATACTGGTTTTCCAGATGCAATCTAGCAGGATGGATTCGTCCCCCAGGACCACCAGTTGGGAGTCCGAAGTGGAGTTGCTCTGGATGCCCTGTGCTCGGAGCGCATCGCCCAGTTTTCCGGCGTTGGAAACGACGCTGATTTGCAGGCCTTCCTGGCTGGGGCGTTGGAGATTATCGAGGGTATCGACGAGTCGGATTTGCCCGGCAGCCATGATCACGACGTGGTCGCAGGTTTGGATGACATCGTGCAGGATGTGCGTTGAGAGCAGGATCGATTTGCCTTGCTCGTTTGCAAGTGCGTAGATGCGGTCTAGGAACTGTTCCCGCTGTTGTGGGTCAAGTCCTGTGGTCGGTTCGTCGAGGATGATCCACCGGGGGTCATGCACCAGAGCTTGGGCGAACTTGAGTTTTTGTCGCATTCCGGTGGAGTAGGTTTCGACGTTGCGATAGCGTTCCTGGCCTAGATCGCAATAGTCGGCAACTTCATGAGAACGACGGAGGGCTTCTTTTTTCATCAGGCCCGAGAGTCTGGCCATCATCTGGATCGATTCGATACCTTGAAGGCCTTGGAGGTAGCAGTCGTCCTCTGGTAGATAGCCGACGTGGTCTCGCACGATGCGGACTTGGGAGGGCCAGTCGAAGCCTAGGACTTGGCCGCTCCCGGTATCGCCCCGTCGTGGATCGATCGAGACCAATCCGAGGATGGTCTTGATCAGGGTGCTTTTTCCGGATCCATTCGGGCCGAGCAATCCGACGACTCCGGTTGGAATCGACAGCGAGATATTTTTAAGGACCTGTTTGCTACCGTAGCTTTTGCGAACCGATTCGATCTCGAAGACCTTGTCGGCGGGCTTCTCGTAGAAACTCATGAGGATCGAATTAACCCTTGGCTTTGGTCATCGCCGTTTTGGCCGTAGCGACGCACTGACGGATATCCTCAATGGGATCCTTGGGGTTTTCTTCGTATTCGAGCGACAAGGCTCCATCGGCTGGGAATTTGGCTTGGATCATCGCATCGAAGACCGCTGCGCAGTCCAAATGACCTTGGCCGAGAATCACTCCGCGGGTGCTCTCTTTCATCTCGGCAAAGTCTTTCAGGTGGACGCCATAGAGGCGTCCTGCGAGGGCTCGGATGACGTCGACTGGTTTTTCGCCCGAGCGGATGAAGTGTCCGAGGTCGGCGCAAGCTCCGATGCGAGGATCGCGACCTTCGATGGCCCGGAGCACATCGACGACTTTATTGAACCGGTCGGAGGGGCCGTGGTTGTGGATCGCGATTCGGATGTCGTACTCTTTGACGAGGTCATTGAGGCTATCCATCGAATCGGGGGTGGGTGCGGCCGAGATGTTCTTCACGCCAGCCTTCTTGGCGAATTCGAACACCTTGCGATTGGCTTCGGCATCTTTGGTGAAACCATTGACTCCGTGGGCTGAGATTCTCAATCCAAGTCCCTTGACCTTTTGGACCATCTTTTGGATCTCTTCGTCGCTGGCCGTCAGCGGGAACATGCCGCTGAAGAACTCGACCTCTTCGAAGCCCAGATTTTTGGTGTGATCGAGAGCCACATCGACGGGGAATCCTCGGAGTGAATAAATTTGGATCCCGAGTTTGAGTCCGGCTGCCTTGGCTTCTTGGGCCATGAGGCTTGCCAAGGGGGTGAGTCCCATGAGTCCCAAGCCCGCCCCGGCGGCAAGTCCAGCAAGGACACTGCGGCGGGTGCGATGCGTATCGATCGATCGTTGGGGGGCTTTGGAGTAAGATTTCATGTTTTTTGGTGTTCCTTTGATGAACATTCCTCGTGGAGAGATATTCGGCATTGCTGGTCCGAATTGTGCAAGTACACTGTTTCGGTTCGGCTTTCCGGCAGGGAGTCCTCTCAATGCCTCTCAAAATCGTACTCGATTTTGGTTCGGATTGTTTCAGACGACGTCAGATTTTTTCGCAAACTGTTGACTCGATATGGCCAGTAAAGACTTTGATATAGATCAGCTAGCTGCTTACTTGCATATTACTCCGAACCAAGTCACCAAGATGGTGACGCGGGGAAAATTGCCGGGGCGGCGGGTCAACGGCCAGTGGCGATTCTCCGAATCGGAAATCCATCATTGGCTCGAGGAGCAGATCGGAATCGTCGAATCCGATGAGTTGCAGCGGTTTGAGCGGATTTTAGAGAAGAACTTCGACGCCTCGATCGATGAGCGAACGATGCTTTGCGAATTCATGAGTATCGATGCCATCGCGATACCCCTTGATGCCCGAACCAAGACCTCGGTGGTCCGGGAGATGTGCAATGTCGCCGCAGGAACTGGATTGCTTTGGGATGCGGCGCAGATGGCAGAAGCCGTTTCGGCCCGAGAGGCATTGCATCCGACGGCTTTGGAGAACGGAGTCGCACTGCTGCACCCTCGGCGCCCCCAGACTTCGATTCTTTCGGATTCCATGGTCGCTCTTGGGATCACCACCCAGCCGTTCCCGTTTGGCAATACCTCTGGACATCAGACGGACGTCTTCTTTTTGATTTGCTCGACCGACGACCAGATGCATTTGCGGATCTTGGCACGATTGGCTCGGCTCGTGACCGATGAGGTTTTGCTCACGTTGCTCCGCTCGGCTCAAAGTCCGGTCGAAGCGATGGAAGTGCTCAGGGCTGCGGAACTCGAACTCATCGAGTCCGACATCCGACAATGAGCCCTATGGAAATGAGCCCTATGGAGATAATCCCCATGGAGCGGTCGCATCTGGACATCGGATGGTTTGGACCGGTCGATGGCCGATGGATGGGTTTGCTCGATCACTTTTCTTGCATTGAGGTACTCGATCGAGCGACGGCCAGAGAATGGTTGCAAGAACCCTCGTCGGATCGCTCGCTGCTTGTGGGGCTTGAACATCGCAGCGATGACCGTTTAGCTTGGCTCCTTGATTTGGCATCCAAGCCGCGAGTCGAAGGTGCAAAAAAGAAATCCAGTTCGAAGCGGTCTGGGGCTTCAAAGGACATCCCTTCGCTGATCCAACCGATCGATTGGTCGCGTCAGGTCCACATGGCATGTGTGCTAGGTGAAGATTGGGTTGGCCACCGCAGAACCTTTCCATTGCCCGAGTCGATCGAAGCGTTTTATTGGTACCAGTGGTATGATCAAGTCATCCCGTGGGTGTGCTGGGAGTCGGATTCATCGATGGCGAGTTCGAATGGTTTGTCGAGCGGCATTACAAGGGGATTGAGGGTCCAGCGGATCGAAGCCGACGCGGATCGATTCGCGACTTGGAGGGCATGTCAAAAGACCCAATCGCTTCTGAGCAATCGGATCGCTTGGGTGCTAAGCGATCGGGATTCGGGAGTGGAGTTATGGCAGGGGATGCTCGAATCCTATGGGATTCGTACGTTGGGCTCGCGGGTGGATCAACTTCATGGGCTCTTGAATGCGGATTTGATCCTTGTCGATTGCAGCCCTGTCGATTATCGCCCTGGGGTGGGTTTTGGGCGATCCACGAGCATCGACGCGTTGGTGATGCGACTGAGGCGTGAGCAACCCGATGCGTTTTTGGTGCTGATCGATCCTTTTGCGGGGATGGACCGTTGGCAGAGCTATTGCGATCAAGGGGTCGACGCGATGGCAGGCAAGCCATTTAGTCTTCAAGGGATCCTGTGCAGTTGGGAGCGTTGGCTCAGGTCCGGTGGCTCCGGTGGCTTACGCACACCGGCAGGGAAGTGTCGCCCTCCGGGCTGAGGACCAGTGCTGGCGCACAGACAGAGAAGTGTCGCCCTCCGGGCTTGGGGAGGGGTGTCGCCTGTTGGGCGTGGGGAGGGATGCTGGCACATGGCAATAGGCTGTCTGGTTTTAGCCCGGAGGGCGGCACATGAACTGCCGGCGTGCGTAAGCCGCCGGACGAGGGCGCCCCCCACTAATCTTAAGCCCGGAGGGCGACACTTATATAACTGCGGGAGCTTTATTCACGACCGCGATTGGCGTTTGGCGAGTTGGTCGCGGAGTTGAGCGGCAAGTTCATACTGCTCACTTTTGACCGCTTGGTCGAGTTGTTGTTGAAGCGATGGGCCGATGCCGTACTCTTCGCATAGAGAGTCGCGGAGTCTGTAGAGTTGCAGGACCATTTCGTCTTGTTCGAATTCCTCTTCGGCTTCGTGTTCGATGAATAGGTCGCGGATTTGTTCGAGACCATCATCGAGGATGACGATCGCTTTTTCCGCATCGGTTTCGTCCAATGCGGCCAGTGCGGCGGCTTGGGTTCGATGGAACAAGACAAAGGGTCGGTATTGTTCGTGGCTCATGCTCCAATCTTCGTCGGGAGAGTGGTCACGGCAGACGTCCATGAGGGCTAGAGTATGGTCAGCATCCTCGACGGCGCGATGGTAATGTTGAAGACGGAGCCAGGAGATTCGGCGGTGGTAGTATTGGAGGAATTCGCGGTCGGCTTCAAAGCATTGGTCATCGTCCATGGCAAAGTCTGGGGACTTTTCCTCGATGGCGAGCATGCGATCCAAGAAGGTCGGGAAGCCCTCGATCGCCAGTCCGTCGGGGCGGCCTTGGGTTTCCATTTGAAGGACCCCTAAATCGATCCGCATTTGGATGACGTCTCTTCCGTCGGATTCCTTGACCAAGCGAACGGCTAGGGCGTGCGGATCGAACCCCCAGTTGTCGAGAACATCATCGAGCCCTTTGGATGAACCCATGGCACTCTTTCTATTGTCTGATTTCATTCCGCGAGGTTTGGATGTCATAGCGATTTTGGCTGCTGAAGCATCGAAGTGCCAGTCCTCGCCCGCCACAAAGAATAACCATCTGGAGTTTGCTTTGCCAGAACCGATGGCTATTTTAACGCTCGACCTAAGCGTTGTAGACGAACTGTTTTAGGTTTCGGTGATCCGCAGGTTCCTTTCGATGGAAAGTGTTCGCAGGACGGTGCGGTGGGGCTAGTCCTACTTAGATGATTTCCAAAGGCTTCGGTTATTGAGCATAGGAGGGATTCGAAAGTGGGCTTGACCGGCAAAACCGCTTGCGTATCGCATCCCATGGGGTGCCATGATTCGATTTCGCTTAGAAAAACTTGGATGGATTTGACGGGATGCTTCGGATTGACACCCGAGAAAACCCTCGCGAATCCCGAGGGGTCTGCTAAAATTCCGAACCGTTTTTCCATTGCCCTCGCTAAGATGTTTCCTTGAGTCGTTGGCCAACTTGGTTTTTCCCCCGGCTTCGGTTCCTGGTTGGCCCCCCGATTGGATGATTCGCCTGCGATTCGACGACCTACCGGTGGGAGCTTGCGGGTGCGGGAATCGGGTACGACATTCACTAAAAAATGATCGCCTAGGGCGAACGATTGAATCGATTGAATCAAGGATTCCGAGGAATGCAGCAGCAGGTCTACCAACACACCCTTCCGAACGGATTGACGATCCTTGGCGAACCGATGCCTTGGCTAGAATCGGTTGCATTTACACTGATGTTCCCGGGTGGGACGGCCCGAGAGCCGCACGATCGGATCGGGCTCGCAGGCATGACGCTCGAGATGACCCAACGGGGTTCGGGCCGATGGTCGAGTCGAGAGGTGGTCGAGGAGCTTGATTTTTTGGGGGTCGACCGTTCGAGTTCGGTGTCGAGTTTCTACACGAGCATCAGCATGTCGGCCATGGCAAGGGTCCTCGATACGACGTTCGAGGTCGCAGCGGCGATGGTCCGCGAGCCACACTTCCCCGAGGATGAACTCGAGGAGGTTCGCCAATCGGCCTTGCTCGAACTCTCTTCGATCGAGGACGACCCGGCGCAGAAGTGTTTTGTTGAGCTGAAACGATCGAGATTTGCCGAGCCCTTTGGTCGATCTTCGCTCGGAAGCGTCTCGGGTATCGAAGCGGTATCTCATGAGGATTGCGTGGCCTTTCATCAAGCCCATGCGAAGCCCCAGGGTGCGGTTTTATCGATCGCTGGGCGATTTGACTGGCAGGACTTTCTCAAGCTGGTCGATCGCTATTTGGGTTCCTGGTCTGGGGGGCCTGCGACGGATTTAGGCGATGTCGAGCCTCGCGTCGGATCGATCCATATCCCTCACGACAGCCAGCAGACCCATATCGCCTTGGCCTACGATTCGGTGGCCTATCAGCATCCGGAGTATTACCGAGGCCGAGGCATCGTCGGGATTTTGAGCGACGGGATGAGTTCGCGGCTGTTCACTGAAGTCCGCGAGAAACGAGGGTTGGTGTATGCCATCTCGGCTTCATCGCACTCCCTTAAGAACTGCGGCAGCGTGCTCTGTTATGCGGGCACGACATCGGGTCGGGCTCAAGAGACGCTCGACGTGACGATGGAGACCATTCGATCGATTTCTCAAGGAATTGAATCGGGCGAACTTTCACGCTTGAAATCTAGAACCCGAACTTCCTTGGTCATGGAACAAGAAAGCAGCGCTTCTCGCAGCAGCCAGTTGGCTTACGACTGGATCACGCTAGGACGTACAACCACTCGCCAGGAGGTTCTCTCGGAGATCGAACAACTCACGAGCGAGAATCTCATCGAGCATTTTCAAAAACACCCACCTAAACGCTGGACCTTAGTGACCATCGGCCCAGAGCCCTTGGAGTTTCAAGATGAAGTTTAAGCAAGTCACCCTGGACAATGGCCTGGAAGTCGTCGCCGAAGTCAACCCCAACGCCTTTAGCCAGTCGCTGGGGTACTTTGTCAAAACGGGGTCCCGGGATGAGACCATGGATATCGCGGGTGTGAGCCACTTTCTAGAGCACATGGTGTTCAAAGGTACGCCCAGGCGAACGTCGGTCGATGTCAATCGCGAACTCGATGACTTGGGCTCCCAGTCCAACGCCTATACCTCCGAGGAGCAGACCGTCTATTACATGAGCGTCCTGCCGGACAATCAGCATCCGGCGTTGGATCTCTTGACGGACATGATGCGCCCGTCGCTTCGCGACGAGGATTTTCAGACCGAGAAGCAAGTCATTCTCGAAGAGATCGCCATGTACGACGATCAGCCCCCCTACGGTGCGATGGAGCGTGCGATGGAGGAGTTCTTCGGCGAGCATCCCCTCGCGACGCGCGTGCTGGGCACCAAGGATTCCGTATCGGCCCTTTCGGCCGAGGCGATGAGGCAATACCACTCGGAACGCTACGCTCCAAACAACCTGTGCTTGGCGGCCGCCGGTGCGGTCGATTTCGATGCCCTGGTTTCTGAGGTAGATAAAAGGACCAAGCATTGGACCCCCTCGCGAGTCGAGCGAACGCTCCATAAGCCACTGACGGAGCCCAAGCAAATTCAAATGATCCATCCGCCGGCGACCCAACAATACACTTTGGAGTTCTCGCCCGGGCCTGGAACCATGGACCCGGATCGTTACGTATCCAGGGTGCTTGCGACCATCCTCGGGGATGATTCCGGGAGCCGATTGTTTTGGGAGTTGGTCGATAAAGGACTAGCCGATGCGGCGGTTTGCTACACCTACGAATTCCAGGACTGCGGAGTCTTCGGCCTGTACTTGGCCGGAGATCCGGAACAGCAGCAGGATAATTGGGAGTTGATCCAGTCGATTGTCAGCCAAAGCGACTCGCACCCGATCACAGAGCGAGAGTTGGAGTTGGCCCAGAATAAGATAGCCGCAGGGATCCTTCTGTCTGCCGAACGGCCCTCGAATCGTCTGTTCTCCGTCGGTGGAGCTTGGGTCTCTCGCCATCGTTACGAAACGGCCGCTGAGGTCAGTGAGCACTACCGCAGTGTGAGTCTCGAAGAGGTTCAAAAGGCCTTTGAAAGACTCAAGGCTCGGACGGCTGTCCGCGTTTCGGTAGGGCCCGATACGGCTCTTTAGTTTCACCCTTCGCTGCCCTTCCCTAACCGGCCGTGCCTTTCCCTAACCCGCCCCGCCCTGCCTCGCCCTGCCTTAGCCATCGCATCGCATCGCTTCGCAAACAGAGTTCTTTTGAATATGAATTCTTTCGACGTAAAAGTTCGCAACTTGAGATCTAGATTCCCGTCCTTGGAGCGGGTCGAAAATGGGAAGAGGCTCGTCTACCTCGATGGACCTGCCGGGACCCAAGTCCCCCTCGAGGTCGCCCAGCGGGTCGCCGAGTGTTTGATCCACCACAATGCAAACCGTGCGGGGAAGTTCATCACCAGCCATGAGGTCGAGCAGATCATGGCCGAGGCCCATGAGGCAGCAGCGGATTTCTTGCAAGCCGAGGATCCGCGTTCGGTCGCTTTTGGTCCGAACATGACCACCTTGACCCTGAGCTTCTCGCGGGCACTTGCACGCACTTGGTCGCCCGGAGATGAAATCCTCGTATCGAGTTTGGATCACGATGCGAACTACACCCCATGGGTCCTTGCGGCCAGGGACGCAGGACTATCCGTGCGCACCATCGGGATCGATGCGTCGGATGCCACACTCGATATGGGGTCGCTTGAGTCGCAATTGACCGAGCGGACTCGACTCGTCGCGGTGACAGCCGCTTCGAATGCCGTCGGATCGCTGACCGATATACCGGCGATTGCCAAGTTGGTGCATCGGGTTGGGGCCGAGCTTTTTGTCGATGCGGTTCATTACGCGCCGCATCGGAGGATCGACGTGGTCGGTTGGGATTGCGATTACTTGGTCTGCTCGGGCTACAAGTTTTTTGGTCCCCATATCGGGATTCTCTACGGGAAGCCTGATCGCATGGAATCGCTCGTGCCTTATAAATTGCGACCTTCGCCAGACTCGATACCGGGGCGTTGGATGAGCGGCACTCAGAACCATTCCTGCATCGCTGGGTTGACCGCAGCGATCGATTACATGGCGTCGATCGGAGAGGATCCTACCGATCCGAAGCCGATTGCAACACGTCGCGAGAAACTCGATCTTGCTATGGATTGGATCGAAGCCGTCGAGAGGGAGTTGATCCAGCGGTTGATCGCCGGGCTTAAGGAAATCCCCAAGGTCCGTATCTATGGAATCGTCGATCCGCACAAGTCGCATCTTCGAGCGCCGACCGTGTCTTTTTGTATCGACCGAGTCGACTCGGCAAGTGCCGCGATCGAATTGGGCAAGAAGGGGATTTGCGCCTGGCATGGGAATTACTACGCGCTGCCACTGACGTTGGCCCTCGGGACCGAACCGCACGGAATGGTTCGGCTCGGTTGCATGCACTACAATACGAACGAAGAGATCGACCGAACCCTCGAAGCCATCCGTTGGATTGCTCGCTGAGGTCTGGGCGATGCCCCAACGGCTTAGGAATGAAATAAACAATGAAACGAAAGCATGGATTTGGACTCTTGTTGGGTTTGGCAAGTCTAGCCCTTTGGCCCGAGTTCAGCGATGCCCAAAGTCCGGTTCCCAAGGAGCCTGCGACGCGGAGAGAGGCTTCTGAGGCCCCCAGGGTTCCTGCCCAAGATGCAGTCTTTTCGGGTCCTCAAGTCGACGAGGAGCTTGCCCCGATGAAAATGATCTTGGGTTTGGGGGACGAATCTGGCCGGACCATCGATCCGGTGGCTGGCGCGGACGCAAAGCCCATCGTTCTGGTGTTCGTCCATGACGTCAATCGCCAAACGATTTCCATGACGCGGATCCTGACGCACTATACCCTAAGCCGCTCCAAGGAAGGTCTCCATACTGCCGTCGTTCTGTTGTCCGAGGACACTACAGGTGCCCTGAATACCCTCAAGCGGATCCAGCACGCACTGACGGCCAACGTGCCGACTGGGGTCTCCCCCGATGGCCTTGAAGGCCCAGGAATTTATGGGCTGAATCGATCCGTTCAGATGACGATCCTTGTGGCCAACAAAAACCGAGTGACCGCTAACTTTGCGCTGATCCAACCGAGCCTCCAAGTCGATTTGCCAAACGTTGTCCGCGCCATCGTCGCCCAGCTCGGAGGTCCCGAACCGAAGCTGTCGGATCTTTTGCAAGCTGGTGGAGTGGAGGCCAACCGAGGGATGCAAAGCACCCCGGATGCCGATGCGATTCGCAGCTTGGTCCGCCCTTTGATCCAACTCGGAGCTCAGGACGCTCAGGTCGATAAGGCGGCGCGGGCCATTGAAGAAGCGATTGAGAAATCCCCCCAGGTGCGCAAGGAAATCGGACGCATCTCCCGGACGATCGTCTCGAGCGGAAAATTGGAAAACTACGGGACTGCCCGTGCCCAGAGCTACTTGAAAGAATGGTCTGAAAAATACGGACAGGACTTGCCCGGCCCGAGAGCCGAACCGAAATCACCTGATTCACCTAAGGCACCTGATGCACCCAAGGCACCTTGAAAGCATCGGTTGGCGTTTTTCGGGTAAATGCCTGCTTGGGGT
>Ga0208085_1000279_pt1 | contig 19595 bp, 18 predicted proteins | sample LakMenEpi21Jun10_FD_150721 | JGI IMG/M metagenome (GOLD analysis project Ga0208085, IMG submission 150721) | Freshwater microbial communities from Lake Mendota, WI - 21JUN2010 deep hole epilimnion (SPAdes) | ecosystem: Environmental > Aquatic > Freshwater > Lentic | place: Lake Mendota, Madison...
CCCTGACTTCCTCCCATCCCTGTGGCTTGTTATCTGGGGAAAGCGAAAAATCCAAACGCTTCCATCCTAGAAATGTTAGAACCTTTTACCCACAAATTCTGCGGAAGAGCCAAAATCAGGGGAAGGTGGGGAGGCTTCTGCAAGCTTTTCGAACCCGTTTTCACCCTTGGCTCCGAGTGGAAACGCTGTGTTGATTCCGGATCCCGTCGAAAACAGAGAGTCAGAAAGTTCGATCGAGGGTTTTGTCACCGAAGTTAGCGAGTTCAATCAATGTCAAGTCGATCATTGGTCTAACTCTATTTCGAGAGCATCTCTTGGACCAAGTGCTTGGCACCAAAGACCTCTCCGGTGATCCATAACACGTACCGAACGTCGACCCCTATCGATCGGCTGTACCGCTGGTTCCAAGCAAAATCATTGATCGTCGCTTCAAATGCCCGGTCAAAGTTCACTCCGACCAACTCCCCCTTGGAATTGAGAACAGGACTGCCAGAGTTTCCTCCAGTCGTGTCGGTGCTGTAGAGGAATGCCACCGGAACCGTCTTGAGCCTCGGATGCTCTAGACCTGCGAACCTCTTGGCTCTGGCTGCCTCCAACACGGGCTTGGGGGTGACGAAGGGCTCCTGATCGGTGGTTTTTTCCAACAACCCATCGAGGGTTGTGATCGGTTTTTTGACGATGGCATCGACCGGCGAATACGCCTCGACCTTTCCTACCGTCAATCGCAATGTCGCATTGGCGTCAGGGAGAAACTCGGAAGCTTCCGCGAGTCGCTGGATTTCAATGAGCGAACCATAAAGCTGATTGAGCTTCCCCTCTCGCTCCTTGTCCTTGTCTCGTTGCTTGACATACGTCGGATACAGATCGGCGATCCATAACAATGCTGGGTCACCTGAGGCGATGAGCTCTTGAGGGGATTTGTTGAAGCAACTGATAACGAATTCTAAATCCCCAAGCTTGGTGTTGTCCATAACCGAACTGGCAAGCTTGTTGAGCCCTTCGCTCGAGTTCAAGACACGAGCCACCGGTTCGATATCTTGGGCACCAGGGGTCGATTGCAGCAAATCGAGCATCCCCTGGAGCATCCTTGCATCGGTGGCTTGGTCTCGGTCACCGACGTCGAGCTTGATCTGCTGGGTGCTTTGCGCCCAGTTCCGATCCATGTAAGGTGCTTCTCGCTCCAGATCGGGCTTGGCCCTTTCGGTGGCCGAATCGTAGAGAGCAAACGCGATCGCCAGAGCTCTCGGTGCCGTTCGCAATTCTCGAAGGTAGGTTTCCAAAGTCCCCTTCTTGGACATCTCCGAATAGACCATATCGATTTGATCGAGGAGCGTGGCATACTTGGAGTACTTCGCCGGATCGCTAGCGATGAAAGCCTTGAGCTTGGTTTCCCGATCGGCCCTTAGCTGTTGGATCTTGGCCCGTTGGAGTCCGATGAGTTGTCCTCGGGATCGTTTTTCGACATTGGCAAGAGATTTGATCCGCGTGGAGTGTTTGATCGCCACGGCGCGGTCTTTGGCTCCGGCCTTCTCCATTTCGGCGATCTGCCAACTGTAGAGCGAGACAATCAGCGGTAGGCGTACATTCTGCTCGTATTGGATGAAGCTTTCGGTCCGGTTTCGGACGGTCCTACCCGGATACCCGAGCAAAAAGACGGTGTCCCCTTCATCGATCCCCTTGGGCTGAACCTTCAACGGTCGCTTGGGCTCATAAGGAACATTGTTTGGAGAGTATTCGGCGGGCTTGCCATCTGGAGCAGTGTAAGCTCGCATAAAAGAGTAGTCGCCGGTGTGTCGAGGCCATTCCCAATTGTCGAGTTCCCCGCCAAAGGCACCGATGCTGATCGGAGGAGCAAAAACCAATCGGACATCTTTAAGATAGGTGTAGAGAAAAAGAACATAGGTCTTTCCGACGAACATTTCTGCGACCTCAGCCCGCATCCCTGGATTGTCTTTTTCCGCTTGGATTTCGAGTTCCTTCTTTCGTCGATCGATCGCCTTGGTCCGATCGCTGTAACCCATTTCGGGGCTAGTTGCCGAGAGGACCTCGGCCGAGACGTCCGCGTAGGACTCGGTGATGCGGACGGTGTAGTTGGGGGCGGGAACTTCGTCGGCTAGCGTTTTGGCGATGAATCCATCACTCAGCAGGTCGCGTTCAGGGGTACTAGCTTTTTGAATCGCGTCAAATGCGCAGTGGTGGTTGGTGATGATCAGTCCGGCGTTCGATACGAACGAACCGGTGCAACCGTTGACCCGGCAAATGCCATCGACGATGCTATTGGCTTGGGGATTGAAGATCTCTTCGGCGGTAAGTTCGATGCCTCGGTTTCTGAGCCCGATGTTGGCCAGTTCGCTGATCGGGAACATCCCTTCGTCGCAGCGGGCCGGTGCCAATAGCCCCACGAAGCACAAGAGGCCCAAGAATCCCAAGCCGGCCCGGGTGCAGAGGAAACGCAAGGCGACAAAGAACAAGGAGTAGCAATTGGACATGGCGATCCTCGAAAGATGCAAAGAACCAGCTTGGAGCGAAGCGACCCTAAGCCCATTGTGGGCTAAAAGCGCGATTCTTGCTAGAGTTTCCCGCAGATCAAGGTGGCATTGTGTCCACCGAACCCAAAGCTGTTGTTCATCGCATAGCGGATTTTGCGATTGCGGGGGACCAGTGGTGTGTAGTCCAGGTCGCAATTGGGGTCTGGGGTTTCGAGATTGATCGTCGGAGGGACAATGTCGTAGAAACAGCTTAGGATCGAAAGGATCATCTCGATCCCACCGCTGGCCCCCAGAGCGTGTCCGAGGTGTCCTTTGGTGCTCGAAAGGGCAACACTGCGTGCCGATTCACCAAAGACATTCTTCACGGCGACGGTCTCAGCTTTGTCTCCAAGAGGAGTGCTCGTGCCGTGCGCGTTGATGTAGTCGATTTCGGATGGATCGAGTTTCGCGTCGATCAAGGCGTTGCTCATGGCCATCGATGCTCCACGGCCTTGTTCGTCCGGAGCGGTGATATGCCCGGCATCGCAAGAACCTCCGTAACCGAGGATTTCGGCGTAGATCCTTGCGCCCCGGGCCTTGGCATGCTCGAGCTCTTCGAAGACCAAGATGCCTGCGCCTTCGCTGAGCACAAAGCCGTCGCGATCGGCGTCGAAGGGTCGGCTAGCTTTTTCGGGCTCGTCGTTGCGGGTCGAAAGGGCCTTCATGTTGGCAAAGCCAGCGACTCCCATATGAGTGATGGCCGCTTCGGTTCCACCGGTGACCATGACCTCCGCCTCGCCGGTACGAATGCACTTGAGCGCATCGCCCATGGCATTGTTGCTCGAGGCGCAAGCCGTAGCGATGGCAAAGTTAGGGCCTTTAAGGCCGTACTGAATCGCGAGGTTTCCCCCCGCAGCGTTGAGCATCATCTTGGGGATGGTAAACGGGCTGACGCGATCGGGTCCCTTGGTGTGCATCCGAAGAATCTGCTCTTCGATCTCGTTGAGTCCGCCGATCCCCGACCCGACGATCGCACCGCAACGGTGGGCTTGCTCTTTGGAGAAGTCCAAGCCGGAATCCTTGATGGCGTGGAACGCAGCCCAGATTGCGAACAGGGAGAAACGATCTAGACGCTTAGCGTCTTTCGGTTCGCATGACTCCCCTGGTTCGAAATTGGGAACATCACCACCAAAGCGGACCTTGTGCAGGGTGGTGTCCAAGATTGTTAGCGGATGGATACCGCTCTTGCCTTCTAGGATTAAGTTCCAAAGCGTAGGAACATCCAAAGCCAAGGGCGTGACACATCCGAGGCCCGTGACGACGACTCGACGATTCATGCAACTGCTATCTGAAGAATCAGGGGGTTGCCCAACGACTCAGTCGAGCAAACCCTTGTGACTGAAGATATGGTGCGAAAGCTACCGCTTAGGATTGCTTATCGATGTAATCGATGGCTTCGCCGACGCGCTGAATCTTTTCAGCAGCGTCCTGAGGAATATCGATATCGAATTCCTCTTCGAACTCCATCACTAGTTCCACTGTGTCGAGCGAGTCGGCACCTAGGTCATTGACGAAGTGCGTATCACGAGTGATCTTGTCTTTCTCGACACCGAGTTGTTCGGCAACGATATCAATGACTCGTTCCTGAGTTGATGCCATAGTCGGGAAATCCCCTTCAACGAAACTGAAATCTGTTAAACAAAAAACCTAGCCGACAGCGTCGTCGGCAGGTGACAAAAGATAGAGGATTGCGGTAAAACCGGTCAAGCCAGAATGACCGAATCGACCTAGAATCCGAGCCGGTTTCCTCTGGTTTCCCAAAAGACTCCTTGGCCTTGTGTTTTAGCTGGTTCCTGCCGTTTGACCCAAAATTTTAACGCCAAACCGCAGGAACAGGGTGTTTCCTTCAAGCAAAACAGCCCCTCGGCTGAAAAAATCAGCCCCATCGAGCCGCAAATTAGCGGGGTCCAAGCGGCGGAAGGCCAGCCGCTGGGGCCGGTGGCAAAGCCGATGGGAAACCCGAACCTGAGCTCGGCGGCAACGGTGGTAGCCCCCCCGCATTGCTTCTCGGCAAACCCGGGTTGGCTGCTGGAAGCGCCGGGATGCCCCCCGGAATCCCCGGGTTAGCTGCCGGAACCCCCGCATTGGCTGGCGGAAGAGCCAGGTTGTTGGCCGGTGGCAAACCCGCGTTGGGTGCCGGAAGTGCCGGAATGTTGGCCGGAGGGGCTGGAGACTGGGTATTGCTGTTGGGAACTGCGGCCGTCCGTTCGCCGGTCGACTCGGCGGCGACCTCGGTTAGATTTTCGAAATTCACGACCTGGACCTCTTCCCCCTCGGTGTGCGTGTCGACGGCCATCTCGCAGATGCGCCATCCATCGACTTCTTTGATCAGTGCCCAGACGACTTCGTACTCGCTCCCAGGCGTACCGGAAGCCCCCGGCTCGAGCCAATTGCTCGAGACGAGCATCACGTTCGGATCCTTGGGATCAATCATCTGTGCCTTGCCGATTTCGAATGCGGCGTTGGGGGATCCGATCGGGGAGATCTCGAGTCCCTTGGATTTGATTTCTTGGCGTGCCCGGGTCGATAGAAGCGACTCGATGATCTGGGCGTTGCTGGTTCGCATTCCTTCAAGGAACGCTCCGACGACCTCTTCAGGACGCGTAGGGTTTTTCAGGTTCAGCGAGCTCAGCGGGACCATTTCCTCGGAAGGCAAGCCGGACTGTTGCGAACCGTTGGCATTGGTATTCGAAGCGATCGGGGTACCGGCAGCGTTGGCTCGATCGCCCGATGGATTCGTTGGGTTGGATTGGGCGACTTGGTCTTTCTTGCCAGAGTCACATCCGACTTGGCCAAGTACAGCGGCGAGGGTTGCCGTCCAAATGAAACGCTTCATGAGCTGGTATTTCCTCTGAGGGATCTTCGAAGGATGGGATCTTGGAATGGTCCTAGTAGGACGATTGCTCCGGGGCACACGAGGTTCCGTGGAGCCGGATCCAATTGATAGAGTGGTGGAATACTTCATCGACGCGATGGGCGTCAAGAGCATTCCCGCAAGGAAACTGCACGCGATTCATATTGCTACAAGCCAGACCCATTCGATACAGTCGACAGCATTCGACCGATTTTGGAAATTCCCACCAGGAGCCTATGGGATGCCCACGCTTGTCAAAAACACCGAGCATCATGCTCAAGTCCCGTTTGTGACCCGAAGACCAGCCGTATCGAGGCGGTTGCTCTTGAGCATTTTCCTCTCGGGAATCGCCACGCTGACGGGCTGCCAGCTTGGGGCAAAGAGCCAAAACTCCCGGGGGGTGGCGATGTACCAACAAGGTCGATACGCCGAGGCTTTGCAGTATTTCGAGCAGGCTAAGGTGACCGACGCGGCCAATCCTGACACGTACTACAACCTTGCTTCGGCTTACCACAAGCTAGGCACCGCGTCGAAAGACCCCAAGATGATCGACAACGCCGAGCGGATGTACAACACCTGCTTGGAAATGTCTCCAAACCATGTCGATTGCTATCGAGGCTTATCGATCTTGCTCGTCGACAAAGGGCAGCCCGAGAAGGGCTTCACGCTCCTGAAGGATTGGGCGATCAAAAACCCCGGATTATCCGAACCCCGAGTCGAACTTGCCAGACTCCATCAAGAGTTCAATCAGAATAAAGTAGCCGAACAGTATCTAAACGAAGCCATTGCGATGGACCCGAACAACCCTCGAGCTTGGGCCGCCAAAGGTCGTTCGCGGGAGATGTCTGGAGATTTGATGATGGCCGTCCAGAACTACGAAACGAGCTTGGCCCTGAACGCCTCGCAACCGGAACTCTACCAACGCATCGGGGCCTTGAAAGTTCGTCTAAGCCAAAATGTACCCGTCAATCCGACCGCTCCACCCACGACGACCCGCTAGGGCGTTTGGGGATTTCAGCGGTATTCGCTGGGAGTAAGCGCCGTTTTCTATTATGATTGTCCCGGCGTTCGTTGTGATAGTTGTCGGACTCAGACCAGCAAAAACAGGAGACGATTGGGATGCTCGATACGGTTGAGATCCGCTACGGAAAACACGAACTTTCGGTAAGGCTTCCCAAAGGCTGCCAACCGGTGATCGTGCGCAAACCCCCGATGCCGCTGCTGAACGATCCCCAAAGCGCGATCCGCGAGGCCCTTCGCCAAGGTGTCGCCTGCCCCTCCCTCCAAGGCGTTGCGCAAGGATCCTCGAGGGTCTGCATCGTGATTTGCGACATTACCCGCCCGGTCCCCAACGGCCCGATTCTCCGAGGGATCGTCGAGGAACTCAATGCCGCCGGAGTGGCTAACTCACAGATCACCATCCTGATTGCCACCGGCTTGCACCGCCCAAACCTGGGCAAAGAAATGCTCGAAGTCGTCGGCGACGAATGGATCTTCAATCACATCCGTATCGAAAATCACTACGCCCGCGACCTTGCTTGGATGGTCGATCTGGGCAAAACCCCGACCGATGGGATTCCGGTGCTGCTCAATCGCCATTTGGTCGACGCCGATCTGCGGATCGTCGTCGGGCTGGTCGAACCCCACTTCATGGCCGGTTACTCCGGTGGTCGCAAAGTCGTCGCTCCGGGCGTGGCCGGTGAAGAGACCATCCGAACTTTCCACAACCACCAGTTCATGGCCAATCCCCTGGCCTGCAACGGCAACCTCGTCGAAAATCCCTTGCACCGCGGCCAACTCGAAATTCTCGAACTTCTCGGGCCGACCTACGCGGTCAATACGATCATCGATGAACAACGCCAAATGAGTTTTGTCAACTTTGGCCATTGCGTCGAGAGCCACCTGCAGAGTGTCCAAGTTGTGCGAAAGTACGCTGAAGTTCCCATCGACCGAAAGTTCGCTACGCTGGTGACCAGCGCTGCCGGCTATCCACTCGACAAAACCTACTACCAGACGGTCAAAGGGATGGTCGCGCCCCTGCAGATTTTGGCCGATGGAGGCCACATGATCATCGCAAGCCGCTGCGAAGAAGGACTCGGTTCCCACGAGTATCGAGACTCCCAAACCCAACTCAAAACCCTAGGCGCCGAGGGCTTTATCGAACGTATCCGAAACATGAAGCTTGCCGACATCGACGGCTGGCAAACCCATATGCTTCTGCGACCTCTTTCGATCGGACGAGTCTCCTTGTACAGCGAAGGCATCCAAGGCAAGGATCGAGAACTGACCGGGGTCGAAATGATCGATTCGATCGAAAAAGCCATCCAGCAGAGCGTCGATACCTCTGGAGACAAAACCATCGCGGTCATCCCCGAGGGCCCCTATGTCATCCCAATGCACCAAAGTGCAAACACCGCGCTTCAATCCTAACTACTAGGAAACAGGCGTTAGCCATTTCGTTGTATTCCATTTGATTTTTACTCAAGCAGCTAAACCATGAATGTATTTGCGAGAAAGACTCTCGAAGATCTCAACCAGGAGGCAAGGGCCGAGGGACAAGGGACACTCAAGCGTCATTTGGGCCCAGTGAACTTGGTCCTCCTAGGGATCGGAGCGATCATCGGGGCTGGTCTCTTTGTACGGACGGCCGCCGCGGCCGCCGAGCATGCTGGTCCGAGCGTGACGCTGAGTTTCATCGTTGCAGCCATCGGGTGCGCATTGGCCGGAATGTGCTACGCGGAATTCTCCGCAATGACCCCGGTCTCAGGCAGTGCCTACACCTACTCGTACGCCACGATGGGTGAACTCTTTGCGTGGATCATCGGCTGGGACTTGGTCCTCGAATATGCCCTAGGAGCAGCGACTGTCGCGATCGCCTGGTCCCAGTACTTGAACAAACTGATCGAAAGCTTCCTCGGAAAAGCATACACGATCCCTTACCAATTTTGTCACTCGCCGTTCGAGTCGATCGGCGAGGGGGCCGACAAAGTCAGCGGGATCATCAACTTACCAGCCATCGTAATTCTGCTTCTGCTTACGATCGTTTTGGTGCGAGGCATCAAAGAGTCGGCGGTATTCAACGCGATCGTCGTGAGCGTCAAAGTTCTGATCGTGATCCTGTTTATCGCCTTGGGATGGCAGTTTATCCAACCCGCAAACCACACCCCCTTCATTCCCGATGCGACGGTTTACACCGATGCGGTCAAGCAAACCGAACGGAATTTCGGTGGACTCTGGGGTGTCCTCGGTGGGGCCGGCGTGGTTTTCTTTGCCTTCATCGGTTTCGATGCGGTCTCGACGGTTGCCCAAGAGACCAAAAAACCCGAACGCGATATGCCGATCGGCATCCTCGGTTCGCTCTTGATCTGCACCGTTTTGTACATCCTCTTTAGCTGGGTCCTGACGGGAATCGCCCCCTACGAAGACTTCCGAGATCCCACCAAAGGCAAAGAAGCCTCGGTGGCCTACGCGATCGAAACCTATATGCCCGGCTACGGGGCCTTGAGCAAATTCATCACCGTAGCGATCCTGTTCGGTTTCTCCTCAGTGATCCTGGTGATGCTCCTAGGACAAAGCCGCGTGTTTTATTCGATGTCCCGCGACGGACTCGTGCCCAAGATCTTCTCGGATCTGCATCCGGTCCATCAGACACCCTCGAAATCCAATTGGATCTTCTTTGTGTTTGTCGCCCTATTTGCTGCCTTCATCCCCGACAGCGTCGTCGGGGACATGACCAGCATCGGCACCCTGTTTGCCTTCGCACTGGTTTCGATCGGTATCATCATCATGCGCAAAAGCGATCCGGACGCCCCAAGACCCTTTCGTACCCCCTTGGTTCCCCTCGTTCCGATCCTCGCCGTCGTCGTGTGCGGTGCGATGATCGCTGGCTTGGGCAAGGAAAATTGGGCCCGCTTAGGAGTATGGCTAGCCATAGGCTTGGTGATCTACTTCGCCTACGGAGTTCGACACAGCCGCGTGCAATTGAACCGCCAATAGGCCAATAGTTCGTGGGATGCAATCAAGCGAACCATAAGGGAGCGTTGTGGAAGCAGAGCAGGCGAGAATCCAAGCGGATTTAAGGGGGATCCTCGACGGCGAGGTCTTCTGCGACTCTCTGCACTCCCAGATGTACGCCAGCGACGCGAGTCTTTACCAGATCGCACCGATGGCAGTCGTTCGCCCACGGCATGCCGACGATGTGGCCGGGTGCATCAAATACGCCGTCGAAAACGGATTGCCCGTTTTCCCTCGCGGTGGAGGTACCGGACTGGCTGGCCAATCGCTCGGTCCAGGGATCATCCTGGACTTCTCTCGCTTCATGCGCCGTATGGTCGACCTGGATACACAAAACCTCCAGGTACGTGTTCAACCAGGGATCACTCTCGGGGATCTCAATCGCCAGTTGGCACCCCATAAGCTAGTCCTGGGAATCGACCCTCCCATGAGAGCCGTCACAACCGTCGGGAGCTTGGTCGCTATCGATGCGTTAGGAAGCCACTACCCGCGCTACGGTACGGCCGGATCCCATCTGCTCGGCGCCCAGGCGGTTCTGGCCGATGGCCAGCAAGTCGAACTGGCCAAAACCTCTTGGCACTACCCAAACACCGGAAGTCCAAAACTCGATCGCATTGCAAGCGACCTAGGAAGATACCTCACCGAAAACAAAGAGACGATTTCTTCCCCACCATGGAAGGGAATTCCACGAGGCTGCGGCTATAGGCTCGAGTCGATCCTCGAAGACGACCAAGTCGATTTGGCGCGTTTACAAGCCGGTGCCGAGGGAACATTGTCGGTCCTGACCGAGCTGACACTGAAGGTCGATCGCATCCCTAACGCACGAGCCTTGGTACTGCTGCTGTTCGAAAAAATGGAACTCGCCGCCAGCGCAGCTCTCGAGGCTCGCAAGGACGAGGTCGCAGCATGCGACCTGATGGACCGTCGTCTGATCGAAATCGCTCGCGAATTGGACTCCCGTTATGAAGCGATGTTGCCAAGAGGATGCGAAGCTCTCTTGCTCATCGAACATCAAGGAGATGATTTGACGGAGGTCAAACAACGGCTGGTTGCCTTGGTTCAAAAAATCGTTCGCAAAGCACCTTCGACTCAGCAAACAGCAATCATCGTCGACGATGCGGAACGGGATTTCGTTTGGCGCTTGAGCCGCCGGATCATCCCTCAGTTGGTCCGCCTCGGTGGCCCTCAAAAACCGATCTCGTTTGTCGACGACCTCTCGATCCAACCCGAGCGAATGCCCGATTTCCTCCACGAAATCCAGAACATTCTCAAGTCCGAGCGAGTCACGGCAACGCTTTTTGCCCACGCAGCCCAAGGCAATGTGCAACTGCGTCCGTTCCTCGACCCGAACTCCGAAGAAGACATCCAAAAGCTCCTGCGGATCGCCGATAAGGTCTTCGAAAAAGTCATCGAATTTCGAGGCGTAATCTCCGGTGAGCACGCCGTGGGCTTGAGCCGCAGCGGTTATCTACGTCAACAACTCGGCGAGCTCTATCCGATCTGCCGACAAGTCAAGACTTGGTTCGATCCCGACGGGATCCTCAATCCTGGCAAACTCATCACCGACGCTCCCCAACGGCCCATCGATAACCTTAGGACCGATCGCAAAGAACCCGATGCTGAGGAGCTCACGCAGCCAGCAAGACCGATGCTGCCTATCCTGGACTGGTCGGGCGAAAAATCGCTCGAAGCCACAAGCCGACAATGCAATGGCTGCGGACGATGTCGGACCAACGCACCCACGGAACGTATGTGCCCCTTGTTTCGGATCTCCCGGAGCGAAGAAGCCAGCCCCAGGGCCAAAGCCAACCTCATCCGTGGTCTGCTCTCAGGGGATATATCAGGCCCACAGAGCGAAAGCGACCAAATGCGAGAGATCGCCGATCTTTGTTTCCACTGCCATCAATGCCGCTTCGAATGCCCGTCACAAGTCGACATCCCACGCATGGTCGTCGAACTCAAAGCCCAACACACAGCCACCAACGGGCTTCGTATCACCGACCGACTCCTCTCGAGGATCGATCTGCTGACGAATGTCGCAAGCCGTTTCCCCAGACTTGCCAATTGGGCCATGGGAAACCGCTCGATGCGATGGCTCTTGGAAAAATCGACCGGAATTGCCATGGGCAGACGCTTGCCCCAAATCGCTAAGCAATCGTTCATCCGTTGGGCCGTCAAGCAAAAACTCAATCGAATGAGCCGATCCGGTGGCCGCAAAGTCCTCTACGTGGTCGATCAGTATGCCAATTGGCACAATCCATGGGTCGGAAAAGCACTCGTCGAGGTGATGCAGCATCAACGGGTCGAGGTCTACGTGCCCACCTGGCAGACCGTTACCTGGATGACCAAAATCTCCTTGGGGGATGTCGAACGCGTCAAACGCTTAATCGTCCCCCAACTTCGCCGACTCGCCGATGCAGTCAGGCAAGGCTACACGATCGTGGCGACCGAACCGACCGCTGCCCTCTGCTTGCAGCATGAGTATCCCAATCTCTTTCCAAGCGATGATGCGATGCTCGTGGCAAGCAACACTCAAGAGGCCGGACACTATCTCTGGGAGATGCACAACCGCAACGAACTGGAACTGGATTTCAAACCCCTGAACATATCGGTCGTCTACCACACGCCTTGCCACCTCCGAGCCTTGGACATCGAGTACAGCGGCACCAAACTGCTGGAGTTGATCCCGGGCTTGAACGTCCTGCAAGCCGACTCGGGCTGCTCAGGCATGGCCGGTGTCTATGGACTCAAACGGGAAAACTATCGAAACAGCCTTCGCGTCGGTTGGGGGCTCATCAGCACCATGCAAAAGACACCGGCACAGATCGGAAGCACCGAATGCGCTTCATGCAAATTGCAGATGGAACAAGGTGTCGATAAGCCTACGATTCCGCCGATCGCGCTTTTGGCCTACGCCTACGGTAGACTACCGGAGGTCAAGACCTGGATTCAGGCCCGACACGATAGCTTGGTAGTCCCGTAAAGACCGACTGCAGCGTTTTCCTCGATGCCGATCGGCTCGCATTGACCAGGTGCGAGTACGACGAAATCCGATGCGATGCACGAACAATCGTTTAACCCGCAGCCAACGGCGAGGAAGTCGCTATTTTGCACTCATGTCGTGCTGATTTCATAGTCAGAATCTGGTGTTGCTTCACCCGTGATGCAGGTGAAGCAAGCGTACCCAGCCACTGCCGAGCCAACAATCCAAATCTGCTCCCCGCAACTACACCGTTCGCCATCTTTGTGCGCAGCGATCGCGTCATCCAAACGCGCAACGACATCATCTCGGCGTTCCGAGGGGTTAGCTGACAAAAAGCGATCGACATAAGCATCTTTCGAGATCAGCGTGAATCCGGATTTTCTTTGTGTCATGCTTGAATCTCGGTTAGCGCTTTGGTCACGAACGGCCCCGATGGCCGAGCGGCAACAGGTAATTTTTCCATCAGGAAGCGGCCGATCCCCCGCTTCGGTCCATCGGATTGTTCGTCCCCTCTGTGTGTCGACGAATATGTAGTAACTCGCCCCGATTCATCGATCTGACGTCTTTCGCATCGAGGGTAATGCAAGCAACAGTCGATCCGTCACCATCAACAAACTCGACCTCATACGCGGAGCCATTTGCATAGGCATGAACGACAGCACCAACATCCCCCGCAAACAGACCAGACATGGGTCTATCCGATGTCAAAACAACCATTGAGTGTTCAGCGATCATCAAGTACCCCCAGGGTAAGCGGTAACCAATCGAGGTGGCGAATTCTCTTCTACGATCCAAACAGCAACAACCCCACCGGGACGACGATCGTCAGTCCCAATCTCGCCAACTGTTTCGTATTTTACACCGTACGAAGAAGGTTTGGCAATGAAGTTCTCACAGGAAGTGGCGATAGTAAGAAGATCATCGCGAAGTTCTTCCCAGTTTTGACGAGTATAGCCGACAGAAGCGAACCAAGCGGCCTTCGTTCCACCAACCGGATGCGCTGGATTGAGGAGGTAGTCGCAGAGTTTTTCCTTGGTGACGATCGATTTTTCAGCGTCAGGAAACGCCATTTGTTCTCCAAGGCAGAACGAATAACAATCTATCCCAACTGGAGCGAAGCGGACCGGAGGGATAGATTGTACGTTGGGCTAAGTCGCTTCTCCATGTCTAGGCTATGCGGATTCTACTTGATCCGCTCCGGTGATTCTACAGCTTAATGGGCTCGACAGCCCAGTGGCTACCCTGGGGTAGTCACTGGCTGCTCATTTCCCGATAGCGGGCTTGAGCACTTGGAGTTGCATGCGTTCGCAGTCGATTGACTTCTTCTTGTCCAAGGACCGTAGCTACAAACGGCTTGGTTGAACGGACTCCGATCAGCCAGCCCGAGCGAAAAATTCTACACAAGTCAAAAACGTTGGACCGAGGGCTTGGCTGCCTCGCTTTGTTCGTCCACAATTGAAGCTATCAGAATCTAAGTCCTCAATCAGGTGCCATAATGCCAGCAACAGCCGATGACGCAAAGGCGATCTACAACTCTGACCTGAAGGAATCGCTAGAACGCGATTTTTGCGGGCAGTACGTTGCGATCGTAAGTGAAACTCGCAACCACTACGTCAAATCTACTTTTTTGGAAGCCGCTTTAGCGGCTCGTGAAGCAGAACCAAACTACGTTCCTTTTGTTATCAAGATTGGTCAAGAAGCGGCATTCCATATCGGGGCTGCGTCAACGTGAAAGCGTGGATTGATGAGGAATGTCGAGCCATGGTTGAAGTCCAAGTCGCGAACCATGCCAGGACCCCACGACAGTGCATTCACGCCTGGATCGATACTGCTTTCGATGGCCATCTCGTGATGCCGAAGTCAGAAATCGAAAGACTTGAACTCAGCGTCCTTGCCGACACGGATGCAATTCTTGCAGATGGATCAACCGCCCGTCTGCGGTGCTACTATTGCGTTGTCGACTGGATGGGACAGACAGTTCCAGTGCAGGTTGTGGAGAATATTGCTAATCCACCTCTGATCGGCACAGCATTACTAAAAATGACCGACCTAAGAATCAACTTTCGCGAGGGAATCTGCTCCATCCCGTAGAGACGAGCGGCAACCATCACCGAGTGGCGGCCGAAAAAGAATCTAAATCCGAGCACGGTCGACCTGCCACTACGCTGCATGGTTTTGTTCTGGCTGTTTTTCGTGCTCGTGCTCGATTTGTTCTAGTATAGCTATCCGACCCATTGGTCCACAAGTTCCCGCGAACCGCCTCGATCCACGATCGGAATTGCCGCAGTTCAAATAGCCATCGAGTACGAGTACGACGAGATCCAATGCGAGGCACAAACGCTCACTCTGTAGTTGCAAGTTACGCCTCCGCCGGGCAAGCCCGAGCAAGTGACTCTACACAAGTCAGAACTCCTGATCGAGGGCTTGGTTGCAATCGTTTGTTCTTCCTTGTTTTAGCATCCTACTTGTTTGGATGGTAGGTATGCAACTACCAGAAACGACTCTCGTACTCTTCGATAGCATTCGGTTTCGATGACCGAAGGTTGATCCAGAAATAGTAAAAAAACTCGATTGCGGGGAAAAAGAAAGCGAAAATTCGTACCGCGAGCCAAAGTCCATCGAGCCCCCAATTCTTCGCTACAGCACATGCAATAGCAGCCAAAGTTGTTACGGCAATAAGTGTGCGGATGTGAAACTGAATCGGAGGATGCTTGAGATGCGAGAGACCATTTCGATCATCCAACTGCTTCTTGTGTTGTGGGTACTGACACTCCAGGCATGAAGCATCATGTCCACCTCGCAGGCGACCGCAATTTGGGCAAGGATGTCTTGGTGCCATCACGATTCACTTAAAAGGACAGAAAGAATCCATGTAAGTCCTGGGTTTGGTGTGGGAGCCCTTCGTATAAAATCTAGCGACTCTGACCCGTGATCTTGTCCTGCGCTTGCAACGCAGAAACGTCACAAAATCCTAACCCCAAACCCAATGACACCGGTACTGTGAAAATTCTCGCTCTGGATCTCGGTAAGTTCAATACCATGTGCTGCCTTTTCGACACCAAAACCCGAAAGCACTCGTTTCTGAACGCTCCCACCGAACGAAATTACCTCAACAGTCTCTTCAAGAACCACAAAATCGATCTCGTCGTGATGGAAGCGTGCGGCCCCTCAGGCTGGATCAACGACCTAGCCAGCAGCCATGGCCTGCAAACTCTCGTCTGCTCGACGACCGGACGCCAAGTCTCCGCCTATTTCGGACTCGTACCAAGGCAGTATCCATCCGGCGAAACCGACCGTTAAACGCGAACTCAAAGAATCTCTTCAGTCGATGAAACCCAAAGAGAACAGCGACCATCGCAAGAGTCGACTGCGCAGGGGAAGCCCGAGAAGCAAAAGCCGTCGCTGATCGCCCCAAGAAGAGCGCGAGGACGGCCACAGCCAAAAACGGACTCACAAACGTCGCCGGTGCCAACTGCTACACCGAATCGTTGTTAGCCACATAAGATGAGCGAACAACGATCGTCTCCGCAGTCGGCATCTAGGACACGGGCCAAGAAAAATGTTGGCCCAAACAAAAAATCATCAAGCAGTGGCGACCGTCACTTGCAAACCCAGGACTTCATAGCGATGGCGGTAACCGAGCCGCCGTCCAAGAACATTCATTCTATCAAACGCATTTCCGGCGGCTTCGGTTGACCGCTTTGTGATGCCCGTCGCTATCTCGTCGTGCCTGTCTCGATGAATGGCAGTTCGACTCCAACCCGGCGCTGTCCGTCGAGCAACTCAATTACTGGCCCGGCACCATCGCCAAAGCCGCTCTGGACGTATACGAGTGCGGGGCCGGTTTCGCTAGCAACACGAAGAAGCCCGGCACGTTGGAAGTCAAAGGTTTCGAGGAACAGCGCGCCGGCATTCCGGTCGTCATCAAACTCTGCGCGGTAAGCGACGAGCATTTGATCCGCGTCGCACACGCCGACCGCAGCGCTGTCCGTACCTGCCTCGGCGAGTTCCCCCCCAAGCGTCGGTTTGGTCGTCCCGGCCCAGCACACACGAAGCCGTGCGATAAAGTTGCCGTCGCCGAACGCCATCACGAACGCGCTAACGGCATAGCGGCCAGGTTCGAGCGTGATGCGGATGCCGTCGCCGCCAGCCAACTCGGCCCAAGAGAAAGCCGGATCGCCGACCCAAAGTGTTCCGGACTGCAAGTCGAGTTCCGCCAAGTCGAACCAACCAAGGTCGCGACCGGTTGTTCCCTCTTCAGGCCATTCGTCATCGGCAAGCAGTTGCGTCAACTCGTTCATAGTGAATCTCTTGGGCAGAACGACCATGTTGACCGAGCCCCCGCCAACACAGCTTCCATTTCGAAACGGACCGTCGGGGGCTTCGGTCCAACATTTTGTTCTGTGCCGAAGTGCATTGTGCTTCCTATTCGACGTGACCTGACACTACCGGCACATCAGCGCTGATCATACGTGCAACGACCGGTCGCCGATAGCGATGAAGATTGATCCACCCGTAGTGGTTTCCGTCCGGCGACAACACAAGATAATCGTCTGGTCCAATTGTGCAAAAGGTCACCTTCACGTCGTTTTCTCGCTGAAGTGCATGCAAGCGATTCATTCCATTTCGCCCCTGCGGTTTCGCCAGTCCAATCCCCGAGCACCCACGCAGTCGCTCCCACATCTCGTCTTCTGATTCATTGGGTAACATTCCAACGAGTTCTACAAGAGCGGGGATATCTGACCGAGTCGGCCCAGCGTCGGCAAAGTTGAATTCAACAAGGAAAACATCGGTATCGTATTGGATTAGTTTCCACCCGGGTTCCGATCCGTCCCACATGTGTTTGAATTTCGCAATTGGGTCAGGATTCTGGGCCGCCGCCGAACGTGCCGCGTCTTTGCGGAATGTCATCATCATTTTGTAGCTTGGGATGTCGGACTGTATTGAAATCCAATTGACTGTCAGTTCATGCTCATGCATCGCGAAAAGGCAGTGTGAGGGTTCAGAATCAAATTCCCAAGTGGCAAAAGCATGGCGTGTGCCAGGAGATTCACCGTCGTCGCTGAGGAGATGGAGTTCTGCGTCGCCCCATTCGCAATCTTCGGGAAAGCACGAACCCCATGCGAAAACGCACAAGTGGTCGCCTTGTCGTGCAAATTGAAAGCGAGTGATTGCAGATGTTTCCGCGTTCACATTCCAGTACTCACCATCAAACACGCTATCGCCCACACATTCGTCTCCGTAAGAAAGAGTACAAGTACAGAACATATATCCTATCGAGTTTACCATAACCCAACCAAACCTAAATTTACGATAAGACTTGAGCCGAGTCAAACGAATCCCATTCCTAAGACCCTACCGAGCGAGTGTTTGCCGCAGCGTTTGGCTCTGGCAAGCGGCAAGGATATATTGAATTGGTGTTTTCTAGGTTATGTGGAATTTTGCTTTTCCAGGATCTATTCGGCCCGTATGGACGCAGAATCGCTTATCGCAGTCATATCTCTCGCAACACCGCAAGCGGCGTCGAAAGCCCAATGGATCGATTGCAATAGAGTCTCAAGGCACGCTTTGCGTTGAGCCAAGACGGCCGGACCCATGATAGGGGGTGTCGTAAAGGTGCCCGGCAACGGGCGGACTTAACCGATTTCGGCCTCATTAGTTAGTGAGTCCAAGCCAGGCTTTCAGTCCAGCTTCGATCTCGAGCATCTCATCAGGTGTCAGCTTTCCGAGCATGCGAATCATTTAGATTGTCGGTATCGTGATTACATTTTGAACGTCAAATGCACCTGTCTTCAGGAATCGCGATGCGATCGCAATTTCGAACCTGGATCCCCGCGTGCTGGTTGTGTGTGGGATAAGTGTCGTGAGTTTGCTGGAATGCTCACAACCAAGCATGGTCGAATCTTGGCGACCATACCAAGATCAACGAGCCAAACTTCACCGCGCCTCGGCGTTGTTGTTGCCATTTTCTTCATCATCCAGTGATGCGAATAGATCTTCCGCAATTCCGCAAAGATCGTCATCTGTCAACGGTTCCGTGGGCAATTCACCTGTGCGTCGAATCAGAGACACGACGACAGCATGCTGCTCGATGGGATCAAGCCTGTCGAAGGATTCAAGGATTTTGCTCGCGTTTTCTGTCATGGTTCACCTCGAGCAACATTATAACACAAAGTCGGCGGCGTCGCGACCAAGGCACGAACGCTTTGCATCTGCGGCTCGCGCCAGATGCGTTGTTTGAAGGAAACGCCCGATCGGCAACTCGGGTGCGTTTTAGCTACGCCCGTCATGGGCATTGAGTTATTGAGGTGCCGTCCACCCGGGGGCCGAGATCTTGTGATGAGTGCGCCTGGGTCTGCGAGCCAGAACACCAGTGGTCACCGATGTCGCCGGAGACCACGTTCAAAAAATCAGAAAAGCACCTGCGGCGACTTCGGTGCACCATATTGTTCGTGCTTCTTCTCGTACTCGTACTCGAAGAGACCTAGTATAGCTATCCGGCCTATTGGGCCGCAAGTTCCCGCGAACCGCTTCGATCAACGATCAGAATTGCCGCAGTTCAAACAGCCATCGAGTACGAGTACCGTTTCACTGAGTACCGTCCGCCGCGGCGGACTGAGTACGAGTACGACGAAATCCGATGCGAGGCACGAAAACGCATTTAAGGAATGTCATTAAAACACTTTTTAGCTAGGGATTAGTAGCGTTTTCATAGGTATTTGGCCAATGGGCCACCTTGGGCGGCCAAGGCATCGATCTTCTTGGAAACTTCGGGAGATTCGATCAATGGGGGGGCGTGATGCGGTTTGACCCGGGCGTCCAAGACAAGCGGGCCGGAGCAAGACCAGTGCTTATGGAATGTTTTTTCGCCTACACCCCGCAGGTCTATCGAGGGATTGGAGCGTGTGAAGGCGACCCAGATCCAGTTGTTGAAGCAACGGCTGGTGAAGGTGGAATCGTCGACGAGAGTGATCATCGCGATCCGTTTGGAAAGATCCTGCTGAGAAGACATCGGCGCAGTTATTTGTTCTACAGCAGCATCGAGTGAGAGTTTCGTTTCGATGGCGATCGAACCTGGGGAGCAAAGTTTTGGATGATGAAGATCGGGGCCTAGACGTAAGTCACCGGGGATCGACGTGAGGAGATCGCGCCGTTTCGCGCCGTTGATCGGAATTACGAGTTTAGAGCCTTGGTTCCATCCTTCGCCGGAGTAGTC
>Ga0208085_1000284_pt1 | contig 19436 bp, 15 predicted proteins | sample LakMenEpi21Jun10_FD_150721 | JGI IMG/M metagenome (GOLD analysis project Ga0208085, IMG submission 150721) | Freshwater microbial communities from Lake Mendota, WI - 21JUN2010 deep hole epilimnion (SPAdes) | ecosystem: Environmental > Aquatic > Freshwater > Lentic | place: Lake Mendota, Madison...
CGCCAAGGCAACCCATTGATGGATCTGTGTCGGTTGGATCGATAGTTCCTCAGCGATTGAGGAGATCGGTTCTTTGTCTTTCAGGTGCCGTCGAACGATGGCGGCCTTCTGCTCAGCAGTGAATTTTCTACGTGTTTTGGTCATCGGAATCCTCCAGGAAACAGGTTGTGTTAGCCTAATCAGAAGGAATTCCACTTTCAAGAGAGGCAAAACAACAGCTCAATTCCCAAATGACCGCTTCGTACCATGCGTCAAGACTCCAATCTGAGTTTGCATGGCACTCTGGTAGTCGCGTTTTGAGGATCTGAAAACAGCCTTTGAACGACAACCGATCTACGTCGATCTGCGCACTTGTGGCAGCTTCAAGCATCAAAGCACGGATTACAAAGTGCGCAATTGATAATGCATATAATTCCTGCCGCAGTCCATCGCTGGTTTCGCTGCGTAAGTGCGTCGTCTTTTCTGCACGGCATGGATTTTGGTGCGTCTTCTGTTCGTCGAACACAAGCTCCTCTTCCCAACGTTCGTGGTACTCCATGATCAACTCCATCGCCGGATGTTCTTCTGCGTCAAGGAGATTTGTTAAAAGCCGATGGACTTCTCCGTGACCTGTCCTTTGCGGATCATCAAGCTTGTACTCAATGACCCGAGCAAGGATTCCGCCTTTATCATTTTCACGATACCAGTTGCTTCGATATATCTTCGCTAGGAATGATCCATCTGGAAGATATCGAATCGGCTTGAACACCATTGACTTTTGGATACGCACCAGCAACTTGTGCTTTTTATGCAGAACTTCCCAGCTTTTATAGCTGAAAAAGCCTCGGTCTTCGATCACTAGGGCGTCGGCGGGAATCTTACTCCAGAGCTGCTCGGCCAGATTCCTTTCCGAGTCATGCCAGCCACCGTACGTAAACGCAAACTCGATATGCGTACCTATTTCCACTAGACTCACTTTACGAACTTGCGGAAACGGGCCTTCGCCTCTACTTCCTGATGAACGACCCAAGTGTTGATGGACGTCACAGTCTGGTACATCCAAAATAGTACCGTCGATCGCTACTTTTCGCATGCCTCGATAGAACGCGCCAGGAGTCTCTGAAGTGGCTAGAGGCTTTACGACCAAACCATAAAGGGCAACCAATGGATCACTACCCAGTCGTTGGCGAGCCATGCAAAGACTCGAACGTGCTGGTGTGCGTTCTTTTGCTCTCAGTCGCCTGGTAGCTTTGAAGACCTGGCGGATTGGAAGGTCCGTGAATAGCCCCATGCCTAAGACAACCCAAAGCATCACTTCATTGGACAGATCGCAGATTCGCTTGGATAGCTTATTGGTCTCACTTAACGCCTGTTGAGCGAGCTGTGGAGTGATGACCTTTTCCAAACCGGCCAAACGGTCTAAAATTCTTCCATTCGCGTCAGCTAGCAATCTTGAGCATCCTTGCTCGTCCATGTCGCGGCTCCTTGTTAGTGTGTGGTCGTTAGATAACCTAACACTAGCAGGAGTCGCGACTTATGGAAATATTGAACGGTATTGCGTTTAACCCGCAGCCAACGGCGAGGAACTCGAATAAGCCCGCTAGGATGCTGCGTAAGAAGTCGCAAACCTTCAGTTGCTCGAGGCTTGTCAACAAAGTCTGCCGTCAATGACGTCAACCATGTCAATGATGTCCAAACGCCTGGACGCCCGCTGGGCTCAAACCAAACAGCCAAACAGATGCGCACGGCCGACGCCGGAGTGGCTTTGGGGACCAAAGGAATCCGTCTTTTGGGGCCTCTTGGTGGTCTTGGGTCCCCGGTACGAGGAGCACTCGGGTAACCTATTACTGGAATAACTTCGCGGCGCGTGAAAGATCCTGGATTTGGGTGCGTCTAACCTATAGAAAGACGGTATTTTACTGAAAAGTCCATGAGCGATTCTCCACCGGAAACACGAGCAAGTTTGCTCGTCAAACTTCGCGACCACCAGAATGCATCTGCGTGGCAGGAGTTTACCGATTTGTATACACCGGTGATTCGAAAGACTGCATTGCGAACGGGGTTGCAAGTTGCCGATGTCGAAAATGTCGTCCAGGAAGTTCTGCTGGCTGTTTCGCAGTCGATCGATCAATGGTTGGCTAATCCGCTGCGAGGTTCGTTTCGAGGCTGGTTGTCTCGAATCGCCAAAAACAAGACACTGGATCTGCTCACTCGAAAAGCAACCCGGCCCGAAAGCGGCCCTAGTCGCGAATGGGACGCGATACCTGCAGCCCTATCAAGCCTCTCTTCTTATTGGGATCAGGAATACCGCTGGGAGCTTTTCGTGCGGGTGGCCAAGCACGTACGTGAAGCGGTCGCCGAGGCGACTTGGCAGGCCTTTTGGTTATCGACCATCGAAAATCGACCCATTGCGGATGTCGCTCGTCAGCTAGGCGTTCGCCAAGGGGTAGTCTACTTGAGTCGATGCCGCGTGTTGGATCGCATTCGGAAATTGGTCAAACAGTGGGAGAGCGAGGAATGAAACCTCTTTCCTTAGGTGAATGCTGCAGCCAAGAGCAGCTTATGAGTTTGCTCGATGGACAACTCGGACAGCACGACTCCGATCTGGCGTTATCGCATATCGAACAATGCGATGGGTGTCGCAAGTCGCTGGAGGATTTATCAGGAGACGTACGCGATTGGAAAGAGGCTCGCGAGATCCTCTCGTCGAGCACGGATTTCGGTCCCAAGCCTCCAGACGATTGGAGTCAGTCGCTCTCGAAACGTTTGTTGTCTCCATCGAGCCATCCTGAGATGCTCGGCCGTATTGGACGCTACGATATCGAAAGCATGCTCGGCGCTGGGGGGATGGGAATCGTGTACCGAGGCTTTGACACCCAGTTGCATCGGGCCGTAGCGATCAAAGTGCTCTCGCCGACGCTGGCCTTTCATGGGTCGGCAAGGCAGCGGTTCGCCAAGGAGGCGCAGGCGGCTGCGGCCATAGTGCACGAAGATGTCGTTCCGATCTACGATGTCCAAACCCAGCGTGAAATCCCGTTCCTAGTCATGCGATTCATTCCTGGAGAATCGCTACAAGCCAGGATCGATTGCCATGGAGCTTTGGAACTCATCCAGATCTTGCGGATCGGTAAACAGTTGATGGCGGGGCTAGCCGCAGCGCACGCGCAGGGACTGATCCATCGCGATGTCAAACCTGCCAATGTGCTTCTCGAAGAAGGAATCGATCGAGCCCTTTTGACCGACTTTGGACTGGCTCAAACCATCGACGATGCTCGCGTTACGGCGTCGGGGATGATGCCAGGTACACCTCCCTACATGTCTCCCGAGCAATCGCGCGGTGAGAAACTGACCGAACGAAGCGATGTCTTCAGTGCTGGTAGCGTCTTGTACGCGATGTGCACGGGCCGCGCCCCCTTTCGGGCCGAATCCCCATGGAAGGTCCTTAAGCTGGTCGAAGAGACTGAGCCGAAGCCTATACGCGAACTCAATGCACAGATACCCCAGTGGCTCTCGGGGATCATCGAAACGATGATGGCCAATGTCCTAGGTGCTTTCGTCTTGAATCCCAATCCTCAAGGGGCTTTTTCACGAAGCGGAACATCGGTCCCAGGGCCCGTCAGTCAGCCCGTCGGTCAGCCCGTCAGTCCACCCCAAGTTTGGCGACACGTCGAGCAACTACCTCCACCGCCAGAGGAACGTCTCTTGCAACGGCTCAGTGAGCCTGTGAATGTCGACTTGCAAAACGTGCCGCTAAGCGAAGCGCTCGCTGAAGTCCTAGGCGAGATTCCTTACGAGTTGGAATCCAACCCCTCGGAAGCAATACCGCGAATATTCGCTAAAGGACGAGGGTCGCGCAGCGGCATGCTTAGGAGGATCCTCACAGGACAGGAGCTTGGGTACATTGTCCATCCAAATCGCGTCGAGATTGCAAGCTGTGAATCGGTCGACGCTCGGCCCGTCGTTCGGTCTTACTGCTTGTCTTATGTGATGGCGAATGATCAGCAGGCATCGCAATTGGTCGATGCCTTGCGAAGAATGTTTGACTCAAGCGACCAGCAGACGCCTGAAATGACGCTCAATGGCCCGGTGTTGATGGTCCGAGGGACCGAGCGAGTGCATGAGCAATTGATCGGGTTTCTGGCCGCTTGGAATGATCGAGTTCGAAGATAAACGACAAGAGCATGGAGTGAAAAAATATGTCTTATCGAAAGTGGGTGTTCCGTGTCGGTGCGTTGCTCGGAATCATTGGGGTTTGCGGATTAGGAGTCGTTGCCGGAGTTGCTTGGTCGCAAGCCGAGCGTCAAAGAACTTTCAGACAACAGCCCCTAAGCCAGACCCCTGGCAGTTATGCGGGCTATCCGCTTTCTTCTGTGAGTGCCAACCAGGCTACGACCGTGACTTGGTGGCTCAAGCCCAAGGGTGACGAGCCGGGTTGGTTATCGAGGGGCAAGCGGGCCATAAAGGCTGAAGAAACACTTCGCGAAGCGTTGAATAAAGACGTCTCGGTCGACATCGCCAATACGGAACTTCTTGCTGCGCTCGAGGAGATTCTTGGCGAGCACAAGATACCTTATCTAGCAAACCCAGGTGGAATGGATGCGCCTTTGGTCTCGCTCAATGCTCAAGGGAGCTTGCGCGATGTTCTAAGAAGACTGCTACGGCCCATGCAGTTGGATTACGTGATCCACCGCGATAGTGTGCAAATTGTCAATCCGCGCGAAGATTCATTCGACCGAACAATCCGCGTCTATGATTTGGCGCATGTGATCAATAATAGCCAGGATATGGACAAGGTCTTGCAGTTGATTGAATCGACGCTGCAGCCTGACCAATGGCACAACCAAGGAGGTCAAAGTCGTTTGGAGTCGGTAGGATCGGTCTTGGCCGTTGCCGGAACCGAACTGCTGCATGAAGAGGTCGAGACTTTGCTGGCCAAGCTAGAGTCGCTCGGATTGCAAAGTAAAACCGGTTTGCCTGGAGCTAGCAACCAGACCTTGGATTATAGGTCGATGTATCGTGCGGGTTTGGTCCCCGCGACGCCCCCCCTTCGATGCAACCTGGGTATGGTCCTCCCGGTGTCCTTCCTGGAGCGCTGCTCCAGGTAACTCCTCGACGCGCCCATAAAGACAATACTACGAGCGAGGATTTTCCGCCTCTGAGCCCTCGGGACCCGAACCTTTCAGAATCTCCGTAACTCAAACTTTCAAGCAGGGCACGGGAATGAGACCAGGAGAGTTGTGAGAAAAATCCGCCTCTGCCCTGGTCCTCAGCCTTATTCCGCAGCCCTTCGTGGGTCGATGCAGACGGATTCCATCGGCGGTATGATGATGCGAGCGAAAGAAGTTCTCGGATGCTCGACTTCTTGAAGTACCCGTCGAACCTGCAGAGACCACCGCTTATGCCAACACCAAAGCTGCACCGTTCGATCGCTCTGCTGCTGATCTTGACCCCATGGTTCTCGGGTTGCTTGACCTACGTATTTGCCCAAGACTCCTTTGCCCCCGATTCGGCGGCGTTCTTCGAATCGAAAATTCGCCCCATCCTCGAATCCCATTGCTTGGAATGCCACAGTGGACCATCCCCCAAAGGTGAGCTGAGCCTTGCAGACCAAGCAGGTTGGCAATCGGCCGGAGTCATTCAACCAGGTGATCCCCAAAAAAGCGCACTGATCGATGCGATCACCAGCGACGACCCGGAGTCTCACATGCCTCCGGCGCCCAAGCCTGCATTGAAGCCCTCGGAAATCCAAGCCCTACGCGCCTGGATCTCCGCAGGGGCCTTCGATCCACGCACGGATCCCAATGGCTCTGATCCCAATAACCCATCGCCTTCGATCGGACCGAAAAAACGAAACCGGATCTTCGAAATCACCGACGCCGATCGCGCCTATTGGGCTTTCCAACCCCTTGCAAAACCCGAGAGCGAACCTGCGGATTTGCATCGCAGCCCGTCGGATAAAATCGATCGGCTCCTGCCGAGCAATCATCTACCTGTGGCACCTCCAGGCGAACGACTCCGCCGACTTTATCTGGACCTATGGGGGCTGCCACCGAGCTTCGAACAGGTCCAAGCGTTCGAAAAGGATCCCTCTGCTGAACGCTGGAATTCGATCGTCGAGGAACTGCTCGCCTCGCATCACTACGGCGAACGTTGGGGTCGATACTGGCTCGATTGGGTCCGCTTCGCTGAAACCAATGGCTACGAACGCGATGGCCTCAAACCCAACGCATGGCGATACCGTGACTATGTCATCAATGCGCTGGTCCAAGACAAACCCTACGACCAATTCATCATCGAACAACTCGCCGGTGACCAATGGGCCGAGTCCCAGGGATACAGCCCAACCCACCAACCCAACGCGTGGCGCGATTCGGTCATCGCAACGGGCTTCTACCGACTCCATGTTTGGGACGATGAGCCCGATGATACCCTTGCTGCTGAGTTCGATGACGCCGACGATATCATGGTCACCATCGGGTCGGCTTTCCTTGGGCTGACCATCGGATGCGCTCGATGCCATGACCATAAATTCGATCCGATCAGCCAAGAGGACTACTACGCACTGCTGGCGTTCATGCGGGGAATCGATCCCTATGGACTCTCGAAAACTGGGGGAGGAGGGCGTGGGACGGGTCGTATCGAACGCATCCTGGCCTCCCCTGCCCAAGTTGAAGCCTGGGATTCGAACCGCCAAAACCAAATCGCCGAATTGCAAAAAACACTAGACCAAACGCTCGATGCAAACCTGAGGTCGGAACTCGAAAATCAGATCAAGGGCCTTCGCGATTCGCTCCCCCCTTTCGAGAAAGCCCTTGCGGTATGGGAGATCGTTTCAGAGCCCAAGCCCACGCATGTGCTCCATCGCGGGGACCCAAACTCACCGAAGCAGCAGGTCGCCTCGCGCCCTCCTGAAGTCTTCTCGCACTTTGGAGAAGAGCCAACCTCGGCTCTCGACAAGAGCACACCCCACCGTTTGCAACTCGCCCGCTGGATCGCTCACCCTCAAAATCCTCTGACGGCTCGCGTCCTGGTCAACCGAATATGGCAACGACACTTCGGGATTGGAATCGTTCCGACAACCGATGATTTCGGAAACACCGGCCTGCCACCTGCGAACCCACTTCTGCTCGATTATCTTGCAGGTGAACTGATCGAATCGGGTTGGTCGATCAAACATCTTCATCGTATCATCCTGAGCACCCAAGCGTTCAGCAAAAGCTCTCGGCCCGCGATCGACCCGGATGCCCCTAGCTACTATCAACCCCAACTCCATCGTCTCGACGCCGAATCGATCCGCGACTCGATCCTGTCGGTCAACGGCACGCTCAACGACAAAAGCTCGGGTCCTAGCGTCTACCCCACGCTGAGCCAAGAAGTCAAAGACGCTGCCAATCCAGTCTCGGTCTCGATGTGGCAGGAAAGCCCCAAGCAACTCCAAAACTGCCGCAGCGTTTATTTGATCGTCAAGCGGTCCTTGAAAGTCCCCTTCCTCGAAACGCTCGATTTCGCGAATAGCACCTCGCCAACAGCCATTCGAAACGTCACGACCACCGCCCCGCAAGCTCTCTTGCTGCTTAATGACCCATGGCTTCACGAACAAGCCGACCAACTCGCGCAGCGATTGATCCGAGAGGTCGGCTCGGAACCGATCCAACAAATCGACCTACTCTGGAAGCTTGCTTACCAACGCCCCGCGAGCGAACAGGAACTCCATTGGGCCAGCTCCTATCTGCAAAACAACCCGCAGCGATTGGCAAGCCTCTGCCGATCGGTTCTCAATAGCAACGAATTCCTCTATGTGGATTAAACCCTGATGCTCCCCGAAGACCACCGGCTGAATCCTCGGCTCGACCGTCGGCACTTCTGCACCCAAACCGGCGCAGGCTTTGGCTCCCTGGCCCTTGCCTCGATGCTCCAGGGACAGGAGCCCAAACTTCCGTCGAAAGCCAAATCGGTGATCTTTCTCTTTATGTTCGGGGGGCCCTCCCAAGTCGATCTGTTCGATTACAAACCCGAACTCCAAAAACGCGATGGCCAAAGCATCCAGAACGAGTTCCGACGCGGGAGCAAAACCCAAGCGGTCCTCCAAGCCAGCCGCCGCAACTTCGCGCAATACGGAAACTCAGGACTCTGGTGCTCGGATGCGTTTCCAAATATCGCCAAACACATGGACAAACTGGCGATGGTCAAGTCACTGACGAGCGACTCGTTTGCCCATGGAAGCGCCCTGCTGCAGATCAACTGCGGGCGAATCCTCCAAGGCCACCCGTCGCTCGGCTCCTGGGTCAACTACGGACTAGGATCCGAAAACCAAAACTTGCCCGGCTTTGTCGTGATGCTCGACCCCAGAGGTGGTCCGACCAGCGGTGCTCCGAATTGGTCCAACGGATACATGCCAGCATCCTACCAAGGCACCTTGATGCGATCCGGAACCCAACCGATCCTGAACCTCAGACCTCCCGCAGATATCGATGCAGCAAGCCAACGCGCCGAGATCGATCTGCTCAATGAACTGAATCGCAATTATTCGCAAGATCGCAATGGCTATTCAGAGCTAGACGCCCGCATCGCTAGCTATGAACTAGCTTTTCAATTGCAAATCGCAGCACCCGAAGCGATGGATCTCAGTCAAGAAACCGCAGAGACGATCGCCATGTACGGCATCGACGAACCCAAACCCGATTGGCACCCACTGGCGCTCGGACCGAGCACCTTCGGTCGTCAATGCCTCATCGCCCGAAGACTCGTCGAACGAGGGGTGCGCTTCATTCAAATCTACTCCGGGGGCGGGAACGCCGGTGGACAAAACACCTGGGATGGCCATCATGGAATCGAAGAGAACCTCAAACTCCATTGCCCCGAAGTCGATCGACCTATCGCCGCCCTGCTGTCTGACCTAGAGCGGTCCGGTCTGCTTGAATCGACCCTAGTCGTCTGGGGAGGTGAATTCGGACGAATGCCCGTCTCGGAGACTTTCAACACCGGCGGCAAACCTGGGGGGCGAGATCACAACCCTAAGGGGTTCACTTACTGGTTCGCTGGCGCGGGAGTCAAGCCTGGGACCAGTTACGGCCAGACCGATGAACTCGGAGAAGCTGCCGTTGAGAACCCACGGCACCTGCGCGATCTGCACGCGACGATCCTGCATCTGATGGGACTTGACCACCGCAAACTGACTTACTTTCATGGAGGTCTGGACGAAAAGCTCACCGGTGTGATCGATGCGTCGCCGATCCGCGAAATCATGATGTGAGCCGCAGATGAGTCTTGCGAATTCGGCCTAAGGCCGCTTCGTTAGGCGTTTGCCACAGCTTGCAAGCGATCGATAGATCGACTCGTACTCGGGCATGGCCCCTTTGCGAGGGCGGACGACATAGTCGACCGATCCGGGCAGAATGTGTTGAAGCCGTCGAAACGCTTCGCGTATCAACCGTTTCCATCGGTTCCGTACCACGGCGTTTCCGACCTTGCGAGACATAGATATTCCGAGCCTAGGACGACTGAGCGAATTGGCTGCGGTATGGATAACCAAAACCGTGTCGGCAATCACCCGACCGGTCTTGAATAAACGATCGAAGTCGCGTTGCCTGACAACCCGTTTGGATTTGGGGAATCGTTCAGAAGGTTGTTCAGGCATGCATCGCGACTGGAGGATCAATCGTTGATCTTCGCGTTGGAAATGAGTTTAAGGAACTCTTGGTTGCTGGCGAATCGACCGAGTTGCTTGGTCAATTGCTCCATGGCTTCGACAGGATTCATCGAGTTGAGGGTTCGACGAATCATCGTCACGGAGTGGTAGGTATCTGGGTCGTGAAGCAATTCTTCACGTCGGGTACCTGACTGCGTGATATCGATCGCAGGCCAGATCCGCCGATCGGCCAACTTGCGATCCAAGACCAGTTCCATATTTCCGGTACCCTTGAACTCTTGGAAGATCAATTCGTCCATGCGAGAGCCGGTATCGACCAAGGCCGTTCCGACGATCGTCAAGGATCCGCCTTCGGCAAACGCTCGCGCGGTCGCGAAGAGCTTCTTGGGAATATCCATGGCCTTGATGTTTACACCACCGGACATCGTAGGACCCGAGTTTCCAACCCATTTGTTGAAGGCACGAGCCAGTCGGGTGATCGAGTCCATCAGCAAGAACACATCCTTGCCCATCTCGGCGAGCCGTCGGCATCGGTCGACGACCAATTGGCTCAATCTCACGTGCGAGTCGACGTCTTCATCCAAGCTGCTTGCGATGACTTCACCACGCTTGACATTCATTCGCATGTCGGTGACTTCTTCTGGCCGCTCATCGATCAGCAGTACGATCAATTCGACGTCCGGGTAGTTTTCCGCGATCCCCCTGGAGATGTCTTGAAGCATAATCGTCTTGCCCGATCGGGGTGGAGCGACGATCAGACAGCGTTGGCCACGCCCCAGGGGAGCGAGCAGATCGATCACCCGGTTGGTCAGAGGCTTCGTGCCGACTTCAAGCCTCAGCCACTTCTCTGGATTGATCGCTGTGAGGGTATCGAAGACTTTGACGTTGGCGTACTCCTCAGGCTTCATTCCCTCCACGTCGAGGATTTCTCGGACACGAGGACCCTGAGAGCGCCGGCTATGTTGCATCACCGCACGGATCTTGAGTCCCTGGCGAAGCCGGAACTTCTCGATCATCGTCCCAGGCACAAATGGGTCGGACCGTTCCCGAGAATAGTTGTTCGAGGACGATCGCAAGAATCCATAACCGTTCGGATGCATTTCAAGCATCCCGTAGAATTCCTCACCGGGTTCCTCTTGAACCGCCACGGCCCCCTCTGGCCGAGGAATCGGATTGCCATCCTCATCAAGTTGCGGCTCCTCAGCACCTTCGTCATTAACTGGAGTTTCATCCGGATTTCCAAAGGCTTGTTGGTAACCTGGACCATGTCGCCTGCGAGGACGACGAACGCGAGGCCGAGAACCCGGCGCCGCACCCGCACCACCACCACTTCCACCCATGTCATCTCCGTGTGAACGCGATCGGTAACGCTTCTTTTTTGGCATACAATAACCCAGAAATCAACGAAAAAAAAGAATCCTTGGGCACGCGGGAACAACGAAATCGAAGACCCTGCGAGACTTTAAAAATCTGGGACGTTCAACATTCCGTGAACGTCACGACAACCTAGTTGCTGACTGTCTGCTGGAACCCAACTCGGTGATGCTCACATGCACCACGGATACCAGGAACAATGAAACCGTTCTGCCAATCGCTACCCTAGAAAGGGTGGCCTAAGCGCATGAAACGAGGAGAACACAACCGTTTCCGACCAGCAATACCGCAAGCTTAGGCGTTTCCTGCGGAAATGTCAAGCGTTTGGCACTTGTGGCGGATTTCTTCCGGCAATTTTAGCCGAAAACCTCCAATTTGCTCGACCCTCATCCTTCGCGCATCCGATGCAATCGTAAAAGTCACGCCGCAATTCCTCCTCGGTCACTCCGGAGCCGTTACGATGCAAGCCCGCTATGCTCTCCTACACCCAATGACGCTCCTGCTGCTCTGTGCCGCGATTCTTGCAACGGCAATGCAAGCAAAACAAGCCCAAGCCGCCGGTGAGCAAGCCGGCGAGCAAATCGAGTGGTCCGAGAACCTCGCCGAGACGATGAAACTAGCCCAAAGCTCTGGCAAACCCGTGCTGGTCCACTTCTACGGTGACCATTGCCCTCCGTGCCGTATGCTCGAGAAGAAGGCATTCAAAGACCAGCAACTCATCGCCGCATTCGACGAACATATCCTCGCAGTCCGTATCAACGCCGAACAGGACACCAAAACCGCCGCGATGTTTCGCGTCAATCGTTGGCCAACCGATGTGTATCTCTACGCCAACGGGGATGAGATCTATCGAAATATCAGCGCGCAAGACCCCGGGGTCTACGAAAAAACCATCGTTAAAGTCGCCGAGAAAAACCAACGTTGGATCGCGCAACGCCCCGCGACTCGATCCGATTCGACCGGGCAAGATCGGTCGCTAGCGAGGGCCGAACACAAACCCTCGTTCTCGCCCCCAATCGCTATGGCTAGCGGCCAACGAATGACCCAACCGGCTCGCATTCGTCTTACCGAAACGACCGTCGCCTCGGTCGATACCGCCGAGGTCTCAATCGCCAAAGCCAACGAGGTATCCCTCCCCGAACTAACCAACCCCGTCGACGCTCAAGCACCCAAGGTGATCGAAGCCCTTGCTCCGAGCATCGAACCGCCAGTATCTACTCCTGCCCTAACCGAAGCGTCACCGACCGAAGTATCACCGACCGAAGTATCATCGACCCAACTGCTTCCTACCAACGTTGCACTGAACGGATTCTGTCCGGTCTCTCTGAGCGCTTCGATCGAAGCCTCCCAATCGGGAAACAACACGCAGGCAGCTTGGGTCAAAGGCTCTCCGGAATTCGCCGTCCGCCACCGAGGTCGAATCTACCACTGTGTCTCGCAAGAAATGCTCGCCAAATTCCTCGAATCTCCCGATCGCTTCTCGCCGGTGTTAAGCGGTTGCGATTTGGTCGAATATTCCAAATCGGGCAAATGGATCGATGGTGACTGCCGATTCGGTTTTATCGAACAAGAAACCGGACGAATCTTTCTTTTCTCCTCAAGTTTGAATTGCCAGGAGTTTGCGCAAAACTGTGAGGCATACTCGAACATGGTCGGCAAGCCTGCTGCTCGTTAGATGTTCGCTCAACGCTCGCCGCCCTATTTCCTAACTTCTAGGACGGCAAGCATGGCTCAGCATTCACCAATTCGGCGCTTCGCGAAAAACAATCTCCTGATGACCCTCGTCTCAGGTGCAGCCGCAGTTCTTTCGGCCAACGACTCGGCCTGCGGGCAATCTATCCACTGGCCACGGCAGGATCTAGCCATCCCCTTCGAACTCAGTTCCATCGGGACTCCGCCGGCTCAACTGGTGCTCGAGGTCTCCGAGGATTCCGGCAAAACCTGGCAAAGCGTCGCCAAAGCCGACCCCAAACAACGCCAGTTCCAATTCCAAACCCAACGCGACGGGGCTTACTCGTTTCGGGTCAAGTCGCTCGATCTCGGTGGTCAAGTCATCGATCAACCGGGCGAGACGATGCACATCGTCATCGATTCGACCAAACCGACCGGGCAGCTCCTGATCGATCTGGACCGAAAAGGGGATCTTCAAGCCGAATTTCGAATTGTCGAATCTTCGCTCGATCACAACTCGATCCGCCTGGAATACCAAACCGAACTCGATTCGGCTTGGAAAGAGATCTCCTGCAAAACCGAAAAAGGGACCCAAGAGCACGAATGGATCGGATCGGCGAGTTGGTCGATCCCCCATCAAACGACCCAACTGGTCGTGAAACTCTCGGGGCGTGATCATGCGGGAAACACCTTCGATATCACCCGCATGCCCAGGCTCCCTAAAACCGCTCTGGGGCTCACAGGCTCGATGAAATTGGCAAGTACCCGACAAGACGGAACTCCGGCCACGGACCGACCGCCAGCCACCGGATCGCTACCGACCAAACCTACCCCAACATCGCTCATCGGTTCAGGGGTGGCCAAGCCCACGTTGAGTCTTCCAACCCTCCCAGGCGGATTGAACCTAGCTCCTGCCTCGCCCGCCAAAACCTTACCCACACAGAGCATTCCTTCGCAACCTACACCGGCTCAACCCCCGATGTTTACCTCCACCGGCCTGCCCGTGCGAAGCATCGAAAACATCCCTGCCTCGAGCCTGAGCAACTCCTCGCCGCTCGCCGGGGCGTCCGATGCCCAACGCCCAGAAATCTCTCGACTCCCTACCCTCGATCCTCCCCTGCCGAACCTCTCGAATCCTCAAGCCAACGCCCTGCACTCGTCGAGCAAATCCTTCGAACTCGATTACGCGATCGTCAACGATCCCGGCTCGCCGATCGCAAGCGTCGAACTCTGGGGCACCCTCGATCAAGGCAAATCCTGGGATCGATGGGGGGTCGATGCCGATCGCGAAAGCCCCTTTGATATCGAAGTTGAAACCGAGGGAATGTTCGGCTTTCGAATGGTCATCGTAGGGAGCAATGGCCTAGCATCCCGACGCCCACTGCCGGGCGATGCGGCCGATGCCTGGATCCAAGTCGATTCGACGGTGCCTCGCGCTCGTATTCTCAGCGCTCTGGCAGGAAAAGGATCCGATGCCGGTTCTTTGGTCGTCGAGTACCAAGCCCTCGACGATCACTTCATCGATCGGCCTATCTCGCTTTACTATTCGGAAACGCCCCACGGGCCCTGGATCCCAATCACCCAGGGTGCAAAAAACCAAGGCCGATTCGCATGGAGCGCCGAGAGCCACCTGCCTGAGAGAGTCTACCTGAGACTCCATGCAACGGATGCCGCAGGAAATGTGGGCGAACATATCCTGGATCTGCCCGTCGATGTCCAAAACGCCGCCCCGCGCGGCAAAATCCAAGGCTTCCGTCCCCGCTAAAGACGACCCGCTAAAAACGACCCGCTAAAACCGATCGCCGAAATCCGATCTCTGCGATTTGGATCTACCGCAAGTAGGGTAAGTATGGCTTGACCAAGCCCGCTAGGTATAATCCAACCGATGCGGGATCGTTGGCACTTGCTCGCGCTGCCTCGCTAATCCCGCACGCGACGTCCCATCGAGCCTAAGCCTTGCCATGCGCCAAACCGGTCCTGCTTTCCACCGATGCCCATCGCACCGACGGATCCCAATCCGTCGCATTCGCTTGATGCATGCCTGCTTGTCTATCGCCCTGCTCTTACTCAACGCCACGGCACAGCACCCGCTGGTATCCGCTCAAGGCGTTGGCCAATCGCTCCAGGAGTCGGGTCCGAAAAAACTCGCATCGAAACACTTGCCCAATGCGATTCAAGTCCGCAGCGGCGTGATCTCCGGAGGGCTTCCCGAAGGCCCAGCAGCCTTTGCCGAACTCCGCGATCTCGGGGTTCAAACCATCATCAGCGTCGATGGTGCAAAGCCCGATTTGGACCTAGCCAAAGAGTTTTCGATGCGCTACGTCCACATCCCCCACGGATACGACGGAATACCCACTGAGACCATCGCGGCGATCGCCAAAACACTCAACGAACTGCCTGGTCCGATCTATATCCACTGCCATCACGGAAAACATCGAAGTCCAGCGGCTGCTGTATCGGCCTGCATTGCCCAAGGAACCTTGAGCGAATCCGAGGCGATCGGAATCCTCCAGCTCGCAGGGACCAACCGCGCCTACCGAGGCCTCTTCGAGACTGTCAAAAACGTCAAGCCCATCGATCCACTCGAGTTGTCAAAGCTCAATTTCGATTTCCCCGCCTCATGCGATGTTCCTCCCCTGGTCGATGCCATGGTCGCTTTGGAGGTTACCTTCGCGAAATTAGATAAGTCTGCGATGGGCGGTTGGAAGCCTCTCGAAGCAAACGAGTCGATCGATACGCCCCACCAAGCGGTCCTTCTCCAAGAGCACTTTGAGGAATTGCTCCGCCTCGATGATGTCAAAAACTACCCAGGGACCTTTCGTGATCTGCTCAAAGAATCCCAACTCGCAGCTCTCAGGGTCCAGAGTATGCTCAACCCCAGTTCGACGGGCACCTTGGGTGCACTGACGCCTGAGCATCGCGACGCCCTTGGGGTCAATTGGAAGTCCATTCGCTCGGCGTGCACGGAGTGCCACCAGCAATTTCGCGATAAGCCCAAATAGTTCGCTGAATACCAAGCTTGCGGCCAAGGCGTAGGGTCCATCAAGATCCCGACGCGGGGAAAATGGCCATATACGGATAAGAGGATCGACCTAGCGTGGTGTCCAAGTCGATGGGCCCATGGCTGCGGTTTTTCGCAAAGGAATCGTCCGGCGATTGACCATCGTCGATCCATCGGGCATCGTGAGTTTCGCGTAGACTTCCACACTCGTGCCGGCAGGCCTCTGCTCGGTCCATCGGATCGGAATGTGCAAGCCCGGCGCCGATCCGACCGGCTCAAGATAGTCCTTGAGCTCCGCTTCGGAAAATTCATAACGACCTATACGTGCGACGGAGCCGTCGGCAAGTGTCTCTTCGACCACAAGGGTCAAAGCTCCGAGCGATGGCACAAACTGCCCAGCGGTGTTGCGCGGGATCAAGACCAAATACAGGCCGTCATCCCCGGGCTTGCCATCGGAGTTCTGAGCCCGGCACATTGTCGGGTGCCAGTCGATTTCTCGGACGCGGCTGTCGGTAGGCTTTGTCGGAATCCTTCCAGGTTTCCCTCTGGCTTCGAGGGCTTGGACCGCAGAGGATTGGATCACCGGTGTGGCGTTGCCGGATGGGTTAACGCCGGATGGGTTAACGCCGGGTACAGTCGATGCAGGGAGCAGGATTTTTCGATCCAAGAGGGAAGCTTCCGAGTCGCCCGAGGGCAAGCCTCGCGGGGCTCGTTCGAGTATCGAACCGCTTTCGATTCCAGGAACTACCGGCAAACTTGCGTCTGGGACTTTGAACTCCGGTGTTCTAAGCTCCGGTGTTTTCAGCGAGGGGGGCCCTAGTTCAGGCAAGAGCTCCCCGCTTGGTTCCCTTAGGATTTGAGGATCGATCGCTTGAGGTTCACGCACTTGCGGCTCGGGAACCAGCGAGCTAGGAGCTAGTGACTTAGGAACAACTGACTTAGGAGCAACTGACTTAGGAGCAAGGGCTTCAGGGGCAGGCAAAATCGGTTCGGTCGATTGTTTTGGGATGACGATTTCCGGCGGTTCGAGGATCAACGACTCCTCGCCTCGGTTGCGGCCCGGCGGCAGCTTCAAGGGAGCTGGAGCACCACTTCTGCTTTTGGGGGATTCAGGCTTTTGCGTTTCTGGCCTTTGCGATTCAGGCTTTTGCGATTTAGGCTTTTGCGATTCGGGGCGAATCGTCAAGGGCCGATCGGAGGGCGAAGTGTCGATGCGACTCGATTGACGCTGGATCTCTTGCAATCGCCCCTGTAGCTGGGCATTGGCGCGACGCAGGTCCTCGAGCTCGAATTCCATCGATCGGTTTTCCGCATCGAAATCATAGACGAGGTCTTCCAGAGCTCGGTTTCTTTGAGCCATCTGCTCGACATACAGCTCGGTGACGGCTCGCTGGCGGCAGGCTGGAAAACTCATCAACAGCAACCCGAGTAGCATCCAGCGCGCAAGGTACCCCTGGCCGAGCGGTAGGCCGAAGCGCCGCAGAACCGGAGGTAGTTGTTGAGGTTTTGGTGCAGAACCGATCATGCAATTGCTGGTTGGCCAAGCCCGAGATCTTTCGCGAAATCCACGACGTTGGTGGACCTCGAAAGTTAGTAGCCCATCGGGCCTTGCTGCGTCAAGGCGAGTCGTCCCTTGAGGATAGGTAACGCTAGCAATAAGTCGGAATAGGAGGATTTGGTGGATTTTGACGATTGGGTGGACTTTTGCATCAAGATTCCCGCAGTTCCGAGACGAAGAACGGGATTGGGGGCGGGTTGGAATTGGCGGCGACCAAGCGTGGCGCTCGCAAACAAAGTTTGGATATATTCTCCACCGGTTAACTCGCATGACACATAAATACCAGTCTCGACATATGGATGTTTGTTCGGTTGCATCGTTGGGCGTCCGTTGGATGTTGCTCGGCTCGATGTTGCTGGCTCTGGTTTCTTCGACAGGTTGCAACCTCCTTTTTGGACGTCGGGGTGGACCGGGCGGAGACTTGGATTTGACTCAATTGCAACGAGAAGGCTATTCGCTTGGAACCAACGGTGTGATGCTCGGTGGGACCGTTGACGACACGAGTGTGTTGTTAGAGGTCAACGACGGCAAGAAGCATTTGGAGAAAATCCCGATGACCGAGGGCCAGCCGATGTTTGTGGCCGATCTGATCCGCGACGCGAAGTTGCACAAAAAGGTGGGACGAATCCATGTGCGAGTGGTAAGGCCCAATGGCACGGCGGCACCGGTGAGGATGGACATCGACTTTGACGAGTCGGGCCGACGCGTCAAAGAGAGTACCAATTACTCGCTGAGGGCTGGAGATCGCGTGGTGGTAACCAAGGACGAGTCGAACTTCATCTCTCGCATGTTTACCAGCCCTACGTTGTCCGGGTTGATGCGATAAAGAGCTACCCATGTCGGATCGATGGTTTGACACCGCATCGGCTGTCGTAGGGGTGTTTTTAGTGATGGGTGTGGGGGGCTTGGCCCGCCATTGGAAGTGGTTTAGCCCTGAGGTCGATCGTTCGCTTGCGAGCTTGACTTCGTATGTGCTCATGCCATGTCTTTTCTTTCACCGCATCATCACCGACGCTTCGTTATCCGCGGATCTGGATGCTTGGTACCCTGCTGTCTTGGGGTACGTTTGCACCTTTCTTGGGGTCGGGATCGCTTGGGGTGCAGCAAGGACCCTTGGCGATAGCTTTGGGCTTGCATCGGATCCGGAGCAAAGGACCTTTGGGCTGTCCGTAGGTATTCCCAATTACGGGTACATCGCCTTGCCGTTGGCCGAAGTTTTTTATCCTGCGTGTGTCGTGACATTGATGGTCCACAACGTTGGGGTCGACATGGCCCTTTGGAGTGTTGGTCTTTACACGATTTCGGGAAAGGGGCTCGGCGAATCATGGAGGCGGATTGTGTTGAGTCCCCCTCTTTTGGCTGTAGTTCTAGCCGTTTTGATCAAGCGATTCGATGCTGTCGCCTGGGTGCCCGGTCCGCTCGAGCAAGCGACCCAGAAGCTAGGGCTCTGTTCGGTTCCGATGGGTTTGGTTCTAAGCGGTGCGATTCTCTATGACTATATCGGCATAAGTTCATGGGCCAAGGCTCGGCGAATCTTGAGCTTAGCCATCCCGATCCGGATGATGATTTTGCCAGTAGCGATCCTTGCGATCGCCACTTGGGGGACCGACTCTGAGTCGCTCAAGCAAGTGTTATTGATCCAAGCGGCGATGCCGGCAGCGACCTTTCCGATTGTCATGACAAGGCTCTACGAGCAAGACGTCCAGACGGCTTGGGTCGTTGTGGTGGCGACATCGCTTTTGAGTCTTTTGACGATCCCGGTTTGGATGATTTTTGGCGCGGCATGGTTGGGGCTTGGTTGACGTGAATCAATCGGAACTAGATTGGAAATCATGCAACCACGGAACACACCGAACACACGGAAGCATAACATAACGGTGGGGGGATTCGTTTCCGTGTGTTCGGCGTGTTCCGTGGTTAAAAAAGCCGGATAGCGGCTCAGGCCCAAATTCAATTGCCAAATTGGGTTGATCCCTATCTCGTAGTCAAGGATACTAGGAGGATACTAGAGGCAGTGAGCTAGATCGTTATTCGTACGTGCCGCTGAAACGGCAATCGCAATTACCGAGTCCGAAGCAAAGTTACAGAGATAAAGTTAGAGAAATACCGTGCTGACGCTTGAATCCGAACTTCGCGAACTTGTGCAACGCTTTAATGAAGCGAAAATCGAGTACGCATTGTGCGGAGGAATGGCTGTTGCTCTC